>Ga0187771_10000584_pt1 | contig 22769 bp, 24 predicted proteins | sample 0116_SJ02_MP15_1_FD_133139 | JGI IMG/M metagenome (GOLD analysis project Ga0187771, IMG submission 133139) | Tropical peat soil microbial communities from peatlands in Department of Meta, Colombia - 0116_SJ02_MP15_10_MG | ecosystem: Environmental > Terrestrial > Soil > Wetlands > Peat | place... | reverse complement strand
GCTTTCTGACGCGAGGTTCAAGGCAAAGACGCCCGAGGAAGACGAGAGGCGGAAGCGCTCAAGGCAGCAGGCCGACTACCTCGAATGGTGGCTCAGCGGGAACAAGGAGAAGTAGCAACCTCACGACGGTGCCAGCGTAGAAGGCGTCTAGGGTAGCCGCTTGTTGAAGAACATCCTCAGGACGGCTTTCGTGCCCCTGCTCATTGCGAGCCGCCCGAGCTGACCCCGCGTGAACCAGCCCGAGTCGGAAGATTCGGAGTTGAGCCTGATGCTACCTGAGACAGGCCTAGCCAGATAGTCGACCAACACGTAGTGATACTCGATTCTTGAGCGCTCATCCGTGTGCAGATCTGTCTGCACGTCGAGGAGCCCCTCGATTCTCACGGCGAGGCCCGTCTCCTCCTTTATCTCTCGAATGGCTGCGTCCTGGACCGCCTCCCCCAGCTCCACTAGGCCCCCCGGGAGCGCCCACTTCCCCTCGTTGGGAGGATTCCTGCGCTTCACAAGCAAGACCCTCCCCCTTCGGTGAACCACCGCACCCGCACCCACCAAGGGCCTTGTGGGATACCTGCGCGGAGCTTCCATCGTTGGGCATGGGCCTTAGCACTCGTTTTAAGCGTGAGGCGGGGAGCTTCGCGCCGTGGTCAGGGTCGAGATGCTCGCCGTGGGGAAAGAGCTCCTCATAGGCAGGACGATGAACTCGAACGCGTACTGGATTGGCAAGCGGCTCGCAAGGATGGGCACCATGCTGAAGGAGATCATGACCGTGGACGATGACCTCTATGAAATCGCTTCTGCATACAGAGCAGCTGTGAAGAGGAACCCCGACTACCTGGTTGTGGTAGGTGGACTGGGGCCTACGCCCGACGACATGACCCTCAGGGGCGTCGCCAACGGCATGGGGGTGACACTTCGTAAGAACGAGCAGGCACTCGCCTTGATCAGGGAACACTACGCGAGGCGGGGCCTACGGCAGATCGAGCTGACCCCTGCTCGTCTAAAGATGGCGAGGCTACCGGCGGGGGCCGAGGCGGTCTTCAACGGGGCAGGAACCGCGCCAGGGGTAAGGTTGGTCGAGGGGAAGACCACAGTCTACTGCCTGCCTGGCGTCCCCGTTGAGATGCGGGGCATATTCAGAGGGACCGTCGAGCCTGACATCAAGAAGAGGCTGGGGAACCTACACAGGAAGTACATCACCATGAATTTGGAAGGGGTCCTTGAGTCGGCTCTGGCCCCTTTGATTGCCCAGGAGATGAAGAAACATCCAGGGGCGTACATCAAGTCTCACCCCAGGGGGATAAGGGAGGGGGTCTCGAGAATCGAGCTCGACATCGCCGTGGTCGGGGAGGAGAGGCGAAGGGCAGACGACGAAGGAGAAGAAATCGCAAACAACATGCGAAGGGAAGTGGAGGATGCAGGCGGTAAGGTGAAGTCTGCCAGGGGGCTCGAGGAATAGCCATGGACGTGGTATTCGTAACAGGAACAGCGGGATCGGGGAAGTCTCTCCTTACTGCGGCCCTGAAGGACTGGTATGTCAACAGGGGGGAGGATGCCATAGCCGTCAACCTAGATCCGGGTGTCGTCGAGCTCCCATACGAACCCGACGTGGACGTCAGGGAGAGCGTGCAGCTCCAGGACGTAATGGAAGAGTATGGCCTGGGACCAAACGGCGCCCTGATACTCGCCGCGGACATGGTGGCGACCAAGCTGGGGGAGCTTCAGGAGCAGATCGAATCCCACAACGCCGAGAACGTTATCATAGATACACCTGGGCAGACAGAGCTCTTCGCCTACCGGGAGAGCGGGGAGTTCATCGTGCGCGAGCTGAAGGCGGACTCCAAGCTTCTCCTATTTCTGGTGGACCCCCTGCTTGCGAGCACGCCGTCGAACTTTCTTTCACTCGCTCTCCTATCGGCGTCGGTGGGTCTGAGGCTGAACATACCCAAGATCACTGTCCTGACCAAGAGGGACATCGCCAGGGACAGGGTCAAGCGGATAGCCGAATGGAGCAAGGACACCAGGGCCTTCGAAGACGCGCTGGCTGGGACGAAGAATGGGGAGGCGTACTCCCTTTACTCTGAGCTCTTCCGTGGTATCCGAAAGCTTTCCTTCGGAGCCGACCTGTATCCGGTCTCTTCCACCACCCGCGAGGGGATGGTCGCCCTCGTCGGGGAAAAGTCGAGGATAGCCAGGGGCGGCGAAGAGTTCACCGAGTGAAACTCGCGAGGAATGACTGGACCACAGAGGCAAGGGCCTCGGGTTTCTCCAGGGGCAGCATGTGCCCCGAGTCCTTGAAGAAGCGGAGCTCGGATCCAGGGACGTTGGCGCTGAGGTAGTGCGAGAATCTGGGTGGAGTCATCCTGTCCTTATCCCCGCACAGGACCAGCGTCCTTGTGGAGATCTGGGGGAGGTCCTTGCGGACGTCGAAGCCCGTGCAGGCAAGATAGTCGTTCAGGAAGACGGGGAGGTTCGAGGCGGACAGGGCCTCCCGTGCCTCTCGACCGAGACTGAGGTCGATGGAGTTGAAACTCCAAGGCGTGATAACGTTCTCGATGGTGCGCATGGGATTGCTCCTGAGCCCCTCCAGAATCTCGGGGGCGACACCAAGCTTGGCGCCTGTCCCGACTAGGATGAGGCCGCCTATGTCTTCCGGGTGCGTTAGGGCAAGGGCAAGCACGGTCGCGCCACCCATGGAGTGCCCTCCCAAGACAGGGTGGTCGAGGGGGGTGTCGACAAGGAACTGGTGCACTGCCTCGGCGTATTCCCTGACGCTCCTGCAAGTTATCTCCCCGCCGGGGTGGCCGGGGAGGTCGACGGCCAGAGCCCTGGAGCTGCCGGAGAGCCCCTCCAACATTCGTCTCCAAAGGAAACTGGTCCCTCCGGCGCCATGGACGAAGACAGCGTCGTGAGGGGCGCCGTGCGAGATGGAGTTGAGCACTGCGCGGGACCTTCCTCTGCTTGATTTAATGATGATGAAATTCGAGGCGGGGACAAGCATATAGCACTAGTCCAGAGCGTGGTCGCCCGCTAGTTTTGGCGACACAGGCGGATGTCCTGCGGGGGCTCATTGGCAAGGGAGTCGTGGTCGCGCCCGGCGTTTTCAGCCCTTCGGTGGCGAAACTCGCGGAAAAGGCAGGGTTCAGGGCGCTCTACTTCTCCGGAGCCGGATTTTCGAACTTGCTTGCCCTCCCCGACCTTGGGATAACGACCCTTACCGAGGTAGCCCATGCGACCCGGCAGATAACGTCCCAGGTCAGCGTTCCCCTGATTGTAGACGCAGACACGGGCTTCGGGGAGGCGCTAAACGTCGCCCGAACTGTGCGCGAGATGAAGGCTGCCGGTGCGGCGGCCATTCACATCGAGGATCAGGTGCTTCCGAAGAGGTGCGGGCACCTTGAGGGAAAGGAATTGGTGGATGTCGACGAGATGGTCAAGAAGCTCATCTCCGCGAAGGAGGCAGCTGGGAAGGGGATGTTAATCATCGCCAGAACGGACGCAAGGACAGTGGGGGGGATTGATGCCGCCATCGAGAGAGCTGAGGCCTACTCCAAGGCGGGGGCGGACATGATATTCCCCGAAGCGCTTGAAAGCCGGGGGGAGTTCAGGGAGTTCAGAAAGAAGGTGAGACTGCCTCTTATGGCGAACATGACCGAGTTCGGCAGGACCCCCTACATGTCGGCGAAGGAGTTCGAGGAGCTCGGATACGAAGTAGTCATCTTCCCGGTCACCGCGTTCAGGGCGATGATGAAGGCGGTCCAAGATACGTTCGCCCGGCTCAAGAAAGAGGGGACCCAGAAGGGGATGCTCGGGTCGTTGATGACGAGGAAAGAGTTCTACGAGCTGATAGACTACTACAGGTATCAGGAGGAGGACGCGAGAGCACTGCGTGCCGCGAAGCGCATCAGGAAGGGAAACCGATGACGGATGCGCCAGACCATGTCAAAGTGGAGAAGGGACTCGAGGGGGTCTCCGTAGCCGACACCCGGATCTCGAAGAGCGACGCAGACGGGTCCTTGATCTACAGGGGGTACCCAATCTGGGAAATAGCGACAAACGCGGGGTTCGAAGAGACGGCATACCTGATTCTGAACGGGAAGCTCCCCACCAGGAGTCAGCTCGAATCCTTCACGGGAGGCCTGCGGGAAAGGGCGGAGGTGCCGCCGAAGGTACTCGGGATAATGCGGGAACTGGGGAGCGACGCGGATCCGATAGACGTGATCAGGACTGCGGTCTCGGCACTAGGGAGCATAGACTCCGAGAAGGACCTGCAAGGGAAGCAGATGTCCTTGGAGGCCAAGATGTCAGTGCTGGCCGCCAACTGCCACAGGGTCCCCCGAGGTGAAGCCCCCAAGTCTCCCAAGAACGACCTCCGGTTCTCGGACAACCTGCTTCAGATGTTGACGGCCAAGAAGGCAACGGAGTACGAGCGCAGGGTGTTCGAGCGGGTGATGATGCTCTACCTGGAACACGATATGAACGCCTCCTCCTTCACTGTTAGGGTGGTCGCATCATCCCTGGCAGACCCCTACGCAGCGGCTTCGGCCGGGCTAGCCTCCCTCAAGGGTCCCCTCCATGGAGGAGCAAACGAGGCTGCCATGGAGATGCTGCTTCTCGTCGGGAACCCTGCGAAAGCCAGCGAGTTCCTTCTGGCTTCCTTCAAGGAGAGAAGGAAGATCATGGGGTTCGGGCACAGGGTGTACAAGGAGTTCGACCCCCGCGCCCGTCTCTGCAAGGAGTACCTGAGAGAGATGCTCGCGAGGAGGGGAGGGGACGACACACTCTACAGGCTCTGTGAAGCCATGGAGACAGAAATGTGGAGGGCAAAGCGAATCCCGGCGAACCTTGACTTTTACGCCGCGCCCATATTCTACTCCCTGGGGATCGAAGTCCCGCTGTACACTCCCATCTTTGCTGCCTGCAGGGTCTTCGGCTGGATGGCGCACTACAATGAGCAGTTGGAGGACAACAGACTGATCAGACCTGACTCGACCTACCTGGGCCCTTCGGGGCTGAAGTACGTCCCCATCGAAGATAGGAACTACTAGGCAGAAAGCCTGGAAGCCGCCGCCTCTATGGTTGTCTTTCGGGCGAGCACCTGCCTTGCGAGATCCTCCGCCTTCGACTCTGACACGCCCGCGAGTCGCTCCATGGCCGCACCCCTCGCAGTCTCTATGATCATCCCTCTGATGCTTTTTAGGCGCAGGTCAGCATTCCCGGCTACGAAGGACCCGCGGATTCTCTCAATGGCATCGTGCAATTCGTCAATCCCCTCGCCAGAGAGCGCTGAGACCTTCAGGACGGGAGGGGACCTGGGGCTCCCTCTGAAAAGGGAAAGCAGGCTGACCACCATGACGTCTGCCCCCTCGAGGTCCGATTTGTTCACCACGTAGATATCACCGATCTCCATCAGTCCGGCCTTCGAGACCTGTATGTCGTCCCCGAGCCCGGGCATCAGAACCACGAGCACCGCGTGGGAGACGCCGACCACCTCTATGTCCGACTGCCCAATGCCGACAGTCTCGAGGAGTATGAGGTCGTAGCCCCCGGCGTCCATCAGCCTGATCACCTGAGAGGTGGCCCTTGACAGCCCACCGGACCACCCCCGAGACGCCATACTCCGAATGAAGACGTTCAGGTCCCCCGCGTGATCTGACATTCTGATCCTGTCTCCGAGGAGAGCACCCCCGGTTATCGGGCTAGAGGGATCCACCGCGATGACGCCCACCCTCAGCCCGTTCCTGCGATATGCCTCAATCAGCCTGTCAACCAGACTGCTCTTGCCCGTGCCGGGCGGACCCGTTATACCGACCACGAACGCTTTTCCTGGAGGTCCCATCTGGGCGAGCAGCTTCGAGGCGCCCCTAGGGTCGTTCTCAGCCATGGTAATCCCCTTGGCGAGGGCAATCCTGTTCCCCCTTTTGATCCTCGAAGCTAGTTCCCTGATCTTCAAAGCCGCCTCGACGCCCGTCATCCGACCCCTTTTAATTGGTTGAAGCACTCTTTATCTCTAGGCAGGGGCGGCGTTCGCGCAGGTTGCTCAGAGAGGGGAAGGACGGTTACTGGAGAAGGAGGGCCAAAGAAATCGTTGAGGCTAGGGCGCGCGAGGGCACCCTCTACGACAGGAGGGCTCTGGAAAACATACGCAAGGGTCTGAAGCAGTGGCAGGAGACGATTTACAACGAAGGAGGAGAAAATCCACCCGAGGCTGCTGAGCACTTCCAGACAGCCTCGGGGATCTCGCTGAAGCCGCTCTACACTCCGGGGGACGTTTCGAATTCGGACTATTCTGATCAGGGGTTCCCGGGTGTCTATCCGTTCCTCAGGGGCGTCTATCCGAACATGTACAGGGGGAGGAGGTGGACCATGAGAATGTTCTCCGGCTTTGGGACCCCAGAAGACACCAACAGGAGGCTGAAGCTCCTTCTCGACCACGGCGAGACGGGCCTGAGCATCGCCTTCGATATGCCAACATTGTACGGCTACGACTGTGATCACAAGAAGGCCCACGGAGAGGTCGGAAGGTGCGGGGTCAACGTGTCTTCCCTCAGGGACATGGAGGTGATTTTCGATGGGATTCCGTTAGACAAGGTCAGCACCTCGATGACAATCAACGCGCCGGCGACTGTCCTGACCTGCATGTACGCAGGAGTGGCGAAGAAGCAAGGGGTGCCGATTGCGAAGCTCAGAGGGACAGTCCAGGCGGACATGCTCAAGGAGTACATCGCCCAGAAGGAGTGGGTCTACCCGCCCGAGGCACACCTACGGTTGGTCAGGGATTTGATGGTCTTTTCCACCAAGGAGATGCCGCTTTGGAATTACATCAGCATAAGCGGATATCACATTAGGGAGGCGGGGTCGAGCGCCGTCCAGGAACTGGCGTTTACTCTCGCCGATGGCTTCGGCTACGTGGAGCTTGGCCTCGAGGCAGGGCTGAAGGTGGAACAGTTTGCGTCCCGGCTGAGTTTCTTCTTCAACTCGACCATGGACTTCTTTGAGGAAATCGCGAAGTTTAGGGCGGCAAGAAGGATATGGGCGAAGGTCCTCAGCGAGAAGTACGGCGTGAAGGACAAGCGGAGTCTTCTGATGAGGTTCCATACGCAGACATCAGGGGCATCGCTCACCTGGCAGCAGCCCCTGAACAATATCGTCAGGACCGCGATAGAGGCTCTGGCCGGGGTGCTGGGTGGGACCCAGTCCCTGCACACCAACTCCTTCGACGAAGCCTGGGCGCTCCCAACAGAGCAGGCCGTTGAGGTGGCGCTTCGGACGCAGCAGATCATCGCAGAGGAGACAGGAGTGCCGAACGTGATTGACCCTCTCGGGGGATCCTACTTCGTGGAGTGGCTTACTGATCAGATGGAGGAGGAGGCTTACAAGTATTTCGACAGGATAGAGACGGCAGGAGGACTTCTAAAGGCAATCAAGACAGGGTATCTGCAGAGGGAAATAGCAGAGAATTCGTACAGGCTATCGAAGCGCGTGGAGGAAAACAAGGATGCGGTGGTGGGGGTCAACAAGTACGCCAAGACTGAGAAGGAGCCAATAGAGTTCCTGAAGATCGACTTCAAAGCGCAGCGGAGGCAGGTGCAGAGACTGGCGGCAGTGAAACGAGCAAGGAACGAGACCAAGGTGAAGGAGGCCCTCGCGAAAATGGGGAAGGCATTTGAAAACGAAGATGCAAACTCAATCTATCCCATGCTAGAGGCTGTCACACGCTATGCGACCCTCGGCGAGATTGTAGACGAAGGGAGGAAAGTGTTCGGGGGCTTCAAAGAGCCCATGTTGCTCTGATGTCATGATTCACCCCTCGTTCTGCTACCCAGCAAAGGTTTTGAAGGCCTCAGAGTCGCGTCGGTGACGAACATGGCGAAGAAGACAGCCGCCGTCCAGAAGAAGATCCGGATCCTAGTGGCCAAGCCGGGACTCGATGGCCACGATAGAGGAGTGTTGGTACTCGCGCGTGCCTTCAGGGACGCGGGCATGGAGGTGATCTATAGCGGACTCCTCCCCTCCCCTGAGCAGGTGGCCCAGATGGCCATAGACGAAGACGTGGACGTAGTGGCTCTCTCCCTGCTCAATGGTGCGCACATGACTGCCTTTCCGAAGGTCAAGAAGCTCCTCGACAAGATGGGCGGTGAAGACATTGTGGTGGTCGGAGGGGGTATAATACCCGAGGAGGACAAGCCGAAGCTCCTCAGGCTCGGCATCACCGGGCTCTACGGTCCGGGGAGTTCCTTCGAGGAGATTGTGGAACACGTAAGGGGACGGGTCGCAAAGGAAAGGTGGAGGGGGTAGATCCGTCATGCTAGAACAAGACGAGTTCATGAACCTATCAAAGATGAACTTCGACATCTCCGAGGAGCAGGCCATGATCCTCGAGCAGGTCGACAGGGCTTGCAAGGAATTCCGACCGATAGAGGACAAGTGCTACCTCGATCACAGGATAAATGACCAGGTGAAGCCGTTCTTCGCCAGGGCACACCTGCTGGGCCTCCCCGTTTCAAGGAAATACGGAGACGGCCAGGGAGCGGACATGGTGACCTATGCTCTCTCCGTCGAGAGAATCGGCAGAGAGGGCACCGGCCTGAGAACATTCTTTTCCGTTCACATGGCCCTGGGACAGATGACGATACAGCATTGGGGGACCGAGGAGCAGAAGGCGAGGTTCCTGCCTGCGGCGACCAAAGGGGAGAACATACTCGCCTTCGGGTTGACAGAGCCCGGCGCAGGGAGCGACCCTACCGCCCTCACCACCTACTTCGAAGAGAAGGAAGGGAAGTACATGCTTACTGGGCAGAAGATGTGGATCTCCCTCGGATCCACCGCAAACAAGATCCTCGTCTTCGCTTACCCGAAGGGGAAGAGGGAGGGAATGTGCGCCTTCGTTATGGACACGTCGACGCCTGGGTATAAGGCTGAAATCATCCCTCATAAGCTCGGGCTCCCCACGGCCGACACTTCGACCGTGTACCTGGACAAAGCCGAGGTCTCAAAGGAGGACATGCTCGGTTCTCCGGGCAAGGGGATGTCGGTGGCACTCTCGGGGCTCATGAACGGGAGGCTGAGCGTGGCGGCGGGGTGCGTCGGGGTCATGCAGGACAGCCTCGACGAGGCTGTCAGGTACGCCAGCATGCGATTCCAGCACGGCAAGCTCATCGGCAAGCACCAGCTCATTCAACGGCACATAGCGATAATGTCGATGAATCTCGATGCGGCAAAGCTCCTCCTGCTGAAGGCTGCGTTCATCAAACAGAAGTACGAGGAGAACCCGAAGAACACTGAGCTCCGGGACGCAACAGATCTCGCGGTGACCAAGGCAAAGTACTTCGCGGCAAACAAGTCATTCGACTCGGCCAACAGGGCTGTGCAGATCTTCGGCGCGAACGGCTATTCTCTAGAGAACAGACCAGCGAGGCATCTGGCTGACAGCAGGGTCACGATGATATACGAAGGCGCGAACGAGATCCTTGAGCAGAAGATGGCCCTCGGGTCCCTTGGGAAGAGCTTCGAAGCGTACTCCTGAGACGCAATTCCGTGGTTGTGATGATCGGAAAGAGGGCGATTGCCGCCGCTGTGGTGCTGGTAATAGTCGCCGTCTCTTCATTCGCGGCCTATGAGCTGTTCTACTCGGGAGGCTTACCCTGCGGAGCGATTCCAGCGGGGAGTGTGGCTAGGATTCAGGCGACTGAATATCACTTCGGAGCTGTGACCGAGTACCAGCTCCCAGGAGTGGGCAGGTACCCGAATGCCGTTGTTGCTGCCGCGGACGGGTCGGTCTGGTTCGCCGCAGACGAGGCGCCGGGGGTAGAACACCTCTATCCGAACAACAGAACAGTCGTCCAGTACGCCTGGCCGAACTACCCGACGCCCCAGCCGCCCGATTGCATCTATTCGGCATCAGTCTCTGGAATCGCACTCTGGAACGGGCGGGTGTGGGGAGCGGATGAGTACGGAAACGTCATTATCGGGGTCAACCCCTCTGACGGGAAGTCCGTGTCGCTCAACACCTCAGCTAAAGCCGACTACCCGTACTGGCTCGCCGTCGGGCCGGACGGCGATCTCTGGTTCACGTCGGACAATACACCTGCGAGGCTAGGGAGAATATTGCCCAACATGTCAATGCAAATCATCAACCTCTCGGGATTAGGCAACGACGAGCCACTGACCCTCGACTTCGTAAACTCGTCTCTGGCCTATGTTTCGACGGTGAACATATCCACCTTCTCGGCCAACTCCGCCTGCGCGAGGCTCAGTAGCGGCTGCGCCAGCGGCCATGTCTACTCGTTTGACCCGTCTGATGCTCTGTCTGCGATCACGCCGAAGGTAGTAGGCACAGGATTCAATCTTACGCTCCCGACCAGCGCGTCGTTCTCAGGCGGGAGTGTGTGGGTCGCTCAGCATGACGCGTCTAATGTAATGAGGTACGACGTCGGAGCCGGGACGTGGACGACGTATCCGACTTCGACTGTCCCCTACGTGCCAATTACCCTCTCTCTCGAGACGACCACCGAAGGGGGGAAGGTCTGGTTCAACGAACACTACGCCAACAAGATCGGAGAGATAGACCCGGCAGCCAACACTCTGACAGAGTACAGCGAATCCGACCCGCCCATAGCGAACGGAAGCGAGGTCCAGAACGACCTCTCCATAGCGGCCGGCGACGGAGGGCTGTGGTTCACGTCTCTGACGGCGAACTACGTCGGGTTCGTGAACGGCACATTCAATCCGGGCTGGAGAATCGCCATTGACGGTGCAGATTCGGCGAGTGTCTCCCCAGGTGGGAACGCTTCTTTCGCGATGGACATCTCGGGGAGCTGGTCCTCGCCGCTCGGAGTTGCTGTGTCGGACTCCGAAAATCTGACCTCGACACCTAAGCTCATTCAGATAGTCCCGAGCGTGTCGTCAGTGCCAGTAATGGGCACAACGACATACAAGCTAGATGTGCGGGTCTCCGTGGGAAAGACGGTCCGATCTGGAGACTACACTCTTGCGGTGACCCTGACGAGCGGCGTGACGCAGCAGACAGATTACTTCTTCATCAAGGTTGATTAGCGGTCGAGAGGCTTCCTTCATCGGAGTAGGGCAAGAGCGAGAAGGAAGACGGCCACCGCGAGAACGCTCGCAACCACTCCCTTGAGTATCGACTCAAACCTTGCCGCCAAGGGGGAGGAGGCGCCACCTGACTGCCGCTTGAGGGCCTTGTAGGGCCTCGAGGCGTTTATCTCAACGAATGCGGTGAAGAACCCGAACAGCCCTCCCGCTAGGGCCGGCACCGTAACCGCGTCTGTCTGGACGACGAATCCAACGAGCACAGGAAGGAAGCCCCAGGAAAAAGAGAACCAGAAGTCCGTGTGGAACCTCCCAGAAAAGAGCTCCAGGTTGTAAGCGAGGAGGAAGAAGAGCTCAACTATCCCGAAGGGGATAAGCAGCAGCGCATACGAAACGGCGAGGTAGAGGCCGAGTGCCAGTGCGGGAACCATCGCCCCGACCGCCATCGCGAGAAGCTGCCGTCTCGACAGGAAATTGCCCCATGGCTTGTTCGGGGACATCGCGTCGAGGGAGTGAGCAGACACCCCCACGGCCAGGAGATAGACCAACGCCATCTCCCCCATTCTATCGTAATGAATGGCTGGAGCGAGAAGGGACCCGATTAGGACGTAGCTGGCGTTCATGAGGGTGTACGGATAAAAAGAAAGGCCGATCAGCAGGCGGAACCTCTTGGGGCCGAGTTTAGGAACATAGAACTCATTCGCGCGCGTTTCTTCCCCTTCCACGTGATCTGCACGTGTGTCCTACACTATTGAACTGTTTGCAGCGAGGCGAGAACAACATAAAGGGGCGGACCATGCTTGCTCCCTCGGATGCCTGACTCGGACGGGGCACGCGACATCGCCCAGAAGCTCTTCCGCGGGCTCGCGGCCTCCTATGACAGAACGGTAGACTACGCCACAATCTACCAAGACAGGTACTGGAAGAAATGGGCCATTGAGAAAGCCGCTCTATCAGATGGATCTCTCGTGCTGGATCTCGGGTGTGGTACCCTCCTTCTTGAGGAAAGGATTCGGTCCAACTGTAGATTCGTGGGCGTCGATGTGACGTCTGAGATGGCGAGGATTGGCTGGGCGAAGGGATTGGCCAATGTGTCCCTGGTGATCAACGGCGATGCTGAAGCCCTGCCATTCCCCGACGAGGCCTTCGACGCGGCTGTTAGCTGCTATGTTCCCAAGTATGTGAGCATGAACAGACTCGCTGGCGAACTGGCCAGAATCGTCAGGCCAGGCGCCAGGGTAGTGCTTTACGACTTCGCCAGGCCGGGCGGAATCTCGGCGCCCCTGCTCGAGCCCTACATTCAAGTTGGCCTTCGTACGATAGGTTTGTTGTTGCGGAAGACCAGGAACGGAGCCGCCTTCGCCTTCGAAAGGCTCCCCCGGATTATCGACCGAACATCATGGAACAAAGAAGTCGTGAAGGCCATGGAGGACAGAGGGTTCGAAACGCTGGCCGCCTCTTCCCTAACTGCCGGAGTCGTCTTCGCCTACTGTGGCCGGAAGCGGTCAAGACAAACTGATACAGGAGGTAGAGCCACGCGATGATTCGGGGCGAGGCTTAAATCCCGAAAAGGGGGCTCGGCCGCTCCATGCAATCTGTCCATGGCAATGACGACCTTGCCGGTCCGGGCATTGGGAGCTACGAAGAAGTCGAGAAAATTCTCCCGACAGGATACAGGTCGCCCCTAGACAGGAAGGAGACCCAGAAGGCGATTTTCGAGGCGAAGGGGTACATCGAGAAGCACCTCTGCAAGGAGCTGAATCTGATGATGGCCACGGTCCCGCTGATTGTCGACGCAGAGAGCGGAATAAACGACATGCTTGACAGGGACGGGTCTCGGACGCCAGTTCAGTTCCACATATCGAATGATTACAACAAGCACCCGGTCGACGCCCAGGTCGTCCAAGCCGCAACGAAGTGGAAGCGCTTCGCACTGAAAGAGCTGGGCATCGAAAGGGGGGAGGGAATATGCACGGACATGAGGGCAGTAAGGAAGGACTACTTCCTAGACCACGATCACAGCGCCTACGTGGACCAGTGGGACTGGGAGAAGGTCATCTCTGCCGACCAGAGGAACCTGTCCTATCTGGAGGGAACGGTGAAGAAAATCTGGAAGGTCCTGAAGGGAGCCGAGACGCATGTCCACGAGTCATTCCCGAGGCTGAAAGAGAAGTACCCAGAGATGGCTGACAAGATAGAGTTCATCCACGCTGAAGAAGTCCTCGAGATGTTCCCCAAGCTCCCCCGGAAGGATAGGGAGACCGCCCTACTCAAGGAGCACCCCGCTGTCTTCATCGTCGGAATCGGATGGGTGCTGAAGAACGGCCTCCCACACGAAATGAGGGCTGCCGATTACGATGACTGGGTGACGGAGACAAAGACGAAGGACGGGAGGGTGTTCCACGGCCTTAACGGAGACATTCTGGTTTGGAATCCGGTGACGAAGAGGAGACATGAGCTTAGCTCAATGGGGATTAGAGTCGACGCGACGAGCTTGCGCAAACAGTTGGAGATAAGCGGTCAGCTCGACTCGCTGAAGTTCGACTACCACAAGGGGATCATGAGTGGCGATCTCCCGCTGTCAATCGGAGGCGGAATCGGACAGTCACGGACCTTGATGCTCCTGCTGAAAAAGGCACATCTCGGGGAGGTAAGCGTCGCCGTGTGGCCCAAGATCCTGAAGGACATGAGCGCGAAGCGGAACATACACGTCCTCGAATGAATTCCTAGAACTGAGCCAGCACCCTATCGAAGTCCCAGCCGGGAATCAGGGACCCCGCTTCCCTGGGGGAAAGCCAGCCCAGCCGTCCCTCCTCGCGAAGTTCGCTCACCACCATGGCCGAGTAGGCAGGGGCGCCGGTGGCTCCAGGAGAGTTGAAGTTTATGATGTGGGCTGATGCTTCACCTTTCAGTAGAATGGCTTCTGGGACGAAGCCAGAGGAGTCGATGACTGAGCTCCTCACCCCGAATACGGCCCTCCTGTTGAGCATCCTTGAGTTCAGTGCGGGGACGAACTTCCGGACCCGATCGCACATTGCCTTCTTCGACAGTGAGCTCCTCCACTCACCAGCAACCAGGGCTACGAAGTCTCTGTTCGTTAGGAGCCTCGCCTTCGGCAAAACAGGCCTGTCGAGGAAGGCAGTGAACTTCGAGAGCCCTATCCCCGAATAGACGTATGGCCCCGGAACAAGCACCGCATTCGGACCTATCTGCCTGGTGCCGTCTGCACGAACGACAAAGTGCGGGTCGAGGAACGGGTACTGAGGGAACCTGGGTGGACGGTAGACGTTTGACGCGACTCTCGAGGCGAAGGGCTCGTCCACGACCCAGTACTCCCCCCTGAAGTTGAGGGATGCATACTGCTTCGCGAGCCCGCAGTAATGGGAAATGTCCAGCGACCCTCCGCCTGCCGCGTTGAGAAGGAACCGGGAACGGAATGTAGAGAGTCCCGAGGCAGACTTGGTTTCAATGTTCGCTGATCCGCTCCTATCTTCGATTTGCACAACTCTCTGACCCCCGAAGAAACTCACCCCACGCGAAGCGAGACGCTTCCATAGATGGCGCGTGAAGACCCCGAAGTCGACGGAGACGTCCGTCTTAGAGACGAGGGCCGCTCTGCAGCTCACCTCAGGCTCTAGGTCCTGCACCTCCCTTCCGTCGAGCAGGTCGAGCTCATCCTCCCCCATTCCATTCTCCAGGCCCCAGCGCCTGTACCTCTCCAGAGTTCTGACCTCACTCTCCTCCGCTGCCACGTTGAACGTCCCAATGGGCCTCCATGGAAGGCCCTCCCTCCTTGCCAGGCTCTTCCACATGGGGTGGGAGATTAGAGAAGTCTTGGCGAAGATCCGCTTCTTCACCGGGTCCAGGTAGAAGGGCCTATGGATGACCCCGGTGTTGCGGGTGGAGGTGTGTGCTGCTGCCACTTGGGCTGAGTCGAGAAGCGCTATTCTGCACTCGTAGAGGGATGAAAGCCAGTAGCTGATTGTGACGCCGAGCACTCCCGCTCCAACGACGACGACGTCGAACTCACGTGGCTTCTCCATTGACCTAGGGCAAGTCTATTGGGCGTTTTAGGTGCTTGTCCTAAATGCCCTTCAGATATCCGTTGGCTTCGAGCCACTCCATGTGTGCCCTGATGTACCTCCAGATGATGTCCGCTTTGCTGTTGTCAAAGTCCCAGGGCGCGACGAGAACGACGTCCCCTTCTCTAATCCACATCCTCCGCTTCAGCTTCCCCCTTATCCTGCTCTGACGGGTGACCCCGTCAGCGCACTTCACAATGACCTGGTCCCCGCCTGTCATCTTGATGGCCCTCCCAAGGATTTCCCCCTGTTGGGGCATCACGAGCTCCTTCAGATTGGCCTCGCTGAGGACCTTTCTCTTTCCCAACGCGTTTCACCCCTCGCCCGAATAACGTGCATATTAAGGGCTCGGGGACGCACAACTTGCCGCATTCATCTGTATCTTTGGAAGTGACGGGGGTTGCCTCTTCGCCTCTCCCTTCTGCCGTGACGCCATGGTCTGGGGCCACGTGAGGAGAGCGTCGGAGTCTTTGGGGCCCTTGCGTCCTCTTCCCGGAGGGGCTTGATGGGAGCCTTGGCAATTGCAGCTATGCGGGCGAAGTCTGCGTTTTCGTCCCCGCTGACGAAGGTGTAGGACCTGCCTACATCCCCTGCCCTGGCGGTCCTCCCGACCCTATGGAAGTAGACTGTCGGGTCCTCTGGGACGTCGTAGTTGATGACGCAGTCGACCTGCCTCACGTCGATCCCCCTGCTTGCCACGTCGGTTGCTACGAGCACGTCCGCCCTTCCCGACCTGAAGAGCCCCATCGAGTGGTCGCGTTGTTTCTGACTCAGGTCCCCGTGCAGCGAGACGACGCTCATGAACCTCCTCTCGAGCTCCCTGGCCAGCCTTATGGTGCCGTGCCTTGTCCGACAGAAGACGACCGCGCTCTTCCTATTTTCCTTCTGCAGGATGTCCAGTAGAAGCTCCAGCTTCCGGTCTCTTTCCACACGGGCGTAGAACTGTTCCAGAGTTTCCGCGGAAGGCACGTTCTCGTCAACCATGACCCTTACCGAGTCGGCCATGTACCTCTGGGAGAGCTGAAGGATAGACCTGGGCATGGTCGCTGAAAATAGGCTCATCTGCCTCCCAGGAGGGGTCTTGCGGAGAATGTAATCGACGTCGTCAATGAAGCCCATGTCGAGCATTACGTCGGCTTCATCTATTACGACGAATCGCACCGCGTCGAGCCTCAAGGTGCCGCGTTTGATGTGGTCGATTGTCCTCCCCGGCGTGCCGACAACGATGTGGGCCCCGCGCCGGAGCGCGTCGAGTTGAATGTTCATCGACTGTCCGCCGTAGATCGTGACTATTCTCACCCGTGTGTAGGAGGCTATCTTCTGTAGTTCGAGGGTGATCTGCACTGCAAGCTCCCTCGTAGGGGCAAGGACGAGTCCCTGGACCCAGGGCTGGTTCTCGTCAATCGCCTGGACTAGCGGAATGCCGAAGGCGAGCGTCTTCCCCGAGCCCGCCTTCGCTTGGCCAATGAGGTTCCTACCCTCCAGCAGTGGACCTATCGCCTCGGCCTGGATGGGAAAGGGCCTCCTATACCCAGCGGCGTCGACTCCCTTCTTGACAACCGGCTTGAGCCTCAGCTCGTCGAAGCTTTCCAAAGTCAAGCCTCCTTGAACCGATGCTGTCGCGCTTCTCGACGGACCTCCTGTTTTGCTATGAAATTCATGCGAAATGAACAGACCAGGCGCGCGCCATCTGTGACGTATTTAAGACGCGAGGAGCCGCTGAGACGCGCCTCAAGCAAAGACGACAGTCCTAGCCGAGCCCCCTCGGTGAACTGTCAGACTTGGCTGAATTACGCTCGCCTTGGGGCACGGCGAAGGCTTCCAGAAGACTAAAGAGTTTCGAGCCACTCGCAGGGTTTCATGACTGTCGACTTCGAGATGCGGAAGGCTCCGCAATGCAGGGTCGCCACCCGGACAATAACGGGAGGATGGCCAGGAGACAAGGCGCTTCGCGCCGAGTTCGGGCGATTGCAATCCTGGGCCAAGGAAAAAGGGCTCCGGACAGGGAAGTGGTTCTTCCGTGAGTTTGGCGACGACGAGACGCCAAACGCGGAGTGGCGCTGGGAGGTGGGAGTAGAGATTCGCGGTACCAGACTGGTTCGGGGCGAAAAGGGGATTGTAGTCAAGACCTTGCCGTCTTCCCCTGTGGCAACCGTGACATTCAATCCTGACATTGTTTCTCCGAGGGTGATCTACCACGGTCTGGCGGATTGGTTAAGGCACCATGAAAAGGCAGGAGAGTTCAAAGAGGCAGGGCCCTACAGGGAAGTGTATCTCGCAAACCCATGGAGCAACAAGCGGGCCTGGGCTCACACCCAAATCCAAGTCCCAGTTAAGCGGCTCAAACCCTAGGCCGAAGAAGGAGAGCCGCTCCTTCTCGCGCAGGTCACCGAACTGCAGTTTCCTAGGGTTTTTCTCGTTACAAGACGACGAATTGAAATAGCTTCTTGGTGCGGGCAGGTTTGACGATGGAGGCCGTTGAGCCAAAGCCACCTAGCAGGGCGCTGGGATGGCTCCTCGCCCTGCCGCTCGGACTGGTGATTGCATTCGTAATCTTCTGGTTCCTCGTGGCAAGTGGCCACTACTTCATCGGCGAGTTTATCGTGATCTTCCTAGCGCTCTTCGCGGTCATGTTCTTCGTCAGGTTCCAGTACCGACAGTCGAGAAGAAATTACTGGAGGGCAAGGATGCAGGCGAACGCGCCGGCCCGCATTCTCCGCCAGAGATACGCGAGGGGCGAAATCTCGAGGGAACAGTACCAGCAGATGATGAGGGACCTTCGCGAGGGTCGTGAGCCTCGAGAGAATCAGCAAGGGTCCTGACGCTGTTCAACGCCGGTCAGTTGACCAGCTGCAAGAGACAGAATACATTTTGACTGCATCAAAACGGTTCGCGATGCGGGAGTGTTGCTGGGATTTCTACAGAAGCTTCGGTGTGCGGTGATCGATAGAACTAGTCGCCCTGGCCGGGCTTGGGATACAGGAATATGCACTCGGACCTAGGGATTTGGCCAAGGGGTTAGCCATGGCCCAGGCTAGGCCTAGAACATCTGACCGCCCATCAGTCTGAGGCGGAACCTCTTTCTACTGTGAAGGCGATTCTTACGAGCGCTCGATATTCAACAATCCTGCTTCTTTGCACTTTACCTGTGTATGCCACCACATGAACACTGGTGATGTTTCTGACAGTCTTGGCTGCTTCCTTCACTGCGCTTCCAACCGCTTCCTCCCAGCTCTTGGGCGAACTCCCCACCAATTCAATTATCTTCTTGACTGCCATTCCACTCACTCAACAAGAGACTCGTTGTGTTATTTACGCATTGTAGGGAGACTACCGAAGGATGCAAGCGGGGGTTCTCAGTCGCTCCTTGACTCATGATGCGCCTGGATATGGACAATGAGGGCCGACACTGGAATCAGGCGCCCTGGCCGAATTTGAAAGGGCAGATGTAGACGCCCTTGCTCTTTCGCCGGCTGATAGGTATCACCGACCATGGAAAGGTGGTTGGCCTCGACACAACGACAGGTCCTACTACCGCACCTGCCGCCGTCCCATGGAATTGCCTTCCACTTTTTAAATATCAGGAATTCCAAAACCTCTGGAAGAAACGTGATAATATGAGCACAAGAGAGAATGCATCTTCTTTGGCACTGCAAGGGAAAGTCGCGGTCATCACCGGAGGCGGTTCAGGAATTGGCAGAGCAATGGCGGAGCTATTCGCAGCGAACGGGTGCAGGGTTGTGGTCGTGGATGTTATTCCAGAGCGTGTCCACGAAGTAGTAGGGGAAATTGAGAAGAGCGGAAAAAGTGTTTCAGGCATGGTAATCGACCTATCGGTTGGAACCGAGGTTGACAGGATGATAGAGAGCACACTGAGTTCTCTTGGAAAAATCGATATACTGTGCAACAATGCCGGAATTATGGACGGCGCAAGACCGGTAGTCGACACACCGGACGAGGTATGGGATCGGGTCTTGTCGATCAACTTGGATGCACCCTTCAGAGCGAGCAGGAAGGTCATCCCCTCAATGATCGAACATGGAGGCGGAGTCATCCTAAACACTGCTTCGGTCGCTGGAATGTTCGGTGCGAGAGCCGGGGCTGCCTACACCGTCTCGAAGCATGGGCTCATCGGTCTGACCAAGAGCATTGCGACTTCATATGGAATCAAAGGAATCAGGTGCAACGCCATAGTCCTAGGAGCTGTGCAGACGGCCATTGGAATAGGAAGTGCGACTCCCAATCCTATCGGGATGGAGAATCTGAACAAGACAATGGCCACCTTGCCCAGAGTCGGGGACCCGAAAGAGGTCGCAAAGGTGGCATTCTTTCTCGTCTCCGATGAGTCAAGGTATCTGAATGGCTCCTGTGTGGTGGCTGACGCCGGCTGGTCAGCATTCTAGAATCTCCCAGGTCGAATCGACCTTACTCGGAGTCATGCGGCTTTTGGTCTGCTCTGATATCACACCCCCCCCGAATCGGCATTAGTGTAGGGCTTTGCTAGAGACAGCCGAGCAGTGTGAATTGAGAACACGAGCAGGCCAAATATTCAGTTGCCCGATACAAGAACCCTGGAGGCGCGGCTTGGTCGACCGGTACGAAGATGTCGACAATTGGGATGGGGTGAGAGACGGGGACGATTCCTAACAATGGGAACTGTCTCCCCCCCTTTAATTATCTGCAGCCCTTCGTTATCAAGGCTTGAGTTCGATGGCAACGGGGCAGGTTCGCACCTGCAATTCATGTGTCTACTGGCAGCTGTACCCGAATTGGAAAGACGTCGGGGTTTGCGACTGCCCGCCAAGCCGCAACTACCAGCGGATGACCTTCGGGACGGGTGGCCCATGTGAGTACTTCTCGCCTGCTCCGCTGGGCGCTGGAGGCACAGACGCAGAAATGGCCTCTGGTGGGAACCGCCGCTCTTAGAACAGGGGATCGCATGTCGAGCCTGACCTTCTGGAGAACGGGTGAGGTGGCCGCCTTTTGACCTACTCCCCACATGCGCAGAAATTCGACGCCGTGGTCGTCGGAGGAGGGCCGGCGGGGTTGTCATGCTCGTGCGAGCTTGCCAGGAAGGGTCTGAAAGTTGCAGTCCTGGAGAGAGGAAGGTCGCCTGGTTCGAAGAATTTGTTTGGAGGAAGGGTGTATTCTGGTCCGCTGGAGAGAGTCTACGGCAATTTGAGAAAGGAGGCACCGATAGAGCGGTGGGTCAAGCACGAAAGAATGAGCCTGGTCGCAGACGACGGGGCGCTTTCGATAGGCTATGATTCGTCGGGCTCAACCAGCTTCACGGCCTACCTTTCGAAGCTAGTCGCATGGATGTCATCCAAGGCTGAGTCGCAGGGAGCAGTGATGGTCACCGATGTGAGGGTCGACGGGGTGGTGATGGAGGAGGGCAGGGCCGTGGGTGTGGTTGCGGGAGGGGACAGAATCGATGCCGGTGTCGTGGTCGTCGCAGAGGGAGCGAACCGCCTGCTGTGTGAGGGGATGAAGGTCACTCCCAAGCTCTCGCCCGGGCAGGTCGCCCTAGGAGTTAGGGAGGTCCTGAAGCTTGGCTCGGAGAAGATCAATGAAAGGTTCGGCACAGGAGGGGACGAAGGAATGGCTTGGTTCTTCTTGGGCAAACCCTCGGAGTACCTCCCGGGCGGTGCGTTCCTGTATACCAACTCTTCCACAGTGAGCATCGGGCTCGTGCTGTATCTTGATGAGGGGTTGCAAGTTCCCAGTGATCACGTCTACGATATCCTTGAGAGATTCAAGACCTCTCCAACTCTGAAGAAACTGCTCGCAGGAGGGAGCTTGGTCGAATACGGGAGCCACCTGATTCCTGAAGGAGGCCCGGAGATGATGCCAAAGAGGGTCTTTGGAGATGGCTACGTAATAGTGGGGGACGCTGCAGGTCTGGTTCTCAACCTTGGCTATACGGTCCGCGGCGTGGATTTCGCCGTCCACAGCGGATACCTTGCAGCCCAGGCAATCGCTGACGCACACTCTTCAGGGGGCTTCACGTCCCAGAACCTCGCGGCCTATGGAGACAAACTGAACGGAAGTTTCGTGGTGAAGGAGATGCGTAGACACAATGCGATACGGAAATTGATGCGGAAGAAACGTGTCTTCGACGCTTATCCGCGCACTCTCGTCGACGCGGCCAGGCAACTCTACGAGTTCGACGAAGCGTCACCGAAGCTCATCGAGGCGGGGAGGCGCTCCACTAAGGGCAGACTCTCGATTCTAGGAATGCTGAGCGATCTCTTGTTGCTCGGGAGGGGGCCCTAATGACTTCTCAGCCTGTGTCCCAGCACTCATCCTCGGTGGGGACGACGAGGATGGAGGACGCCCTGAACGCAGACGTATGGGACGTCGACGAAAAGCCCCACATCGAAGTCGACACAGGAAGGTGCGCCGAGTGCAAGACCCGCCCGTGCATCAAGGTCTGCCCGGCGAACACCTTCGTGCTTCTCGGAGGGAAGGTGCTCCACAGCTACGAAGGCTGTCTCGAATGTGGCACCTGCAGAGTCATCTGCCCGATGGCTGCCATCACTTGGAACTACCCACTGAGCGGGAGAGGGGTCCAGTACAGGTTCTGATGGAAATGCCCCTCAACATCGTAGTTGGCGTGAAGTGGGTGCCCAACACCACGGTCGTCAACGTCGACCCGGTCACAGGCACGCTGATACGCGAAGGGGTACCAAGCATAATCAACCCACACGACCTCAACGCCGTTGAGTTCGCCCTCAGAATGAAGGAGAGGTATGGTGGTAGCGTGACGGCACTGGCCATGTCTCCTCCGGCGGCAAAGAGCGGTCTCGAGTTCCTTGTGGGCATGGGGGTTGACAGGGGGGTTCTCGTGACAGACCGAGTCTTCGCCGCAGCCGACACCTTCGCCACCTCCTACGTACTGGCGAAGGCTGTTGAGAAGCTCTACCCTGTGGACATGATCATCTTCGGGCAGGAGACTATAGACAGCTCGACTTCGCACATAGGAGCTCAGGTGTCTTCCTGGCTCAACGTGCCCTACCTCTACTACGTTTCTGACGCGGAGGTCACGGAAGGACATCACAGGCTACGGGCGACGAGGAGCCTGGAAAGAGAGACAGACGTCTACGATCTTCCCATGCCCTGCACCCTTGTCGTGATGATGAAGAGCAACATCCCCAGGGCCGTGAGGCTCAGCAACAAGCTTCGGGCCAAGCTGGAGAGCCCGATTGAGACCTGGACCAACGAAGTGCTGAAGCTCGAGGCCGGTCGCATTGGGCTGAAAGGCTCGCCGACGCTCGTCTCGAAGAGCGTGCCCACACCTTCTGTCCCCCGCAAAAAACAGAGGTTCGACGGGAGGCAGAGCTCCTCGGATGCAGCCAGGTGGCTTCTCGACAATCTCTCAAAGGAGGGGGTCGCCTAGATGTCGAGGGCCCCCTTGCACACTTCGGAAACAGGGCTCCTCAAGAAGGAAGAGTGCAAAGGCGTTATGGTCTTTGCAGAGAATCTTGGAGACTCGGTCAGCGAGGTGTCCCTGCAGCTTCTCACGCCCGCGAAGAGAATTGCCGAGAAGCTCGGGGTTAGGACGACTGTAGTCGTTTTCGGCCTCAGGAATTCGAAGATGGATCAGGATCCGTTCTTCTACGGCGCAGACCGAGTCGT
>Ga0187771_10000582_pt1 | contig 22799 bp, 22 predicted proteins | sample 0116_SJ02_MP15_1_FD_133139 | JGI IMG/M metagenome (GOLD analysis project Ga0187771, IMG submission 133139) | Tropical peat soil microbial communities from peatlands in Department of Meta, Colombia - 0116_SJ02_MP15_10_MG | ecosystem: Environmental > Terrestrial > Soil > Wetlands > Peat | place... | reverse complement strand
CCACGCGGAGCCGTCAACGTAATCACTGGGCCAGGTAGGGATGTCGGGGACGAGCTCGTCAGCCACGACTACGTCAGAATGGTTACCCTCACGGGGAGCACCGAAGTTGGCAAGCACGTAGCTCAGCTCATCGGGATGAAGAAGAGACACCTTGAGCTCGGAGGGAAAGGGGCAGCCATAGTTGCCCCCGATGCCGATCTCACCCTCGCAGCTTCTAAGGTGCTCGAGGGGTGCTTGAAGTACTCCGGCCAGAGGTGTGACGCCATCAGCAGAGTATTCGTCGATGAATCGGTCGCGGACAGGTTGGTCGAATTGCTCACGGCGGGAATCGCAAACTGGAAGGTCGGGGACCCAAGGAACTCCAACCAACATGGGGCCCCTGATCAACCCAGAGGCAGCCGAGAGGGTCCAGGGCCTAGTGGATGATGCGGTTAGCAAAGGAGCGATATTGCTGAAAGGCGGAACTCACAGGAATTCGTACTTTCAACCCACTCTCCTGGACATGGTACCTGCAGACGCGAAGATTGCGACGGAGGAAACATTCGGCCCAGTCGTGGCTGTTGCCAGGGTGAGGGGGGTGGACGACGCGATAGAGAGGACGAACGAGTCGAGGTACGGCCTCGACTCCTGCGTCTTCACGAACAGCTTCTACACGGCATGGAAGGTGGCCAAAGCGCTTGAGGAGGGAACCGTCTCTGTCAATGACGCCCCCGCCCACGGCGTTGGTTTCTTCCCGTTCGGCGGCAACAAGGACTCTGGCATTGGGAGGGAAGGAGTCGGCTACAGTATTGACGAAATGACCCGGATAAAGACCATCCAGTTCAACCTAGCCCCAGCTGGGCTTGGGAAGACGCGCCAGATCCCCAGGATGTAAAGAACTGCGTCTGAACCTAAATAACTCAATCTGGGGACGACCGAGTGTGCTAGGGCTAGGCGAAATCAGGACAGTCGACAAGCAGGGACTCTGGGAAGCTTACGCCAGGTGGCCATCAGCAGTTCGGACGTCCCTGAAACAGCCGCTGAACCTACCAGAGAGACAGGACTTCGACTCCGTAATTCTCGCGGGAATGGGAGGATCGGGGAGCGCTTGTGACATCCTGGCAGAATGGTCGAGACCCATCATCAGGGCTCCCGTGACCGTCGTCAAGGAATATCATCTCCCCGCATTCGCCGGGCCGAGAACGCTTGTTGTGGCCGTGAGCCTGTCAGGGGACACCAAAGAGACGCTCAGCATCCTTGGTGAAGCGGTTGACAAGGGATGCACCGTTGTTAGCGTCTCGTCAGGAGGAGCCATCGAAAGAACGAGCGGTGAACTCCGGGTCCCTTTCAACCGAGTCGAGAAACTGCTTGTGGCGAGGGCCTCGACCCCGGGGATGGTACTGGTACCCGGGCGCATTCTCGCCGCTTTAGGCCTGCTAGACGGCCAGGCGGAGTTTGACACGGTTGAAGGGGCTGTGAGGAGGATTCTGGCCAGGAGCCTTCCTTCGGTCTCTTTTGGCCGAAACCCCTCCAAGAAGCTTGCAAAAACGCTCTTCAGGAGGACAGCGGTCGTCTACGCCTCCTCCGGCGCCTTGTCAGCAGCTGTACATTTCAAGAACTCTATGAACGAGAACGCAAAGGTACCCGTTCAGGTGGAGACCTATCCTGAGCTCTTTCACAATGGAATCGAGACCTGGAAGGTCTCGAGGAACAGGGCAGTAGTCTTGCTGAGGGGGCCAAGAGAAGGAAATGAAGTGAAGGCGAAGGTAACTAGCCTGAAGCGCATGCTGAAGGAGGCCGGCGTCCCAGTCGCGGAGGTTCGACCCGAGGGCGGAGAATTGGCCACTCTTCTGAGCTGGTGTCTGGCGCTCGATCTAGCCTCCGTCTACCTTGCAGTACTGGAGAAGAGAGACCCCACACCGACCCCCATCCTAAGCCGGATGCGGAAGAGCTGACCCTGCGCGGATTGTGGTATGGCTCACGCTGGGGAGGAGGTGCCCGCTGTTTTGTCATCGGCGCTGACTCGAAGGTTTCTCGGGTACGGGTGGAAAACGGCTTTACTTCCTGGACGGAAGCGCCTTCCACTTCTTCGAAAAGCCCCAGCTAAGGAGGCCTACGCCAACGAGCTGTGAGAAGCTGCCATCTAGGGAGAAATACCCGACCAGCAAGTTGGCATCTTGCTCTTTGTTCATTTCATTGTCGATGTCCGGGCCCGGGATTTAAGGCTGGCGCCAGGCGAACCCGAGGAATCTCGCCTAATATTGCCTTAGGTGGCACGTTCAGGGTCTGCGGCGGACGACTGGACCCTATCAGAGGCCAGTAATGGTTGCAGGGGCTCGTCAGGGATTATAACATGCCGGGATGCTCCTCGTCCCATATTTCCAGGCTTCGCTCGCCGCGGAGGGGTCACCGGCCCGCTAAGCACTTTCAAACTGGCCAGAAGGACTTATTTTCTTCGACAAAACATGATTTCACCATGGACGACGAGATTCGGAGACGAAGGAGAACGGTCGACACCTGGCTGGACTTGATGCTGGTCCAGTGCTCGTGTGCTTATTTCGGATGGTCCTACGCGAAGTCTCACGAGCCCTGTTGGTGGGGCATGGTCTGAGTCTAGAGAATCCGAAGTTATTCCTGTAGGAAAGGCACTTCTTGGGACTGCTAGTTCTACTTAGTAAGGAGTCTCCAGGAAAGGACGATTCCTAGGACCGAGAGAAGAACCGCGAACACGGTCAGCACGCCGAAGTCAACCCAAAGGGGCGCCAGAGTAGTGTAACCTGCTGCCGTTGAAGCAGCTGAACCAGCACCAAGGAGCATCTGCCTGACTCCGTCCACGGCGTAGCTGACGGGATTGTACTGCACGACCGACTGGAGCCAGCCAGGCATTATCTTCACTGGGAGCATCGCGTTACTTGCGAACAATAGAGGGAGGTTCAGCAGATTGATTACTGCCATCTGAGTCTGCCAGTCGCTCGACCTAAGAGCAAGCATGACAAAGAGCGCCGAGAGGCCAAAAGACATGAGGAACAGCATGATGAATGACCCGCCGACACTGAAGAGGCTGAAGTTGGTAGTATCCATCCCCAAGACAACCGCGATTGCCAGGACGATCGCCGCCTGGATGAGCGAGCGGACAGTGCTCTGGGCTATCTTCCCTATGACTATGGAGCCGCGGCTCACAGGCGTGCTCAGCGCCTTATTCATGAAGCCGAACCTCCGGTCCCATACGACCGACATGCCGGCGAAGGCGGCCGTGAAAAGTATGATGAATGCAAGCATTCCTGCGCTGAGGTATGAGAAGTAGCTGGTCGAGCCGAACGTGCCGAGGTCTATGGTGGTTAGTTGAGCCGCGGGCACCTGCCCCGAAAAGAAGCCAGTGATGTTGAAAGCCTTCCCGAAGAGCCCCAGCCATACGACGGGCTGGACTAGGGAGATGATCAGCTGGACCGGGTTCTTGTACCATTTTACCAGGTCTCTATTTGTCAGGGCCCAGAGCCCGTGCCAGGGACTCTTGCTGAGCTGGGGGGCCGCCCTGAAGGCGCGCTCCTGCTCTCTTTCCTTCCGCTCCTGGGTGACAGCCTCTTGGGTCGTAATGGTCGACCTGGTGATGTCTTCGGTCATTCTGTCTTCACCGTCGAGCCCTCATCATCGTCACTCTTTGTTTGAACGCATCCATCTTGTTCGCCTCCTCTTCTCGGATGCTGCGCCCGGTAAATTCGAGGTAAGCCTCGTCCAAGGTGGGCTTTGTCAAAGAAATCTTCGTCACGTGGAGCCCCTTGGATCTGACCAGGTCTATTATCTGGATCGACGACTCCTCCCCAACCTCCGACTTCACCCTGTATTCGTGGTCGCTCTTCTTGACCTCTTTAACAAGCGGGAGCTCCTTGATATCGACTGAAATGTCAGGTTCGTTCTCCGCAACTCCTACGACAATCACGTCCCCACCAATGCTTGCCTTCAATTCGTCGGGGCTCCCTATCTTGATTATGTGCCCGTGGTCAATAATCGCAATTCTGTCGCACAAGGAGTCTGCCTCCTCCAGGTAGTGTGTCGTGAGGAAGAGGGTCATCCTGTATTCCTCTTTCAACATCTTGATGTAGTTCCAAACTGCGGTTCTCGTCTGGACGTCCAGCCCAAGGGTGGGCTCGTCGAGGAAGAGGAGCTTGGGGTAGTTGATCAAGCCACAGGCCAGCTCGAGCCTGCGTCTCATCCCTCCAGAGTATGTACTAACCTTCCTGTCTGCTGCGTCCTGCAGTTCGACGAGCTTGAGGAGTTCCATGGCGTGCGGCTTCGAGTTACTTCTCGGTATTCCATAAAGGTCGGCGCAGAGCAGTATGTTCTGGAGTCCCGTCAGGTCTTCGTCTGCAGTGTATTCCTGGGGAACCACTCCCACAGTTCTTCGAACTTCAGTGGCGTGCGTGTGGATGTCGAGCCCGTCTATCGTCGCGTTGCCTCCAGAGGAGCTGAGAAGGGTAGTGAGCATGTTGATGGTGGTTGTCTTCCCCGCCCCGTTCGGACCGAGGAAGCCAAAGATCTCCCCCTCCCAAACCTCGAAGGACACGCCGTCTACGGCTTTCAGCTGCCCAAAGGACTTTGAAAGTCCATCCACTCTGACTATTGCTTGCTGGCTCATGAATCCCCGCCTAATTTGGTTAACCTGTTTGCGAGTTCCCTAATTAGTTTGCCGTTTTGGACGAACTCTGGATCCTTCGATCGGGCCATGTCCTCGAGGTAAGAGATGTTGCTCGACATGTCGCTCAGGATACCTTCCACGGACCTAGGACCCGTCCCTCTCATCCGGGTGGGCCACTCGGCCTCCTCCCTGCCCTGGGGCATGATTTCGTACTTCCCGTCGGATTCGCGCTTCTTGACGAGCCCTTCCTTTGATAGCTGCTCCAGCATCGGATAGACCGAGCCAGGCGACGGTCTCCACCAGCCTCTGCTTGTCGATTCCATCGTGTCCATTATCTCGACCCCATTCATGGGCTGATTCGTGAGGATCATGAGAATCCAAGTCCTTAGTCCTCGATGGGTTCTCTTCGACCAATCCAGCCACATGTCGGTTATCCGATATCGGCTTGCCGACATGCGTATTTAAACCCGGCGGCCGTTCGGCTTTTGTTCCCGGCTTAACTCCGGGAAAAAGTGCCCCATCCGACTTGGCGAAGGTCAGACTTGAGTGATGCAGCAATCGGCAGTTGGGCGAAAGTGAATCAATGTGCGCCGCCTACACCCGGCTTGGCGATTATCTGGTCATGGCTCGCCTAAAGACTGGGACCGCGATGGCTGTCATCACGATTCCGAAGGCAATCAGAATCGTCAAATCAGTTGCAATGTCCGGGATGCCAGCTCCAAGGACGACCACCTTCCTAAGGGCGTCCGTGGCGTAGGTGAGTGGAAGGACCCTCGAGATGTCCTGCATGTACCAGGGCATCTGCTGGATGGGGAAGAACACCCCGCTGAGGAACATCATCGGAAACATGATGGTGGTCATGAGCATGGTGGCAGTCTGCTGGTCGCTGGTGATTGATGTCATGACTATCCCAAGGCCAACGAAGCTAAACACCCCGAGGAGTAGCAACCCGAAGACAAGGAGGATGCTTCCCTGAATGATAACACCGAATAGAACCACCGCCAATACCATGAGGATGAGTCCCTGTAGAAGCCCTCTAGCAGTCTGGGCCAATGTCTTTCCGAGGATGATCGAGAGCCTGCTGATTGGCGCCACCATCATCCCGTCCATGGTCCCCACCTCCTTCTCCTGGGATATTGCCCCAGGAAGCCCGGTCATGACACTCATCATGACCGTCATTGCCATGATCCCTGGGGCGACGAACTCGAAGTAGTTGGTTGAACCGGGGACGATTCCCTGCGAGACCACCTTGAGGGGCTGGACCATTGCGAGAGCACCGCCGTTCCCGATGGACGGGTCAATGGCCATGACCTTCTGTTGGGCCAACCCCGTGCTCATCTCGTTGAACACGGCCGAGAGGAGCGTTTGGATGGTAGCTGATACCTGAGGGTTCGATGTGTCTGTCACTATCATAACTGTCCCCTGCTTTCCGCCGAGGAGACTCGCACTGAAGTTGCTCGGGATGACTATTCCTCCTTCGAGGTCCCCCCTCTGTATCGAGTCCTTTAGCCCGGACTCACTGCTAAGTGTCGTGAGCTTGAACATGCTCGCCTTGCCATTGATCTGCTGAAGCACCGAAATGAAAGCTTGGCTCGCGGCCGTCGAATTCTGGCTCCCGCTATCTAGGTTGACAACCCCTACAGGCAGGTTGTTTCCCGAATTTGTGTTGCTAGGGTAAATGAAACCAACCATCCCCATCATGAAGATGGGCATGAGGATGAGGAGTACCAGGCCGAACCTGTTTCTGTAGAGCTCGACCATGTCCTTCCATGCGATTCTGAAGCTGTGCGAGAGCAGGTCTTTGGAAGCCAATACACTTCACCTGACTCTCCGCATGCCGCCCATGAAACCACGGTGTCGTTCGAGAGGAATCTTCTGGTCGGCGCTGTCCCTGACCTCATGACCGGTGAGGTGCAGGAAGACGTCTTCAAGGGTCGGTTGAACGTTCTCCATCGACGCTATCTTGCCTCCATACTTTCTCACAGAGTCGATTACGCTGTCAAAGGCGTCGTCGCCGCTGGCTATGATTTTGAGGTGGGTGGAGTTGTCCTGGGAGACGGAGTTAACATTTCCCAACGTCCTGATGCCTTCGACCAAAGCAGGACTAAGGTTTGGTATGTCCATCTTGAGGACAATACTGTTTGTTCCCGAGATGAGCCTCTTCAGATTGGAAGACGTGTCAAGAGCAACCACCTTTCCGTGGTCTATGATGCCAATCCTATCGCAGAGCATGTCTGCGTCCACCATCGTATGAGTGGTCACGATTATGGTGGTGCCCCTTTCTCTGTTGAGCTTCTTCACGAACTCCCTGATCTCTACAGACGACTGAGGATCGAGACCCAGAGTAGGTTCATCAAGGAAGAGCACCTCGGGCATGTTCAGCAGGGCCCGGACGACGTTCATGCGCTGGCGCATCCCCGTCGAGAACGTCCCCACGAGAGAATTCTTCCACTTCGTCAGCTGAACCAGCTCCAACAGCTCATCGATCCTCGGGTTCAGGGTATCGGCGGGGATGTCGAACAGGCTCCCAAAGAACCAGAGATTTTCCTTGGCCGTAAGCCGGTCGTACATTATCATCTTCTCTGAGACAATCCCTACGAGTTTGCGGACCTCGGTGTCCTGTTTCACGACGTCGTAGCCTCCTATGCTCGCATTCCCGCCGGTGGGCCTGGCGAGGGTCGAGAGAATCCTCAAGATTGTGCTCTTTCCGGCTCCGTTGGGACCCAGAAGCCCGAACACCTCTCCTCTCTTCACCTGGAAGGATACGTCACTCACTGCCACGAAGTCCCCAAACTTCTTCTTCAGGTGCTCCACCCTGATCATCGCCTCACCAGGCTGGAATGTCGCAGGGGTGACAAGTGTCGTCCGGCTCATGCCCTTCCCCTCTTTCGCGCCGTCCCTGCAGCATCGCTTTCATGCTGCAGTTTCCCGCCGAGTACCCTGATCGACGCATCGGTCCGCGCCAGCTCCCTCTCTAGGTTGAGTCTGTATTGGCGCAGTGCGAATACCTTATCCTCTTCGCTGAACCCGGTCCTATCAGAATCGAGTATGGTCCGGAGGATTTCCGTTTGGAACTCAAACAGGCTGAGCGCGAATTTCACGAGGTCGTCTGGCTCCAGAAGCTCTAGGAACAGTGAGCTCATTGTCTTCCATCTTGCTGGGTAGGACCTCATCACCTCCTTCGCGACAGAAATCCTCCGAAGCCCCTGAGGGGTGATATCGTAGACAACCTGACCCGGCCCAAACTCATTTGATTTCTTTGTCGAGAGGTCCCCCCGCTTCGCCAACTTCCGCAACAGAGGGTACACGGCCCCCGGACCTGGGCGCCAAGCCCCATCGGTTTTCATCTCTATTTCTTTAATCAGGTCATACCCTCGCATGGGCCTCGTTGCTACGCTCAGAAGCGAATAGACCTCCAAGAGCCCCCGGGGGGCGCTGTGCGGGTGCAGTCCTTCCCCACGCAGAACCTTGGCTACGGCCTGCCTCGCCATGGATGAGGCCGACATGAATATACTATATAGTCGATATCCCTAACAGTATCGCAATAGATAGGCCGTCGAAGGAACACCAGCACGGAACCACTCCACCCCTAATGAGCTCGTCCCATAGGGATGACACGGACGCCAGGCCTGCGGGCGGTCAGCGTGGAATTCGGGGATGGGAAGTGGTGTCCAAAGGGCGAAGCCTGGCAACTGGACCCCCTTCTCTTTGTTCTGGGTTTAGACTCAGTGTTGGCTATCGGGTACGTCGAAGTGACGAATTCTGTTTGAAAGGCGTTTAAGTTGCCGACTAATGCCCGGGAGTTGTAATGGCGCATGTCTGTCCATACTGCAAAAAGAGCGAGTTGCTGCTGATAAGCGAGACGACTGACGCGGTCGGAAAGAAGCGCTATCGGTACAAATGCCCGCGCTGCGGAGCTACCTGGCCATTCTGACCAAAGTTCATTCTGAGCCTATTTTCCTTAGCCCGGCTAGGATTCGAACCTAGGTCGAAGGCTCCAGAGGCCCCCATCCTTGACCACTAGACGACCGGGCTACAAGTTGACCGACCTTTCTCAACGCGATAAAAGGATTCTATCTTCTATTGTCTGAAGTGGCGACCTTCACGCCTCCGGCCGCTGCCCCTAACTCCTTCATGACAAGTTCGAGAGTGTCGAGGGCGCCCCTGAGTGTATCAGTGGTCAGTATCCCAAAGTGGCCTATCCTGAGCATCTTGTCCCTTTCTTCATAGAGTCCCCTCGCTATCATTATGCCGTGCTCCTTCTCAAGGGTCCCCTGAATCTCCCCTGCGTTTTCCTTCTGAACCCAGAACGAGGTCACCGTGTCTGCCCTGTGCCCTTCCTCGGCTACGAATCGTTGCCCCCACTCCTCCACCCTGCTCCTGGTTAGCTCGCCAAGCTTTCGGTGGCGCGCCCATCTGTTCTCTATGCCTTCTTCCTTCACTTCCAGCATCGCCTCCCTGAGCGCCATTATCACCTGCGTCGCTGGGGTCGCGAGGTACATCCGCGGGTCGTCCATTATGGGCTTCCATTTCAGGAGGTTCATGTAATAGGACTCGATCGGCTCCTTGCGCTTCTCCATGTGCTCGATGGCTCTCTGAGACACTGCCACCAGTACTGCACCTGGCGGACCCGCAAGCGCCTTTTGAGAGGCGGTGAACACTATGTCAGCCCCTAGCTTGTCAAAGTCGAGCGGGACGCCCCCGATGGCGCAAACGGAGTCAACCACTGAGAGCACCCCTGCCTTCTGGCACTCCTCGACAAGCTCCTTTACGGGATTGATGACCGAACTAGACGTGTCCACGTGGGTGATGAAGACCACGCTGTACTTGTTCTTCTCGAGCTGGTTTCTAAGGACGTCCGGATCCGCCGCCTCCCCGTTGGGGTGGTCGATGCTGTCAGCGCGGGCACCGTGGACTTGGTTGAGCATGAGCATCCTGTGACCAAAGTATCCGTTCAACAGGGTGAGGGTCCTGTCTCCGTGGGTTACGAGGCTCACGACCGATGATTCCATCCCTACGGTCCCTGAACCGGTGAAAACGATTTGGACGCCCTTTTCGTTCCTGAAGACGTATCGGGCCAGGGCAACCGTCTCTTTGAACATGGAGTAGAACTGAGAGCCGACGTGTGGGAGCTGCGGGCCCGCCATCGCTTCTCTGACGCGAGGCGAGAGGTTCGTGGGTCCTGGAATCAGCAGAAGCTTGTCATCCAAATGGAACGCCTGGCCCATCCTTGCCGTGAACCGGTAAAAACATCTTTCGTGAACCACCCGAGCCTAGAGGCTGTGGGGTTTTCCGCCCACAAGCTAAATGTGGTCGAATATTTCGGTGAGCTTCTCGATGTGGATTATCTCCGGATCCGGGACTCTTGTCGTGTGGGCAAGCATGAAACCCAGTCCGGCCGACTTCAGGAACGCAAGGTCATAGATTGTGTCGCCCACGGCTATTGTCTCCATGCGGGGAATCCCGACCTTTCTGAGAAGCTTCACGTACGCCAGGTCCTTCCTGGTGGGGTCCACTCTACCAATCCCCTTCGGGAGGAGTTTCCCTTCCCCATCGAACCGCAGGCCGTTGGCGAGCCAGTAGTCAATCTGCAAGTCTTCCGCGACCTCCTTCGCCAGGATGTCTATGCCCGATGTGACGAGTGCAGTCCGTATCCCACGAGAGCGCAGCTCCTCGAAAACTCCGGGCGCCTCCCGCCGCAGCCTGTAGTCCGACAGGATGCTCTTAATCTCGTCACGGCTGACACCCTTCGGCCACGACGAAATGTCTCTTCTCATGAACTCGCGGTAGTCAATCTTGCCCTCGGTGTAGAGCCTTAGAGATGCTGCTCCCTTGTGCTCCGTTCCGAAGTGTCTGTGGATGGCAACCCAACTGCTGTTGTGTTCGAGGACAGTCCCATCCATGTCAAACGAAGCCAACTTGACTTCGCGCCTCATATTCGACCCTTGACGGGCACTCCCATCAACTGCATAGACTCGGCGAGGACTCGGCTTGCAGCGTCTACCAGCGCGAGCCTGGCGTCTCTAAGCTCGGCGTCGGGCTCCTTGTTCACCGGGACGCTTTCGTAGAAGTCGTTGAAAAGGACCGCGAGCTCGTGGGCGAACAATGCTATTTCCTTGGGGGAAAGGTACTCTTCTGCGTCGGCTGCGCTCATGTCGAGACATGACATCTGCTTCGCGAGCCTGACCTCCTGGCGTTTGTCTAGCTTCGCCGCTGCGGACGAGCTTATCCTCGGTTTCCCTTCGGTCTTGTCAAGTATGCGTCTTGCCCTGGCATACGTGTAGAGGAGATAGGGGCCAGTGTCCCCCTGAAACTGCAAGGCGTCCTCAATGTCGAACACTATCATCTTGTCGGGGTCCTGCTTGAGGAGCTCGTACCGGAGCGCAGCGACAGCCAAGGATTCGGCCACGTCTTCCACCCACTGCTCCGATTCTGACATGTTCCTCTTCCTAGTCTCGACCTTCGCCTTCTCCTTTAGCTTCTCGAGCATCGTATCGACGTTCACGTACAGACCCTTCCTCCCCGACATATGGGCGAACTCGCCCTCAATCTCAAATCCGATGGCCTCGGCCGTCCTCTTGGATAGCGACACGACTTCATACCCCCTGTGAAGATACCTCCTCGAAGCTCCTTCGTGCAGCTTGTCAAGCACCTTGGCGACTATCTTCTGTAGGTAGCTCTGCCTGGTGTCTATGACAGAGATTGCCAGCCGGGCCCCCCCGAAGTGAATACTTGACTTCTTGCCCGTCAGCGTCGTTGAGTAGAGGACGCCTCCCGGCTGGTCGCCAGCGAACACTTCGTAGCCGAAGGGGTCATCAACTATTCCGATTTTCCAGGCGGCATAGGGGATGTCCTTTGCAACATACACGACCGTGCCGTCCGACCTGACGACCACCTTCTCCTCGCCCGTCTCCGGGTCAGGAATTACCCAGCATCCCTTGTTCTCCCCTTGGTCCTGGAACCTGACGTACCCCATCCTCTTCAGCGAGTCAAAGATCTTCTCCCACATCGTGGAGTGGACTAGCTGCGATTCCCAGTTCAGGAGGTCGTAGTACGCGCCCATCCTCCAGCAGGTGGAGAGCTGTGCCTGGAGAATCCGCCTCACTATCCCCCTTGTGTACTCGGCGATCTCGCCTGTACCCCCCTCTATCTCCTTCAATACGAAGGACTGTTTGTCTTTCAGTTGGGGGTTCTTCGCGTATTCTTGATTGACCTTCGTGTAGACGCTGTCTCCGCAATAGACGTCGTACTTGACGCCTCCAGGGGCTTCGTCTGGTATGCCAAGGAATCTGAAGCCCACTATGACGTCCGCAACCTGGGCGCCACTATCGTCCACGTAGTTCAGCGCCTGAACCTTGTGTCCGAGGTATCGCATCACCCGGACGAGAGAGTCTCCCAGGACCAGGTTCCGGGCATGACCTATGTGCAGGGCCTTGTTCGGATTGACGTTCGTATGCTCAATGGCGATACGCTCGCCCGGCTCGCGCACTGCCCCGAGGTCACCGCGCAAGATGTCGGAAACGCTATCGGAAATGAAGCTGGCACGGTTCAGGGAGAAGTTGACGTATCCTCCGCGGTGTGGGCTGACTCCGCCGATGTACTTCGATCTCTTGGCGTGATCCATAGCCTTCGAAGCTATCGCTATGGCTATGTCCCCAGGCTTTTCTCCGGTCTGCTTGGCGAGCCGAATCGGAACGGCGCTCGCAAGGTCCCCATAAGCGTCGTTGGGGGGAAGAGTGACTTCAATCTCAGCCTCCTTGAAGCCGGCAGCCCTACAGGAGTCGGCTAGCACCTCCTCCACTTCCTCTTCGAACTCCCTGAACTTCAACGGTGGTCTGTCCTCCCTGACATATGATAAAAGGTCTCGGAGGCCAACCCTTCTTATCCATCCCTCCCTTGGGGAGCCACGGGCCCGTAGCCCAGCACGGATAGGGCGTCAGCCTCCGAAGCTGAAGTGCGAAAGCTCAGAGACCGTGGGTTCGAATCCCACCGGGCCCGTTCCGGTTATTTCATGGTCGACCGTCCTCGCTCCCGAGGTTGTAGGCGTCATAAGCGAAGGCAAACGAGGCAACTACGTCGAAGGCGATGCCAGTTCCCCAACTGAACTTCTCAGGGAACAAGAGGCTGAAGACGGCTTCGGCAGCATAAGCGAAGAGCAGGATGATTCCGAACCTTACCCTCTTGCGGAGATAGAGATAGCCGAGTCCCCAGAGGAAGAAGTTCAGGAATGCCGCGAGGTCTCGACTCTTCCCCATGAACCCGCCGTCCACCCGCCGTCCACCCGCCGCCTCTTAAGGCGCACGAACCGCGAAGCGCCCCGATTTCTTTGCGGGCTGACTTCGGCAAGGAGGCGAAGGCCGCATGACCGCCGACCGCCAAAGCAACGCCATGCGCCTACTGCAACTCGAACGCCTGATCCGCCCCTTGGGCGATAACACGTTCGAAGTGCAGTCCGAGAAGACGCCGGGTCGCTATTACGCCCACCGGGCCCACCGGGCCCGGGTTGAAATAGCTTAAAATGAACTCTGAATAACAAATGGGGTCCGTTCCCGGCCATTTGAAGAACCAGGTGTGCCATGCATTCGTATGTTCCAATGCTTAACTTTCTGCTTGAACGATGCCTGGTGTTTGGCGTCCAGCGGGATTCCCGCTCTTGACAAACTGATGGCAGACGGTTACCCAGACAAATCTGCGGTCTTGGTCGTGGGACCTCCCGGAATTGGAAAGGAGGCATTGGGATACTGGTTCTCTCAGACGGGGCTTGTTCAGGGGGATTTCTGTCTCTACGTCACCCGTCTCTCTGTACGGGAGATCCTGCAGGACGTTAAGGGCTTTGGAATCGACCTGCAGCAGAGGGTTCCGCTCTGGCTCGCGAGCGAAGGCGGACAGATTAGGTATGACGTAAATGATTTGGCGAACCTATCGTTCAACATCAAGGACATACTGAGGAAGAACGCTGACAGGAGAATCAGAGTCGTAATCGACGTCTTGTCTTCGCTGCTGATGCTGAACCAGCCAGAGACGATCTACAAGTTCCTCGATCAGCTCCTCACCGAAGTAAAGCAGTACGATGCAGTCCTCCTGGCGACCGTTGAGGAGGGGATGCACAAGCCGGAGGTGTTGACGGCCATGCAGCAGTTGTTCGACGGCGTAGTAGAGTTGAAGCTCTACGAGGAGGGGTTGCGTGTGCTGCCTCTCCTAAGGGTTAGAAAGATGAGGGGAATCCCGCCGCAGCCTGGATACTACAACTTCTCTTTCACTCGTGCTGGTATGGAGGTGAGCGCCTATGGCAGGTAAGCCTGACGCCACGCTCACAATCCTGGTTTTCCTGTTCATAGTGACGACGGTCACCGCCTCGGTCTCTTTCGATGTTGCGACGGTGTTTGCCCTCATCGCGTACGTTGCCATTATCTCTTATGCGGTGTATTGGGCATTCAGCATAAGACGCGCACTCGCCGTGAGGCTCTACCGTAACCAAGAACTGGCGCTGGGATTCGTGGCAGCCTCCCAGTTCCTCGACGCGACTTCCCACGCCGTGTTCATCCCGCTCGGCTTCTACCTCGCCTACTTTGTAGGTGAAGCGATCGTGAGCCTGGTCGTCATTTACTACATCGACGCATCGGTTCTTGCCGGCCGAATGTCGGACCCTTTGCTTAGAGATACATTACATTGGCGACGACTCAGAACGTTCATCTGGCCAGGGATAGTGATCTACTTGGTGGCAATAGTTTCGGTCGCAACTTACTCACAGTATTCAACCGGAGGGATCCCCTTCTTTACGTTGAACGCCGTCAGCGTTCTGTTCTATTTGGCTTGGGGGTCGATATTTGTCGTCGCGATTCCACTTACCGCCCTGCGGTCAAAGGATCCACTCCTCCGGTCGCATCTAGGCTGGTTCACGGCGTTCATTGCCCTCGGCTTCATCCTGGCACCTGTCGGCAATGGGTTGGTGCCCTTGCCAACGTTGGTTGCTGGCCTTATCACTGTCGGAAGCCTCATCGCTGAAGGATACTGCCTGTACAGAAGCGCGAGGGCGCTTGTACCGCTAAACCGCGTCTCCTTGGAGTAGAGTCTGGTTCGCGCCAATCGCATTTTCTTCACAGCTGTCCGCTCAATCGAGCTCGATGGTAGATTCGAACCCATTATGGGTCCGGGCCCCACGGGGCCCCCGTGCTAATCGGGATTGGGCCCGTATGCTGCTCTTGGTGTCACTCCTCCTTGCCAGCGTGCTCCCGTTCGCTTCCGGCAGGACGGGGGGCATTGCGCTCATTGCCCTGTTCGTAGAGGCGCTCGGCGTGGGCTTGATGCAGGACAGCACTCTTGGGACCGCGTCAAAACCAGAATCCGTCAGCCTGACGAAAAGAATGGCATCATTTGCGTTGGAGGAACTCGATCCAAATGCCGTTCGGATCTTCGATGAAAGCCTCGTTCCAGCCGCCGATTTCGCGTAGGCGGAACACGATCTTGACCCCCTTCTTCTCAAGCGAGCTTATCCACTCGCTCAAATTCTCCACATCGAACCCAAGGTGGTCAACCTCAGAGCCGTTCGTATACGAAGTGCCGAACCTGCTGCCCTCTTTGTACCAGTTGAGCTCTAACTCTTGCGCGGAGTCAGCACTCTTGAGCGTGGCCACTTCCCCCTCGGTCTGGGGCGTTTTCTGTCGTTCGACGAGCTTCATCCCCAAGACTTCGGTGTAGAATGCTATCGACTGGTCCATGTCCTTGACCCTGATTCCCGCGTAGATCATTCGTGGATGCATGGATGTCGCGTCACCGTCTTTGTCTCTTAAAGGCGCTGGACGTGCGCCTGGCAAATTTCGCGCGCCCATGCATGAGACTGGATGGTGGAGAACACGGTATCATGAAGAGGTACGACCACGTTGACTGATTGGAGTCCCTGAGCCGAATTCTTAAAGGACAAGAAGCGTGCGCGTCTGGCCTGGGGAGGAGCCGGAAGCGAAAGCCGAAGAAAAGGGGGTAGCAGGGAAACCATTGGAGCAAACTCAATCGGGGACTCGACGGCCAGACCTGGCATCATTAGAGTCAAAGCAGGAATATGGGAGGATGAAGAAGCAGATTCAGGTTTACAACTCCCTCAGAACAAAGGGGGTGAGCGACCTGACGATTCTGCGGTGGGAGAAAATCATGGCTCAGACTGGGTTGACCCCCGGAGCTATCCAGAAGGAACTCGTCGGGGTTGCGAACCTCTCTAAGCTGGAGGCGAAAATCCAAACCCGCATCGAGAAGGCTCGACTTGCGCTGGAGAAGAATAAGGAGAAGAACGAGGAGCTGAGGAGAAAGTATTCGACGGCCTGGGACTCGGTGACGCGATACCAGCTGCTCCGCGAAGCGGGAGTCGATGGAGGCGTCCTGCAGCGATGGGAGAGATTGATTGTTGGGAACGGGCTGGACCCAGAGAAGCTCGAAGACGAGCTGCTTGAGCAGAGGAACATGAACGGGACCAAGAAGGAGCTTGAAGCGAAACTGGCGGGCCTGGACGCCGAGCTGGGTGCGGCTATGGAGAGGCTCAAGAGCACGGAGGGGGAATTAGCAAAGCTCGAATCTCAGAGGAGCGAGCTGCTGAGGGCGGTCGACGACATCACGGAGCACTTCAGGAACAGCGTCCGAGTGATCACTGAAGACGCGACTGAGAAGCTAGGAGGCGTCGAAGCCAAGGCCGGGGAGGAAATTCAGAGAGTCTCGGCTGAGGCTCAATCGAACCTGAGGGGTGAGCTGGCCGCCACCGCCAGCACAGTGGAGGGGTTCAGGACGAAGATAGAGGAGGCGTACGAATCAGCGTTTCGGACGGGGCAGGCGATAGGGAAGAACGAGGCCCTGAAACCGTTGGTCACCTTCGTTGAAACGGGCAAGGGGGAGTCGGGCGAAGTCATCCCCCTTATGTCCCTCCTGGCGCAAAGTTTAGCCAAGTGGGCCGAGGGGAGCGATCCTGCGTTGGCTGCGAAAGCTAGGGACCTTGAGGAGTACCTGAATGGCAAGCTCAGAGGAGTCTAGGCTAGACTCCGCCCTCCAGAGAGGACTGAAGGGGATCGAAGGGTTACCAGAGAGTGCCCGCTTCGCCGACGAAAACATCAGGAGGTACCTCAACCAGAAGTTTCGAGTGTTATTGCTCAGGGAGTATGGGAAAGGATCCAACAGGAACGAAAACGAGGCAGTAATCGCAGAGCGGACCACGCAGAGCCTGGATGACGTGGTTCTGGACGCCCGGAAATTGTACAGTCTTTTCGAGCTCCATATGAATAACCGGCTAGACGAGTTCTGGGCAGGGCTCAATCCTCGAGGCAAGGCGGCAGGCCAGGCTGAACCCGCAAAGGGGCTCGAGAAGGCAGCCTTCACCGGGTCATACCCTGCCAAGGACCTAGGGACCTTCATAGGGGTTCGCAGATTCCATTGCACCGAGGGGTGCGTGTTCGAAGGTGAATTGGCCTACCTCGCACATCGCGACCGTGGGCACCACCCTATCCCCGTATGATACAGGGACTCCTTGGTTCCCGTCCCGCGCAGAGTCGCTCGCTGAACCTGCCGGCCTCGTCAGCTGTGACGGACGGGATGAGCGAAGAAAAGAGGATATTACAAAGTCAGCCAGACGGCCACCGGGCGAATCGTGGATGGAGTTGTCAGAAGCGCTGAAGAGGAGGTCGATGTGCCGCAAATTCGACTCGACGCCGGTAGAGAGGGACAAGCTGGAGAAGCTGGTCCACGCAGCGAATAGGGCCCCACAGGGCGGCAACATGCCAGTCAGAGAGTACCTGATGGTTGACGATCCGAGGTACGTGAAGCTTCTGAAGGGGGTCACGCCTAGCTTTCTAGCAAACGCGCCTGCGGCGCTGGTCATCTGCACCGACCTGTCAAAAGCGCTCGATGTGATGGGGGTTCAGGGACGTGATGTGCTTTCGCTCCTGGACGCAGGGGCCGCTGCTGAGAACGTGGCACTGGAAGCCGAGGAACTAGGTCTGGGGGTGTCTTTCGTGAGGTCGGCGACAACCGAGGCGGCGAAGAAGGTGTTAGGAATTCCGGAGAGATACAGAGTAGACATAATTGTGGGAATTGGCTACAAGAGCAGAGACAGGCCACCGCCGATGAAGGGCTCGAGACCTACGATTCACCACAATGTCTTTGGTGCGAAGTGGGATGACCAAGCGTAAGTCGGATTACGATATCTTCGACTTGGCGACCTACCTCGTGGCGAGCGCCAGAGACTGCGTGGACGAACCCTTAATCTACGGCCCGCTCAGGATGTTGGAAGGAGTCAACAAGATCATAGAGGCGGGCGAGAGAGACCCCAGGTTCCGCGATGACTTCCTCACGAGGATGCAAACGAGGATTTCGGCCGATGTCCTGAAAGTCATGAGCGACAGGGAGAAGTTCAAGAGAGCACTCGACGAGCTGTTGCTCGAGTTCGCAGACGAGCTAAAGGGCAGGACGGTGCGCAAGGCGCGAACGAGACCAAGCTAGACTCTTCGGCGTGACTCCCAATTCCAGGCACAGACGGCAGCGTCGGCCTAGACCTAAGGAGTTGCCAATCTAATGGGTCCAAGACGACTGTCTCCTTAGGAGGACCAGGGTCATAATTCGGGCCTAGCTTTGCCAATTCGAGACGGCTCCCGTCAGGCCGCCTCGCCTAGTAGTCCTGGGCACACCCCGTAGGGCTACGAGGATTAACTGCACTAGGCTTTCGATTGCTTCTTCAGGACATAGTCGAAAAACCTGTAGACGGTACCGTTATGCGCAGTCCATTCTGCCCGCAACCTTGTCTTCTTTTCAGCCCTACGCAGGGCAGAGAGGAGTTCCCTGTTCAGATCCTTGGCACTTTCCCCTTCCACATCCAATTTCAGAAGGAACTCGCCTGGATTCCCACCTGACTCAAACGCCCCATCACCAACCAACTTCCGCAGGGCACTTCGCACAGAGTCGGGGTTATCTGTGTCAACCCTCGCATCGATCTTGAAACGCTGGCGGGCCACGGCAGTTGCGACCGACCACTGCGGGTATAGGTCTTCCGAACATGTTTCGGGAGAACGCTTAGTAGTGTTTAGCGAGGAGAGGGGAAGCTGCAAGTCCAATATGAGTTCGATGGCGCAACCAAAACCAAGAGACACGGGATACCCCGATGGGCAGTACCAGTTCATCACCCTTGCCATCGTTATGACGGGGGTCCTGATGAGCGCTGTAGACACAACTGCGGTTGTCCTGGGCCTCCCTGTGATGATGGGAGACCTGCATACTGACATCCTCAGCATGATCTGGGTAATAATGGCCTACCTTCTCGTCATCACAATCCTTGGGACGCAGGTGGGGAAGTTGGGAGACATGCTCGGCAGGGTTCGGATGTACAATCTCGGGTTCGCCATCTTCACGTTTGGCTCCCTCCTTTGTGGCCTGTCCTCCACCGGAGCGCAAATTGTTGATTTTAGGGTCATACAGGGAGTGGGGGGCGCTCTGATTTCCTCGAACAGCGGGGCAATCATCGCAGACACGTTCCCCGAGAACAGGAGGGGGAGGGCCTTCGGCTACACGGGGTTCGGCTGGTCAGCGGGCGCCATACTCGGTATCCTGGTAGGGGGAGCTTTCGTGACCTTCCTCAGCTGGCGCTATATCTTCTTCATCAATCTGCCAATAGGCATAGTTGCAACGACCGTAGGTTACGTCAGGCTACGGGACCGCGCACCCAGAGTGAAGAGTACTTTCGACCTCTTGGGGATGCTTCTACTCGGGACAGGGCTGTACCTCTGGTTGATCTTTCTGACCAATGTCACCGGCTCGGGATGGTCCCCGTCGTATGCGCCCAGCCTCGTCGCTGGGACCCTACTGTTGGTCGGATTCGTTGCCTGGGAGGGCTACTATTCGAGCCCGCTCCTGAATCTGTCCCTGCTCCGGCAGAGGGTCCTCACTGCGTCGATGCTAGCCTCGTTCTTCCAGTCTCTGGCGAGTTTCGCAGTACTGTTCCTTGTGATAATGTATCTGCAGGGGCCACGTGGCCTCTCTCCATGGAACGCCTCTCTGCTTCTCATACCGGGATACGTGCTCGGTGGACTCGTCGCTCCGTTTGCGGGGAGGCTCTCGGACAAGTTCGGGGCACGGGTAGTGGCCACTCTGGGTCTCCTCACCCAAGTTGCAGGGATGCTGACCTATTCGACCCTCGCGCTTAGTTCGCCACTTTACGTCGTAGTCGCAGCCTCCGTTATGACGGGTGCGGGTTCGAGCTGCTTCTTCCCCGCCAACAACAGCGCAGTCATGGCGAGCGCGCCTCGGGGCGCCTACGGCATTGCCTCAGGGCTGCTCAGGACTTTCTCCAACATCGGGATGGTCAGCAGCTTCGCCGTCGCCCTCTTAATCGCTTCTTTGTCCATACCGAGGGAGCTCGCGTTCCAAATCTTCCTCGGCACGAGTGGAATCAGCGGGGCGCTGTCTGCTGCCTTCGTGGACGGGTTCCACTCGGCCCTGATAGCGTCAATCGCGCTCCTCGGCGTTGCCGTCCTCCTTTCCGTGCTCAGGGGGAAGGAGGCAAGAACAGCCATGCCCCCAGGCCGAGTCTGATCATGAAAGGGCCAGGTTCGCGACCAGCAGAACGATCAGGGTCAGACATCCCACAGCCATCCAGGCGCTGCTCGGCTCTCGGGACATCCCAAACGACCTATAGATGTGGGAGTGGTGACGAACGCAACGAGGTCCATACTGAGGTAGAGGACGAACGTGTCGGTGGCTGACTGCGTAAGCGGGGTCCATGGTCCAAAGGACAACGGAGAGTCTGATCATCGGTTCATCGAACCAGCCAATTCGATGCCGCGATCAAGTCCAGTCCGTGGTTCCTTCTTACTACTGCGTCGACGTGTAGCCACTAAGAGCTCCGAGGAAGCCCCCGAGAACTCCGATGCCCGCCATCCCGAACGGGCCGAAGATTACCCCAACGACCAATCCGATGACCGTGCCCACAGTAAAGTCCTTCATCGCGGCGCTCGACCAATTCTCCGCGACCACCAGACCTGTCAGCGCGTAGTTCGTGACGTAGAGTCCGACGTAGAGGGCGTCGTAGGCGTGCACTATCACTGAGTCTAGGTACCAGAAATAGATTGTCGTGATGTTTCCGATAGAGAGCAGAATCAACAGCCAACTTCTCAAGTTGGCCCGACCCAGCCGGGTAGCCCAAAGTCCTACGACTAGAACGAGTGGATACCAGACGATGCCGAAAACCCAGTAAGGAATCCCATCGAGTGAGGAATAAGGAGTGAAGGTGACCAGGGAATAGTTCGTGGTGAATGCGTTCTCCAGCCACGCGTGGTAGAAGGCTTCTGCCACACCGACCGCGGAAAGGAAAACGAATAGGAGCGAAGCCTTCACGCCGTCATCTTGTACCACGTCTGGATACTTAAGAGAAACTCGTAACTCGGAGTACCGCTCTCGTTGGCGAGACCCCAACCTGCATTAGACTAACATCGTCAGGTTCCTATTGGTCCTTCCCGGCTCATAACTAACCTTCGAGCCGAGGACGATAGCTATAGCTAATTTGCGCCTGTTTCCCCTTCCTTGCGAGAACCACTATGGAGACCTTCTCAGGCGTGTCACCTGTGATGGTGCTTGTGATTAGCGCAACTATCCAAAGGTCGTAGGTTAACGCGTCAACTATCCTAACCTGTTCACCAAGTTCACGGGCCTGCTTTGCCTCATCAGCCGAGCCGAGTCCCAGACTGGGGCCTAATGCCTTAGGGGATTTCGCTTTATATCTTAGTACCTGGGTACACCGCGTGCATCCTGTTTCCGCGGATAACAAACTATTCAGCGAGCATGGCGCGGCTCGTTCGGTCTGGCTGGCTCTAGGTCTGGTGGCAATGCTCTCCCTGTCAGGCCTCTTTGGTATCTCGCTCTCTCCCGTAGCCCACGCGGCCAGTCCACCCCCGCCCATCTATGTCTCTGCTGCAGGAAGCGACACCACCGGAAATGGATCGCTCAGTACTCCATTCGCGACGATATCACACGCAGTGTCCACCGCCGTGTCCGGTCAGACAGTAGTAGTCGAACCTGGAACCTACAAGGAGATGGTTCTGATAACGAAGCAGCTGACGCTCATGTCCCAGACTCTTCAGCCTTCAAGCACCACGATCGATGCGACGGGGCGGCCGGTCGGCATCGCTGTTCTAGGGGCAAGCGCATCCGGGACGGTCGTCGAGGGATTTACCGTAACTGGCGCCAACAACGAAGGGATATTCGTCCAGGACAGCTCCAACGTCGTGGTGGACAACAACTTCGTCAGCAACAACGCGTTCAACGTCATAGCAGGGCTTGGCGAAGTGAAAGGGATCCAGCTTGCAGGGACCTCTGAGTCTACAGTCGCAGGGAACACAGTTGTCGGCAACGGATACGGAGGGATAGGCGTAACAGACGATGGCGCAACGGATGCGTCATGGAACGCCACGGCAGCGCCAACATCAGGTATCCCTGCAGGCACCCCCAACCCAGGGAATGCGAACCTCATCAGCGGAAACCTCGTCGAGAACAACCATCCCAACCATTGCGCAATCGTAATCTCGTCCTACAACCCCAACGAGGGGACTTCCAACAACATCATCAGCGGGAATACAGTCGTAGACAACCAGAACGGGGTCATCATAGCAGCGGACACTCCGAATACAATCGCGATTAATAACACCGTGATCTACAACAACATACTGAACAACGGCGAGGGGGGAGTAATAGTGCACAGCAACGCGCCAGGGGACGTCGTGAAGGACAATTCTATCCTCTACAACGTGATAAGCGCGAACGGGTACCTCCCAACCCTCGAAGGGGTCATCGTGGGAGGCGAAGGGAACGTCCCTGTCGATGGGACGAGTATTATAGGCAACGTATTCCAGAACGAGGCCATCGCGGTCCAGATAGTTCTGGGCACAAACACAATGGTTGGTGGAAACATAATCGGGTCCACCGTGAAGCTGGCATACAACGGCACAGTCACTCAGGTCGGGATGTCGTCCTCTCAATCCACCACTACGGTAACAGCCACGACTTCGTCGACAGTTACGCAGACTGTTGTCAGCACCATTACAACTGTCGCGAGCTCGAACACAACTGCTGCAGCCAGCTCAAATGGAGGTCTGACGTTCTCCCTGGCTCTGATTACCGCCGTCGGCACGCTTATTGTCGGCCTCATCGTAGGTATGGTCGTGAGGCCGAT
>Ga0187771_10000581_pt1 | contig 22808 bp, 20 predicted proteins | sample 0116_SJ02_MP15_1_FD_133139 | JGI IMG/M metagenome (GOLD analysis project Ga0187771, IMG submission 133139) | Tropical peat soil microbial communities from peatlands in Department of Meta, Colombia - 0116_SJ02_MP15_10_MG | ecosystem: Environmental > Terrestrial > Soil > Wetlands > Peat | place... | reverse complement strand
GAAGAAGCATTCGCTAGGCATACTGGAGAAGACGAAGAGCCTTCTGAGGCAGTGTGGAGCCAAGCTGAGAAGTGTGATAGCTGACAGCCAATACAGCGACGGCAAAATCCGAAACGCTGCTGACAAAGCGGTGATTCCCTATCCGGCAAACCAGAAACGCCGCGTAGAAGGTCCACTGAGAGTGGACAAGGCGTTCAGAACCTACGGACCGGAAGACCAGAAAAGAGAATACCACAAGCGTCCACGAATAGAAGCAGTGTACAGCCTTCTAAAGACTCAGTACAGCATGGCTATCAACAAGGTCAGAGGCTTGAAGAACGTAGCTTCCTACACACTCTACAGTCTCCTCTGTCTAGTTCTCAACAGAGAAGCAGCAGAAAACATCAAGAAAACAGACAAAGCAATTTCACCGACATACTTCAACACATAATTTCGGGACAAGGCAGCGCGCTTACTCGTTTGGGTTCTAATTCTGCCCAGTCCATCCGCAATTCGGTTTTTGTGAGAAAACCGCAGTTTCAAAGAGGAAGGCGTAACTCTCTCTCCACTGCAAGGTATCGGTATGAAAGTACCTATCAAGCAGCAATCGATAGAAAACGTTGTTGCCGCATTCTAGCTATCCCTAATGATCCGTGTACTTGCGGAGTTTTAATACTCTGATGCGAAATGAAAAGGCTTGCTTGGGAACATTCAGTTTACATTTGTAAAGATTCTGCGAAAGTGACTTTCGCAAAAGTTGCCACCATAGGTTGCAATTCGACCCGTTGGCAATGAGAGCACTATTTTATGAGAGGACGAAACTGAAAAAAGCTTGGAGCTAGCGCGCTAGCAGACTTCAATGTCTGCTCCTAACCCCGCCGTCACTGCTTGCTTGGATTATCTATTTCGGGCAAGTTCGCTGGAAACTACAGTTTGCCTACACTCGCGTTTCTGTGAATTCGTAATGTCATCGGCGGCTCGTTAATCTTTTTTCTCTTTTATGTATGTTCCGTCATGTAGAGCATCCTTTTGTTCTTCAGTTAAGTCTTCTTCAGGTTCTGGTGCTTTTGTTCTCGGGCTACGTTTGCGTGATTCTGAGTCCGGGACGCTCCAAATAATGCCGAAAACAACGAAGTGTAACAGGGCTATGGCGAAGATTTGCAAATCTAAGTCCGTCGTGTCGATTGGGATGCCGTATTCGCTGCTTGCGCTGGTCAACTGCCAGGCAGTTTTTACTGGGGAATATTCAAAGAGAATTAGAGAAACAAGCAGAACAAAACTCAATATGCCTTTGCTAAGGTCGTTCATTCTCTCGTTGCACCTAGTTTTCAGATGCTTCTGTTAGCATGCTGATTGAAGATTATGGCTCTCTTGATAAAAGACTTTTGAGTTGTTGCTTTCCATCTAGTGGCCGACTTCTTTTGACTTGTCAAAGTGGGACTTGCCAAAAAGCGAGATGACGAATAGCTTTCCTTAGTGGTATAATCAAATTACTTCAGAGTATGGTAGCCCGGGACGACTAAAAAGCGAGGACATGGTGCTTCAATCCTCTGCGAAGCAGTCTCAAAGGGAAGGCTTAGTTTAGCTAGAAAGAGGTTTCCGTCATCATCAAAGAGAAAATAATACAAATCCAAACAGGATAATATCCTATACGGATACCCACCGGTCCACTACAACAAACACCGGTCATTTTGGCAAGTCTTTGTGTTCATTTACGTTTTCTGAGGAGTTTGTTTCCGTTGAAGTCACAGAAGTTTTCAAAGCCTGTCTCGATGAGTTGACGAGCTTCTCCTTCTGAGTGCGCGGCTTTTGAGACGAATTCGTCATCTGGGAAAATGGCGAGTTGGGTGTAGAGGAGGGTGTTATTGATTGACTTGTGTCGCGCGCGGTATGAAGAAAGACAAGAATATTGTTCTCAAATAAAACGGAAGCCTGAGCAATGAAGCAATTCAAATGATTGGCGGCATTCTCAAGTCGGCTCCAAGCCTAACGGCTTTCGGAAACCCCACATCCGTGTCCTATCTGCGCTTCATCGCCCGCAGCGAATCGCCATTGCACATTTGCTGGAGCACTGGAAAATCGACTAGCCCTGATACGAGTACCTCTCTGGGAAGCTTCAAACAGAAAGGAATAAGCACTAATTGCAGAGAAACTATCGAATACCGAGGGCCAGATGCTTTTGCGGACACACACTTGCTCCTCGCAGGGTTGGTGTTAGCAACAAAGTGTGGATTACAGAACTCGAAGCAGGCTTTGAAGGTTGTTCGTGCCCTTCATGTTGAGACATCAGACAAGGCCGAGAAAAAGCTCCCCGCCCTCCCAGGATCTTGCAGTGAGTCAGCTGAGAACTTGATAGAAGACAGAAAATTCTACGAGGATGGCTGGGTCTTCCCGAGGAAACTGATCGACAGGACTCTTTAATCGATTTCATGGCAGATACGAACGCAAGGCAATATGGTATTAACGTGCGTTAAGCGAAGGCTCTCTTATTAGAGACTGAGATAATTCTTGCGATTGGTCTGTCGGCATGTCTGATGAGAAAACGAGGCCTAACAGGCTGATCAACGAAAAAAGTCCTTATCTTCAACAGCACTCACACAATCCCGTCGATTGGTATCCTTGGGGCAAAGAAGCCTTTGACAAGGCCTTGGCCGAGGACAGGCCAATCTTCGTTTCTATTGGCTATTCAACCTGCCACTGGTGCCATGTAATGGAGAAGGAATCCTTTGAAGACGAGGAAGTGGCAAGCCTTCTCAATCAGAAGTTCGTTTCAGTAAAGGTTGACAGGGAGGAAAGACCGGACATTGATAGCTTCTACATGAAAACCTGCGTCGCGATGACGGGTTCAGGCGGGTGGCCCCTAACAATAGTCATGACTCCTCAGAAGCAACCTTTCTTCGCAGGAACCTATTTTCCGAAAAAGGCAAGATATGGAATGGTCGGACTTGTTGAAGTTCTGACTTCAATCGCAGAAAGCTGGGAGAAAAAACGGCAGTATATTCTGGCCTCGGCCAAAAGGTCAACCGATTATCTTACAGATGAACCAGTGACAGATCATCGAAGAGAAACGGTCAGCAAGGATCTCTTGGATGAGGGCTTTGTGAGGCTGCTGGACAGCTTTGACGATATGAACGGAGGCTTCGGAAGCGCTCCCAAGTTTCCTTCTCCACACAACCTCTTGTTTCTGCTGAGGTATTACCACCTGAAACGCACGCAGCGCGCCCTCGGAATGGTTGAGAAGACACTCCGAAAAATGAGGCTTGGCGGAATTTACGATCAATTGGGCTTCGGGTTCCACAGATACTCAACCACCTCAAACTGGGCAGTTCCACACTTCGAAAAGATGCTGTACGACCAAGCGATGATCTGCATGCCATACACTGAGGCTTACCAAGCCACCGGGAATGAAGAATACAAGTCCACAGCAAAGGAGATCCTAGAATATGTCCTGACGGAAATGATCGACTCCGGCGGCGGATTCTATTCGGCTGAAGACGCAGATTCTGAAGGGCGCGAGGGCAAATTCTACGTTTGGAACCGATCTGAGATAATGAACGAGCTCGGCGACGACGCGGAGCTAATATGCAAGATATTTAACGTTTCTGAAGAAGGCAACAGCACGGCAACAACAGACAGCGACACCATCAGAGCCAACGTTCTATACTTAAAGAGACCCTTGGACGCGCTGGCTTCAGAGATGAAGAGAGATCCTCAGGTTCTGAAAGAAGCCGTTTCAAGGTCAGCCCGTTCGCTCTGCAGAAAGAGAGCGGATAGAATTCGTCCCTTCAAGGACATGAAGATACTTACAGACTGGAATGGATTGATGATCGCGGCTTTTGCGAAGAGTGCCCAGGCTTTTGGGTCGCAAAGGTTTGCAGAAGTCGCGAAAAAAGCCTCAGACTTCATCCTTCAAGTGCTCCGAACACCGGAGGGAAGGTTGATGCACAGGTTCAAGGACGGAGATGTTGCCGTCGTAGGAATGATTGACGACTACGCCTTTCTTGTATGGGGCTTGATCGAAACGTACGAAGCAACTTTCTGCCTAGATTATCTCAAGGCCGCGATTGAGTTGCAGGATGTCCTCTTGGAGCAGTTCTGGGATGAGCGGGATGAAGCATTTTTCTATACGTCTAAACAAGGCGAAGATATGCTGATGAGAACCAAGGAATTTGGTGATGGTGCTGTCCCATCTGGAAATTCCGTGGCACTCTTCAACCTGGCAAGACTTGCACGGTTGACCGCAAGGATCGATTACGAAGAGAAAGCGGCGGGTCTCGCACGAACCATCCGTTTCAAAGCAGGGTCCAATAGTACTATGTTCTTGACGGCGGCTTCTTTTGTGATTGGGCCAACTTTCGAAATTGTGGTCGTTGGCGAGTCGAAATCGAAAGACACATGGACTATGCTTCGGAGAATAAACGCGAAATTCAGCCCCAACAAGACCGTACTATTCAAACCAGATGGTGACAAGACGGTGGGAAAGATCGCTGGGTACACACAGTCTATGGTCATGGCTGGTTCGAAGGCAACGGCTTACGTTTGCAGCAACTTCAAGTGCGGACTTCCTCTCACGGACCCAGCCAAGGTCCTTGAAACCATTGGATAATACCTACGCTCTCTTCTTGCGCGCTGGCCTGTCCCGAAATCGATCAAGAGCTGGCCTATTCTTTTGCCGTTTCGAACCTGACTGATTTCAACGGACGAAGGTCCTGCGGTTATCAGAACCAACGGGACCGCCAGCCGACACTGAATTGTGGTACCTCCAGTCGGCCACTGGACCGAAACGGACCATCGATCAAAATCGAGCACTCAACTACTGAACCGTCAACTTGCCCTCTCCTGAATGATCAGAGCCCGAAGCACCCCTAGAAGCAAACGAAATGAATTTAGGAACAAACCGGCGCGCGATGGCCTTGATCTTTTTTTGCCTCTTCAAGTTGAAAACTTGAAGATCATATGTGACTAGGAGTCGCTGACTTTTGCGTGAGTAAGGCTTTCGGCTATTCTTTTGCCTAGCTCAAAGCACTTTGCGAGGGTGGTCTGATCTGGCGCATATTTGGCCAGGAGAGGTGGCTCTTCAACATTCATTCCAAACTTGTTCCGAAGAATCTCTAGGACTAGTCTTGGAGCTTCGCCGCTCCATCCGTAAGAACCGAAAGCAGCACTCACTTTGCCCTTGAGGTCAATGTTCTTGACAGCTACTTCCTCAAGGTAGCTCTTGATGGTTCCTGGCATGTCATGGTGATAGGTCGACGTTCCAACCAGAACTGCGTCGTAGCCTGCCACCTGTTCTTCAGGCACGTAATAGTTCAATTCTACTTCCGTTGCGGGCGCGCTCTTTGCTCCATCCGCAACCGCCTCAGCCATCTTTTTTGTGTTACCCGTGCGACTGTAATACAACACCAGTATCTTGGGCATTTAACCATCGACCACCTCTCTTGGAGAACCAAGGTTTCTTGAAGATCCTGTTAAGTCTTTTGATTCGAACTAGGTCGTCAAGTCTTCGGAAGCGAGTTAGCGAAAATCTCGTTGTGTGTGGTGTCTATCAATCATAGTAGTCTAACAATGATAGTTTCCGTGTTTTGCGTTGTATTGCTACTTCGCTTCCTGTTCTCTGGCGTAGACAGCTTGTCTCAATTGGCTATTTAGTGCTTGTCAGTTGCTGGCTATTCTTGGTGAATCTTAGCTTGAGGTTGCCAGGTGTCTTGCTACTGTCTCAAAATTCAGAGGGTGATATCGAACACTGTCTTTGAGGTTAATGATGAAACTTTCTATTTTGGAAATATCTATGAAGGGAAATGTCCTTATGGCATCTTGATGCTGACTGTACTCGGAATAGTCTTTGTAGATTGAAATAATGCACGCATCGAATCCTAGTCCGATTCCACGCTCTAGCATAACAATGTTAAACTTGCTCTGCTCAACCCTTTCCTTAACAGCTTTCCTAATCTTTTCAATCTCTTCCGCCGGATAGGTCGATTTGAGTTTCACAAAAGTGATGCCTAATAGGTTAAAACCAATCTTGCTGAAGTCGGGTATAATCGTATGACTTCTTATGAACCCTGCTTTCTCCAGCTTGGCTAAGGTTCTTGAAACTGTGGGCTGAGACACTCCGATGGCTTTTGCAAGTTCTCTATCGCTTCTACGGCTGTTTCTTAACAATTCCGCAATCAGCTTCAGCTGGACATCTTTCAAACTCTGTTCCTGCTTGCTCTTACTCATTCGCTCTTCCTCAGAATGTTTTCACATGAAACTCAGAAGTCAATCTAAAAAGGTTTCTGTCGTAAATTCCGCATAATCAAGTAATCTACGTAGATAGCCTTTTTTTCCAACCGTGTCGGCTTCTCCGATGAGTCCGCCTTTGACAAGACGCTGAACTACAATTGCAATCAAGGATAGGTCGATGGTCGTAGATGGAACGTGCGCTTTAGTGTCGGCCTAGTTCTCGTAGTAGATTTTTGGCCTCGAGTGTCAGCTCAGGCCTGTTTCTTCGGCTGGCTATCAAGAACACAGAACCGATGGAAGTCAATGTTACCCCGAAAAATGCTACACTCACGTTTGGCAAAACTCCCAAGCTGAGTCCAACGGTGAAGAAGACCATTGCAATTCCCATCACAACCATTATCAAGTTACTCATGGCGGCTGTTGACTGCAGAGCAAATTCCTTCTTTCCTGCGTCTGTTACGATAAAGTAACCCTGTTTTTCCTCTATCATGCCCGCATTTATCAAATAATTCCAATCGTAGTGGAAATGTCCGTCAGACTTGTAACCCAAGGCGGAGCATATGCTTGATTTGACTCCTGGTTTGGCCTTGATTCTGCTGCTCGGGGCAGAATATATGAAATAAAGCAGCTTGGTTCTGGGCGACTGAATATCAGCGCTTATTCCACGAGACTTTGCCAATCGCTTCCACTGTCCCTATTGCTACCGCAAAGCTAGAGATAAACCAAGCTCCATGCCACACTTGGTTTTTGTTTCAAGCGTGAACCTCCCATTGCTCTGACTCTAACTCTTAGAGCCACGGCTCTAAACGTTAGCGCAGTCTTCGGATTTTTGCTCTAAATAGTAGGGCTATATCCTCCATGACGCACGTATGTCTCCGAAAAAATGGAGGCGAAAAAAATGAACGTAAACTTCGAATACGCTAAGACTTTAGCCGGGGAAGGCTCAATACTGCTTCTACTCAGCATTATTCCCTACGCTGGATGGATTCTAGGAATAATCGGCGTGGTCCTACTGCTCAGAGGACTGAAAGAACTCTCATACTATTACCAAGACGACACAATCTACCAGAACTCGCTGACAGGCGTCAAATTCTACATAATCGCTCTGATATCGGCAGGAGTAGCCATTACAGCATTGTTAATCGGCATCGGAACAGCAACAGGATTCAAATATACAAAAGGCTTTTCACCGACACCGGGCTTTGCCGCCGGTCTAATAGCTTTCCTAGGAGGCCTACTCATAGCCTTCATATTCTACCTGCTTGCGACATCTCAACTGAGAACAGCCTTCAACACGCTCGCACAGAAATCAGGAGAAGACTCCTTCACCACAGCCGGCACCTTGCTTCGACTAGGAGCCATACTATCGATCGTTCTCGTCGGCTTCATACTGATATTTGTCGCTTGGATCTTTGCAACAGTAGGATTCTTCACCATGAAATCTCGGCAATATCAACAATACGCGTCACAAGCAAATGAGAACTTACCTCCGCCACCTTCTTCAGAAAATACTATGCAGACAACCGGCACAGCGACCGGAAAAGGAGGAATATGATGAACGAGGAAACTAGCGCAGAGAAAGAATCAGAATGGAAAAAATTCATGAGAAAACACTGGGGCATAGTCGCAGTGTTTATAATCGCGGCTGCCCTGGCTGTTGCAGGCGCGGTCTATGTCTTCTGGTGGTTCACGGGAAACGCTCAATCCACGGGCCTCGTGCCTTCAACACTGAATCTGTGGACGATGAACAACGTAGTCACGTTTATCCTGTATCTGATCTTCTGGGAACTTGTCCTAATCGGAATCCCCGCAGGCATAGGTGCACTGATAGGTTGGCAATGGTGGAAAAGGCTGCCCGCTGAAGAAAGAGAATACCGCATCTTCGGCAAAAGCTCACGGTCAAGAAACGCAGGAGGAGCAATTTCACCGCTGCTATTCATTGCGTTCGCAATAAAAGTCTACGTTGACGGAAACTGGAACGTGGCCATATCAACATATACCCTGAACTACGTCGTAGACTCAATGATCACGATACTAATCTGGATAGCTGCCATCTTCGCAATTCCAGCAACGATAGCGATCATCTGGTGGATACACCACGAACTAGGGCGCCCGCTTCCTTCGGAATTTCAAAGTGAGAAGAGAGAAACCCATGAGGCATCTATTTAAGACCGTGTTCATTCGAGTCAAAAAGGCGTGACGGAAAATGGCTTCAACATCGCAACTATCAGGGGTAGATTTCAACAAGGTATTGAACAATTCTCTAAGGATATTTTTCAAGGACGCGCTAAAGAGCGTGCTAGGCGACCCGTCGCAAGCCGTTTTCTTTGTCAAGACTCTCAATTGGCAGAGGCGTGCCGCAAAGATTAGACAGAACTGGAAAAAACAGGGAATCCACATTCCCCCGATTCTAATCTTCAGCGTAACGAGCAGATGCAATCTTCACTGCAAAGGTTGCTACCACCAGGCTCTTCGCCCAACATCGAACGCTGACCTAAGCGATGAAAGATTCGAGAGAGCAATCGCGGAAGCAAAGGAACTCGGCATTTCGTTCATAGTACTGGGAGGAGGAGAACCTCTGATGCGTGAGGGAATACTGAACATTCCTATAGAGTATCCGGAAATCATGTTTCTCATGTTTACGAACGGCCTGCTGATCGATGATGACGTTCTGGAGAAAATCAGCGAGAAAAGAAACGTGGTGCCCCTGCTCAGCCTCGAAGGATACCAGACTGATACCGACGAACGCAGAGGAAAAGGAGTCTACGAAATGCTGCAAAAATCCATCGAAAAGCTCAAACAGAAAGGAATTTTCTGGGGTACTTCGCTCACTCTCACAAGAAACAACTTTGATGAAGTCACCGAAGAAGGGTTCGTCGAGAAACTAGTCAACGCTGGCTGCAAGCTCTTCATGCTTGTCGAGTACACTCCCGTAAAAGCGGGCACTGAAAACTGGGTGTTGACTGAAACGCAAAGACTGGAGCTTCTCAAGAGAAGGAACATCTTCCGCAGCAAACACAGGGCGTTGTTCGTGGCCCTTCCGTGGGACGAAGAAGAAATCGGCGGCTGCCTTTCCGCTGGACGAGGATTCGTTCACATAAGCGCTGAGGGCAACGTGGAGCCATGCCCGTTCGTTCCATACTCAGACACCAACATTAAGAACTGCTCACTCAAAGAAGCGCTGCAGTCCAAGATGCTCAAGACAATCAGGGAGAACCACAAACAACTCGAGGAAACACACGGATGTGCGCTGTGGGAACGGAGAGAATGGGTGCAGCATCTCACAGATTAGTTCATCTTGATCGGTTTCAGCATTCATGACAGGCGAAGACACGATAAGAAGCTAAATCAAGCGTGACTACCCTCGTCCCGACGCACGGACCTAAATGGAGAAAGCAAAATTGAATGATTTGTCCAGAGGATTAGCAGTAGAGAAAGTCGCTCTGAAAAAGCATTTGGTATTTGACCTCTACGAATTCAAGGCCTTCTGGAAGAGCGAAAATGGTGAGGCACTCGAATTCCCCATGCCCTACGTTTCAGTGCCTTTTGCCGTAGTTCCTTATTTCGCGGCTCTCGAGGTCATCCTCTTCAGGGCGAGACGGTATTTTGTAACGTTGGACAATCGAATAGTTGGGCTGTTCGCAGTCAAGCCAAAACAGAGTTTGTTGGTCATTACAAACTTGGCCGTCCTGCCGGAGGCTCGGAGACACAGAATAGGTTTTTACATGCTTGATCAGATACGCAGCTTGGCTGCCGAGCTAGGATTGAAGGGTCTTAGGCTGAGGGTCTTGAAGAAGAATATCCCCGCGCGACAGCTCTACATGAAGTATGGGTTCAGGAAGAAGGAAGAAACTCGGCTATCCTTGAAGCTTGAAAAACGATTGCAGGATACCTAGCGCATGCTACTGGTCACAAATGCGCACAGAACATATCTAGGGTGACCGTTCATATGTCATTTGAAGACAGATGCTAGGAGGCTCCTGAATGGTCAAGCCCAGAATTGTGGAGACGAGTGACGGCATACAAGGAGGGTTCAACGTCGAAGTCTACGACAGAATGCAGAGAAGCTTAAGAGACCGAGGTTGGATCGAGACCGACCTAATACTCAAAAGCGGGATAAGCCAAGGTCTTTCGCTTGAAATAGGACCGGGACCTGGCTATTTGGGGCTGGAGTGGCTCAAGAAGACGAATGAAACTACTCTTCGCGGTCTTGAGATCAGCCCGAACATGATAATCATGGCGGAAAGAAACGCTGAAGAGTACGGCCTTCAGGACCGCGTCAAATACGTCAAGGGAGACGCGCAAGGCATGCCGTTTGAGGATTCCATGTTTGACGGCGTGTTCACCAACGGATCACTGCACGAATGGTCAGAACCGACAAGAGTTTTCAATGAGGTTCACCGATGCCTGAAGCCGAGCGGCAGATATTTCATCAGTGACATGCGTCGTGACATGAACCCCTTTATGAAATGGTTCCTGAGGAGAGTGACCAAACCGAAGGAGATTCTGCCCGGTTTGGTCTCATCGATAAACGCTTCATACACGTTTCAAGAATTACGCTCAATCCTTTCAGGCACTAGTCTAGAATTTGCAAAAGTGAAACAAACGAGCCTAGGCCTCTTGGTAACAGGTCAGAAAGTCTAACTTTCCATGCCAGCGATAAATCGAGTCCGTGCTCGAACATCATTTTCAGACACGTACATTGCACTGTGCCTGTGCCTCTTTCAACTACGCTATCCTTCTCGATGAATTTCGCGAGTTGCCACGATTCATTTGAATTCAAGCGATATAAGACCCGTTTTTGTATGGTTGATCATACGTATTATTCACGTCAATGTGTTCTCTGGCTTGCTTTTTCTAGTCGCGATTGCCCGTTAGGGCTACATCCATCGAGGGAACCCAGCGCGTACTCTGACACGCTGTTTCTGATGTAGCTTTATATTCAAACCCGAAGAAAACCTTCGGCGAGAGTGAGATATTCAAGTACGGCACGCTGGAAGTTCTCGGTCCGGAGCATGAGTTTGCGTTGGTGAACGACGAGCTCGCAGCTCTGCCCATCGTCGACGAGGCCATAAGGTGTTTTCATGGTCGAGTGGTCAACTTCGTTGAGGAGCCGAGGTTTACTTTCGGTAAGGAGCTTCAGCTGCACGTCATGGAGTTCAAGCCCAACTCTCCGTTTAGGTCGCCCGTCGAGTTTGAGGAAACGATGCAGGAAGCCGTCTTGACGGTTCAAGATTTTCTGCAGCGCAAGTTTCACGCGCGTCTTCTTGGAACGGGCATGCATCCGTTGCTGAAACTCGACGAGACGAGCGTTTGGCCGCATCGTCACAGGCAAATCTACGAAGCTTACGCTAGAGTTTTCAACTTGAAACGGCACGGATGGCTGAACATTCAGAGCTTCCACCTGAACCTTCCCTACTCGGACGAGGCGAACGCCATGGTTCTCCACAACACCCTTGCAAACAGTTGCCCGTACCTGAGTGCGGTCAGCGCCTCTTCGCCGATATACGAGGGCAGATTCGGCGAAGAAGTCGACAACAGACTGCGCTTCTACTGGGAAAACCAGAAGGAAATTCCGTCGGTGACGGGCGACATCGTGCCGGAGTACGCCTCCTCCTTTAGCCAATACAGAAAAGATGTAATAGGCAAATACTCGAACGATCTTGTGAAGGCGGGGGCAGACAAGCTACTGCTGAACAAGGAATGGTTAAACAGCCGAGGAGTAATCTTCAGGTTCGACAGGAAAGCCCTCGAAATTCGGATAATGGACGAACAGGAATGCGTCAAGTCAGATGTTGCCTTGAGCTGTTTCGTCAGGGCGTCGCTTAGGGGTATCATGAACCAGGAACCTGATCTTCTCCCTCACCGCGTGCTGGTGCAGGATCTTAAGGCGATAGTAAGAAATGGGCTTAGCGCCGGTGTTCATCATCCGCAGGGGAGGACCGCACGCGGCGTCTGCGAATACTATTACAAGATGGCACAGGCAAACGCGTCGGAAGACGAGAAAAAATACCTCTCAACCGTCCGGAGAAGGATAGAGTCTGGAAATCTTTCCGAAATCCTGCGAGAGAGAGTGATGAAAAGAAGCCAGAGAACGAGTTTGAAGGAAGCCATCGTAGACGTCTACTCAGAACTTGTGGACAGCCTTGCAAAGAATCAGCCTTACTTCTAACATTCCCAAATGCAGAGAAGCGCCGTGCCGTTTGAAAAAAACATAAATGCCTCAACAAGCGTACAGGTCGAATTAGAGCAACTGGTGAAAGAATGGTGAAGGATGATTTGCTAGATCCGCAGCCAGTCCTCAATGCGTTGCATTATGCTCTGATGTGTTTGGAAAAGAAGGATGCGACTGGTGCAAAGCGCGGTATCCAAGAGGCCTTGTTCAGGTTGGGGTTTACGGCTGACAATCTTAGGATGACTCCGCAGGAAAGGAAGGAGCTTGAGAGACGGAAGGCAAGGCTTTACGCTAAGTTGGCGAAGGACTCGGAAATGGTCGCCGCGCGTCAAAAGCACTATGCCGCCATAGCTTACGGCGAAAGAAAGATCAGCGACGTTGACGCAGAGAAGGCAAGGAGCGAAGGCGAAATCGCTAGGGTAATGGACGACAAATCAGAGTCTGACATTTGCCGTGAATTCAGAGCCTACAGAACTAGCATATCAAACCTTTTCGAAAAGAGAGCTGAAAAATACAGAAAACTGGAACAGATGCACCTAAAAAAGTCGAGAACCGGCAAATAAACAAGCATGCAAAAATGGTCCTATCCTTCGGTCATCTCCAAAATAGCTGATCCGGAGACAGGCAAAACTAGGTCGGATGAGGATCGGACATTGGATTTTGAGGAGTGCGGAAAGCACTGAGGAAAGTCGGCAGACTGTGACGGAAACTCAGGATCTACAGACGAGACCGGAAGGAACAAGGCAAGCCGCATGGGTCAATGCCGTTCTTCCTTTCAACATTGCCATGGGACCGGTTGGAACTCTGATCCAGCTTCTTATACTCAACCTTCATGGAACGGTGATTGACGTTGGCATAGCGGTCACTCTCTTCAACGCGGTCAGCGTGCCATCTGCGATAGTGTGGGGTTTCGTTACCGATCGCTTCCACAGGAGAAGGATGATAATCGTCGTAAGCTACCTGGTGACAGCTGCGGTTCTGGTTTCGTTTCTCCTTGCAAACTCAGGATACTCTGTTTCATTGCTGTACGCATTGTTTTCATTTGTTTCATCTGCTTCAACGACTCCGCTAAACCTTCTCATCATGGAGACAGAGCGCAAGCAGAAGTGGGCGACTGCCTTTGCCAGGTTCTCTATGGTCACGAGCGTCGGCAACACGGTGGGGCTGATGTTAAGCGTGGCTTGGGGATTTTTCTTTTCTCTGAGTTACCTCGTGCTTCTCTTGGCTATTCTTACAGTGGTATCCGCGGTTCTTGCTGTGTTGATGATTCATGAGCCCAGCGTTGTCTTCGAGCGACACGTCATAGTGATGAACAAACCGAGCTTCTTCCAGCGACTTCAAGCAGTCCCTCCCTTTTTCCTGAGGGTTCCTCGTCTTAGCGATTTCCGAAGAGTTTTCAGGAACCTGAGGTACGAACTGACTCGGCAGATGCCTATTCTATACTTCTCGATCTTCATGTTCTACTTCGCGTCAGGACTGTTCAACACTTCAATCGTTGCCTCTTTGCAGGCGAATAGTCTTTCCAGCTTCCTGATTTTCCTCGTCATGACTATAATGATGCTGGTTCAGATAGTAGCGTTCAGGTATTCGGGACCATATTCGGAAAGGAGGTCACTGGTGAAGACATCGGTGCAAGGGCTCGTGCTCAGATCTGCGTGCTATGGGATTCTTGGAGTGTCACTATACATGATTTCTGGGGAGTGGTTCTTGATTCCTGTCTTGATTTTCTATCCACTCGGAGCAGGCGTTGCCTTCGCATTATATTACACTACATCGAACACGATGGTGTTCAACACCCTCGGCGATGAGAGGCAAGGTCAGTCCTTAGGAGTGTACAGCGCATTAGTGGGAATTGCCACTCTCGCGGGTTCGGCAGTTTCAGGATTCACGTCTTTTTTCCTCGGCTTCTCTACGACATTCATTCTGGCTGCTGCGTTCATGTGTTCATCAGCATGGCTTTCCTCGTTGCTGGAGCACTCTTAATCAACTGTTAACATGCCCCCCAATCGGTTAAGCACAAAAAGCTATCTCATTCACCGAAACAAGAAAAGGAAGACCCAAAAGGGCAAACTTCTCATTATTGTTCGTGAACTGAGTTTCGCACCTGGTCGAAAGATGTGAAGCTTCCTGATTGCGTAGTGTTGAGAATAGAATCGAAAACTTATGGAATCTACAGCACTTTACCTACTTGGACTAAGCTTCTAGTTTTGATCGTGCTCAGGTTCTTGTTTGGAGACTGGTAGCCACACTTTTAACGGGGTCGGCAAGTGTGGGATTCACCTCATTTGGGGTCTAATCTTCACCATTCCATTCAAACATCGGCAACTCAGCACCTCGGCACTTCTAGCGATTCAGGTAGATAATAGTCATACAAAAGATGAAAATACCACAAACTACCAATAGCCAATGCTAGACGCTTCACACGAATTAGGTGAACATCACTGCACGTTTTTCGCCAAGAGCGGGCTCCTTCTAGAACCTGGCTCTGTTCAAGTAAACCCAGCATTTGCCAATTTCCAGATGGCCTGCTGCATTGCTTTGCCACGTTTTACTCCGTAATAGACCCCCGCAACTCTGGCGGCGTATGGGATTAGCAGTCGGTTTACAAGCTTATAGAGGACTGGGTTAGTGATTCTGTTCGTGAGGAAAGTGTCTCGCCAAATTCTAACGTTGTATTCCCAGCAGCGAATCAGGAATTCCCATCGAATCTTGGAGAGGGAGTCTAGCTCGGCTCCACGTTTGTTCATCAACATGCAGTTTTCAAGTGGCACGAAAAAGAGAGGAACATAGAAAGCGTCGTAGTCTTTCAGATCATCTATCAATTCAAGTGTTTCAGCAACGTCTTCCTCCTTTTCGTCGGGCAGACCTATGATCAACGTGGCGAGAGGATACCAGCTGCTATCGTTCAGTATTCCGAAGGCTTGAGTAACCACTTCTTTCCACTGCTCAGGCTCAAAGGGCAGAGGTTTGCCAGCCATGTACTTCTTTATGAGCCTCACACTTCCAGTTTCAATTCCCGTCTCCGCAGTCACTATGACCTTGTCTCCATGGTTATACCAACTGTAATCGATGAGGATCTCCGCTAGTGCCCTAACCAGCGAAGGATCACGAACAACCGGGGCCAAAGAAACGTGTGAAGGTTGTATCGCCTCGACGCCAGGGCATTCTGCAACGCTCTTGACGAGTCTCATTACAACTTCCTTATTCGGTATGAAGGTCCTGTCTCTTGCACCGTACAAGAACAGGTCCTCGGTTATCAGCGTGACACGAGAGGCTCCACTCCGGACATTGACTTCCACTTCTTTCAAAATGTCGTCCAATGGTACATCATACCTCTCTTGCACCGTAGGCGTACAGAATTGGCAGTTCCGGCCGCAGCCCCTGGAAATCTCCACACCTCCGTGAATGGCGGCATGCTTGATCAGAGGCGTACTATGCTGTGCGAACTCGCCCTTGGAACGCACTAGCTTGGGCAAGGTCTCTCCATTGACCGCCCTAACGAAAACATCGACGATAGTCTTAGCGCTCCCGCCGATAAGCACGCAGTCCACTCCATACTTATCCGCGACTTTTCTCCGTTCAAGTTGCCAGGAACCGTAACCGCCCACAATTATCTTTGGCCTGTACTTCTGAATGCTCCGATGTCTCACTAACGCCTCAAATTCAACAGCGTTCATCGAAGCCCCACCGCCAATCAACGAAGAATACGTCTTGCTAACGTAACCCATTCCCGTTGGATCCATCGAGGAAACACCAACGACCTTTGTGTTCGGGCCCACGAACTCATCTAGTTTGGACGGATGAACTACTGCCACGTCTGAAGGGGGGAAACCATTCTCTAGCAAAAGGGACTCGACTTTTCTCAGACCGTATGGCGCGTATTTGGCCTGCCCATCAGTGCTGCTCTCAACAGGAGGGTAAAGAAATACTCTTGGAATCCACAGCGGTATCGGGCCTCTCGCAAACGCAGCAGCAAAGGCGATAAAGGGATTGTTACGGTAGTCGCTCATTTCAGTAGCCGAGGAAGTCAAGACGACCTTGGTCCCTAGATCGCTCATTTTACTTTCCCTTCTCAATAATGATGCACGCCAGAACCAGTCTAGCTCTTGAGAACCATATTAAACGGTTTCCCAGAATTAGACCCATTTTGATCTACGTCAATCAATCAAGCGAGACCTGGGCGCACGATATAATCTGTGCAGCGCCATTGGACCTTGCTAGAAAATACGAGATCCTATCCATGAAACAAAACAAACTATATTTTAGGGACAGAGCAGCGCGCTTCAGTTGATCCAGCAATTTGGGCTCAACCCCGTTGGGGGCCGATTCCGCATCGGTCCACTCTGGTGTACGGATAAGTTGGTGCGCACTTGACTTGAAACTTGGATTCTTGACTAGTTCACCGATCGATGAACTAGGCTTATTACTAGCTTGTGCGCAGGCTTGTCTTATGAATGGGGAGGACTCAAGGGCAGTAACTTCTAGACGAAGAGAGCTCACGACTCTCGGCGGAGGCTGTTTCTGGTGTATAGAAGCCGTTTTCAGCCCCCTGAAGGGCGTTGAAAAGGTCGAATCAGGCTACTCCGGCGGCACGTCTGCCAATCCGACTTATGAGCAGGTCTCGGCTGGGACGACCGGGCACGCTGAAGTCGTGCAGGTTACTTTCGATCCTGAGGTGATTTCTTTCAAGGAAATCCTTGAGATCTTCTTCGCGACTCACGATCCGACCACGCTTGACCGCCAGGGTGCAGACGTTGGCCCTCAGTATCGGTCGGTCATATTCTATCATGACGACGAGCAGAAGGCAACTGCCTTACAAGCGATTAAGGAGCTGTCCGAGGAAAAGGTCTGGGATGCACCCATAGTCACGAAGATAGAGCCATTCAGAGCCTTCTATAGGGCTGAGGATTATCATAGCGATTACTTCAAGAGTCACCCGGAGCAGGCGTACTGCAGGCTCGTCATAGCGCCGAAAATTGCCAAGCTACAGGAGCTTTACTTGTCAAAACTGAAAATTCCCTAATTTAAATCATGCGACTAACCTGTTGAGCCTGACTGCAGCGCTAGCTGAAGTCGCGGATTTGACAGGGTTAGTATTTTGAGAGTTTGTAAGGTCGGCTGCCTCGTTGAGCGTAGTATTCTCTTACTATTCCGGCTGTCAGCGTGATTGATCCTACCGCAAGCAGGTAGACTAGAGGATAGATGAATATTGAAAGCATAGTTTGATACGTTGTTCCAGGGGGCAACTGTGGGGAGAAGAAGATCGCGATCCACATTAACACGAAAGTTGCTAAGAAACCGATTCCAACACCGATGGCGAGACCGTTGACAAACCCGCTTTTTTTCTCTTCATCAATCGCGGCGTGGTTGTCGTTTTCGCTCTTTGATTTTCGTTTTCCGCTTACTGTTATTGTGGGTTTGTCGATGGTAACCTGTTCCGCTGAAGGGTCTTCTTCCGGCTGTTGTTCAAAGCTATTCAACTCCTGCTCCTGCTTCGGAGGCTTTTCTTTGGCCTTCATATTAGCCGCCTAAGCTGAATGCTCCTTACACGCGCTATTAAGATTATTTAACTAAGAATTCTGATGGAAAATAGGAATCTATACTCTAGATTGCCGGGTCTCCTTGCCTCGATGATCCCAAGTGCAAACAGGCTGAGCGCTCTGATTCAGCGTGTGTAGGAGTTTGGTCATGCGTGAAGCACGTCAGGGTTGAAGCCAGAAAGCCTGTTCTAAAGGTTAGAACAGCTGTACAAAAACATAGAGTAAAGAACGTGTTTCTCCATAGATACGTTCAGATGTGAGGAAATGGTAGAATTCCCTTCTCCTTTTCTCCTTCTACTCTTCTCCTCACAAACCTCCTAAACAGAGAGCCTGACATCATGAAAACGTGTGGGACTCTTGATAAGTCAAATTGTTCAAAATGTTGATGTTGACTCTTGCTTGGCCTTTAAGCATGGTTGCACCATCCCTCCGCCCATCGCCCGGCACTTCCACTTGCAAACAATGGTTAGCCGGAGCATAATCGAGCGAGTCTGCCAATTCTCCAAGTAGCCTCTTAGCTTGTTATTCCGAGTTTCTAAGGTTGCGCGATCCTGACTACAAGTAGGTTTCTTGTCTAGCGAAGAATCAATTAGGGCTTATTTAGTCTTCTAAAGCGGCATGGACGTGCAAGATCTTGCTACCGACTGCTTAAGGCAGGGCTCGACTCTTTGCGATTCTACCCGGCTTGCTGGCTTGCGGTTCCTCGTTCATCATTTTCTGCGTAGTGGTAAGCACTGTTTGCGTGTGCTTCGTTGCCTGCAACGTTTGAAGAGACCGCCTTAAGATAATCATCATGCTTCCTCTTTCTTTCGGTCTGGCTCGGTTTTATGCACCAGCAAGTCATCTGTTGCGGTTGACCAACAGCGACTAAGGCAAACGGCAAGACTGCCACGCTTACGACGATTAAGAAGAGACTCCACAATTTCATTTTCTTCATGATTCGTCTCAACATTCATCGGGAACAAGCACCGATATAAGCGATGGCGCCCAAGGGGCGGGATCTTGTCAACAGAAACCCTGCTTGATCAAAAACTCGACTTTTTCGTGATTTTTTTGCAAAGGTAGCTTGCGTTGCTCGTCATTGCGAAACCAAGCTGGTCAGTGTCCGTAGTCGCCTGAAAACAGGGGACTCGAGATTATCAGGTCTGCCGTCGCCCTGTTGCAGGCCGTGGGAACGTTGTACAGGACTGCTATCCGCAGTAGAGCCTTAACGTCCACGTCGTGAGGGAGAGACTCCAGGGGGTCCCAGAAGAAGATTAGGTAATCTAGTTTCTTGTTAGCGATCAGAGCGCCTAGCTCCATGTCCCCACCTTGAGAGCCGTCTTTAAGCAGAGTGATGTTCAGTCCGGTCCTTTCGATGATTCGTTTTCCAGTTCCACCAGTCGCGTAGAGGTTATGAAGTGACAATGTTCCTCTGTTAAACTCTACCCACTCAACCAGGTCGTTCTTCTTGTTATCATGAGCCACTAGGGCTATGGTTCTCTTCATGTTAGGCCTCACCAATTCGAACGAAATCGAATGGTTGGAACAGCCTTAAACCTTTCCCATCAAGAGCCACGGTCGAAACAAGACTCTAGGGCAAAGAGACTGGAGCGCTTGGCCTGCTTAGCCAGTACTGGTTTCTACGATAAGGTTGTCTCATAGGGTAAAGGGCAGAGACCGCTGGCTGGCTATAGTGCCCCAGTGAATTCGTTTTCCCACTCGCATCTGTTTCTTTGCTTAACTGGTGGCACTGTTTGCTGCCGCCACGTCAACGATCTCCTTCCACTCATTATATGCATCCTCTAAAACCAGAGTCAGCAAGAACACGAGGGCAGCGAAAACGGGCAGTTCTGCAAACGGAAAGATGTAGTCGGGAAAGACCAAATATGATGCGAAAGACAATATTGCTGCTGCTGCAATCGTAACGATAGACACTAGCGCGTAGATCCACATTTTTCGATGTGCCTTTCTCGTTTTACCAGCCTCAGCAGACATAGCTATGCACCGTATTCACTTTCTGACGCCTGCATTTAAGAAGTCTTGCTTTTAATAAACGAGTATAAGCATTGCGGCACGCCGACTCATTCCAGAATTATGACGACTGCAAGAAGCGCATAATCATCGTGAACTTGGGCTACTGGCAGATTTTGACAAGGTGCAAAGTCTCTGCTCTTCGTGACACGAACCTGAAACTATATTTGTAGACTATTCATAACGGACAAGGTACAGCGGCTTAATAGCCTCGGCTTTCCATTTTCTGGTTCGGAATCTTGATATGCTACTGTCCTTGGTCTTTGCTTTTTGTTCGTGTTCGGATTTCAACTCTGACACCTATTTCGACATGGAACATAAATCTCACAACATATTTGCTTTAAGAAGACAGAATCAATATTTCAAATCATGATGGGTCTAGCATCGTGTGGTAGATGCTGCAAAGCCCAGAGGCTCATAGGCATGGAATTTGTGAACAAGGGTGCTGAGGCGGACATTCTGTTCGCGTCCGTTCTCCCTTGAGACTTGCCAGACTGACGAGGATCTCTTGTCTTTGCGCCCTTTAACTGCCGCTATTTTGCGACCATGTGTTAATCGCTTTCTCTAGCGTTTCAAAGGCGGTAGAGTGATCTCGTTCATCCGGGTTGACGTTTCCAAGGCCAAGTCGGATCATGTTTGACTTCGCAATTTCATAGTCATCCTTGAACATGAAGAACGTCCCCGGCACGGCGGCCAACCCGTAGTCAGGTATTGCATAGTCGTTTATCCACCGGAAAGTGTCCTTCATCGGCAACTCTACCCAATAGGTGACGCTCACCGTGTTTGGATAGTACTCGAGTTTGAGGCGTTTTAACCAGCGTTCCGCTTCTTTTTTCATATGGGTCCATTTTTCTTTGTGTTTCTCTAAGCAGTCCATACCTTTGCTCAGCAGTTCAGCTGCAATCAGCTGGACGACGTTCGGCGTGTTGCCCACCGTGTTTAAAACGTCCCGGTAGAGTTCTCCCACTAGTTCCTTGCTGGCCAAGGCTGTCCCGAGTTTCAACCCGCCTAGGCCGTAAGCTTTTGTGAAACTAGTCGTCACTATGCCCCTTTCGGGGTCAGCCGAGAAGACTGTTGGCACGGCTTTCCGGTCGAATTCGGCGTATATCTCGTCGCACAAGATGAGGAAGTCGAGTTCATCGGCCACGTCGCATATCTCTTCGAGCTCGGCTCGACTTGATACTGCTCCACTCGGTGCGTGAGGATTAGTCAGTACGAGCAACCCTGTTTTTCGGGTCGCCAGTCTTCGAAGCTCATCGGAGTCGAGGTTGTACTTTTTTCCTGGTTTTCTTTCCAGTCTTTTCACTTTTACGAAGTGCTCTTGAACCTGCCTCAGCAGAGGCTCATAAGTTGGATACTCTACGACGGCTTCATTCTTCGTCCGGTTCCTCTCTGCTATGTTGCGTATTATCCGTGCGTTCTGGCCTGATGCTCCCTCGCTTGAGATGAAGACGCACTCAGGCTGCACGTCATACCTTCGACTCAAAAGCTCAGCAGTTTGAGGGTTGCCGTGTGAGTAGTTGACGCTTAAGTCAACCTCGCCCAGGTCTAGGCGATACTTTAAGTATGATAGGCCGCTTGATCTGAAATCGTATCTTGCGTTGGCTACGTTGTTGTACCAGTCCAAGTAAGCAGAGGTATACTTCATGCTCTCGCCAGCCAACCGAGTTAACGCGGTTGACGCTTATTTTCTTTCCACTAGATGTTGAACGAATAAACATGACCTGCGCTAGAAGCTCGCTACAAGAGAGAGTTTGCTGATCGCAAGAGACACCGCGGCTTGATGGTTCAGGCTGGCCTTACCTCGCTTATCCCTGTGTCTTGAAGCGCAGCATAGCGGCCGTTCCGGTGAAGGAGTTTTTCAGCATTTGGCCTTCCTCCGTCTCGCTGGATATTATCTCCACATCGGCGTTGGTGAATTCGGCCAGCTGAGCGAAGTTCTCAACGAGGTCTTGAGTTTCCGTGACTCCTAACTCTAGAGCTCTGCATCTCGGGCAGGGTTTTCCGGCTAGATCCTGTTCGAAGCTCATGAGCATCTGGTTTTTCACCGTCTGCTGCTCCTCGTACCCGCAGGCCTTGCATTTTACCGTGGCTCTGATCTTTTCCATGTCGTCAGAGATTAGAAGAGTTTTCACGGCTCCTGTTTCCAAGGCTTTTCTGACCTCTTCTTCGCCGTACGTTACCATTCCGGTGTCGTGTCCGATTTCATACAGAAACTGCTGCACGAGTTTTTTTTCTTCTACGTAGCGGATCTTTCGCATTATCTCGGGGGCCTTGTTGACGATCTCCTTGACGCCTTGCTCTTCCACGTACGAAGTGTCGATTACGTCTATGATTTTGTCCTTTAACGTGTAGTTGAGGTACTCGCCCTTGGCGAAGTCGTACTTCGTTGGGCCAGGTCCGCCGATGATCAGCCCTTTCAGGTTCTCGACGGGGAGGAACGTTTCGTTGGCGTGATGACCCACCCTCGTGAAATATTCCTGAAGCCTCATGTCTCTGAGCCGCTCATACCTTCTCGCTGACTGGCCTCCCGCGCGCGTCTTCCCGGGCACTCCTGAGGTCAGTTCCATCACTATTTCGAGCCTTCTGCCCTGAAGCATGGCAAGCGTGGCCTCTGAAGCGTCTATGAGAAGGATGCCGTAAGCCTCTTTTTCTCTAAGCATCTCGAGCAGGTATTCCGTGTGAAACCTTGCGTCGCACCTGTAGAGGTAAATGTGTATAGGTTCAGGCGGAACTATCACGTAGGTTTCGATCCTTTCGCTCCCGGGTCCGTCCTGGGGAATAGCTCCGCAGAATATTACGAGGCCGTTCTCAGGAGGTTCCTTGAAGAGTTTGAGTCTCTGCTGGACCTTAACGATGGCGTCCATGACGTTCTT
>Ga0187771_10000580_pt1 | contig 22867 bp, 18 predicted proteins | sample 0116_SJ02_MP15_1_FD_133139 | JGI IMG/M metagenome (GOLD analysis project Ga0187771, IMG submission 133139) | Tropical peat soil microbial communities from peatlands in Department of Meta, Colombia - 0116_SJ02_MP15_10_MG | ecosystem: Environmental > Terrestrial > Soil > Wetlands > Peat | place... | reverse complement strand
GAGCACCGATGCAATCTCCTAATGAAGGGACGACTGTTACCGAGTCCCACGAGCCGAGTTCGATGTCCACATCAGAACCGCAAATGGAAACTCCGCTCGCCCCGGTGCAGCTTTCGGCTGAGCGACTACAGTCCATTGGGGTCAAATTAGGTGCCGTAGCTCTCAAGCCAGTTCGAGACGAGATTCGTACCACGGGAACGGTTGCGATTGACGAGACTCGACTTTCCTATGTTCAGACTCGCATTTCGGGACACATTGAAAAGGTGTTTGCAGACGCGACTTATCAGTACGTCCGTAAAGGACAGCCGCTCTTTACTCTTCACAGCCCGGAACTCATTGCTGCTGAGCGTGAATATCTAGTGGCGAAACGCAATGCGAAAGAACTGTCGCAGAGCACCGTGCCGGGTGTTGCATCTGGCGGGGCGTCCCTGCTCGATTCCACGAAAGACCGCATGGAGCAATGGGACATCCCCGACAAAGAGATTGCTCGCCTTGAATCCACTGGTGAAGTTGTTGATGCGTTGGAGATCGACTCGCCCGTTTCCGGCTACATCACCGAGCGAAGCGCCCTTCCGAACATGATGGTGCAACTCGACACTCGGCTCTACACGATTGCCGACCTGTCTGTCGTTTGGGTACTTGCCCAAGTTTTTCAGAATGACCTCAGCCGCGTCCGGGTTGGCGCACCAGCTTCGCTGACGGTGGACTCCTATCCGGGGCGGGTCTTTCGCGGGCGAGTGGATTTCATTTATCCCGACGTGGACATGACGACGCGTACCTCACGTATCCGCATCGTATTTGCTAATCCCAAACTGACTCTGACACCGGGCATGTTCGTAAACGTGAACCTTGAGGTTCCGCTTGGAAAGCAACTGGTTATCCCGGCGAGCGGCGTTCTGCAATCAGGAACGCGGCAAATCGTCTTTGTGGATCGCGGAGCAGGCTACTTGGAGCCACGGCAGGTTCAGCTTGGGCAAAGAGTAGGAGAGGAATATATCGTCCTCGGAGGCGTAAAAGCAGGAGAACGCATCGTCACCTCAGCCAATTTCTTGGTGGACTCGGAAAGCCAGTTACAAGCAGCCATCGGGTCATTTGTCCCACCTCCTCCCGGCGCGGGTGCGGCGGCAGCGATGAATGGTCAGACAGAGCAAGCAGCAGTCCAAGTCGAAATGACCACCGATCCGTCACCTCCGCACAAAGGAACGAATTTGTATCGCGTGCAACTCAAGTCGGCGGATGGCTCTGCTGTCACGGGCGCATCCGTCAGCGTGCGCAGCTACATGGCAGCAATGCCAGAGATGGGCATGGCTGCCATGAACGTGGTGAACCAACTCAACGAGAAGGGGAACGGCGTCTACGAGGGTCAAGCAAAGCTGGATAACGGCGGCACTTGGCAAATCACCGTAACAGCAACGAAGAACGGAACGCCGATAGCTGTGAAGCGACTCAGTTTGATCGCCGAAGGGGGAATGTAGCCATGATCTCCTTCGTAATCGAGTGGTGCGCACGAAACAGGTTCCTAGTTTTCACAGGCACACTATTGCTTCTTCTAGCTGGAATCTGGTCTATCAAGAACATCCCCCTTGATGCACTGCCGGATATTTCCGATGTGCAAGTAATTGTTCACATCCCGTGGGAAGGGCAGCCGCCCAGCATCATCGAAGATCAAGTCACCTATCCCATTGTGTCCACACTCCTCGCGGCACCGCATGTCAAAGCGGTTCGGGCACAAACGATGTTCGGCGATGCGTACATCTTTGTTGTCTTTGAAGACGGCACGGACTTGTATTGGGCACGATCCCGCGTCTTGGAGTACATCCAGCAGTTGCAGGGAACTCTGCCCAAAAACATCTCGCCGATGATCGGGCCCGACGCCACAGGTGCAGGTTGGGTGTACGAATACGCGCTCATCGACCGCACTCACCAACACAGCCTTGCTGACTTGCGAAGCCTGCAAGACTGGTATCTGCGTTTTCAACTCGAAACCGTTCAAGGCGTGGCGGAAGTGGCTTCCATCGGAGGATTCGTCCGCCAATACCAAGTGAACGTCGATCCCAACAAACTCCGCGCCTACAACATTTCTCTTTCGATGGTCATTGACCGGGTGCGTGACAGCACCAACGAGGTTGGGGGACGTGTGCTCGAAATGGGCGGGGCGCAGTACATGGTTCGCGGCTTGGGTTACCTTCGCTCCCTTCAAGACCTTGAAACAGTTCCCGTCGCCACAAAGAACGGCACTCCTGTGTTGGTGAGGGACTTAGGGAACGTCACCTTTGGCCCTGACATTCGTGAGGGCGTAGCTGAGTGGAACGGTGAGGGCGAGACCGTAGGCGGCATCATTGTGATGCGCTACGGCATGAATGCACTTAGGGTGATCGACGGAGTGAAGAAGAAACTGGATGAAATTAAGCCAACTCTTCCAAAGGGCGTGGAAATCGTGTCAGGCTACGACCGCTCTGAGCTGATCCGAGCTTCTATCGCGACGCTGCAACGCGATCTCCTAGAAGAAGCGATCATCGTCAGCTTTGTGACCATCGCTTTTCTCTTTCACTTCCGCTCTGCGTTGATCCCGATCCTCGCTTTGCCTGTCGCAGTAATCGCGTCCTTCATCCCAATGTATTTTCTCAGTGTCAGCTCGAACATCATGTCGCTTGGAGGTCTGGCACTCGCAATCGGAGTGCTCATCGACGCGAGCATAGTCATGGTCGAAAACGGCTATCGCCACTTGTCGGAGTACGGTATTTCAGGAAACGGTGAGCGCACCATCGACGTAAGCGAGAAGCAGAGACGCAAGATTCTTATCGGAGCAGCAAAGCAAGTGGGACCTGCAATCTTCTTCTCTCTTCTCATTATTCTGGTCTCTTTCCTCCCTGTTTTCCTGCTCGAAGCGCAAGAAGGACGGATGTTCCGCCCGTTGGCGTGGACGAAGACGCTGGCAGTGGCGTTTTCTTCGATCCTCGCAGTGACGCTTGTGCCCGTTCTCATGCTCATTTTCATTCGGGGGCATCTACGCTCGGAGTCCACGAATCCTTTTTCCCGGTGGACGCAGGCTGTCTATCTGCCTGTGCTAAAACTCTGCCTCCGGTACCGCAAAACTACGCTTTTCCTCAATCTAATATTCTTGGTGCTGACTTTCCCCTTGGCTTTGCGAATTGGCAGCCAGTTCATGCCGCCACTTTACGAGGGATCATCCCTCTACATGCCTCTGCTTTGCCGGGAATTTCCATCACCCAAGCATCGCAACTTCTTCAGGAGCAAGACCGCATCATTAGGAGCTTCTCCGAGGTTGAGACTGTTTTTGGTGCGGTAGGTCGCTCAGATAGCCCGACCGACAACGCTCCGCTCGACATGTATGACACCACCATCATGTTGAAGCCCCGTGAGCAGTGGAGACCGGGCATGACTTACGAGAAGCTCATCCGTGAAATGGATGAGAAGCTCCAGTTTCCGGGTCTGACGAACACTTGGACTATGCCAGTGCAGAACCGCCTCGACATGGAGTTAACCGGAATCAAGACTCCCGTTGGGCTAAAGATTCAGGGACCAACCGTCGAGGGGATACAACAGGCTGGAACTGAGCTTCAACAAACTCTGGCAGGCATCCCAGAACTTCGTTCGGTGTTTGCTGAACGTGTCGCCGAGGGCTTCTACGTCAACGTTGAGGTGGATCGCCCCGAAGCGGCACGCTATGGCTTGACCGTAGCCGACGTGCAGCGAGCCGTGTCATCAGGGGTCGGTGGCGAGAACATCGCCGAGAACGTCGAAGGCAGACAGCGTTATCCCGTCAACGTCCGCTACAGCCGTGACTTTCGTGACGACGTTGAGCGTTTGCGGCAGGTCGTGATTGCGACACCTGCGGGCGCTCAGATTCCCGTCTCCCAAGTGGCAAAGGTCTACTTTTCCCGTGGCCCAGCTATGATCCGTGATGAAGAAGGTCTCCTCACGGGGTACGTCTATCTTGATCTGGCGACTAAGGACTACGGCGGATTCGTCTCCAAAGCGGATCGTTTGCTGCGGGAGAAGCTCAAGCTGCCTCCCGGCTATACCTATAAATGGTCAGGCGAATACGAATTTGAGCTACGCGCCCGTGAGCGCCTGAAGATCATTCTGCCTGTGGTTTTCTTCGTGATTTTCATACTGCTGTACATGATCTTTCACTCTGCGACAGAGGCGGCAGTCCTGATCTTTCCGACCTTTTACGCTATGACGGGCGGTCTCATTCTCCAGTGGTGGTTAGGCTACAACTTTAGCGTTGCGGTCTGGGTGGGTTACATCGCGTTGTTTGGAATCGCGGTGGAAACAGGCGTCGTGATGGTGGTTTACCTCCATGAATCCCTCGACAAGCGCCTTGCCTCCGGTGCCCCGATTAAGCACGAGGATATAGAGGCAGCGACCATCGAGGGCGCTGTTCAGCGATTGCGCCCGAAGCTGATGACCGTCACGGCAGTTCTCGCCAGCCTCATCCCGATTCTCTGGGAGTCGGGCATTGGCTCCGACGTGATGAAACCTATCGCCGCTCCCATCGTAGGCGGCATGATCACCTCGACAATCCACGTACTGATTCTTGTTCCAGTGTTCTTTGCCTTTATGAAAGAGCGTGCATTACGTCGTGGTAACCTGCGTTTGTCAACGGAAGCGAGCGAGAACCAAATCTAGACCCAATCATAATTAGCTGCGCGGTGCTCCAGCTAGACGGGACGCTAGGCTCGTTTAGATATACTGTTGCCGAATGGACGTTGAACGCATCATTGACGACATCGAGCAGCTACAGGAAATGTACGAAGCGCCGGATATTAGACCACTCAGCGCAAGCGACATCTCGGCTGCCAATCGAAGGCACGATGAAATGCTGGCGCATAGTCCTTGGTTTAAACTCTGGCAACATTACGGCATCTGCTGCCGACCTGAATCTCCGGTAGTCCAGCTACCCGAATAAATCCGGCTCACGTTCCACGCCACGCGAACACTCCTCATCATCGTTCGCCACGTGGTTGAGTCTTGTACTCACTGGATACCGGCGCATAGGGCGAGCATCGTAGGGCTTCAGCAGTTCAGAGATGGCAGCAACGTTCTGCATTCCGGGATCAAGCCAAAGATCGTAGCTGCCGGGATAGAGGATCACTGGCATTCGGTCGTGAACAGATGCAGCGACGGTATTCGGCGTCGTGGTCAGGATCGAGCACGTCTTGACCCAATTCCCACTTGGGTCTTTCCAACCGTCCCACAACCCGGCGAACGCGAATAACTCACCCTCGCGGACTTCAAAACAAAACGGCTGTTTAGATGTGCCCGTTCTTTTCCATTCGTAAAATCCGTCTGCCGGAATCAAACACCGACGAAGCCGTAGAGGATCGCGAAAGGCTGGCTTCGTAGCGGCTGTCTCCGACCGTGCGTTGATCGTGCTGGCAGTGCCAGAGGCGTTCTTAGCCCAGTTCGGGATCAAACCCCACTTCATCATCGAAAGTTGACGGATAGGTTCTTTGGGGTGCTGGCGAATCACAGGAACAGCCTGCGTGGGTGCGATGTTGTAGCGAGGACTCCAGTCGTCTTCCCACTGATCGCAGTCGAAGTGCTCCTCGATGATCTGCATCCTACGCGAGAGTCGGTAGCGCCCGCACATCGGGAGATTATGCCACGTGGCTGATTGTCATTGCTTGAGCGTGATTCCAAGTCTCACGCCTCTGACAGGTTCATATAGCCAGCACTGTCGATTCTGGAACATCATCTTTATTGAGAACTCGTCTCCCAACGGGATAGCCAGTGCTGAACGAAACACCTTTTCGTTTGCTTCAAGCAGTCTTTGCCAGTAATCCAAGTAGGCAAATATTTTGTCCGTATCGCAAACGTCGAAGGAACAATTCCCAGACGACGTGACTCCTCCACCGGGGGCTAGGTAGATCGTGCCATCCGAGACAGCGGTTGTGAAATTTACATTCCTATGGCGAAGGCTAGTCCTGCGTTCCGGGGTAAGGGATTCGTCTTGAAGCTCGACGACCTTGCCTGCTGCTATCTCGGGCCAATTGTCGTGCAGGATTTGGAGCAGCAACGGGTTCACCCACACGTCTGGGTCGCTCGACCCATGTGGAAATGATTGAATTACGAATACGTCTCTGTCCGTGATCTTCACAAAGAGCACGTCCGCAGTTCCTTGCGGCTGGAAATGCAAATGCTGAATTCCCCACGCATTCAGCAGCCCATCATTCTTGTCGGCACGATTCTTCAAGATGTCCCGGCTCAAGTACGGTTCGAGGTTCCCGCCCTCCTCTATGAGTTTCTTTAGCAAGGAATAGTCCGTGGAATGCTGCTTGGGAATTAGGAGTTCCTTGGATTCGTGCACTTTTCTACCGGTACGCGGAGCGATCCTTCTCTTCGCGTTGAGGTATCTCAGCGTGTTGTCTTCCAACGACTGTCCCGTGTCGTATCGCAGGCCGTAGGTCATCATGTCCTGCTCAAGAAATGTCTTCCAATCGCTTTGGAAATCCACTTTAATCATGGCGACCAAATAACTTGCCTGCGGCCCAGAGGGGGGCTGTAGCGCCTCGCTACATCCAAATATCCTTCTCTCCACCGTAGACAACGAACCCCAGAGGCGAACTGCCTCCCGGCCCAAGTTTGAATAGCTCTTCGAGAGTCTGAACAATGACAGAGGGGCGCGTCGTTTCCATCAGAATACGCATTATGTCTGCTGGGGGCACTTCAGGGTGCATTCCATCTTTTCTCAGCCGAAAAAATGATGAGTCATCTCCCTCAGATTCCTTCATGAATTCTTGCGGCCACTTTTCCACCTGCCAGCCGCTCCGCTCGAATTCTCTACCCAATTCACTGAGGTTGAGGAAGCAAGTGTAGTTCTTAGCACCAGTGAGCAATTCCACGCACATCCTGTCAGGAAACGGAAAAACGGAGAAAGGAGCGCAGTTGGGGGTGAACGACAGAATGTCCAAACTGCTCATTTGCATCACGAAATCCTTGTTCTCGATCCACGGTGCCATCTCCTTCCGAGCTTCTTCCCAAGTTTGTTCCCATGCGTTTTCGGCTCCGCTCATCACTCGAAAATCAAATGCCTCAATGTAGCTACAATTGCTGATACGCCTCGCAGCAATCCCTGATCGACCCGCCTCCTCCAGCAAAGCAAACAACGTAGGCAGGTCGTTTTCAGGGGTTCTATCAAATCGAATGATGGCGATGTCTTGCCCTTCGAGCGTGCCCTTTCCGTTTTTCAACAGGTCGGTTACCTCCCGCATCTTCTGTTTCTGGCGGGTTATACGACTTGAATCAGTGGCGCTGCTCTTTACTTCCACAATCTCCACAGCGCCGTCCTTCTTGACGACCGTAACATCGCCGATTGCGAGCCAGTTCGTTACGGCATTGAAGATAGCAAGACCTTGACCCGTGTCGAAGATGGCCGACCACTCGTGCAGTTCGTTCAGCATGCCCTGTTCTAGTATCTGTTGTTTCACGGCCTTACCAGACAGAGCACGGAGGGCGGCTCGGTCGTATCCCAAAGCCCGCCACGCTATACCATCGCCAATGGAACGAATGCAATTTGCGTGCGCCCTATGAAGAAACATCTCCCGCTTTACCAAGTCGATTTCACGCTTCTTCGCATCATCGGCCTGCGCTGTCCCAGCGTCGGCCTGAAGTTCGTTTAGTCTTTCCCGATAACGCTTGGTAGCAGTTTGAGCAATTAGCAGTTCTTCAATCAGATGCAACTGGACTTTCGCCATCGCGGTCCGATTGTTCTTACGCTTTCGGCTGATTGCGAGGTAGTCTTCAAAGATGTCTGCGTACTCGTCCGAAGAGAGGGTAACGAATGCGGCAGCAGCGTGGGGACGTAGCTCCTTGTCCACTTTAGACAGTCGCCAATCGAAGGCCCGACGATAAACTCCCGGCTTAATCATTTGACCCGCGCGGTGATCTACCTTTTTCGATCAGAGATTGCGCAGACTGCTCGGTTACACTTCAACGCAGCCCCTTAAACTCAGCGTAGATGTTGACATTTGGGAAACGATATCACTTCTTTAATGACCTCCGTAACTTGGTGTCGGCCCAGCATTGGCGCAGACTCGGCTATGTGAACGCCCTAATCCGCTACGACGCTGCTCGCAGAGCTATCGCATCTGCCTACCGCGTTGATGAGGCAAAGAAAATCCGCGACAAAGCGGAAGCCGTCCGTGTCTACGCGAAGCAAGCTCGTGATCTCGAAATGCAGAACATGGCTGCTGAGATCAGAATCCGCGCCGAGCGGCGGGCAGGTCAACTGCTTTTGGATATGGAAAAGAATCGCGGCACGCGAGGGGAGGGGCGACCTCGTAAGGACGGAACCAAAATAAGGCGGTCTGGCACAACGACCGCCAATCCGCCGAAGCTGGAAGACATAGGCATTACCAAGGATCAGTCCTCTAAATGGCAGCGTCTCGCGTTGCTGGTCGATGAAGCGACTTTTGAACGGGCGCTGATTCAAGCACGAGAGAAAGACGGAGAATTGACTAATGCGGCTCTGCTCCGAGAGATTCGGGAGATCGTCACGCCGAGCGACGTGCTGACGCAGCCAGACATCAATGTCGTTGCGTCAGAATTGATCCGCGACCTTGAGTCAGCAAGCCGGAGAGAAAAGCTGGAGACGGTGTTTCGACTGCGAAAAAGGCTGAACCCCACAATCAGGAAGAAGCTCATTCTGGCGTTGAAGAATTCGGGGAAAGATGCAGCGGTTTGGGAGGCTCAGCTTTCCAAGGACTTCGAGCATTTCCCGACGAACGGGAAGGCGTTCCAGCGTGTAATCCGCGAACGGATGGCAGAACAACCCGATCCGCTGCTCAGCGAGAAGCTGGCGCTCGCAAGAGATTTCAAGAACGCCAGCGTGCGCGAGGTTTCTCTGGAAGACGCCCGCAACGTTATTGTCGCTCACGAGTGGCTGGGAACGCTTGGCAGTCCTGAACACGCCTACGGGTTATTCTTCGGGGCGCATCTCGCAGGGGTCGTCTGTTTTGGCAGTACGGCTGGGACAAATGTCAGGTCATCTATCTGCGGATCGGAGCATGCCGACAAGGTTATTTCGCTTACGAGGGGTTGCTGCCTGCACTGGAGCCATCCGCATAGTGGTTCGTACCTCGTAAGTGCAGCATGTCGTGAAATGACGAGGAAGGGTTTTCACGTCTTTGTCGCATACGCTGATCCCGAAGCAGGTGAACGGGGAGTGATCCTGCGTGCCTGTAATTTCCTGTACTGCGGAACAACTAATCCGACCGAGAAATTCAGACGACCAGATGGCAAGGTCTACGATGCGAGAAACGTCCATCTCCTGACGCGGGATCGGCGCTTTGGAATGCTCCGGTACAAGCGCAGCCGTGCAGAGCAGAAAAAACTCCTGATTGAACAGGGCTGCGAGTTTTTCAAGGACGACGGATGCAAGCACCGCTTCGTTGGGATATTCGGAGATCGCAGGATGAAGCGAATGCTCCGACAAGCCCTCAAATGGGATGTGCTGCCGTTTCCAAAGACCGAGGCTCTACAAGCTATGGCTGCTACGGCATCTGCGGGATCGACAGATTCACGACTGCGGGTGCCGATTCCAAACGGGTCCCAAACGATGCACGCAGGCGTCTCTCAAGCTACTTCCTGAGAACGCGAACACCTGCCTCTAGCTCCATCTGCGCCCAAGCTGCCATTTGCTCCTCGCGTGTTACTGCGATAGCGCGGGCCGTACTCTCCAAGTCCAGTAGTGCCGATTGGATTTCTTTGTTGTCGAGCCCGAAGCTGGCGTCCCGGATCATCTCCGCGATTTCATCCACTGTTTGCTTGCGAGCCCACTCTGCTTGCCGGACAAGCCGCAGTTCTTCCTCATTGAAACGCTCGCGGGGAAAGCACCAATAACACCAAGCCTCGGAGTGTAAAAGGTACTGCTGCCCGTCACCGAACGGACAGCCGACGCCGATCCATTTGGCGGACCGCCCGCACCCGCCACGGCAGTTGACGATGGAGAACATCTGATGCTCGCAGCCCACAGGTAGACACGCGCACATCCGACCTTCCTCATCGGTCAGGTGCCTCACTTCCTTCCATTCAACATCGTGAGGACGAAACGGCTCCGGGCGCTCAACAAAATTTCCTTTCATGTCGATCTCCTCTGTCTAGTAATACTGACCTCACAACCCAATTTGCCCTACTGAATGGCAGATTCCATCTCTTCGATGGTCTGCCCCTGCAACATCCACTTTTCCTCTTCGGACAGCAGTTTCTTGATACCCACGCTCATCCAAAACTTGCCCGCAGAACTGCGCTTTGGTTCTCCGTAACGCTGCTCCATGCGCTCTTTGAACTCGGTCGCTGTCATCTGGTATTCGCCATTGCTTTCAGCCCAGCATTTGTAATGTTCGTACATCTGACCGCACGGGGCTTTGAGCTTGTCGTGCTCGATAAGCTCGTCTTCCACGAAGTGACCGAGCACGTTCTGCTCGTCACGGTATGCTTTGGTCGCCTGCTTGAGGCATTCGGGGATGTTGAGTCCCTGCGCCTGCCATGCGAGGCAGCCACGAATCGCCCACTGTAAGATACCCGGCAACTCTGCCTTCAGCTTGAGGAGCAGCTTCTTGTCACGCTCCTCCGGCTTGAAGTAACGCTTGAACGGGATGAAGACAACCTTGTCCCAGATACCTTCGTCCTGTCCTACGATGCGAGGCTTGTAATTGCTGAACAGCCAGATTTTGTATTCGGGATAGTAGGTGAAGCTATCCTGATACTTTTTCTCACCCTCCACCGGGTCGCCTGAGACCATGTTCTTCAACTTGGCTTCGGCGAGACGTTTAGACTGCTCACCTTCCGATGCAGGCACGAACCGTGCACCAAAGAGTTCCGCCACGTCGTGCGCCTTGCCTTCGTCGCCCTTCTTAGCGCAGAACATGTCGAACTTGGCAGGACGTGCGTAGTCGCCCAGCAAGGCGATGATCGTATCTACGAACTTACCCTTCCCGTTGCGTCCGATGCCATAGCCGATGAACATCAGTTCCTCGACCGTCATGCCCGTGATCGTGTATCCGATGGCACGCTGGACGAAGTCGATGATCTCCTGATTTCCGTCGAAGATTTCGTCGAGGAATTGGAGCCAACGCTTGCATTCGGCAGCCGGGTTCCACGAAATGTTTTGGCACTTCGTGAGCAGGTCGTCACGGTCGTGAGGACGGATATTCCCCATCGTCAGATCAACCGTGCCTTCCTTAAGGTTGAACAGCATACGCTGCTCGTTGAACTGGTTCTTGTGAACCGTGCGGACATGCGTGCGGACAAGCTCGATCATGTTCTTGAGGTTGCCTGCGTTGCCGCAGGAGATGGCATAGCTTGCCCATTTCTCCTGTTCATCCGTGGTCGCCTGCTTGGAGGCATGTACAAGAAGGATGCCAGTGATTTGCTTCGCCATGCGGTACATGGCGGCGTTGCCCTTGTCGTGCTCCCAATGTGTGCCAGTCCAGACGTAGTAGCCGCCCTTGTTTCCGGCTTCAGGCACGAACAGAATGTCGTAGCCGAAGTAGCGTGCCAGAAGCTCAGCGTTGCCCTTGTCAGACTTCTGCTCCGACCACTCCACCGGGTAGAAGTCGGGGAGTTGTTGGGGTGCCTGAGCCTCGGATGTAGGGGATGTATACATTTCAGGGTAATCCTCTACACGTGTGTGTGTATGTGGACTTTCCCCAGAATGTATACATGGGGTACATTCGTCCGCATCCACCGCCCCAAACTTAGCAAGGACAAGCTCATCGTCCTCATCCTCGAAGACCATGAACTCGTGCTCGCCGTATTCTTCCTCAAGGTCGGCACGCTTGGCTCCACACGCATTGCAGTAGTAGTCCCAATAGCTTTCGTTGAAGAAGAATTTGGACACAGCGCCGGGGATGGTCGTGTCCTTGGCTTCCTTGCCGCACTTCGGGCAGGATTCCGGCACCACGACGTATGCGCCGTCCAGCGTACCGTGGTCGTGCTCTGTAGTATCGAAGTGTTCGAGGAACACTTCTTGGTCGTGCGTCGGGTGGAATCCCTTGAACGGCTTCTTGATGGACGGTTCCTTGGGCTTCGACTTGGCGTTGGCGTCGATCCAAGCGATCTGCTCGTCGCTCAGCACAGCGAGCGGTGCCTTGCCGTTGTGTGGCTTGTAGTACCCGCCGTCCGCACGTAGTTGCCACGGTCCGCACCACGGTGCGTTGTGGGACTTGAACTCAAGGATTTTGAAATCCCTGTTCTCCACATCCTTGATTACCACGTTGCGGTTGCCCAGCTTGCGGGTGCGTTCGTCCTGTACGAATGGGACGTGCAGACCCCCAGACGGGGTGTCAACGGTGAAAACGTCGTCGGCGAACGGCGGGAATCCACGGCGAAGGCAGGCTTCGTAATCGTCGATCTCGCAGCATCCCACTCCGTCTTCTTTGGCAACGCAGACCCAATTATGGTCTTCGTCCACCACGTGGGCGTAATCTTGGTTGGTTTCTTTGTCTGTGAGAATGTAGCCGTCCGTCATCCACTTCTCGACGGTAGCCATGTCGGTTGTGGCTTCCGTCTGCCAGCGGTTGAACAATGCTCGACGCTCGCCCGGATAGGTGGGGACGATGGTGATACCCATGTTCGTCAGACGCTTTGCTATCGCCCTAAAACGCTTGAGACTTTCTTGAGAATCCATGTTTCTTACCCATTTGTTTGATTTACGCTGTGCCCTGTTCTTTAGCTCTCGCTGAAATCAGTCAGCGTAGGAGGCGGGGGTAAGAACAAAGCCAGAAACCCGCCCCCTTGAAATCTTCGTCGCCGTCGCTCCGAAGCTCCCTTCAATAAAGGGAATTCAATAGTCCGTTCACATCCGGGACATGCGGCAAATTATGTCGAACTTGTCTATCCGCATCCTTCCGGAGGTCTAACCGATGGCACTTGAGTCACAAGTCGCCACAATAGCTAATACTAGAAATGCAGACTGGATCGAGCGTCTAACGGCAGAAAAAGTCTTTTTCCGACTCTGACCGTGCCTCCACTCCGAGACGGCCTTGTTTCGAGTGCCCTTCGAGTGCCTATTGAAGGCACTTTGGAGGGAATCCCAAGGTGAATTCCCGATCCTTCGTCAGAAGTTCAGTGACTTTCAGACCCCATATTCAGGAGCCTAAATCGCGGCAAAGTGAGCGCGGCTCTCGGTGCGCTGAGATGCAGAAATCCCATTAAGACTGGGAATTTCGCACTCTTGTCCAACGCGGCTCGTTTGCAACAGCCAAAAACGTTGGCTCTAAACAGTTTCACGGGAGGGAATTGCCAACCATGAACGCACGAGAAGTAGTCAGAAAGACACTGCTTCGCAAGAAAATCATTCACTGGCGAACCGTGGCGTGTGGTTTCACATGCAACGAGACCTGTCCACGATCACGAGCCCGAAAGAACTATTGGCGGTTGTGTGCCCGATACCCGGAAATCATGAGAAGCCTCGGCTGGGACGAGGGCAGCGTGTACTAGCTGGTGACAGGACAGCAGCCGAATGAAATCACCTCTACCAGATGGCGGGCCGCAGAATTATCCAACGAAGGGATTCCGCAGTCTTAGGGTTCGTGATCTTCTCACAGTCGCCGACAGCAACTTTCATGAGCTTGCCATTGCTGCCGTCCTGCCCCTCTTCAGGGGCTAGCATCTCTTTGCCTCCGCTATAGCGGACGACATCGCCCTCGGCAAAATCCCCAAGCTGCTCTGGAAAGAGAACGTACCCGTAGGGACATGGAACTCGCAACGTGGCAATCAGGAGGAAACCGTCGTTAGCGTCCGTATCGTTTTTTGCGTCAAAGAATTTCTCCCTATCATTGCTGACTTTCTGTGTCTCGCCACTAGGCGATTGCCTGAAATGCCTGTCAAGCGGCCTCTTTGGTTCGATCTACGTCCTCTAATTGATCCGGCTCGATCAGTTCTTCCCGGCGCACGTAGGCAAGGTATGCTTCTATCGACTTGTAATCGTCGTGTCCCAGTAGTTGCCGAACGATGGTGATGTCGTATCCCTTGCCACCGAACTTGGGCGAGCGCAGCCAGTTTGTTGCGCAAGTGCTACGAAGTTTGTGGAGCCAGAACTGATCCGGGTCAAGCCCTGCACGGTCTGCGATTGCACGGAGAGTATCGAGCATGTGGTAGTCAGGTTTTCCTTTGCTGGTGCCGAAGAGGAGCTTCGACGGGCGTTCCTTAGCCTTTTGAGCAAGCAACTTGTCCATCAGATCGGCAGGAATTGGCACAAAGCGGGTCTTGCCGTTTTTGGTTGTGAAACCCCAGTGATCCTTACTGGTTATGCGGACTTCGCGTCTGACCAACCCCGGTGCGAGCGTTTCCACAATGAGGTCGTCGTCTTCCAAAAACATCATTTCCTTCTTGCGCGGCGCTGCCTTCAGGAAGGTTTCAAAAAGCACCGATTCGTCCAGTGTCATTGCCCCAAAAAGAATCTTCAGTTCGTCACGTGTGTTGATTTCGGGCGCATCTTCGCCACGCTTCAATTCTCGTTTGTAGTCGGATTTCTTAATCGGACCCTTTCCGGGGTCTAGCTTCAGAACAGTGCGGATGAACTTGTTCACTCGCAGGACTTTCCATGCCGCCGTAAAGGGGCAATTCTCCGGCTCATCATCTACAAGGTAGTCAAAGAACTTTCTCAGGTGCGCCTTGTCGATTTCCTCGACAAACTTCTTTCGTTGGCTATCAGGCAGTTCCTCATTCTTCGCATTCCAGTCCTCGAATTCCGTCACGGCCTGCCGATGAGCGCTCCTCGTCTTTTTTGCGCCCGTCACACCATCGACATAGGAGGCGACGGCGACCGAGATCGGAAGGCGAGGGTCCACGATGACGACGGTCGGGTCTTTTACTCCACGGTGCAGATTTTGCAGGTACCACTCTTTGTCAGCCTTCACTCGCAGGGCTTCGCTAAGGCACTGGCAGGTCTTTGGGTGCCGCTTCTTCTCGCGGCCTTCATACCAAGAGACGATGAATGCTCCCACGCGGTCGTCCTTCAGGTAGAGCTTGCCGTCAGGTTTCCATCTGGACGGAAAGATAACGGGACGGTCTTTCCAGCCGCCGTCTGTCTTTACCCGCTCGTAGATATTGACTCTTCGGTTCGCCACGTTACTCTCTGGGCACTACTATTACCTAATAAGTACATACCCATGTGCGTGGTCATTTCCTGTCCCTTTTCTGCCGTTTTTCACAAAAAATCTTTAGAAATAGGCACACGAGTAGGCACAAGCACTTCAGAGAGCCGGATGCGCTTGAGAAGAAACAGCTTAGGAAGGTTTGGTAGCGCTACCGGGAATCGAACCCGGGTTTGAAGATTGAGAATCTTCCGTCCTAACCCCTAGACGATAGCGCCATCAATGAGTTGCGGGAGGGCGACAAGGTTTCTTAATCATTTTTCCATCGTCCAGGCAGAGTGTCAACAATCGGTAGCACTCTCAAGCCTTGGAGAGCAATTCCTCGACCAGCCGGGCTGCGTCTCGAACCAGTCCGGGACAAATCGTTCTGAATACGCCCGCTTCCGCGGCCTTCTTGTAGCCTTCCGCGGTATGCAGCTCGAACCCGATCAGATCCCGGCAGTTGATGGTGCCATGATGAGCCTGGAACTGTGTCATAAGATTTTGGGCCAGCCTGTAAGCTTGCTCTTTGGCCGCGTTGTCTTTGCCATCTTTCGCGCAAACCTTCAAACCAATGGCCATCAATGCGCCCGACACGGCTCCGCACACATTGCCAGTCCGGCCCAATCCACCTCCAAAGGCCTGCCCAACCTGCATTGCGGTCTCGCGCGCCAGACCTAGCGGTTGCCCGCAAGCCGCCAGCACAGACTGGGCGCAGTTGTTGCCTTCCAGAAAAATCGCTACCGCCGCCTCGCTCGTATCATTCATGGAAAAGCTCCAGTTAGGTTTCCGGCCAAAGAACAAGCTCAGTAGTCCACTGGCAGTCCCTGTAACTGCCGCATAGTGAGCACCGGCCCTTCCTTGCAAACGTAGATGGGACCAACGTTGCAGCGCCCGCATTTGCCGATGCCGCATTTCATGCGGTTCTCAATGCTGGTATAGACCGAGGCTGCGCTGACGCCCATCTTGTCGAGAATCGGAAGTGTGTTCTTGATCATGATCGGTGGCCCGATCACCAGGACAATCGGATCTTTCGCATCTACCTGAGCACGCTCGAATACGTGCGGAACAAAGCCGATCTCGCCCTTCCAGTCAGCCGTCTGGCCACCAGGGTCAACGCAGCGGATCACACGCACTCGTTCAAATTCCGCCCACTTGTCGAGTTCATCCACGTAGACCAGATCGGCCACAGTGCGCGCGCCGTAAACGATCGTGATCTCGCCATAGTCAGCGCGATTTTCCAGCGCATACCATACGGCGCAGCGGATCGGCGGCATGGCGATTCCACCGCCGAGGAAAATCAAATCGTGGCCCTTCCACGCATCCACGGGATAGCCGTTGCCATAAGGCCCGCGAAAACCGACGATGTCATGCTCCTCGATTTTCCACAGCGCATCGGTGACGCGACCGACCTTGCGGAAGCAGAAATCAATGTGATCTTTCCAATTCGAACTGGAGCAGATGTTGAACGTGGACTCGCCGTAGCCAAACGCGGAAAAAATCCCGAATTGCCCGACCTGGAAGGAGAACTTCTCTGTGCGCCCGGGATCGCAGAACTTCAGGGATACCGATTTCACATCCGGCGTGTGCTGGCGCACCGAAATCACTTCCATCAAGTCGGGCTGGTAGACGTTATCCATGCTTGGTCTCTAACGCTCCAATCTCCGTGGCGACGCTCAACACACCAATTCCTTCCGGGCAATTGCGCGTGCAGTTGCCACAGCCGGTGCAGAGAATCTCGCCAAACTTCTCCGGATAGATGGCAAACTTGTGCAGCATCCGCTGGCGCTGGCGGCTGGCCTGCGCAGGGCGCGGGTTGTGGCCGGAGGCGTGCGCAGTGAAGATGGGAAACTGGCACGAGTCCCAGGTGCGCACGCGCGCGTTGCCCGCCGACGGTCCTGCGTCCACAATGTCAAAACAGTGGCAGGTCGGGCAGGTGAACGCGCAGGTGCCGCAGCCCACGCAGGTGAGCGCATGCTCCTGCCAGAACGGATCCTCGAAGCGCGCGTTGACGAACGAGCGGATGGTCTCGGGACTGAATTTCTTCTCAGGAGTAGCAGACTTCCGCCGGGTCTCGCCCGATTTCTCAGTCTTGCTGTCGAACAACGCTCGGCCCTTTTCTGTCACGCAGCAGACTTCGTATTTGCCGTCACCGAGATCGAACAGCATGACGTCAGACCCACGTTCTGACGCCGAATCGAGCCCCACTGACGTACAGAAACAAGCCTCGTCGAAAGAACTGCAGGCCAGCGTGATGACCGTCGTGGCGGCGCGCCGGCGGTTGTAGAACTCGTCCTTGAAATCCCAGTTGAAGACCTTGTCGAGAATCGGAAGCGCGGCCGCATCGCAGGGGCGTGCGGCAATCACGATCTGTTCGGGAAATTTCGCGCGGTTTTCGATCAATTCAACGGTGTTGCCCTGGATGCGGTATCCGTACAGTTTCTCCTGCTTTGGAAAAATAAACTCCTTGATTGAGTTCGCAGGCCGCACAAAGCCTTCGAGCAGAAGCTCACCCGCGGAGTGCAGCGGCGAATACAAAATCAGATCTGGCTTCACCCGCGCAGGCCCGGCGACCTGTTTGCCGGCGCCGATCCACTCGCCGACCAGCGCGCGCAACGCGGCTTGGGAGACGACCTCACTCACCGGATGAAGTCCTCCTTATCCTGTAGCGTGTAAGCCCCGATTACCGGTTCAGCCGCCGGATCGACACCCGCGTCGTAGCCGAAATGTTCTTGTGCCGCTTTATGGAGCGCGATGTTGAGCAACGCCAGGTCAATACCGGCAGGGCAGGCGCGCGAACACTCGCCGCATCCCACACATCGAGCCGCCAGATGGAACGCCCGCGCGATCTGCCAGGCAAAATTGCCCTTTCGGCTCGGCGCGGGATCAATCGCAATGGGACGGTTCTTGTCCACGATGCAGCGCTCGCAGTAGCACATCGGACAGACCTGGCGGCAGGCGTAACACTTCACGCAGCGCTCGAACTGAATTGCCCAGAACGCCATCCGCTCCTGCGGAGTCATGGCCATCAGAGCGGCGAAGCGATTCGGTGGCGGACTGGCCAGGGGCTCGGGCCCGGCCGGCTGGCCGAATGACTTGTCGGCAAATCGCGGCGTGCGCGCGGTACAGAACGTGCATTTCGGCTCGCCCACGCCTTCGCAGGCCATGCCGATCACGTGAATGTCTTTACGCTCGATCTGCGATTCCTTCTCCAGCACCACCAACGACTTCTCATCGCACGGCTTCACGACGACTGCAGGTTTTCCCAGCGCCTTGATTTCCTTCCGCTTCAGATAGGTCGTGAGATTGCTGACGCAGCGGTTGTTCCAGACAAGCCGTTTGGTGTCTTCGGCGCGCGTCACGACCACCGGGCCGCGCTCGCCGTATCCGATGACCACCTTCACCGTGCCCTCGGCCAATAGCTTCTGGCAATACTCGCGGAGTTCCGCTTCAGCGGTCAGCGTTTTGGTCTGGAACGGGGCAGGCGTTCCGGTGGGAAGGCTTTTGGCTCCGCCGTTCGCGTAGAGGTCGGTATACGGCCCAAGTTGCCTGGTTTGCTCAGTGATTTCTGTGATCACCTGCTGCCATTTCTTGCCTTCCGCCGCAGAAATCCAGGTGAAGTGAATGCGGCGCAGATCGAAGCCAAGCGTGTCCAGCAATTCGCGGAACAGAATCCAGCGCCGGCGCGCATGATAGTTGCCCGCGGTGTAGTGGCAGTCGCCGGGATGGCAGCCCGAAACCAGCACGGCATCGGCGCCAATTTCAAATCCCTTGATGATCAAGTTGAAATCAATTCGCCCGGTGCAAGGTAGGCGGATGATGCGCACATTCGGCGGATACTCGAGCCGCGTTGTGCCAGCCAAATCGGCGCCCAGATACGTGCACCAGTTGCACACGTAAGCCACGATCTTGGGTTCGAATGCGTTCGTGTTCGCGCTCGTCTCGCTCATGCCAGACTCTCGACCATGGCGTAAACCTGCTGCTCGGTGAAGCCCTGCAGATCGGCGCTCTTCGACGGACACACCGAAACGCAGGTCCCGCACCCCATGCACAATCCCGGATTCACCCTTGCCGTGCGCTTGACGAACGCTCCTCTCGCGGTCTTCAGTTCAGTCTTCTCGATAGCGTGATACGGGCAGGTTTGCACGCAAGTGAAGCACGCCGCGCAGGTCTGCTCGTTGATCGCAGCGATTTCCGGTTCGCGCGTCAGTTCATCGGCGGCGAGCATGACCTGCACCTTGCTGGCTGCCGCCGAAGCCTGCGCGACTGACTCAGGAATGTCCTTGGGCGCGTGACACGCCCCGGCAATGAAAATCCCCGCCGTATTGGTCTCGACCGGGCGCAGCTTGGGGTGCGATTCCAGCAGGAAGCCGAATTCGTCGTAGCCGATGTTCAGCTTCTGCGCCAGTTCCTCGATGCCGTCCGCCGGGCGCATCGCGACGGCTAATACGACCAAATCAGCCTCGATGGTCACCGGCACTCCCGCCAGCGTGTCGGCGCCGCGCACGATCAGCTTGCCGTTTTCTTCGGTGATCTTGGAAACCCGGCCGCGATAATACTTTGCCCCGTCCTGCTCGATGGCGCGACGCACGAACTCGTCGTATCCCTTGCCGCCCGCGCGAATGTCCATGTAGAAAACATGCGCCTGCCCGTCGTGCACTTTGTGCTTGTAGAGCATGGCGTGCTTGGCGGTGTACATGCAGCAGATCTTGCTGCAATAGGGCAGACCCTTCACGTTGTCGCGCGAGCCAACACAGCTGATGAACACTACGTTCTGCGGAATGGTTCCGTCGGACGGCCGCTTCAGCACGCCGCTGGTTGGTCCGGAGGCTGAGACCAGCCGCTCAAATTGCAACGAGTCGATGACATTCTTATACTTACCGTAGCCATATTCGCCGTAGCCGGTCAGCCACGCCTTGTCCTGTTCTTTGGCGATGTTGTAGAGCTTGTAGCCCGTGGCCACGACGACCGTGCCGACTTTTTCCTCGACCAGCTTGTCCTGGTCCTTGAAATTGATCGCCTCGGCTTTGCATTTTTTCTCGCACAGCTTGCAGCCATTGCGAATGAGCGCGGCGCAGACTTTTTTGTCGATGACCGGCCGCGCCGGAACGGCCTGCGGAAACGGAATGTAGATCGCCGGGCGCGTTCCCATGGCGAAATCGAATTCACTCGGATTTTTCTTCAGCGGACAGACATTCCAGCATTCGCCGCAGCCGGTGCACTTCGCCGTGTCAACGTAGCGGGCTTTCTGCCGAATGGTGATCTTGAAATTGCCCACGAATCCGTCGACCGCTTCGACCTCCGAATACGAGTACAGCTTGATGCGCGGATGCTGTCCTACTTCGACCATGCGCGGCGTCAGAATGCACTGCGAGCAATCGAGCGTGGGGAAAGTTTCAGACAGGCCGGCCATCTTGCCGCCGATCGACGGTTCCCGCTCCACCATCACCACTTCGTAGCCGGCATCGGCAATGTCGAGGGCGGCCTGGATCCCAGCCACTCCGCCGCCAATCACCAACGCCCGCCGCGTCACCGGAACCCGGATCGGCTCAAGCGCCGTGTTGTTCCGCACCTTCTCAACCGAGAGCCGAATGATGTCCACTGCTTTGGCGGTGGCCTGGGCGCGGTCGTGGTGCACCCACGAGCAGTGCTCGCGAATGTTGGCCATCTCAACTAGATAGGGATTCAAACCGGCCGCCTGCGCCGCCTTGCGGAAGGTCTTCAGGTGCATGTGGGGCGAGCAGGAGGCCACCACCACGCCGTCCAATTTCTCGGCAACGATTTTCTCGCGCACCATGGCCTGCCCGGGATCGGAACACATGTACTTGTACTCGACCGAGCAGCGCACGCCGGGCAGGCTGCCGACCTGCTTGGCGACCTCATTCACGTCAACGGTGCGGGCGATATTCTCGCCGCACCAGCACGTGAAGATTCCGATTCTCGACATTAGCTCTGTGCCTTCGTCACAAAATGCCGGTCAATGCCCAGTTGCTCGGGTTTAAGCCCCAGCGCCAATCCGACCAGGTCGGAGAGGTAATAAATCACCATGCCCAATTTCTCGCTGTAACGCTGCTCGACTGCGGACTGCTTCATGTCGAGATTCACATGACACATCGGGCAGGCCACTACCACGCAGTTCGCGCCATGCGCCGCTGCGTTCGACAGAATCTTGTGTGCCAGATCGAGCACCGTGTCTTCGCTAGCCATGGTCATGCCCGCGCCGCAGCACTCGGTCTTGTAGTTCCACTCGACGGTCTTGGCTCCCAGCGCCGCGAGAATCGCTTCCATGGACTTGGGCTGCTCAAAATCGTCAAAGTGCACAATCTCCGGCGGGCGGGTCAGCAGGCAGCCGTAGTAGCACGCAGCCGTGATCGATTTCAATGGCTCCTTCACGGCAGCTTTCAGCTTGTCGAGGCCAATGGTCTGGAAAACCTGAATCAGATTCAGGATTTGCCCGTCACCGCGCAGGTCGGCCTCGACAATTTGCGACAACTCCGCGCGCAGGCCATTCCCATCTGCCACAGCCTTTTGCACCTTCATCAATTGCATCGAGCACAGCGGGCAGGGCGCGAAGAGCTGTTTGTGGCCGTCGCGCTCGGCTAGGGCGAGATTGCGTGCGGGAAGCGCCAACGAGAGCTTGTGATTGAGCGCGTGGGCCGCGGTCGCGCCGCAGCAGATCCAGTCTTTGACTTCCTGAAGCTGAACATCCAGAGCGCCCAGGCAGGCCCGCAGCGATTGCTCGTAGTCGTTCGACGATCCATGCAACGCGCAGCCGGGATAGTAGCCGATCTTCATAGAACGCTCATTTCGCCGCCCCATTCGAGCACTTCGCGAAAATGCGCTCGACCACCTTGCGGTCGCGCACTTTTCCCGGCAATAAGTGGAGTTTCTTGCGTTTGCTCATCTGCGGCGCCAGGCCTGCGTCCTTGAACAAGAAGGCCGGCCTGCCAGTGCGAAGAAAGACCGCCGTTTTGAACTGGGCGATCAGCTCCAGTTCGGCTAAGCGTCCGTTGCGGCGGATGTTATCGAGAAACGCCTGCTGAAAGGCAACCACCGGCTGCTGTGATGGGACCACCATGCCTTCGGCCAGCGAAATCTCTCGCAGCGCATCCATCACTGCAGCACAATCCACTTCTTTCGGGCAGCGCGTGGAGCAGGTCTGGCACGACACACATTCCCAGATGGCTCGCGAGCGCAAAGCAGTCGCGGTCTGCCCCAGCTGCACCGTGCGAATGAGCTGATTCGGCGGCAAATCCATGCGCGCGGCGACCGGGCACCCCGCGGTGCATTTGCCGCACTGATAGCAGTTGACTAACTGAGTATGAGCGAGAGCTTCAATCGGGTAGGACTCAGCGTGGTGCTGAGTTGCAGGATCCCCATGCACGTTCGCTTTCACCCTTCAGGATAGTGCATGAGTCAGGGCAGGTCTGTGACCGAAGGGATATGTCTTTGTGAGCACAATCACGACCCTAAGTGTGTGATTCATAGGCAACTGCCCGCCCGCGGCAAGGACTTGTCCGGGCGCCACTTTTCCAACCTGATGGCGCACCGACCCTTGTAAAGGACAGTTTGCCCCCTCCGGCGCCCGCGTGCGCTGTTGTGGCCCTCCCCAGTGCCCCGGGCTAGCCGAAACCTGCCGGTTTCGTTTTGGAACCCCTTGCCTACGAATCAGTCTTATAACTGCAACTTGTTCCTTTCCACAGCCCGAAACGTTCTATAGTAGTCGCACCATACGAACTTGAGATTGAACGCGAACCAGG
>Ga0187771_10000579_pt1 | contig 22884 bp, 23 predicted proteins | sample 0116_SJ02_MP15_1_FD_133139 | JGI IMG/M metagenome (GOLD analysis project Ga0187771, IMG submission 133139) | Tropical peat soil microbial communities from peatlands in Department of Meta, Colombia - 0116_SJ02_MP15_10_MG | ecosystem: Environmental > Terrestrial > Soil > Wetlands > Peat | place... | reverse complement strand
GAAGAAGGCGAAGCCGGAGATGACGGAAACGGAGCGGATGCGGAGGGAACTACTGGACGAGGTGGCCCAGACCATGACCCGCCTCGAGCAGATCGACCTCGACAAAAAGCAGCAGGAAAACTGATGGACAAGCTCAGACAGGCGCTCAAAGGCGTAGCCGGGGAGCTGTCGAAGAGCATCACTGGCGACATAACCCTGGGCCTGGGAAGCGGTTCCACTGTAGCCACGCTCCTCGAGGAGCTCTCTCCCCTCATGCTGGAGAAGAAACTGGCCGTAAGTGGGGTCCCGACCTCGACCCAGATTGAGATGGTGGCCGTGCGCAACGGAATCAGCTTAGCCCCGTTCAACGGGAGGGTCGACCTGGTGCTCGACGGGGCCGATCAGGTCGACAGGAACCTGAACCTGATCAAGGGGGGCGGTGGCGCCTTGCTCAAAGAGAAGGTTCTCATGGGGAGCTCCAAGAGGACCGTCATCGTGGCCTCCGAGGGCAAATTCTCCGCACTGCTTTGTGAGAAAGGAGTGAAGGTCCCCGTGGAGGTGGTCCCGATGGCGAGGGAGAGCGCGAAGGTCGGGCTGTCGAAGCTCGGCGGGGTCCCGGAGGAGCGGCTCCTCCCCAAGGGATATCCGTTCTTCACAGAGAACGGAAACCTGATCCTCGACACGGCCTTCGAACCGGTTTCGGACCCGGCCGCGCTGGAAATGAAGGCGAAGGCGGTCCCCGGAGTCGCCGAGGTCGGGATCTTCACGTTCAAGCCGATAACGGTCTACAGACTCGGCGTCGACGGGAGCTTCGAGTCGCTCGAAAAACAGCGAGACTTATAACCACCTCTCAGAGACGAACCACGTTCGACATTGGCACGAGACGTTGGTTACAAGTCCGCACCGATCGACCCGAGCTTCCTTTCGAAGCCCGACCAGTTCCCGGTCACCGGCGAACACACCGGCCACAAGGTGAGGGCCGCGGGGACGTCGCGCATGGACGGGGAGGGAAAGCCCTACCCGACTGCCAACGGCATCCACGGAAGCCAGGTGGCCATCGACTGGGAGTCGTGCGTGGCCGACGGCGTCTGCATGGACGTCTGCCCCGTCTTCGTGTTCGAATGGGCCTTCAACCCCGGGCAGGCCGGGACCGGAAAGGACAAGGTCCTGGAGCAGGGGTCCACCGAGTGGAACTCGTACAGGAGCGACAAGTGTGACCCGGTGCGGGAGATGGACTGCATCTTCTGCATGGCGTGTGAGACCAGCTGTCCGACTCAGAGTATCAAGATCACTCAGCCATAGTGTACTCTGATTCGCAGGATACTCCTGGTTACGAACGACTCAGGGTAGGACCTTGGACGCGGTCTTGGTGCCATGTTTTGGGTTAGCAAGGAAAGCCCGTTCGGCTTCTCTGACGAACTTGTCCCTTTCGGATTTCGTCTCTGCTCTAAGTTGGTCGACCATTGGTCCCGATACTACCCATGGTTGACCAAGATGAAGGCGAAGCGCAAGTAACTTCTTCAACTTCTTCTCCTTGTGCCTAACCGGCAACATTTGTAGGAATCGCTGGCATTCCTTGAACCTGCAGAGCATAACGCGCCAATAGTCTTTCTTCATTTCGATGTGGTAGCCTGGCGACCTAAACCCCTTCTTCTTGTCCAAATACGGCTTGAGAGGCCTGAACCCGAATGCTGCAAGAGAATCGGACACAAATCTCAGAAGTTCAAGGTTCGTGTTGTAATAGATGACGCTTAAGGAAGTAAGCCGTTTCGCCGGGTATATGCCGACACTTCCTTCGGCGTCAAACAGTCCCGCCAGGTATGCTAGGTTTGTAGGCGGTGTGGACGAGATCAACCTGATTGAGGAGCCAATGGTAGCCAGTAGGAACCCGAAGCTTCCATCGAGAATGGTTTGAAGGTTCCATTCGTAGGTGTCAGTATCTTCCTTGTATCTCGGATGCTGATACACGTGGCCATACGGTTCAAACAGGGACCTGAACAGCTCCACCATCGCCGGGTGCGTCGTGCTCGTCGAGACCCTGACAACCCCCCTCCAAGGCTGGGACACTGAAAGGTCGCCGTGCCTGAGCCCCAAAAGGTAGGCCTTGTCCTCGTCGGTACCATCGAACGGCCTCCGCTCGTACTTCCTTCGCTTTTCGCGCATCCCCTTGAGCCTGGCCTCCTCGAACGGGCGCACCTCGACTCCCAGCTGCCTGCAGACCCAAGAGGTGTAGCCGCTAGTCTTGTTCCCGATCAGCTTGCTGATGTCGGTGAGCGACAATCCTCGATTGACATGGAGTTCCGTCAGGAACAAGTGAAGGCGGTCGCGGTCGTCGGGGCCGAGGTTCTTGATACTCAATCCCTTGGTGCGCAACAGGTCGAGGACATGCCCTTGATCGTGCGAGAGTGAGATGCCTCGTGTTTCGGCCAAGTGAGGATGCGGCGAGAGTCCGCGCTATTGAGCATCCTCTGACATGAACATGCGGGGCATCGACGTGCGAGTCCCTTATAGCGAATGTTCGGCTGGGCACCCTGTTGGCAAACTACAGGGGGTACACCCTGGCTGTAATCCTCTGCACCATCTGGGGGATGGCCTTCGTCGCCATCAGGGTGGCGGACTTCGAGCTCTCCTCGGTCAACCTGACACTCCTGAGATGGTTCATTGTTAGCGCCTGCTTCCTAGCCCTGTACCCGTTCATAGCGAAACCCAAGGTGAGATTCGAATGGAAGGACTTCCCCAGGCTGCTGGTCGCCTCGGTGATGAGCGTCGACGTCTACCACCTTTCGCTGAACTACGCCGAGAAGACCGTGGACGCGTCTGTGGCCGGAGTGCTGATTTCCCTTGGCCCCCTGTTCGCGATCATCTCGTCGGTGGTCCTCCTGGACGAACGAGTCGGGAGGAGGTTCGTGCTGGCACTGGTGCTCGCCCTAGTCGGCGCGACCGTGATCTCGAGCCCCGACCTCTCCCTGGCCTCCGGGTCCGTCTACGGGCCCCTGGCAGTGGTCCTGTCGAGCCTGGCGTCGGGAATCTACGCGGCGACGTCGAAACCGTTGGTCGACAAGTACGGCCCGTTCCCGGTGGCCGTGTGGGCGGCTCTCGTCGGGACGGCAATACTCATCCCGCTCGTCTCGCCGAGCCTGATCCAGCAAGCCGAAACGCTGTCGGTGCAGGGATGGACCGCCGTGATCTATCTGGCCGTCCTTAGCACAGTCCTGGCGAACCTGATGTACTTCACCCTGCTGAGCAGGCAGTCGGTTTCGAAGCTCAGCATTCAGTTGTACATCATCCCGCTGGTCAGCGTCGCCGGAGGGATCCTGCTGCTGGGGGAGTCGCTGGGCCTGGCGGTGGTTGTGGGAGGGGTCATCCTGCTCGCAGGGGTGACCATCGGGATCAGGTCTCACAGATAGAAAGGAAGTGTTTTATCCGCGGGGAAGGTGGAGGGGCCGAAAACCCTTGGAAGAGGACGCCGAACTCAAGCTCATCGAGAGGAGGAAGCTCGAGGAGATGAGGAGGCGCGTGAAGGCGGCAACCCCGCCGCCGAAGACCGAGAAGACCGACAGGCAGGTGGTGGAGGGGATGCTATACGACCGCGGGGATGAGGTTCTTGAGGCGGCGTATTCTTACTATCCCAGGGAGACGGAAAGCCTCGTCAAGGAGCTGGCGGGAATGGTGAAGTCCGGGAAGTTCAGCGGGAAGGTCTCTGGCGGAGAGCTGTATTCGATACTCAGGCAGGTGGGCCTCCGGTTCAACCTGAAGACGTCGATCAAGGTGGAGGACAAGGGGAGGCTCGTAGACCTGAGCGAGAAACTGAAGTCCAGGAAGGACGAGTGATGCCCGAGAAAGAAACGGTCCAGGACGACGGGGTCGTCGAGACGGTAATCGCGGAAGTGAAGGCAGCCAACCCCGTCCTGGTCTGCGGACTTCCGGGGAGCGGCTACGTCGGCAAACTGGCCGCCGACCATCTGGTGAGCCTTTTCGATGCGAAGAAGGTCGCTGAATACGCATGCGACAGCTTCCCGCCGCAGGTGAACGTGAAGGAGGACGGCACTGTCGAGCCCATCAAGGCGCAGGTTTTCTACGCTCCCGTAGGGGAGGGGAGGAGCATGCTGGTGTTCACGGCTGATGCCCAACCGACCACTTCGGAGGGGGAGTACGAGCTCTCGGACGCAGTGGTGGACTACGCCAAGAGGAACGGGGTAAAGGAGGTGTACACCCTTGCGGCCTACATCACGGGATCGTTCTCCACAGAGCCAAAGGTCTACGGGGCGGCGACCTCCAAGAGGATGTTGGAGGCGGTCTCGTCCAAGGGGGCGACCCTGATGAAGGGAGGAGGGATAAGCGGGATGAACGGATTGATGATAGGCGTGGCTGCGCTGAGGGGGCTGGAGGGAGCGTGCCTGCTGGGTGAGACGTCGGGGTACCTGGTAGACGCCGCGGCGTCGAAGTCGGTGCTTGAGGTGCTGTCGAAGCTAGTGGGGTTCCCCATCGACACGGAGAAGCTGAAGGAAAAAGCGGAGGAGACCCAGAAGGTGATCAACCAGCTGCAGGGGATGTCGGAGGAAGCGCGGGAGGCCGCCGCGCAGCCGAGGCGCGAGACGAGGCCCGGGTACATCAGCTAGGGAGTCCAAAGCGACCGCCCCGTCCCTTGGTGCCGATGCCTTGGATGAATCTCAGCTCCACTTGAATTCATTTTGACTTCAGACAAACTAAAATTCCGGGAGGCGTCACTGAGCAGCTCTTGAAGTTCAGTTCCGTCGGGATGCTGGCCCTGGTGGGCTTGATGCTCGTCTTGTCGATCACGCTTCCGGCGCATGCCGTCGTCGTTTGCTGTTCTGGGGGCGGTGGAGGAGGAGGGGGCGGTGGAGGAGGCGTCGTCTCGACTTCTCTGACGACGCAGCTGTCCTCGACCACCATACTCGCAGGCCAGTCGGTCTCAGATGAAGCGACCCTCGGCCTTGGCAACAACCCGACGGGGAACATCCTGTTCACCGTGGGGACGGTGGACGACTGCCCTAACCCGTCGGCGACGCAGGTAGGGCCGTCGATCCCGGTGTCGGGTAACGGGGACTACTACTCGAGCTCGATGACGTTTAACACTCCGGGGACATACTACTGGTACGCGTCCTATGGCGGGGACGCGGGCAACAACCCGAGCATAAGCGCGTGCGAGACCCTCACGGTGAACCCGGCCACGCCGGTTCCCGAGTTCCCGTTGGGGATGGTCGCGCTCATCGGACTCCTGGTTCCCATTCTCCTCGCCATGAGGAAGCTGGGGCCGGCGACAAGGCAACCTGCGGTGTAGCCAGGCAGAGTCGGAATTCCCGTCCTAGACCCTTCCTTCTCGGCACTACCCTTTGATGTTGCCGATCGGCCTCAGGGCCGCGACCTTCTTTGAGATGCCTGCAGCGTCCATCGTCTCCACGACCTCCGAGATGTCCTTGTAGGCCATGCCGGCCTCTTCCGCGAGGCCGTCCATCGTCGCAGCCTTGACGTAGATCCCCCTTTGGAGCATGCTGCGCTGAAGATCCGCCCCTCTCACGGTCCTCTTGGCCGCTGTTCTCGACATCGTCCTCCCTGAACCGTGGGCGGTCGACCCGAAGGTCTCCTCCATAGCCTTCGATGTCCCGATGAGGAGGTAGGAACCCGTCTCCATGGACCCGCCGATGATCACGGGCTGGCCGATGCCGCGGTAGGGTGCAGGGATGTCTGGGTGCCCTGGGCCGAAGCTCCGCGTGGCCCCCTTCCTGTGGACGAGCACTTCGGCGCTCGACCCGTCGTAGGAGTGCCTCTCGACCTTCGCGACGTTGTGGCAGACGTCGTAGACCATGTGCATGTCCATGGCCTCGGCGTCCCTGTGGAAGACCTTCGAAAAGGCCTCCCGCACCTTCTGGACGATGATCTGCCTGTTGGTGAAGGCCATGTTCGCGGCGCAGACCATGGCCCCGTAGTAGTCCTTCCCCTCGCTGGACGCGAAGGGGGCGCAGGCGAGTTCTCGGTCCCTTACCGTGAGGCCATACCTCTTCATCGCTCCGTCGAAGACCCTCAGGTAGTCGCTGCCGATCTGGTGGCCGAACCCTCGGCTCCCGCAATGGATCATCACCATGACCTGGTCGTCATGCACAATCCCGAAATTCTTGGCGAGGCCGCGGTCAAGGAACCGGTCGGGGTCGACGACCTGGATTTCGAGGTAGTGGTTCCCGGAGCCGAGGGTGCCGAGCTGTTCTATTCCCCTGCTCCTGGCCTGGCGGCTGACCTTCGAAGGGTCTGCCCCCTTGATGAAGCCCCCCTCCTCCACGTGGGCGGGGTCGTCTTCCCAGGCGAGGTCGTTTTCGGCGCACCATTTCACCCCGTACTTCATGATTTCGTCGAATTGAGGCCCCGTTACCTTGAGGAAGCCCTTCACGCCGACGCCAGCAGGGACCAGCCTGAATATGAGGTCCACAAGCTCCTTTATCTTCGGTTTGACCTCGGAAGAGCGCAGATTCGTTCTTATGAGTCGCATCCCGCAGTTGATGTCGAAGCCGATTCCCCCAGGCGAAATCACACCCTTTTCTATGTCGAACGCCGCGACGCCACCTATGGGGAAGCCGTACCCCCAGTGCGCGTCTGCCATGGCATACGCCTGTCTTACGATACCGGGGAGGCACGCAACGTTGGTGACCTGTTCGATCACGCCCCTGTCCATGCCGTCTAGGAGCTTCCGCGTAGCGTAGATGCGGGCAGGGACAAGCATCCCCTGCTTGTAGGACTGGGGGATCTCCCAAGACACGTCGGAGACCTTCTTGAAATCAGAAGCCTGAGCCAACTAGCGTTCGCCTAGCAATTACGGCGCGTCTGGATTGCGCCTTTAAGGATTTGGACCCCTACGAGGCGATGCTTCGTCCCCGCGGTTCCTGACCTGGTGCGGGGCAAATCCTCTCTTCGACCCTAGGTCAACTCGATGCCAAGGACAACCATTTGCGCTCGTCGAGACCTCGTGATCCGAGCCAGCCACCCGAGCATCCTGATTTGGAGGCCGTACTTCCTCCGGAAGAGCCCCAGGATTCTCTCGGCATCATCTCCGATGACGAACCGGGCCAGACCATCCTCCCAGTTTCCTTTGATCGAGCCTCTGAGGTCCGTCTGTGCGATGCGAACCCGCGGGTTCCTGCGGATTCGCTTCACCTTGCCACTCCTGGGACCGGTTCTCACATAGAGGACGCCATCGTCCTCGACCACCCAGACCGTAGTCCGCACAGCGACGCCGCTCTTTCTGAGTGTCTCGAGCGAGACGTACCGGGCCTCGGAGAACTGTTTGGCCCGCTCCATCCTGACGACTCTGATTGCCTCTGCTATTTAGCCCCGCCCAGCGTGCAGGTTACTGAGGATCGGTTCAGAAGGGGCCGACGCCGGCGGTCAGATGTCGAGGACGACGGTGGCCTTCCATCGCGGACCCTCGTGCCTTACCCCGAACATATGCATGGTGACGGCCTTGACGTCGTTGCGAAGTCGGTGCCTGTCCCTGTCGATCTTCTCTCCCTCGAGCGACGCCGAAAGCGTGTTGCCGCTCACCGCGACGCGGAATCCCTTGAAGAGCAGTGAATCGACATCCTTGAGCACGATGAGCTCCGTAAGGAAGTCGTAGAGAAGCCGATCGTCGTCTCCTGCTTCGAGGCTGACCGTCTTCTTCACCCTGACCTGCAGGGTCCTCCGGTCGACCATGATGTCGGAGAGCGCCCGCCCACTGGATTCGAACAGGCCGTTCAGGGAGGCAGCATCTGCCTCGAACGCTATGTCTGCCAATGCCACGTCGGGGAGGAACTTGTAGGGCAAGCGCCACTAGCTCCTCGCCGGTCGTTCAAAGCTCTTAACGGTGGTGGCAACTTTGGGCGTCGTGCGCGGCAGGCTACTCGACCTGACTCTGCAGGACCCCTACTCGAACGTGGCGTTGGAGGAGGCGCTCTTCAGGCACCTGCGGGGACCCGTGCTGAGAATCTGGGACAACCAAAAGTCAGTGATAATAGGCAGGGCGCAGCTCGCGGAATTGGAGGCAGACCTCGAGCTTTGCAAGGAGAGGGCCGCTCCGGTCGTGAGGCGGTTCACCGCAGGTGGCGCTGTCTACCACGGGCCCGGCAACGTCAATTGGTCCTTCCTGGAGCCCCGGTCAGCAGCCGATGGGGAGGGACGAGTATTCGATGCAAAGACCGTTTTCCTGTCGTTTGCCGCCGTGGTCGTGGGAGCCCTCGCCGATTGCTCGGTCGACTGCATCTTCGAGCCCCCCAACAGAATAGTCACCGCGGAGGGGAAGATCTCTGGAATGGCGGCGTACATGTCAGGTGCGGGGGTAATCTGTCACGGGACTCTACTGATCAGCGCTGACTTGCGGGAGGTCGAGGCCCTTACCAAGACATCGCCGGCTCCCGCCGACAGGCGCTACCCCAGAAGCAGGGGGGTCAGAGTTGCCAACTGCGGAGTGGACAGGGCGCGATTCGTCGATGCCTTGGCAGCGCGCGGAAACCTCGCCTACTCTGCCGGCGACCTGACGCAGGAAGAGAGGTCCGCGACGATTCGTCTTGTCAAGGAGAGGTACGGCAGGGAGGAGTGGAACCTGGGAGACCCCTTCGTGCTAGATGACCTGTAGTTCTCTGCCGGCTTTTTCAAATGCCTTGATGGCGAAGTCGAGGTCCTCGTCCTTTAGGGCGGCGTTCATGATGGTCCTGATTCTCGCCTTCCCCTGGGCCACCATGGGGTACACTATCGGAAGGGCGAAGACCCCCAGCTCGAACAGACGAGAGCTGAGCTTCTTTGCCCTGCCGCTTTCCCCGACCATCACCGGAGTTATGGGGGTCTCGCTCTTGCCGATGTCGAACCCGAGGTCCCTCATGGCTTTCTTGAACCGCCGCGTGTTGTTCCAAAGTCTCTGGACGTGCTGCGGCTCGCTCTCGAGGACGTCAACGGCCGCTGTGCAGGCCGCGACAACGGCCGGCGGGTGAGAGCCGCTCAGGAGCCAGGTCCTCGACTTGTTGTAAGCGAAGTCGACAAGGTCTTTGGAGCCAGAGACGTGGCCTCCGACGACCCCGAAGGCCTTGGAGAAGGTCCCCATTTCGACCTGGACAAGGTCTCTGGACAGCCTGAAGTGCGAGACGATACCCCTTCCTCCCTCTCCCAACACCCCCTCGCCATGGGCGTCGTCGACGTAGACCATGGCCCCGTGGAGCTTGCCGAGGGCGGCGACCCTGTCGAGGGGAGCGATGTCCCCGTCCATCGAGAAGACGCCGTCCGTGATTACCAGAATCCTCCTGTAGGCGGGGGAGGCCTTTTCGGTGTCCTCGAGGACTCTTGCTAGGTCCTCGGTGTCAGCGTGCTTGTAGACCCCCCTTTCCGCGTGGGAGAGCCTGACCCCATCGATGATGCTCCCGTGGTTCAGTTCGTCGCTGATTATGATGTCGCCCTTCCCGGCGAGCTGCGGGATTAGGCCTGAATTGGCCGCGAAGCCCGTCTGATAGACGAGGGACGCCTCCGCGCCCTTGAAGCGGGCAAGGCGCCTTTCCAGCTCGACGTGCAGATCCATGGTTCCCGCTATCGGCCTTACCGACCCGGAACCAGCGCCGTGGGTTCTTACCGCCTCAATCGCCGCCTCCCTGAGCTTGGGGTGGTTGCTGAGCCCGAGGTAGTTGTTTGAGCAGAACATCAGCACCTTCTTTCCGTCTACGACGCACCAGGGCTCGCTAGGCCCTGCGAGGACTCGAAGCTTCCAATCGAGCTCCTGCCTGACCAGGTCGTCGTATTCGTCCTTGAGGAAGGATGTCGGGTTGCGCAAAGTCCTGTCGCGCTGGGGTCGGACGAGGGGCCTTAACCGTGTTTCTGCTGCAGTAGCAGCTTGGCGCGGAGCCTGCGGAGCATATCCTCTGCCATCCTCTCCAAGTCGTATTCGTGCTGCCATCCCCAGTCACGCCTCGCTTCCGCATCGTCTATGGACGAGGGCCACGAGTCGGCTATCTTCTGCCTCGAGTCGGGGGAATAGGAGACCCTGAAGTCGGGAACACGGCTGCGAATACGGTCGGCGAGCTCCCCCGCCGAGAAACTGACCGCTGCCAGGTTGTAGCCCGCGTGCCTTGGGACGCGATCGCGCTCTGCCTCCATCATGACCAATGCGGCCTTCAGGGCGTCAGGCATGTACATCATCGGAAGGACTGTCTCGCGACTCACGAAACAGGAGTATGGCTCCCCCTTGACCGCGGCGTAGAACATCCCGACCGCATAGTCAGTGGTCCCCCCTCCCGGGAGCGTCTCGCTGCTCACTATGCCGGGGTAGCGGAGACACCTGACGTCGAGGCCGTACTTCAAGAAGTAGTAGTTGCAGAGGAGCTCTCCTGTGACCTTCGTCAAACCGTAGATTGTCGTCGGGTTCAGGGCGGTACTCTGCGGAGTCATCGACTTGCGGGCGTCGGGGCCGAATACAGCGATGGAGCTAGGCCAGAAGACCCTGGAGATGCCGTTGGCCCGCGATGCATCGAGGACGTTCTTCAGCCCCTGGACGTTCACCCTCCAGGCGAGCTGGGGGTCATCTTCGCCGTGGGCAGATAGAATCCCACCGAGGTGATATACGGTGTTGATTTCGCCCTCCCTGAGCGCCTTCGTCAGGGCAGCCAGGTCAACCGCGTCAAGGACGTCGGCGTGCCAGGGGAGGTTCTTCGCGGTCTCAGGTGGGAAGACGGTAGGCAAGACCTGGTCGTCCCCGTAGCGCTTCCTCAGGAGAGGGACGAGCTCCGAGCCGATCTGGCCGGAGGCGCCAGTGACCAGTACCCTGGTCCTCATCGAAGCGTGGCTACCGAATAGTCTGTTTAAACGTTAGGAAGGCTCTAGGACACAACCTTCATGGTGATCGTCGACACGACCCCGGTCTTGGATCGAAGCTTGTCGGCGATTATGGCCTTGACGGTCTGATCGTCGGCGGCCTCGACAACCACCAGCATGTCGTAGAGTCCGTATAGGTGGTAGACAGACACGATGCCGGGCACCCCCTTCAGCTCCTTCATGCTCTGCTCCTCTGCTCCCGGGCTGAGGTTGACCAGGACGATTGCCCGTTCCATGAACGCCGGAGGACGGCAGGCTGATTAAAGACTATCTGACGGTGCGCTCGGGCGTCGGATGGGGGCCGGTCTCAGGTCGCTCCGATCCGTTTCATCGCCGCCTCCGGTTTGACCATCTCCTCCTGCCCAGACTCCATGTCTCTGAGAGTCACCGAGCCGGTGGAGACTTCTCTCTCTCCAAGGACGAACACCCATCGGGCCCCGAGAGAGCTTGCGTCCTGGAGCTGTTTTCCAAGGCTCCTCCCAGAGGGAGAGGTGTCGGCCGCGACTCCGGCTTCGCGGAGACGTGCCAGGAGATTCGAGGCTTCGGCGGAGACCTCCGGGGAGGCGCATGCGACGAAGGCGACAACCTCTGGCCGCTTTGCTTCCTTTGCCATGGACATGGCCTCTCTTTCGACCCCTCCTGCCGCCCCGGTGGCGGAGAGGTCGGGCCTTCCGAGAATCCTCGGGAGAGCGTCGTAGCGTCCACCGCCGCACAGGGACCCGAGCTTCGGGTTTGCGGCGTCAGCGATTTCGAACACGATTCCTGTGTAGTAATCTATCCCCCTAACTATCCGCAGGTTGTACTCGAGATTCCTCACCCCCCGTGACCTCAGGGTGTCGCGGAGGCGCGCCAGGTCGTCTGTTCCCGCAAGGCGCATCTCGTCTGTCTTCCGAAGCACCGATTCGGGCTCACCACTCAGGTCGCCCAGCTCGAGGACCTGCCGGATTTCGTCCCCTCCAAAACCCTTGGCTTTGTATTCCTGCTCGAGTTCGGCGCGGGTCTTCTTCTCGACCTTGTCCAGGGCGCGCATCAGCTCTGCCACCCTTTCTTCCTCTCGTACGCCGACCCGGTCCCGGATGAAGCTCTCGACGACCCTCCTGTCACCCACCTTAATCACCGTCCTCTCAAGGCCGATCCGCTTCATTATTGCTGCACTGGCGTCGATCACTTCGGCGTCGGAGCCGACCGAAGGGGGGCCGAAGACCTCGAGGTCCCACTGGTGGGACCACCTGAACCTGCCGTACTGGGGCTCGTCGTATCTCCACATTCCTCCGAAGGCGGCTATCTTTGCCGGGAGCTTCAGGTCCTTTCGGGCGCAGACGTAGCGGGTTATCCCCACGGTGAGGTCGAACCGGAGCCCAACGTCTCTTCCGCCCTTGTCCTTGAAGGTGTAGATTTCCTTGTCCACGTCTTGACCGCTCTTCGCCCTGAGGGTGGAGAGGTGTTCGATGGAAGCCGGCTCCATTACCCTGAAGTTGTAGAGACGGGCGACCTCCTCGAAGGCGGACCTCACCTTCGCATGTAGGCTGAACTCCTCGGGCTCTATGTCCCTGATCCCCCGTGGGAGCGTGATGTCCGTGTCAGTCCCCCTTCCGCTTTAGGGCCGCCAGCTGAGCAAGCATGGCGGTCAACTGTAGCTCGGGCTGTGCTCCCTGTACCAGCCTGAAGTCGTACTCGGCAAGAATGGAAATCGCCTTCCCCAGGTCGTCGGTGTCCTTGGCTGAAACGGTTTCATTTGCGAACTTCAGGAAGTCCCGCTCGGGGACCCCGTAGACCCTCGTGAGCTCGACCATCTTCGCGCGGGAGGCCCCGAAGTCGCCGGCGAGGGCGAGCTTCACCACCTCGGCGACTCTGGCCTTAACCGTGGCTCCCGTTGCCGCCTTCACGCCTTCGACAGTGAGTTCTCCCGATGCTGACGCGGCTTGCATGAGGTTGATCGCCTGCCTCAGGTCCCCCTGGGTTGCCTCGTACACGGCCCCGAAGACCCCCTCCGACGCCTTGACCTTCTCCTTCTTCGCGATTTCTTTGAGGTGTTCGACCACTGCCAACTCGTCCAGGCGCTGAAACCTGAAGATGGCGCACCTGCTTTGGAGCGGCTCAATGATGCCCGACGAGTAGTTGCAGACCAGTATGAACCTCGTATAGGTGGCGGTCTCTTCCATGATCCTCCTGAGCGCCGTCTGGGCGTCTGAGGTCATCTCGTCCGATTCGTCGAGGACCACGATGCGGAAGGGGATCCCCTCCCGCCGGTCGGCGAAGCGAGCGAAGGTCTTGACCCGTTCCCTTACTATGTCGATCCCCCTCTCGTCGCTGGCGTTCAGGGAAAGGGAGTATTCTCCCCAGCTCTCGCCCAGAATCTGCTTGACGACTATCATGGCGGTCGTGGTCTTGCCGCACCCCGGAGGGCCAGCGAAGAGGAGGTGCGGGAGCTGCTCCTTCCTTTCGAGCATCAGCTTCAGCCTCTGCTTGATGGAGTTCTGATTTGCCAGATCATCGAGTTTCGTCGGCCTGTATCTCTCGACCCACATCAGCTGTTCCAGCGACAATCCAAGATGGCACTTCTGGCTCGGGGACCCTTCCCCAGAATGCTCGACTCGTGAGATTTGGTATTTATTCGTTGAAAGGTCTCGGCGTTGCCTGGAGGCTATGCAGCCTTCAGGCCCAGGTACATCTGGGCCAGCTCGGCGTGGGAGAGGAGTTCCTTCGCCCCGCCCTCAAACGCCCTCCTGCCGCTCACCAGCAGGTAGGCCCTGTCCCCCATCTCCAGGGCGCGCTTCGCGTTCTGCTCGACAAGGAGGACCGTGAGCCCGAGGTCCTTCGCCACCGTTTCCACGGTCTTGAGCACCTGGGTTGCCAGCTTCGGCGAGAGATTGGCAGTCGGCTCGTCGAACATAATCACCGACGGCTTGCGCAGGAGCGCCATGGACATAGCCACCATCTGCCTCTCGCCCCCACTCAGGTTCTGCACCCTTGTCTTCATGTACTTCTCAATCTGGGGGAACATCTCCATCACGCTCTTCAACCTGCCCCCGACCTCGGCCGGCGGGACAGTGTACCCGGCCATCTTGATGTTCTCGGCCACCGTCAACTGGGTGAAGACGCTCTCGGTCTGGGGGAGATAGGCGAGTCCGCGGTGGGCTATCTCATGGGGAGGGAGACGCGCAATCGATTGCCCGTCGAGGGTGATGTTGCCCTGGTATAGGTTGGCGAGGCCCGCGATGGTCTTCAGGAGAGTGCTCTTTCCCGACCCGTTGGGGCCGACTATGACGGTGACCTGCTTGCTCTCCGCCTTGATTGAAACGTCTGTCAGGATGTGGAGATTGCCGTAACCGGAGGAGACCCCTTCGACTTGGAGCAATCTATCCCCCCAGATATGCTTCGATCAGCCTGGGATCGGCCATCACCGCTTCCGGCTTCCCGGAAGCAATTAGCTTGCCGAAGGCCATCGCAACGACGCTGTCCACATACTTCAGGGCAATGTCCAGTCGGTGCTCTATGATGAAGAAGGTGATCCCAAGGTCATTCCTCAGGGTCACGAGCTTCTCGAAGATCTCGTAGGCCAGGCGCGGGTTGACCCCCGAAATCGGCTCGTCCAAGAGCACAGTGCTCGCCCCTCCCATTAGCCCGCGTCCTATTTCCAGCAGTTTCATCTGCCCCCCGCTGAGGCTCTCGGCTGGCCTGTCCCAGACCTCGTAGAGCCCCACGACTTCGAGGAGCTTGAACGCCTGCTCGGCCACCTCCCTTTCCTTCCCTAGCCATGAGGCCTTTACCAGAGACCTCAGGAAGCTTTCGCCGGGGTTCCCCTTCGCAGCGGCCATGACGTTCTCCAGCACAGTCAACTTCCAGAAGAGGTTGGGGATCTGGAACGTCCTGGCCAGACCCAGCTTGTACACCTTGTGGGGAGGAAGCCGGGTGATGTCCTTCCCCATGAAGAGTACCTTCCCGGCGTCTGCATGGTAGAACCCCGCTATCGTGTTGATCAGGGTCGTCTTCCCTGACCCGTTGGGGCCGATGAGAATCGTCAGCGTCTTCTCCTCTATGCCCACCGATACACTGTCGACGGCTCGGAGGTTACCGAAGGTCTTCGAAACGTTCTGTAGCTCTATGGTTAGAGCCATGGATGATCACAAAAGGGGAAGGGGGGTGGGTCCCCGCTTAAGGTAGGCCTTGTGGCTTGGTTGTCCAGGTTATCACTGTAGGGTTGGACTGGGTCCAGTATCCGCAGTTGATCCACTTCGCCGAGCCCGACGCAGCTCCAGGGACGATGCAGAAGAACTGGTAGGAGGCGAACAGCCTGTCGCCCGCCGTGTTGAGGAGTGTGACTCCCGTAGCGCCGCTGAATCCGGCGGCTATGGCAGGAATGATCTCCTGCATGCACTGGCCGTTCTGGGTCGCGGTGTAGTGAGTTGAAGGCGCACAGTAGAGGATCGCCAGAGCCGCCAGCCACATGTCGTCGTAGTCGCCTACAGTGTAACCGCTGCACAAAGTGCCGCGGACCGCAAGCTGCCTCGCGCAGACCGACTGCGCCAGCGGGTTCCCGACGAATCCTGGGAAGCTGGCTGCGAGCCTGGTCGACACCGAGGCCGATGCGTAGGTCGAGTTGACGATTGGCGCTTCGTCACCCTCTCCGTCGGTTCCGAACCACGGGAGTGGGGTCTGAAGCAATGCAGGGTAGTTGGCCGCGGCCTGCGTGGCTATCTGGCCGAATTCGTCGAATGAGATGAAGTAAAGGGCGACGTGAGTCGCTCCGTACTTGCTCACCGCCGAGTTGTAGGCGTCGTTCACGGAACCCAAGATCGATACGAAGTTGCTGATTGTGATGTCGTATGGAATCTGTGCCTCCACGTGTCCTCCAAGAGCCTGGAAGTTCGTGGCAGTGGAGTTTGCGAGGCCCAGGCCGTAGTCGTCGTTCCTGTAGACGATCACGACGTCCTGGACTCCTGACTGCTTGAACTCTGCTGCGTCTACCTGTCCCTGGGCGGCGTCAGACGGCGGCGTCCTGAACAGGTAGTCGCCGGCTATGGCTGCAAGCGGACTCGTCGAGGACGGGCTGATCATGACTATCTGGTGGCTGTTTGCGAACGGAAGCTGGGCGATGGCCGCACCGCTGTTAAGCGGCCCCACGACGACGTGGATGCCCTGGCTGAGGTAGGTGTTCATTATGGTCGAAGTGAGGACGTTGTCCTCCTTGTAGTCTTGCAGGTTCTGCGCGAATGTCACCTTGCCCGCCAGAGGCGTGGTCTTGATCCATGCGTTGATGTCGGAGATGGCGAACCCTGTGGTCGCCTGACCGTCCAGACCCTGGCCCGCGAGGCCGTCCGTCAGGTCCTGAAGGTCACCTATGGTGAAGGTACCTGTCAGGTTGCCTGCAGCCTGGGCGGCTCCGATCAGCATTGTGTTGTTGATGCCGCCGAGGCATGTGACGCAAGCCGGCGCAGTGGAAGACACGGTCGCGGTGACCGTGATTGTGCTTCCCCCTGGTCCTGTAACCGTGTATGTGGTCCCAGCCGGTCCTGTGACGGTCGTGGGGACTATCTGCGTCGACACTTGTGTCTGGGTAGACACCGATGTCTGGATCTGAGTCTGGGTGGTTGCGGATGTTATGCCAAGCGCGTAGATTGCGCCCGCTCCGATTATCAATCCCACGATAAAGAGCGCAACTACGATGATGTTTGATGCACCTGTACGTTTCATGATTTTCTTAGATTGGGGTGAATGCAGGAAACTATTTAACGCTTGGTAGCTTGCTATCGCACGGGGTATTTGTTAGACCCCTCAATCTCCAACGCAATCGTATACGGCTGTCTATACGCCATGATGTGCGTCGGTCTCACTCTGACCTACATGACGACCAAAGTCCCAAACTTCGCGCACTCCGACTTCGTCGTCATCGCCATCTTCTCCAGCGCCTCGGCCTTCATATTCGGGAACTTCTCCAGCCCGTATCTTACCGTCCCGGTGGCCTTCGTTGTCGGCGGAGTGACCGCGGTGGTGATGTACCTTGCCGTGCTCAAGCCGCTGACAAAGAGGGGAGCCAACATCGTTGTCCTGATGATTGCAACGCTCGCAGTCGACACTATCATGACTGGCCTCATCGGCGCCGTCTTCTTCGACTACCTTTCGAAGGTCTACGCGAAGTTTCTGGGAGACAAGGGGTACTACCTCTTCGACCTGAACCAGCTCCCTGACTTCCATGTCTTCGGCGTGAACGGCATCCTGATCGTGGCGCCTGCGACCCTGGTGGTCATGACGGTCGCCTTGAGCTACCTTCTCTACAGGACGAGGTTCGGCGTTGCCATGAGGGCGGCCATAGAGAACCCCAATCTCGCGCGGATTCTCGGGATAAACGTAGAGAGGGTGTACGTCGTGTCTTGGTTCGTCGCAGGGGCGCTGGCGGGGCTCGGGGGCGGGCTCTACGCAATCCAGTCGCCCTCGCCTCCCGCGACCTCCTCGTACATAATCGTCGACATCTTCGCCGGAGCCGTGCTGGGAGGGTTGAGCAGCCTCTACGGGGGAATCATTGGAGGGTTCATTGTCGGCTTCAGCGAAACCTACGTAATCAGGGTCCTCACCCAATTCGTCAACGCAAACTACGGGTACGCAGCGGGCTCCCAGATTACCACCTTTCAGAAGGGGGTGCCGCTCGCCATAATGATAATCACCCTTCTCGTCATACCGAAAGGACTGACATCAGTGGACTGGCGCCGGCTCCTGAGGAGGTTCAGGTAGTTGGCAGTGGACCTCTCCTCGCTCTACTTCCTCCTCATGGTGTTCATCCAGCCCGCGGAATTGTTCTGTCTCTTCCTGATCATCAGCCTGACCGTAAACCTGGAGTTCGGGTACGCAGGCATCCCCAACTTCGGAAAGGTCCTCTTCGTCGCGGCCGGGGCGTTCCTGGGAGGCTCCCTGGCGTACAGGCTGATGGTCTACCTGATGGGGTTGAAGGGAGACGTGTTTGCGTACCAGGCCTCCTTCATATCGGCGATTGACACGAGGCTGACCGCCAACTCGTACTTGGCGGTCGAAATCGCGATATTCATGCTGGCCGTCGGGGCGGTCATGGGGGCCCTGTTCGGATACCTCTCGTCGTACCCCGCAATCCGGCTTCGCGAAGACTACCTGGGGATGCTGCTCTTGGCCGCCGGGGAGTTCTTCAACTACTTCAGCCTGGCATACTTCCCGTTCCTCGGGGGAGCGCTGGGAATGACGGCACCGAGCCCCATCTTCGACCTGGGAAGCGTGATAGGGCAACCCAACCTGCTCGTGCTGTTAGTCCTCATCGTCGCCGCGGTCGCAGTCTACATCTATGCAGAAAGGGTCGGCAGGTCGCCGCTGGGGCGGACCCTCCGGGCGCTGAGAGACAACGAGGAGGCGTCGGAGGCCTTGGGGAAGGACAATGTCGCCATAAGGCGAAACGTTCTGCTGGTGAGCTCGGCCATAGCCGGGATGGCAGGGGTCCTCTGGCTCTTCTACATGCCCTACATCGCGCCGGGGACCGTGGGGAGCTTCACGAGGCAGACGTTCACGTTCATCCCGTTCGTAATCGTGATCCTCGGGGGAGCCGCCAACAACAGGGGCGTGCTGGTGGGCACGTTCGTCTACCTGCTGATATTCAACGCCTTCAACCAGGGGACCAGCTACCTGATCAGTTCCGGGTACAACATCTTCGGCCCCATAGACCCGACGAGGTTCGAGACCATGTTCATCGGCATCATGCTCATCGCCATATTGCTGAGAAGGCCGCAGGGACTGATCGGGGAGAAGCCGACACTGACGCTCGCCAGAGCGAGGCTGAGGGAAATCGCAGAGTCGATAACGCGCAGGCCGAAGCCCAAAGAGACGGGCAGCTGAAGACCCGAGTTCGTCGAAACCTTATTATCGAGTGGAGGGGTCGACGGCCCCCCTTGTCCGCCGAGCGCGACGCCCTAAGAGAACTGTTCGAGCAGAGGGAAAGGGAGTTCATGCTGGCAAAGACCAAGGTGAAGATGCGCGCGTCGGTAGAGAACATCGACGCAGGGGATTACGGGATCGAGAGCCTGTCGGAGGGGCAGACGGCGGAGCTTCCGAGATGGGTGGCCGAGGAGCTTGTCGGACTGAACCTCGCCGATGCATCGGACGAACCTTTCGAGACCGAGGTGTTCAGGGCGCTGAGCAAGGAAAAGATGATGGGCCCGCTGCAGCTTTCCACCCTCCCGGAAAACTTCTACATCAGGATGAGAAGGAGGGTGGGGTACCTCGAAGGGGCGGCCGACGAGGGAAGGGTCAGGAGGGAGGAGTTCGAGAAACTGCGGGCCGTCTGCTACGACCTGGTCGGGATGCGTCTTTCCAAGCTTCTGTCGCTTTCGAGCTCTTCTGCGAAAGCGTCGGACCTCGGGGATAGGCTGACGCCAGAGGAACGGGCGTTCTTCGGCCAGGCACAGTCGTTCTCGATTAGCTGGAAGACGGCGCTGTTGGGAGGGAAGAGGTAGTCTGGCCACCCTCGCCAGCGGAAAGCTGTCAGAGATGTTCGAGGACTTCCTAAAGTCAATCACCGACAAGGAGGGGGGATACGACTACAGGACCAGGATCTCTCAGCTAATCTCGATGGAAGGCAAGTCCCTGGCAGTGGACTTCGGTGACCTCCTAAGGTACAGCGGGGACCTCGCCAACAGGGTACTTCTGGACCCGGACTCGTCGCTTCCCGCCTTCAAGACCGCGGCCTTCGAGACGATGAGGAGCGAGAACGCCCTCTACGCCGACAGGGTGAAGCGCGAACTGAAGGTGAGGATCAGGGGGATTCCCGACCAGGTTCCGCTGCGGAAGGTGGACACGTCTCACCTCGACAGGATGCTTTCTGTCTCTGGAATGGTAGTGAGGACTTCGGAGCTCAGGCCCCTGATGACGGAAGCGGCCTGGGTCTGCCCGAGCGGCCACCTCTCCTTTCAGGACCAGGACGATCTGGCGCTCAAACGCCCCCCGAAGTGCGAGATCTGCGGCGAAGCGCGGAACTTCGAACTCGACAGGAAGCAGAGCAGATACGTCGACTTCCAGATTGTAAGGATTCAGGAGCTTCCCGAGGAGCTACCGCCGGGGCAGCTTCCACAGTTCTTCGACGTCAACGTTGAAGGCGACATAGTGAATACGGCGAGGCCCGGCGACAGGGTGGTCCTCACGGGAGTAGTGAGGGCCGTCCCGGACTACTCGCTCGGGCAGGTGAGGACGAGGCTCTTCAGGTCCCAGATCGACTGCAACTACGTGGAGGTGAAGGGAAAGGAGCCAGAACAGGTCCAGGTCACCAAGGAAGACGAGGCCCTCATCAGGAGCATAGCGGCAGCGCCGGACGCCTACGAGAAGCTGATTGGTTCTGTCGCACCGGTGATAATGGGGCACCAAATCGAGAAGGAGGCAATCCTTCTCCTCCTTGCAGGGGGAACCTCGACGGTCCTGCCAGACGGAACAAAGCTCAGGGGGGATATCAACGTGCTTTTCGTCGGCGACCCCGGCGTCGCCAAGTCTGAGATGCTAAAGTTCGCCGCCCAGGTGGCGCCCAGGGGAATCTTCGCGTCGGGCCGGGGGACGACCGCCGCAGGGCTCTCCGCAGCCGTAATCAGGGAGAAAAACGTACTGATGCTGGAGGCAGGGGTCGTTGTGCTCGCTGACCAGGGGATCGCCTGCATCGACGAGTTCGACAAGATGAAGCCCGAGGACAGGACCGCCCTTCACGAGCAGATGGAACAGCAGTCAGTGACGATCGCAAAGGGGGGGATTTACGCAGCTCTCAACGCCAGGACGGCGATCCTCGCCGCGTGCAACCCGATGCTGGGCAGGTACAATCCGTTCCAGAACCTCACTGAGAACATCAGCACCCTCCCAATCCCCCTCCTCACCAGGTTCGATCTGATCTTCGTGATTAGAGACCAGCCAGCGCCGGCCGAGGACGAAAGACTGGCGACCCACATCCTTCTGGTGCACCAGAGGAAGTCCTACAGCGTACCCCCTCCCGTCGAGTTCAGCCTCCTGAAGAAGTACATCTCCTACGCCAAGAAGATTTCGCCGACCCTGACGAAGGAGGCGGTGCAGAGGCTCAAGGACTACTACCTTGACCTCAGAAAGGTGGGGGGCGAAGAAGGGCAGATTCCCCCGACCCCGAGGACCCTCGAATCCCTGGTCAGGATAGCAACCGCTCGAGCCCGAGTCCTCCTCAGGGAGGAAGTGACCGAGGAAGACGCCCTGGCCGCGGTCGCGCTCATGAACAGGATGGTGGAGGACGTCTTAACCGACGCCACGACGAAGAAGACAGACTTCGGCATACAGCTCGGAAAACCGCTCGGCGAGACGAAGAACCTCAGGAGCGCCATGGAGATCTTCAAGGCGCTTGAGGGTCCGGAAAAGAAGCCCGTCGAGCGCAAAGTGTTCAAGGAGGAGCTGCTGAAGGCGAAGTTCACCGACGACGATGCCGAGAAGATGATCAGGACGATGTTCAGAGAGGGTCTGATATACGAATCGAGGTCTGGATTCTTCAGACGTGTCGGCTCCTAGCGCCGAGGAGGCAGGCTGTTGAGGTTTGACGAGGCCCAGCTCCCGGCCGAACTGATGCAGTACGTCACAGACAAGGGATACGCGGAGCTCTACCCGCCACAGGAGAAGGCGGTGAGGGCAGGCCTCCTGACGGGGAGGAGCATGGTCGTGTCCGCGCCGACCGCGAGCGGCAAGACCCTGATCGCGATGATGGCCGCCTTCGTGAAGGCGAAGCAGGGAAGGAAGGTCGTCTACCTCGCACCTCTGCGGGCCCTGGCGTCAGAGAAGTACTACGAATTCTCGGAGCTATCGAGGTTCGGGGTCCGCACCGCGATTTCGACAGGAGACTACGACTCGAGCGGGGAGTCACTCGGGAGGGCGGACATCATCGTCCTGACCAACGAGCGGTTCGACTCGATAATGAGGCACAAGGTGAACTGGCTCTCTTCCGTAGGCCTCTTCATCGCCGACGAGGTCCACCTTGCAGGGAGCGACTCGAGGGGACCGACCCTCGAGATGATACTCACACGCATCAGGTATCTGGGACTGGAAGCCCAGCTGGTGTCACTTTCGGCGACCATCAGCAACGCGGGCCTGCTGGCCGAGTGGCTGGGTTCCGAACTGGTCGAGGTTGACTGGAGGCCCGTCCCCCTGAGGCAGGGGGTGTACGACTACAGCAGGGTGGTCTTTACTGACGGGGAGGAGAGGGCGCTTCCGAGGTCGACCTACGGCCCCCCCATCGACGCGGCAATGGAGACGCTGCGCGGGGGCGGGCAGGCACTCGTCTTCGCCAGCACCCGGAGAAGGGCCGTGAGTCTGGCCACCAAGGGAGCGGAGCTTACCTCGAGGTTCCTAAGTGAAGCCGAGAAGAAGGCGGTGGCAGAGGCGTCCAGGAGGATCCTCTCCAGCGGGGAAGAGACCAGCCTGAGCAAGCTGCTCGCGGAAATCGTCGCCAAGGGGTCGGCGTTCCACCACGCCGGGCTCGAGACCGAGCACCGAAGAATCGTTGAGGAGTACTACAGGGCCCGTGCCATCAAGATGCTTGCGGCCACTCCGACCTTGGCCGCGGGGGTCAACATACCTGCGAGGAGGGTCGTGGTGGCGGACATGACGAGGTACGATGTCGAAAGCGGCGGCAACTCGGAGATCTCCGTCTTGGAGTACAGGCAGATGGCAGGGAGGGCAGGGAGACCTCAGTACGACGAGTACGGGGAGACGGTAATCATCCCGCCCCCCTCCAGGCCTGCGGCGCAGGTGTTAGAGCACTATGCCAACGAACCCCCCGAACCGATCAGGTCGAGGCTCGCGGAGGAATCGGCTATGAGGTCGCACACCCTGGCCACGATCTCTACGGCTTCAGGGCTGTCCAAATCCGACGTCGACGGACTCTTCAGGAAGACGCTGCTGGCTAAACAGATCGGTGAGGAGGAGGTCGGAAGGCTCACCGAACACGCCCTGGGCTACCTACTGGGCGAGAGACTCGTCGAATCGCACGGGGGTCTCTTCTATGCGACAGACTTCGGCAGGCGTGTCTCGATTCTCTACATCGACCCGGTGACCGGGGTGATGTTC
>Ga0187771_10000578_pt1 | contig 22899 bp, 16 predicted proteins | sample 0116_SJ02_MP15_1_FD_133139 | JGI IMG/M metagenome (GOLD analysis project Ga0187771, IMG submission 133139) | Tropical peat soil microbial communities from peatlands in Department of Meta, Colombia - 0116_SJ02_MP15_10_MG | ecosystem: Environmental > Terrestrial > Soil > Wetlands > Peat | place... | reverse complement strand
GGCGGGGAGACGAGCGAGGCCTGCATGTCGAATTGCGACATCGCGTACAGGATGGAGTGCATAGTCCGCATCCGCATGTCGCCGACGCAGAGCACGTTCAGACCGTCCAACGTTCCCTTGGTCTGCCAGATCGTGTAGAGGTCGGTCAGTACCTGGGTCGGGTGCTCGCCCCAGCCGTCGCCGCAGTTGATCACGGGGACCGATGCCCACCTTGCGGCTTCACGGGGCGCCCCCTGCTGGTAGTGACGCATGGCGATGACGTCCCCGTAATACTCGAGCATGTGGACCGTGTCCTTGATGCTCTCCTGGTAGAAGTCACCGGCCCGTGTCATCTTCGCGTCTGAGAATCCTTCCACGTGACCCCCAAGCCGATGCATGGCTGCCTCGGTCGCGAGGCGGGTGCGGGTGCTCGGCTGATAGAAGGCCGTGACCAGGGTCTTCTCTTTCAAGAGGTCACCGTTGCGCCGATCTCGGGCGTGGTGCGCGAGCCTGTCGGCCACCTCGAAGACGCGGAGGTACTCTTCGCGCTCGAAGTCCTTGAGCGAGAGAATGTCGCGCCCCAGGAAGCTCCTCATACTTGGTCGCCCTCCTCAGTGGTCCGGCCGCGCGCGGCGGCCAGCGCCAGCTTGGGAACCGCCGCCCGCGCCGCGGGCGTGTCCTTCATTGGCAGCGTGGTGCGACGGACCCCGTCGTAAGCAGCCAGCGCACCGGCCACGGCGGCGGCGGTCGGAACCAACCCGATCTCACCCACACCCTTGGCCCCGTACGGGCCCTCCGGCTCCGGCTGCTCGACGATGATCACGTCAACCGGCGGCATGCCCGCAGCCGGGATGATGTGCTGGGACTTGAGGTTGGCGGTGACCGGGACTCCGTCCTCCACGACGAACTCCTCCGAGAGCGCGTAGCCGAGCCCCATGTGCACTGCGCCCTCGATCTGGCCCTCGATCAGGGTCGGATTGATCGCCCGCCCCACGTCGTGGGCGGCGACGACCCTCTCCAGGTGGCCCTCGTCGTCCAGGATGACGACCTGAGTGGCCCAGCTGTAAGCGAAGTGAGTGACGGGCCTGTTCACCCTCGCGCCGGGTGGATTGGTCCAGTCGATCCTGACCTCGCCCGTGAACTCCTGGCCCACCAGGCTCGCCAAGGGAGAGCCTTCCAAGGCCGCCTTGAGCTTGGCGGCCGCGGCGATGATGGCACGGCCACCCAGCACAGTTGCCCGCGACGCGGTCGTCTGTCCGGTGTCGAGATCGCGCTCGGTGTCGACCACCACGCGGATCCGGTCTACCGAGAGACCCAGCTCCTCGCAAACGATCTGCGCCAGCACGGTGTGAACGCCCTGACCCATCTCGGTCCAGGAGTGCATCAGGGTGATGGTACCGTCCGCTTCCGGCCGGAGGATCGCGACTCCGCGCTCGAGCAGGCCATTGCCGATCCCGGTGTTCTTGACAGCGCAGCCGATGCCAGCGTAGCGCGCCGACTTGTAGGCGTCCCTGACTGCCAGCAGGGTCTCGCGGATGCCCACGCCCGAGCCGAGCACCTGACCGGTGCCGAAGGTGCTGCCCTCGTGGACGGAGTTTCGCCAGCGCACGTCCCAGCCGTCGAGACCAACCAGCGCAGCCAGGCGGTCGAGCATCCCTTCGATCGCGAAGGCGGTTTGGTTCACTCCGAAGCCGCGCATGGCGCCGGCAGGCGGGTTGTTCGTATAGACCGCCTTGGCCTCGACGTCGACGTTGGGGATCTGGTAGACGCCACACGCGTGCCCGGCTGCCCGCTCGAGCACCTTGGCACCGACGCTAGCGTAGGCGCCGGTGTCCCCGATGATGCGGGCGCGCAGGGCAACGAGCTCGCCCTGGGCATCGCAGCCGAGCGTGTAGGTCATGGTCAGCGGGTGGCGCTTGACGTGGAAGCGGATGCTCTCAGCCCGCGAGAGGGTGAGCAGGACGGGCCGCTTCGTCTGCAACGCCAGAAGCGCTGCGTGGCCCTGGACGTTCAGGTCCTCCTTGGCTCCGAAGGCGCCCCCCGCGGAGACGTGGGTCGCGCGCACCAGCTCCAGCGGCAGGCCGAGCAGCGAGGCGACCTGGCGGCGGTCCTCCCAGATTCCCTGTCCCTGCGAGTAGAAGTGGATCCCGCCGCCTTCCATGGGCTCTGCCAGAGAGGACTCCGGCTCCAGAAAGGCGTGCTCGATGAACTGCGTCCTGAAGGTCTCGGTGACCACATGCTCAGCCGAGCGGAGGGCCGAGTCAACGTCGCCTCGGGAGTAGGCTGAGACAGACAGCAGGTTGCCGCCGGGATGCAGCTCGGGCGCGCCTGGCGATAGGGCGGCCGCCGGGCTCGTCACGGGCTCCAGAACCTCGTAGTCCACCGTGATGGCGGCCGCGGCAGCGCGTGCCCCAGCCCGCGATTCGGCCGCGACCAGGGCCAAGACGTCGCCCACGTAGTGGGTGACCTCCCCCTCCGCCACCACCTGCGGCCAATCGTTCACCAGCTGCCCCTGCTCCCGGTGACCCGGCACATCGGCAGCCGTCACGATGCAGGCAACCCCTGCTAGCCGGGCAGCGGCCGAGGTGTCGATCTTGATCACCCGGGCGCGGGGATGGTCCGAGAAGCGAATGGCTCCGTGAAGCATCCCGGGCAAGGACATGTCGTTGATAAACGGCTTGTCGCCGAGCGCCAGCTCGGCGCCCTGGTAGCGAGCGGTGCGCGACCCGATTCGGCCGCTGCAATCGAGTTCTGGGAGCTCCCCACCACGCTTAGCGGCAGCCGCGAGCTGGATCGCGTCCACCACCTTGTGATAGCCAGTGCAGCGACAGAGATTGCCTGCCAGAGCCTTGGCGACTCGCTCTCGCGTGGGCTCGGGCTCCTTGGCGAGGAGAGCCTCAGCCTTCATCACGATGCCCGGCGAGCAGAACCCGCACTGCGAGGCACCGGCCGCCACGAAGCATCTCGACCAGAGCTCTCGCTCCGGGGCGGGAAGCCCCTCAAGCGTGACCACCTGCTTGCCCTGGAGCCGCTCGGCAGGCTGAGCGCAGGAGACCACGGGCCGGCCCGCGATCAGGACCGTGCAGGCGCCGCACATGCCCTCCGGGGCGCAGCCATCCTTCACGGAGATAATGCCCAACTCCTCGCGCAGGATGTCGAGGATGCTCGCGCCAGGCCGCAGCGGTACCTCGACCGGGCGGCCGTTGAGGGTGAAGGTGACGCCCCTCATGCTGAGCCCGTCCACCAGAGGTCAGTCCTCAGCCTCCCAGGCGGATGTCCTGGCGATCGTGAGTTCTCGACGACGTGACGCATTCTACGCGACCAGGCCGCCAGGTGGCTCGAGGAGAGCCCCGAGGCTTCCCCCCCTCTCGGTGAAGGCCGAACCAAGCGCCCAGCGGCAAAGAACTGGTAACGAGGCCGTCGAGCCGATCTCGGTCACGATACCCTGCGCTTAGTGGACAAGTCGAGGACCCCCCATGGGGATGGACGGCCCGTCCGCGCGCTGCCTCCGCACTGTGGACTCACGCCCACCCTTATCTCGGCTTCTGCGATCCTGTTGACCTTGGTCGCCTGCGGAGGCACCGCTCTCCCCGCTGCGTCCCCTTCCCCCTCGACCAGCATGAGCACATCCTCCTCAGCCGCGCCGCACACCACATCCGGTGCCGCCTCCCCCACCGCCCTGCTCTCCTCGATCTACGGCGTCGGTGTGGATGTGATCCCGATCGACCTCCTCGATCAGAGCGGGATTCAGCCCACCGGGCAGGCCCTGGCTGATCAGATGCAGCAGGACCATGTCCAACTGGTCCGCCTCGCATGGGGAGATCAGTACCAGAGCCAGATGGACGCCCACAACAACTGGAAGACGGTGTTCGACCGTCTTGCCAACGCGGGCATCTCGGCGATCCTGACCCTGCACCAGCAGGCACCGGGAGCGAACGAGGGGCCGGGCGTCTCCCGTGCCGTCATCACCGACGAGACGGCCCTGATCAGCGCGGAGGAGCAGGTCCTCGAAGTGGTGAAGCAGCAGAACGGTGGAGCCTACCCAAGGAATCTGGTGGGCATCGACGTCTTCAATGAGCCGGTCCTGGACAGTGCCACTGTCTCCTCGCTGCAGCAGCTCGCCTCGGCCATCAAGGCGTACACGGACGGGATACCCACAACCATCGGGGGTTGGAGCGACGCAAGTCGGCGCACCGCGCAGGACTTCAACGACCCCTCGCTCACCGGCCTAGCTGCCACCATCGGAGATTTCCTCGAACCTCATCTGTATCCCGCCAACATGCCCGGAGGCTCGCAGACCTCCACCTCCGTATCGGAGATCGAGCCCTTCGCCACCTCCTTTCTCACCACCATGATGTCCCAGCTGCAGTCGAGCGGCCATGCGGGTGAGTTGGTGATCATCGGAGAGACCGGCGGCGACAACGGCCAGGCACCGAGTGGCGGCTTTCAGCAGGGCGGGTCGCCGGCGCACCAGGAGGCGAGCCTCCAGGCCGTTCTCCAGGCTGTGAGGGGGTTCGAGTCGCAGAACGTCCGGGGCGTGTTGGATTGGTGGGTGACCCCGCCACCGGGCGAGACCTGCAATGGCGGTGCCTTGATCTGCTTCAACGGGACCTACACCGCCACCACGACGCTGGCGCTGCTGCCGGAGTACCAGTTCGGTTCGGAGTAGGCGGGCGTAGCCTCTGGCCATGATCCTCCCTAAGGAGCGCGACCTACGTCTCGTGACGATCCGCCGCGGTGGGACCCTCACCGATGCGGATCACCATCTCCTGGCGCTGTGGGCGGCCTCGTGCGCGGAGCACGTCGTTGACCTCTTCGAGTCAGCTCAGCCCGATGACCCGCGGCCGCGTCAGGCGATCGAGCAGGCCCGCGCCTGGGTGCGCGGCGAGATCAAGATGTCCCAGGCTCGCGCCGCGGCTGGCCATGCCAACGCCGCGGCCAGAGACCTGAGCGGAGCGCCACGGCATGCCGCGCACGCTGCCGGACAGGCCGCGGCCGTCGCCCACGTCGCCGCCCACGACCTCGGTGCGGCCGCCTATGCGATCAAGGCCGCACGTGCTGCCGCCCCGGAAGGCGGGGGCGAGAGCGCCGGGAGGCTCGAGTGCCGGTGGCAGCGCGACCAGCTCCCGGAGGCGATCCGCGAGCTCGTACTCGACGACCAGCGGTTGCGGAACGACATCTGCTGGTCGGTGTTCGACTGTTGAGAGCCGTGCTGCCAGTCAGTTAGGTGTCTCGGCTGGGACCGGCTCGGACCGCGCGCCCCCCCACCCCTCAAGAACGAAGCGCAGCCCGCAACCGGGCTCAGTGATGAAGTAGCGAGGCCGTCTGGGGTCGGGCTCGAGCTTGCGGCGCAATGCGACCATGTAGACCCGGAGATAGTTGGTGCGGTCGCCCTTCAGGTGCCAGATCTCACTGAGAAACTGGCGCTGGGTCACCAGCCTGCCGGCGTTGCGGGCCAGCACCTCGATGATCTGCCACTCGGTGGCGGTGAGACGGACCGGCTCGCCCCCAGCCTTGGTCACCAGCCGCAGGGCCAGATCGATCCGGAAGTCGGGCGTGTCGATGACGGCTGGCTGGGCCGCTGGGCCAGGCGTACGCAGGGCCACTCGCAATCGCGCCATGAACTCGTCCATCCCAAACGGCTTGGTGACGTAGTCGTTGGCGCCGGCGTCGAGAGCGGCGACCTTCTGGGCCTCGGCGGACCGCGCCGAGAGCACCAGGATGGGTACGGAGGTCCATCCGCGCAGGCCGTAGATGACCTCCACCCCATCCAGGTCGGGGAGACCGAGGTCGAGGACGACGGCGTCGGGATGGTGCCGGGCCGCCAGCTCCAGTGCCTGGCGCCCGTCGGTGGCGGTCTGGACCTCGTAGCCCCGGGCGCGTAGGTTCACCGCCAGCGTCCGCAGGATCGCGGGCTCGTCGTCGACGATCAGCACGCCGCTCACGCCATCTCCACCCCGGTGCTGGCCAGCGGGAGGCCGTGGAGAGGGACGTAACGCCGGCGACGGGAAGCCACGGGGGCGCGGCGCATGGGGGCCTGGACCGGTGCATCTTGTGCGGCCCCGCGGCCCCGCCGGACCGCCGCCCTGATCCGGGCCCGGACCTCGTCCGGTGACGCCGACGGGACCAGGCAATGGCTGGCTCCGGCGTCGAGGGCTGCCTCACGCGCGACACCCTCGGCAAGCGAGGAGGAGATGACGATGATCGGCGCCGGGGTCCGGCCGGCGACCTCGTCGACCAGCGCCGCGACTCCTCCGCTCCGGAGATGAAGGACCACGACGTCGGGGACCTGCACCGTCAGCTGGAAGACGAGCTCGTCGAAGCTCAGTGCCACCCGCGCCGTCCAGTCGCGGCTGAGCAGAGCGGAACGGAGGCTGGACGGGAGCCGCCCGCCCAGGGAGCCGATCAGCGCCGTGGTCATTCCTCGGCCCGCCGCAGGCTCACCACCAGGGTCGCTCCGCCCCCTGGTGTGTCCTCGATCTCCACCTCGCCTCCCATGGCGGCCACGAACCCCCGCGCGATGGCCAGGCCCAGCCCCAGGCCGCCGGGGTGGTGACCGTTGCGGTCACCCAGTCTCTGAAATGGCCGGAAGGCCTCCTGGCGGCGCTCCGCGGGGATGCCCAGGCCTCGGTCGATCACCCTGATCTGGACACGGTCAGCGATCGCGCTCGCCGACACCCGCACCGGCTTTCCCGCCGGCGACCATGCCTGGGCGTTGGCGATGATGTTGGCCAGGGCGCGCTCCAGGAGGGCCGCGTCCGCCTCGACCTCGGGGAGCTCCTGGCCGACGTCGACGAGGATCTCCGTTCCAATCCGGGGCAGGCTCGTCACCGCCTCCTCGACGACCTCGTCGACATCCGTGGGGCGGATCGCCACCGGCAGGCTGCCGGACTGGACCCGGCTCATGTCCAGCAGGTCGTCGATCAGGTGGGTGAGGCTGTCGGTCTCGGAGTTGATGGTGGCGTAGAAGTCGCGGAGCTGCGCGGGCTCCCAGCGCACATCGGTCGAGAGAAGGCTGGTGGCAGCGGCCTTGATCCCAGCCAGCGGGGTGCGCAGGTCGTGGGAGACGGCCGCCAGCAGCGCCGCCCGCAGATCGTTGGCGCCGGCCAGCTGGGCCGCGGACGCCACCTGCGCTTCGAGGCGGATCCGCTCCTGCACCTGGCGGAGCTGGGCGGCGAAGGCGGCAAGGAGGGGGCGGTCCTCGGCGCCCAGTGCGTGGCCGGCGGCGACCAGCACGGCCCCCTGGTCGAGCTCGACGGCGAGCGCGGCATCCTCGGGGCGGGCCGGGACCGGGGTTCCGGCGCTGGCCAGCGCCACCCATCCTCCCTCGCCGGGGTTCAGCACCGCGACCGCATCGAGGTCGAAGGTGCGACGCAGCTCGGCCACCAGATTGGGCAGGGGCTCGGCCTCGGCGAGCACGGCGCCGCCCGCGAGCCGGGCCAGCGCCTCCGTCTCCACGCGGGCTCGGAGGAGCTGGAGGTGCCGGCGAGCTAGCTGGTCGATGAAGGCGGTGATCAGCGCGGCGACCGCCAGGAAGACACAGAGGGCGACCACGTTGGTGGGGCTGGCGATGTCCAGGCTGCCCACCGGGGGCACGAAGAAGAAGTCGGCGGTCAGCGCGGCAACCAGGGTGGCCACCAGCCCGGGCACCAGCCCGCCCAGTGCGGCGACACCAACGACCCCGAGGAGGAGGCAGAGCAGCACCCCGGGCACCCCTAGGGAGCCGCGGATCGGGGACAGCGCAAGGCCAACCAGGACGACCCCGGCGGTGGCCAGCAGGAGTCCGAGGTTGCGGCGGATCGGGGGCACCACCGGGGGGCGGCGGCGGAGGGAGGCGAGCCTCGGGCCCTCGCCTCCCCCGGGAGCGGAGATGACATGGATGTCGATGGGGCCGGCGTTGCGGATCACCCCGTTGATCACCGAGCCGTTGAGGAGCCGGGACCACACCGGCCGGCTGCTGGCCCCCAGGACGACCTGGGAGGCGTTCTCCGCCCGCGCGAACTCCAGGAGGGATCGGGCGACGTTGGTCCCGGTCACCTCCGCGTAGCGTCCACCCACCTCGCCGAGCAGGCGCCGCTGGTCCTCCAGGCCGGCCGGATCCCTGACCACCAGGCCGTCCGCCGCCCGGATGTGGACCCCGACCAGCTCGGCATGGGCGCGCTCGGCCATCCGGGAGGCGCGCCGAACCAGGTGCTCCCCGCTCGCTCCCCCCTTCAGGGCGACCACCAGGCGCTCGCGCGTCTCCCACGGCTCGCGGATGCCGTGCCGCTCCCGGTAGTCGGCCAGCTCGGCGTCGACGCGGTCGGCCACCCAGAGCAGGGCGAGCTCGCGGAGGGCTCCGAGGTTGCCCTCCCGGAAGTAATTGGCGAGGGCGGCGTCGATCTCCTCGGGCGGGTAGATGTGCCCGTGGGCCATCCGCCGGCGCAGCGCCTCCGGGGTCATGTCGACCAGCTCGATCTGGTCGGCGCGGCGAACCACCGCGTCGGGGATGGTCTCCCGCTGGGTGACCCCGGTGATCCTCTCGACGAGATCGTTGAGGCTGGTGAGGTGCTGGATGTTGACGGTGGTGATGACGTCGATGCCCGCCGCCAGCACCTCCTCGATGTCCTGCCAGCGCTTCTCGTTGCGGCTGCCCGGCACGTTGGTGTGGGCCATCTCGTCGATCAGCACCTGGACGGGGTGCCGGGCCAGCACCGCGTCCAGGTCCATCTCCTCGAGCTCCCTTCCGCGGTAGCTCAGGCGCGCCCGCGGGATCACCGGGAGGTCGCGGGCCTGGGCGGCGGTGGCCGGCCGGCGGTGGGGCTCCATGTAGCCGACCACGACGTCGGTGCCCCGCTCATGTCGCCGCCAGCCCTCGTTGAGCATGGCGTAGGTCTTGCCCACCCCGGGGGCGGCCCCCAGATAGACGCGGAGCTTGCCTCGTGCCATGCCCGGCCCTTCGATCAAGTCCTCAACGCGTCGAGAGCGAGGTTGAGCTGGAGAACGTTGACGATCCGCTCCCCCAGGAAGCCTAGCATCGGTCCGCTGGTGTTGGCGTTGACCAGTCCCATCACGGTGCTCAGAGAGAGGTGCCGGACCCGGGCCACCCGGGACGCCTGGAGGTCAGCGTTTTCCACCGAGATGTCGGGATCCAGGCCCGAGGCCGAGGCGGTGACGGCGTCGACCGGCACGGTCGTGTTCGCCGGAAGCCCGTTGAGCTCGCGGTAGGCTATCGCCCTCTCCGGGATGGTGTTGGGGTCGCAGACGTAGCTGCCGTCCTTGTTCTTCTGGTACTTCTGACCCGGACTGGGGCTGAGCACCGGGTTCCCGTTCGGATCCACCGGGACGCAGTAGGGGTCCTGCGGCGTCGCGAACGGGTTGGTGGCCGATGCGGATCCGCCCAGGCCGACGGTGTTGAAGCCGGGAATGAAGCCGACCAGCCGGGGGTCGCTCGGGCCGAGGTTGGAAGCTCCGCTGGCCGCCGCGTTGTAGGGCGTGGGGCTGGTCGCCGAGGGTCGGGACTGGAAGTACTGAAGCAGCGGGTTGCCGTTCTTGTTGACGAAGGCCTGGCCGACGTTGACGGCGCCGACGATCTCGCCGTTGCGAGTGATCAACGATCCGTCGGCCTGGTTCTTGAAGGCGGCCTGGCCAATCCCGAAGAGGGCGAGCGGATAGGCGAGGCCGATGACCACGCCGACCACCACAGTGAGGATGAGCGACGAGAGAAGGTGCCGCGACAGGTTGCGGAGCATCAGTGGACTCCCAGAGGCCCAACGACCAGGAGGTCGATGAGCTTGATGAGGACAAAGGGCGTGAGCAGGCCGCCCACACCGTAGATCAGCAGGTTCTGACGGAGCCGGGCGGTGGCCCCCATAGCCTTGATCTTCACGCCGCGGAGGGCGAGCGGGATCATGAACATGATGATGATGGCGTTGAAGATCACCGCCGAGAGGATGGCCGAATGCGGATTGTGGAGATGGAGGATGTCGATGACGCCCAGGGCCGGGAAGACGCCGTTGAGCATCGCCGGGATGGCCACGAAGTACTTGGCGACGTCGTTGCAGATCGAGAAGGTGGTGAGCGCGCCGCGGGTGACCAGGAGCTGCTTGCCGACCTCGACGATGTCCATGAGCTTGGTCGGGTCGCTGTCCAGGTCGACGAGGTTGCCGGCCTCCTTGGCCGCCTGGGTGCCGGTGTTCATGGCCACCCCGACATCGGCGAGGGCCAGCGCGGGCGCATCGTTGGTGCCGTCACCGGTCATCGCCACCAGATAGCCGCCGGCCTGCTCATCGCGAATCCGGCGCATCTTGTCCTCGGGGGTCGCCTCGGCCATGTACTCGTCGACGCCGGCCTCGGCGGCGATCGCGGCCGCGGTCAGCGGGTTGTCGCCGGTGATCATCACGGTGCGGATGCCCAGCTTCCGCATCTCCGCCATCCGGGTGGCGATACCGGGCTTGACGGTGTCCTTGAGGTGGATAACCCCGAGAACCTCGCTGCCCTCGGCGACGACCAGCGGTGTGCCGCCGCTCCGGGCGATCGGTTCGACAACGTCGTCGAGGCCCTGGGGCACGCCGCCGCCTCGCTGGGTGACCCAGCGGCTCACCGCGTCGCTGGCTCCCTTGCGGATCGAGGTTCCGTTCCGGTCGATCCCGGACATCCGGGTCTGGGCGGTGAACTCGACCAGCTCGGCTCCGTCCAGGGTCGGCGTGGGGAGGTGGTAGCGGCGCTCCGCCAGGGCCACGATGGAGCGGCCCTCCGGCGTCGAGTCCGCCACCGAGGAGAGCAGCGCCGCCCGGGCCAGCCGGGCCTCGTCGACCCCCGGCAGCGGCAGGAACTCGGTGGCCATGCGGTTGCCGTAAGTGATCGTGCCGGTCTTGTCGAGGAGCAGCGTGGTCACGTCGCCGGCCGCCTCGACGGCTCGTCCCGAGGTGGCCAGGACGTTGTGCTGCACCATCCGGTCCATGCCAGCGATGCCGATCGCCGAGAGCAGGGCGCCGATGGTGGTGGGGGCCAGCAGGACCAGCAGGGCGACCAGAACGATGATCGACTGATGGGCGCCGGAGTAGGTGGCGAAGGCCTGGAAGGTGGCGACCGCGATCACGAAGATCAGGGTCAGGCTGGCCAGCACGACGGTAAGAGCCCGCTCGTTGGGGGTCTTCTGTCGCACTGCGCCCTCGACCAGACCGATCATGCGGTCGAGGAAGGTCTCGCCGGCGGCCGAGGTGATCTGGACCACGATCCGGTCGGAGAGCACCCGGGTGCCTCCGGTGACCGCCGAGCGGTCGCCGCCGGACTCGCGGATGACCGGGGCGGACTCGCCGGTGATCGTCGACTCGTCAACCAGCGCCATCCCCTCGACGACGTCACCGTCCCCGGGGATGGCCTCGCCGACGGCGACGACGCAGCGGTCGCCGATGCTGAGCTTGGTCGACGGACGGTCCACCAGCGTGCCATCCGGGCGGAGCAGGTGGGCCACGGTCTCCTGCCGGGTCTTGCGCAGGCTCGCCGCCTGGGCCTTGCCCCGGCCCTCGGCCATGGCGTCGGCGAAGTTGGCGAAGAGCACGGTGAACCAGAGGAAGAGCACCACCAAGCCGGAGAAGATGTTGTAAGTGGCCGAGCTGTGCCAGGCGTCGCGCAGGAACAGCACGGTGGTCCAGATGCTGCCCACGTAGACGATGAAGATGATCGGCTTGCGCAGCATCACCCGCGGGTCGAGCTTGACGAAGGAATCGGCGATCGCCTTGACGATGATGTCGCGGCGGAAGAGCTTGATCGAGCGCTCGTGGCGATGGGGCAGATGCTCGTCGGGCCGCAGCGCGGGAGGGGTGGAGATGGTGGATGCCTCGACGGACATCTCAGAAGCCTCCGCTGAAGTGCTCGGCCAGGGGTCCGGTGGCCAGAGCCGGGAAGTAGGTGAGCCCGACCAGGATGAGGACCACGCCGGCCACCATCACCGCGAACAGCGGGGTGTCGGTGCGCAGCGTCCCCGAGGTGACCGCGTAGGTCCGCTTGCGGACCAGCGAGCCGGCCAGGGCCAGGGCGGGGATGATCTCGAAGACCCGGCCGGCCCACATGGCGATTGCCAGGGTCACGTTGTACCAGGTGGTGTCGCCGCTCAGACCACCGAAGGCGGAGCCGTTGTTGTGCGCCGCCGAGGTGTACGCGTAGACCACCTCGGTGAGGCCGTGGGGCCCCGACGTCGATATCGAGGCCGAGGCGGCGGGGACCAGGATCGAGATGGCCGCCAGCACCAGGACAGTGGCGGGCAGCACCAGGATGTAGATGGCCGCCAGCTTCATGTCCGAGGCCAGGATCTGCTTGCCCAGGTACATCGGGGTGCGGCCCACCATCAGCCCGGCGATGAAGACCGCGATCAGCACGAAGATGAGCAAGCCGTACAGGCCGGTGCCAGTACCCCCGGGAATGACCTCGCCCAGCATCATGTTGAAGAGGGGCACGGCCCCGCCGATCGGGGTATAGCTCTCGATCGCCGAGTTGACACCGCCGGTGGATGTCCCGGTGATGGTCGCGGCGTTCAGCGCCGAGCCGGCTGCGCCGAAGCGCAGGTCCTTGCCCTCCAGGTTGCCACCCACGTTGGCGGCCGTCTCCGCCTGGCTGACCCCGGCCGTGGTTATGTGCGGGTTGCCGGCCGCTTCCAGAGGCACGACGAAGGCCAGTGAGACTAAGAACAAAGCCGTCATGACGCCGAGCACCACCCCAGCCTGGCGCATCGACCTGGCCATCCTGCCGAAGGTCCAGCCGAAGCCGAACGGGATCATGGCCATCAGCCAGAGAAGGAGGACGTTGGTCACCGGGCTGGGGTTCTCGTTGGGTGCGGCGTAGTTGGCGTTGAAGTAGCCTCCGCCGTTGTCACCCAGCGCCTCGATCGCCGCCATGCCCGCCACCGGCCCGCCCGGGACCTGCTGCTGCAGCGCCGGGTTCGAGGTCTGGTGGGTGGCCTGGGCGGCGACGGTGGTCACCGACGTCGTTGAGTTGAAGTTCTCGATCACGCCCTGGCTCATGAAGACGATCGCGAAGACGAAGGAGATCGGCAGCAGGATCCGGGTGCTGGAGCGGATGGTGTCCACCCAGAAGTTGCCCAGGGTGTTCTGGCGCTGCCGGATCAGGGCCCGAATGAAGGCCGCAGCAAGGGCCATGCCGACTGCCGCGGAGATGAACTGGTGCCAGACCAACCCCAGCATCTGGCTGAGCTGGCTCATCGTCGACTCGCCCGCGTAGTTCTGCCAGTTGGTGTTGGTCATGAAGCTGATCGCGGTGTTGAACGACAGGGCCTCGGGAACGTTGGGGAGATGGTCGGGGTTGCCGGGCAGGCTGCCCTGGACGCGCAGCACCAGGTAGGTGAGCAGGCCGCCCACCAGGGTCCAGACCAGCATCGACACCAGGTAGGTGCGCCAGCGCTGTTCGCTCTTGGGATCGATGCGGCAGATCCGGTAGACGAAGTTCTCGACGGGGAGAAACACCCGGTCGCCGGGCGCCGGGCCATTGGCGTACACCCTGGCCATGTAGTTGCCGAGCAGGGGGGTGCTGATGGCGAGGAGGACCAGGAGGGAGAGGACCTCCAGCCAGTCGGTGACCGTCATCCGAGCTTCTCCGGGAGGATCAGCACGGCGACCAGGTAGATGGCGGCGAGCACCGCCATCACGATCCCGATGACGTCGTCACCGGAGATCGGCCAGCCGAAGACGTTGAGGATCATGCTGCCCTCCTCCTGGCCGGACGGGCCGCGTCCGGCTCCTCTCGGGGCGCGACTCGAAGCGCCGCCTGGTCCGGCCCGAGGATGTGATCGCAGGCCACGATGAACGCCCAGGCGACCACCACCAGGAAGACCATGAGCGCGATGTAGATCACGTCCAGCACAGACGTCCCTCCCGGGCCCTTTTGCATGTCATGAGCTCGATATAGCAGGCGCCCAATGCGGAGGAAAGGGATTTAGCGATGTTCCTGCGCTGCGGGGCGGGGCTTAGCGCGCTCTTAGCACGATGCCTCCGCCGGCGCGCGACGTCCCGCTGGCACCGGTGTGAGCCAGCGGTGGCGGTGGTCAGTCAGTGGGAACCGGGATCACATGAAGGTCGACGTGCGCGGCCTGGCGCAGCAGGTCATGGACGACCGCATGGCGCCGGCGGCTGCGTCCGCCTCGACGGCCGACGATGATCTCGGTGACCAGGTTGTCGCGGGCGTGCTCGGCGAGCACGCGGGCCACCGGCCCTCCACTCAGCCTCACCAGCTCACCCCCGAGCTCGCGACCGATCTCCAGGTAGTGGGCCAGCGCGACCGAGTCTCGCTTGCGCGGCTGCTCCGGCAGGACCATCGCGAAGCTGAGCCGGCCGTCCACCAGCCGGGCGCGATCCGCGGCCATGCGCAGGATGCGATCCGAACCGGCGCGCGGGGGCACGCAGCCGAGGATCCGCGGGCGGACCTCCCACGCTCGATCCGGGCGCGCCGCCTGGAGATAGGCGACGAGCTGGCGGTCGGCATACATGCTGACCAGTCGCAGAGCCCGCTCGCGCAGCGCGGCGAGACGGTCGGGGGCGAACTCGACAGCAGGGTCAACGCCCGCGTCGGCGTCTGGTCCGATCAGGCCAGTGCGAACCCGATCGATGAGCGTCGAGGGCGGCACATCGATGAACTCGAGCTCGTCAGCGGCGGCGAGAACGCTCTCGTCGAGTGAGGGCCCGGCGGCCGCCGGCGTGATGGCGGCGGCTCGCTCCGGATCGGCGACACGCAGGGTCGCGATCACCGCCAGGCCCGCCTCGACCAGCCGGCGGGCGGCGGCCAGGCGGCTCTCACCGCTCGCCGTGGGTCCGGTGAGATCGTCGATGCAGGCCACCTGGGGACGCCGGGCCAGGACCGCGCCGACATCGAGCCCCGCGCGCTCGGCGGGGCGGCCGCTTCCAGCCATGACCTCCAGGCCGCTGAGGGCCTGCTCGACCGAGGCCTGGCCGTGGGTGTCCACGGCGGCGACGACGAGATCCGATCCGCGCGAGACTCGGCGCTGAGCTTCCTCGAGCATGGCGGTGGTCGTGCCGCAACCCCGAGCGTAGCCGAGGTACACGCGCAGCGCCCCTCGACCGGTGCCGGCGGTGGCAGTCTCCCCTGCTCCTGCGCTGGCAGCGCGCCCCGCATCGGCGACCGAGGCGGGTTGAGCCGCGTCGGCACGGCCGAGGATGTGGAGGTCGAGGTCGGGCAGCGAGCCGAGCAGCCGGTCGGCCATCGTCCTCCGGAAACGCGCGGGCCACGCCGGGGGCGCCGGGGTGCCCATGACCACGTGCCGGACCGCGCGCTCGCGAGCCACCATCTCGATGGCGGCGCCGGGTTCGTCGTGCTCCCGGACCACCAGCTCCGCCCCGACCGCCTCGGCGAGGGTGCGGATCCGGGCCAGCCCCGGGTCGCTCTCGACGCTGTCCTGCGCCGGCACAACGGTGAGGACGGTGCAGCTTCCGCCTCCACGCCGGGCGAGGCGGGCACCCCGCCCGACCAGGTGCTCGCCCCCGGGCGCGGTCGAGACCGCGACCAGCACATCCTGGGGCGCACCGGTGGGGGATCGCTCGGTCAGCCGCTCGCTGAGGACCTCGACGGCGATCTCGCGCAGCGCCGCCAGCCGGGCCGGCTCGAAGGTGGTTCTCAGCGCCGGCTCGATCTCGCCCGATGGGAGGATGTTGCCGTGGCGCAGCCTCTTGATGAGGGCCACTGGTGAGATGTCCACCAGCTGCACCTCGTCGGCGGTTGCCAGGACGCTCCCCGGCACGGTCTGCTCGACCGGGGTGCCGGTGACCTCCTCGACGAGGTCCCGCACGCTGCCGACGCGGCCCACGTCGAGGGTGGTGATGACGTTGATCCCGGCATCGCGGAGACGCTCCACGTCCTGGTATCGCGGTTGGCGCCCAGCTGATCCCGGCATGTGGTCGAGGTCGTCGACGAGGGCCGTCTGCGGGTTGCGCGCCAGGACCGCGGCGACGTCGACCTCGGGCTCCGACCCACCGTCGCTGGCGACGAGCTCCGGCGGCACGATCTCCAGGGAGCCGACGGCCTCCAGGGTTCTCTGCCTCCCCCGCGGATCAACGATCGCGATCACGACGTCCTCGCCGGCCGCCTGGCGATCCCGGCCCTCGCCCAGCATGGCGAAGGTCTTGCCCGCTCCCGGAGCGGCGCCGAGGTAGACGCGCAGAGCTCCCCGCCCGGCGATGCGGCGTCCCTCGTCGATGAGCGGTGCCTCCCCCTGCTCCCGGATCACGATGTCACGGGCGGCGTCGAACGCGTACAGCTCCGCGTACCGTCCCCAGTTGATGGCGACCTGGAGTTGGGCCGTGGCGTCATCCTCCCCATAGCTGCGCCGCAGGATGTCCTGGAAGAAGCCGGTCGGCAGGTTGCCATCGTCACAGCCATGGAGCGCGCTGGTGATGGTGCGCACCAGAGGTGCTCGCTCGAGCGCCGCGCGAGCGAAGATCCGCTTGCTCTCCTGGATGCTCGCGCCGGCGAACACCTCGCCAGCCGCTGTTAGCGCGAGGTGGTCGGCGTTGAGCGCGGCGAAGCCGAGGAGCACCAGGGCGTCAACCAGGGGCAGCAGGTCGTCGACCTCGAGGGAGAGGATCTCGGCGAGATCGGCGAGGTCGGCACCGCCGCTGCGGCTCTGGAGCAGCTCGGCCAGCCCCGAGAGCCCGTCCACGGTGGCCTGGGGCAGGGGCGTATCCCCGGGGGTCCCGCGCGCCGGGCGGGCCGGGGCGACGGCACCGGCCGGCACCGGCCGGTCGGTCATGATCCCGTAGATCCGGTCCACCAGCTGGTCGAACCCGGGAGTGCGGCGCTGCCGCGGCCGCGCCAGGGGATTGACGATCTCCTCCCGAATCCGCCCGGGATTGCTGCCCAGGATGAGGATCCGGTCGGCGAGCAAGACCGCCTCCTCGATGTTGTGGGTCACCATCACGATCGACTTGGTGGGGAACCGTTTCCCTTCCCAGAGCTCGAGAAGCTCGCCGCGCAGGTTCTCGGCGGTGAGCACGTCGAGGGCGCTGAAGGGCTCGTCCATGAGCAGCACCTCGGGCTCGACCACCAGGGCGCGGGCAAACCCGACGCGCTGGCGCATGCCTCCGGAGAGCTCCTTGGGAAAGGCGGACTCGTAGCCGTCCAGGCCGACCAGGTCGATGGCCCGAAGCGCCCGGGCCGCGCGCTCCTCGGGAGCCACCCCGCGGGCCTCGAGGCCGAGCTCGACGTTCTGCTGCACCGTCAGCCAGGGGAGCAGGGCGAAGGTCTGGAACACCATCGCGGTGCCCCGGTTGCAGGCGGTCACCCGCTTGCCGTCGAAGCTCACCTCACCACCGGTCGGTGCGATCAACCCGGCGATGCAGCGCAGCAGGGTCGACTTGCCGCTGCCGCTCCGGCCCAGCAGGGCGACGAACTCACCGCTCCGGACCGCCAGGTCGATACCCTCCAGGACCTTGAGGAGCTTGCCCCCGGGGAGCCCGTACGCCTTGGTGAGCGAGGACACCCGGATGAGGGTCGCCGGCCCGGCGCTCTCGGCGACGGTGACGGGCGTGCTCACTCCATGTCTCCCTCAGCCCAGAGCGTACCTGGTCTCGGCCAGGCGGTAGAGGCGGCGCCAGAACAGGGTGTTCACGGCCACCACGTACACGCACATCATCAGGATCCCGGCGAAGATGGCGTGGTAGTCCCCGCGCGCGGTGGCGGCGGTGATGAACGCCCCCAGCCCGTGCGCGTTGAGGATGCGACCGTTGTAGGTGACTGTCTCGGCGACGATGGAGGCGTTCCACGCCCCTCCCGACGCGGTGATGGCCCCGGTCACGTAGGCCGGGAAGATGCCCGGGAGGATGAGGCGCCGCCAGCGCGTCCAGCCATCGACCCGCAGGTTGTCCATCGCCTCGCGCAGATCCGAGGGCACCGCGCTGGCCCCGGCGATGACGTTGAAGAGGATGTACCACTGCGTTCCCAGCGCCATCAGCAGGATGCCACCCCAGTCCAGGCTCACGCCCAGGTCGATGAACACCAGGATGGCGAACGGGAACAGGAAGTTGGCGGGGAAGCTGGCCAGTAGCTGGATCACCGGCTGCATGAACCGGGCCACCCGCGGGTTGAAGCCGATCCACACCCCGACCGGCACCCAGATGATCGAGGCGACGACCACCAGGGCGGCGACGCGGAGGAAGGTGAGCAGGCCCAGCCCCAGCGCCTGGGCCAGGATGCCGGCTCCGGCAGGGCCGGAGTCGATGTAGGCCACCATGGCGTAGAGGCCGAAGCCGAGGCCCCCGATCACCAGGGCCCAGAAGACCGCATCGCCCATCCGGCGCCGGGCGGGGTGGCCAGTCAGCGAGCGATCGTCGGTGCCCGTCACCGTACCCATCACCAGGTTGACCGGGCGAGCCACGGAGCGCCGGGCCCGGCCCAGCAGCGCCGGCCAGTGTGAGCTGCGCAGGGCGTCGAGCACCAGCGACCGCTGCCGGTCCTTGGCCTCGGATTGCTCGAACCGGAATCGCTCGGCGTAGGCGGTGAGCGGGCGCCAGAACAGGAAGTTGACGGCAAGGACCATCACCACCATGGTCAGCATGGCGAGAAGCACATTGGTGAGCTGGCCCCTCGCGGCCGCGACCCCCACGTACGAGCCCACCCCCGGAAGCGTGTAGCTGCGGTTGGCGACGCTGATCTGCTCGGACGCCGTCAGGAAGAACCAGCTGCCGCCGAAGCTCATCATCCCGTTCCAGACCAGGCCGATCGCCCCGTTGGGGACGTCCAGGGTCCAGAAGCGCTTCCAGCGAGAGAGGCCGAGGAGCCGGCTCGCCTCGTCGAACTCGGTGGGCTCGGTGACCAGCGAGTGATAGAAGGAGAACGTGATGTTCCAGGCCTGGGCGGTGAAGACGGCGAAGATGGAAGCGGCTTCCAGGCCCAGCTCCGAGCCCGGGAACAGACTGATGAAGAAGACGATGGTCACGCTCAGGAAGCCGAGCACCGGGACCGACTGGAGGATGTCCAGGGCGGGGATGAGCACCCGCCGAGCCCGCCGGCTGCGGGCCGCAGCGTAGGCGTAGGCGAAGCTGAAGGCGTAGGCGAAGAAGAGGGCGATGAACATCCGCAGCAGGCTGCGGGCGGCGTAGTAGGGGAGCAGCAGCGGGGAGGTGTCGAGGCTGGACAGCTGACTCGGTGTGAACGAGACCGCGGCGCTCCGGCCCAGCCGGAGGACCGCGAAGATGAGCAGGAGGATGGCGGCGCCGACCGCCGCGTCGAGCGGCCGGAAGACCCGCCGCAGCGTGCCCCGCGTCGGATAGGTGGTGCTGCTGACCGCCAACTCTGGGCATCCTCATGAGCGACCGAAGGGCCGGGGGCCGCCCCGCCGGCGTCGCGCAACGGCTGGTGCAGATGATGGCGCGGGCGGCCGCCTCGGCGGATGGTGGAGCGGTTTCCGCAGGCGGGCCGGGCCTGCCCGGGCCCGGAACGTGGATTTGACGCTCAGGCGGGGTGGGACGATGATGTCGGGCGTGGCCAAGCGTCGCGCTGCCGGCCTCCCGCGCCAATTCGACGCCCGGACCGAGCGCGAGCGTCCCTTGGCCTGGATGAAGTCCCCCACCAGGTCGGCGGCGTCCACGCGCGCGAAACCGATCCTGGGTCAGGGCGCCAGCAGACTGGAGGCGAGATGACGACGATCGCGGCCAGGCATGTCGTGATCACCGGGGCAGCCAGCGGGATAGGGCGGTCGGTGGCATCACGGATGGCGGATCGGGCCGCGGCGGTGTCGCTGGTCGACATCGACGAGGGCCGGCTGGCACGGGCGGTTGAAGGGATCCGCGGGGCCGGCGGCCGGGCCTGCGGCTACGTGTGCGACGTGTCCGACAGGCAAGCGGTTCAGGGGCTGGCCCGCCAGATCACGGAGGAGGGCGGGCCTGTCGACATCCTGGTCAACAATGCCGGGGTGGTCAGCGGCGGCCGGCTGCTCGACCTGACCGACCAGCAGATCGATCGCACCTTCCGCGTGAACGTGCTGGCGCTCTTCTGGACGACCCGCGCGTTCCTTCCCACGATGATCCGGCGGGACACCGGCCACATCGTCAACATCGCCTCCGCCGCCGGGCTGATCGGCACTCGCCGTGAGACCGACTACGCGGCCAGCAAGCACGCCGTGGTCGGCTTCGACGAGGCTCTGCGCATGGAGTTGAGGCGGCTGGCGAGCCACGTGCGCACCACGGTGGTCTGCCCCTACTACATCGACACCGGCATGTTCGCCGGGGTGCGCACCCGCGTCCCCTGGCTGCTGCCCATCCTCAAGGAGGAGCGAGTCGCCGCGCAGATCGTGAGGGCTGTGGAGACCAACCGCGGGAGGCTGCTCATACCCTGGCCGGTCCACCTCGTGCCGGTGCTGCGCGAGGTGCTTCCCCTTCGCGTGTTCGACATGGTGGCTGACGCGCTCGGCGTCAATGACGCCATGAACGAGTACAGGGGTCGAGCGACAGCCGGCCCGGAGGAGCAACCAGCCGGGACCCGCGTGGGTGCGGTGCCGACCTCCTGACGTTCCCGGCCGCGGCGGGGAGCCGCAACCGCCTCCCACCCCCCGAATCATGGAGAGTAGCGGGGTGGAGACGGTCCTTCCGGCGGCGGGGGAGGGAGCGGGCCCTCGCTGGCTGCCCCCGGCGCTGCGGGTGCGGAGCTACCGCTGGTACTGGTCGGCCCAGTGGCCGGTGCTCCTCGGCACCTGGATGCAGACCGTGGCCCTCGGCTACTTCGTCTACACCCAGACCAGGAGCGTCAACTCGGTGGCGTTCGTCGCCGCCGCATCGGGGATCCCCGCGGTCGCCCTCTCGGTTCTGGGAGGGGCGCTGGCCGACCGCTACCCGCGCCGCCGAATCCTGCTGGTGACCCAGTCCACCCTCGGCCTCGGGGCGGCCACCCTGGCGATCCTGGCCTCGACCGGCCATTTCAGCCTGGGCGCGATCGTCGTGGTCGCGGTCGTCTTCGGCAGCAGCGCGGCCATCGACCTGCCCACCAGCCAGGCACTGGTCGCTGACCTGGTCAGCCGCGACCTGGTGCTCAACGCCATGGCCCTGGCGGCCTCGGCGATGAGCGTCTGCCGCCTGGTGGGACCGTCCGTGGCCGGGGTGCTGTACGCGGTCGCCGGGCCTGGAGCCTGCTTCTCCTGCCTGGCGATCGCGTATCTCGCCCCCATCTCGGTGCTGTGGGCAGTCGTCCCCGACATCGCCCCGGCGGGACGGGCCAGCTCGCGGCGACTGGCGAAGGACGTCGCAGCCGGCTTCACCGCCGCCTGGCGCGACCCTCTGCTCCGCGTGGTCATGGGGGCGGGGGCGATGCTCTCCCTGCTCGGCGTGTCCTACATGCCCTTCCTGCCCGTGCTGGCCTCGAGCCGGCTCCATGTCGGCTCCAGCGGCCTGGGCTTGATGTACAGCGTGGGCGGGGTGGGCGGTCTCACCGGCGGCCTGCTGCTCAGCGCCCTGGGCCGGGGGCGGGGCCGTCGCTGGTTCCTGGTCGGTGGGGGCGCGCTCTACGCGCTGAGCCTGGCGACGGTGGCGCGCTCGTCCTGGCTGGGGTGGACGCTGCCAGCGCTGGTGGGAGTGAGCCTGGCCTTCGTGGCCATCAACACCACGCTCACCACGGTGCTCCAGATGGACGCCGACCCCGCCGTCCGCGGCCGTCTGCTGGGCCTGTTTGCGACCCAGGCGGCCGGCCTGCAGCCTCTCGGCACGCTCCTGTACAGCGTGCTGGGCTCCGCGCATCTCTTCGACGGGGTGACGGTCGGGGCGGTGCTGGTCGGCTTCTCCGCCGTCGCGGTGGGGCTGCGCGGCGGCCTGGCACCGATCGGAACCGTCGCGGCGCCCCCGCTGGCCAGACCGCCCTCCTCTCCGGGCCAGGCCTGGTGAGCCTGGTCGAGCGACCGGCAGCGGCCGCACCCCGGCCTCGGCCTGCTGGCTCATGGACGGTGGCGGTCCTCGGGGCGGGTCAGATGGGCCGGGCGATCGCCCATGACCTGCTTCGATCCCAGACGGGCAGGGTGATCCTGCTGGACTCGGATCCCCTCCGGCTCGAGAGCGCCGGAGCTCTCCTGCGCGGGATGGGAGAGCTGACCTCGGTCGCATGCGATCTCCGCGACACCGAGGCGGTGCACGACGCAACCAGGGACGCCGCCCTTCTCGTCGGTTCCGCCTCGTACCGGCTCAATGCCACCCTTGCCGCCCTGGCCGTCTCCTCGGGCCAGCACTGGGTGGATCTCGGCGGGAACACCGAGGTCGTCGAGGCGATCCTGCAGCTCGACCAGGCGGCCAGAGCCAGGGGCGTGTGCCTGGCCCCGGATTCCGGACTGCAGCCCGGCCTCGGCAACCTGGCCCTCGGTGAGCTTTTCCGCGAGCTCGGAGGGGCGGACACTCTGAGAGTCCTGGTCGGGGGCATCCCCAAGCACCCCTCCGGTCCCCTGAGATATCAGCTGGTCTTCAGCGCCGAGGGTCTCCTCAATGAGTACCTCGGGCCGGTGAGGATCCTGAGGGAGGGGAGGCTGACCATCGTCGATCCCTTGAGCGAGGTCGAGTCACTCAGCTGGCCGGGCATGCCCCCGCTGGAGGCGTTTCACACCAGCGGCAGCGCCTCCACCCTTCCCCGGAGCTTCGCCGGCGTGGTCGATCGCCTCGAGGTGAAGACCATCCGCTACGCCGGACACGTGGACGTTCTGAGACCGCTGCTGGCGGCGACGCCCGCCGATGCCCAGGCGGCACTCCTCGACGAGCTGCTTCCCCACCAGGGTGTCGACCTGATCCTGATGCGAGGCGAGGCCTCTCGTGAGGGCCGACGGATGACCTTCCAGCTTCAGGATGAGGCCGATCCCGTGACCGGCTTCAGCGCCATGATGCGCACCACCGGGTTCACCGCCGCCATCGTCGCCCAGGTCATCCTGGAAGGGGGAGCTCGGCCCGGGGCGCT
>Ga0187771_10000577_pt1 | contig 22916 bp, 19 predicted proteins | sample 0116_SJ02_MP15_1_FD_133139 | JGI IMG/M metagenome (GOLD analysis project Ga0187771, IMG submission 133139) | Tropical peat soil microbial communities from peatlands in Department of Meta, Colombia - 0116_SJ02_MP15_10_MG | ecosystem: Environmental > Terrestrial > Soil > Wetlands > Peat | place... | reverse complement strand
TCATGTATTGCAGGGACAGGCTCAGGGAACGTGAAATGGAACAACGGACAGCGGAATTGCTCAAGAAAGTGGGCCTGGCGGACCGCTCCCATCACAGGCCCTCCCAACTCTCCGGAGGCGAGCAGCAGCGCGTGGCGATCGCCCGCTCGCTCATAAACCGTCCCCAAGTGCTATTAGCCGATGAGCCGACCGGCAATCTTGATTCCCGCACAAGCGAAGAGATTCTCCTGCTGTTTCAGCAACTTAACCAGACCGAAGGCATCACGCTCGTCATCGTGACCCACAATCCCGGAGTCGCTCAACACGCCCGGCGCATAATCCGGATCAGGGACGGCCAGATCGAAAGCGATTCCGCATCATTAAGGGCCGGAGGCCTGTCATGAAACTATACTTCACGCTGAAAATGGCCCTTAACGCGCTGCGTCACAATGTCATGCGCGCCACGCTCACGACGCTGGGCATAATCATCGGCGTGGCGGCGGTGATCACGATGATGGAGATCGGCAACGGCGCCTCTTTAGCCATAAAGCGCGCAATGGCCGCCATAGGCGCCAACACGGTCGTAATTCTGCCGGGCTCCCTCAACATTGCGGGCGTGGCCACCGGTTCAGGAGCGGTGATGACGCTCACCCCGCAGGACGGGGACGCAATTCAGAAGGAATGCCCCTCGGTCGATTGGGTGGCGCCGATCGTGCGCGCCCGCACCCAGGTGGTGTACGGCAATCGTAACTGGGTGCCAACCTATGTTTACGGCACCACTCCACGATTTCTGAACATACGTGACTGGACCGAAATGGCGGAAGGGGAAACTTTCACCGAGCACGACGTCTTGAACTCAAGCAAGGTGTGCATAGTCGGCCAGACAGTAGTAAAAGAGTTGTTTGAGGGTCAGTCGCCCGTCGGCAAGCACGTGCGCATCAGGAATGTCGACTTCAAGGTCATAGGCGTGCTGCGCAGAAAAGGCGCGAACCTGATGGGACTTGACCAGGACGACATTCTTCTTGCGCCGTGGACGACCATAAAATACCGCGTTGTCGCCAGCACCCTTTCCGGAGGCAACCAGAGCAGCTCCAGCGTCGCAGGCACAGCCGAAACCAACCAACTCAGCATGATTTACCCGTACCTACAGCAAAACCTTTATTACACCCAGACAGCTACGGAACAGTTGGACGCGCAGCCGCCCATTCGATTCCCAAACGTCGACCAGATCCTGTGCAGCGCGCATTCCAGCGACCTGGTTTCTCCCACGATCCAGGATGCCGCCGCTTTGCTCAGACAGCGGCACCGCCTCCGCGATTCGGACCCGGACGATTTCTACATTCGGGATATGATCGAGCTTACCAGGACTATGGCCTCGACATCGGAACTGATGACCAAGCTGCTCCTGTGCGTGGCTATGATCTCTCTTGTGGTAGGCGGAATCGGCATCATGAATATCATGCTTGTCTCGGTCACCGAGCGAACGCGCGAGATCGGGCTCAGGATGGCTGTGGGGGCGGAGCCGGGCGACATTCTGCGACAATTTCTGGCTGAGGCCGTGGTGCTGTGCCTGCTTGGCGGGACGATCGGCATCCTCATGGGACGCAGCGCTTCATACATTATATCTTTGGTGTTGCGCTGGCCGACAGCGGTTTCGGTTGGAGCGATCACGGCCGCAGTGCTCGTTTCGGCCAGTGTAGGCATCACCTTTGGCTTTTATCCGGCCTATAAAGCTTCAAAACTCGATCCGATCGAGGCGCTTCGTTATGAATAAGAGGACAATGATAAAAATTACCCGGACGCTCTATTCCTTCGGGGCCCTGTCCGGGGTCTGCGGCTGGATCATGCTGTTTATGAGCGGCTGCATGGTCGGCCCCGATTTTCACCCGCCGAAAACCAAGGCGCCCACGGGTTGGACCGGGGTGGCCGACGCGCCTGCAGCCCAATTTTCGGCGCCCACGACCGGACCGGCGGAACTGACCCAATGGTGGAGGCAGTTCGACGATCCTGTGCTGACCCAACTTGTTGAAGATGCGCTGAAAGCCAACCTCAATGTGAAACTTGCCGTGGCCGCCCTGCGGCAGGCTCGAGCCGCACTGGGCATCGCTTACGCGGCGCTGTGGCCCTCTCTTGGCGCCTCTGCCGAGTACCAGCGGGAAAAATCCGCCGCAACCGCCGGTCAGGCGTTGAACCTCTACCAGGCAGGCTTCGACGCGGCCTGGGAACTCGATTTCTTTGGCGGCCAGCGCCGTAATGTTGAATCGGCCAAGGCCAATACGCAGGCCGCTGTCGAGGGACTCAGGGACGTGCAGGTCAGCGTCGTCGCCGAAGTGGCGCTGGACTACATTCAACTCCGTGGTTACCAGCAGCAAATCGCAGTGGCGCAAAACAATCTGAAAGCCACGCAGAACACAGCCTCGATCGTACGCCAAAAGGCGACTCCCGGATTTGACTGCGAGCTTGACATAGCCAATGCCGACGCCAATGTTGCAACAGTTGAAGCGCAGATCCCCGTGCTGGAAACTTCCGCCAGACAGTCGATTTACGCATTGAGCGTGCTTTTGGCGAAGCCTCCGGCCGACCTGCTGGAACAGTTGAGGCCGACGGGCAAAATCCCCGTTGTGCCAGCGAAAATTCCCGCCGGCTTGCCCTCCGACCTGCTGCGCCGCCGTGCCGACATACGCCAGGCCGAGGCGCAACTGCACTCCGCCACGGCGCAGATAGGCGTCGCCACTGCCGCTCTATTCCCTCAATTTTCACTGACCGGCGCCCTTGGAGTGCAAAGCCCCCAGTTGTGCGCGTTGACAACCAACGCCGGTCGAGTCTATTCCGGCGGCCCGTCGGTATCCTGGCAGATTTTCCAGGGCGGCGCAATTGTGTCCAACATCCATTTGCAGGAGGCGCTGCGCGATCAGGCCTTCATCACCTATCAACAGACCGTGTTGGCCGCATTCCAGGACGTGGAAAACGCTCTGGTTGCGTTTAACAAGGAACAACAACACTACACGTCGCTCAAGGATTCCGTCGACGCCAACGCCAAAGCCGTTGACCTGTCGATAAAACTTTACACGGGGGGGCTGATCGAATTTCTCAATGTCCTTGCCGCCCAGAGTTCACTTTACACCGCCCAAAACGCCCTGACGCAGAGCAGCAGCAGCATGGCCGCCGACCTTGTCGCTCTCTATAAAGCTTTGGGCGGAGGCTGGGAGACCTGTGCCGCAGATGAGGGTAACCGGTGAATCGGTATTTATACCGGGTTGCGTTCAAATCGTTGCCGTGGGGAGGGCGTACAGCGCTGCGCTCCCCCTCCCCTTGTAGGGGCGGGGTTTACCCCCGCCCAATCTTGAACGCGACTCCGTATTAGGTATTGACGAACGGGCAGGAGAACACGGGTTGCAGAGTCAAGGGTTGCGAGCCCGCCGGGACAGGACCTACATGACTTGCTCCAGGGCCCGCAACCCCGAAGACTCGCAACCCGTTACAAGATTATAAACCATCAATCATTAGTGTTTGCCGCCATGGCCGCCACCGTGGCCGCCACCATGGCTGCCGCCATGGCCGCCGCCGCCAGGGGCGCCGCCGCGCGGGCCGCCGCTGCGAGTTGCGCCGCGTGTGCCACCCTGTGGAGTCTTACTGCCGCCACCGGGTTTGCCGCTGACTCCACCCGTTTTGCCGCGTGTGGAACCCGTTGGACCCTTACTGCCGCCGCCGGCGCCTGTGCCAGACGCTTTGCCGCCCGCGCCTGCCTTTGAAACGCCGCTGCCTTTGCCTGCTCTACCTGAAGACGGTGCGCCGCCCTTTGTTGCCCCGGCCGGGCCGCCCCCTGTTTTGCCTTTTCCTCCCTGCTGAAGGCCATGCGTGACAGATGATGCCGATGGTCTGGCGCCCCCGGAAGCACCCGGGCCTTTACCAGCGCGAGATGCGCCGGCGCCTGCGCCTGCTTTACGCGCACCGGCAGTACCTTTTGTACCGCCGCTGGGTCCCTGCTTAGCTCTGGCATTGGCCGCTGCGCGCGTCTTTTGAGAACCGACCTTTCCTGCCGCAGCCTGCTTGCTGAGGCTCGAGGTTTGCATGGTGTTCCTGTTGACGTTACTGTTGATGTTGGTATTGCGATTAACATTTACATTCATACTACCGCTGCCCCAACCCCACGAGCCCCAGCCCCAGCCCCAGCATGGTCCAACGCCTACCGCTCCAAAGAAACCGAAGCCGACTCCGACTCCAACTCCAAGGGCCACTCCCGGCCAAACGGGGGCAATGGCGAGCGGAGGCTCAGGCCACCACCAGGACCCGTAGACCACTGCCGGACTGTAACTGGGAACATAAACAACTTCGGGATTAGCAGGCTCGATCTCGATATAGTCGGTCGTAATCCCGCCGACAGCCTCTGTCGCACTTTTGACAACTACCTTCTGCTCCGCACCAGTCTTGAGATTGCCCGCAGCCCTGGCTTTGGCCCGCAGCTTCTGAACGGTGTCCATCACGTCGGCCTGCTGGGCCAGGAAAGCTTCTCCCAACTTTTGCGTCCAGTCAGGTTCCTGAGCCATCATGGCGACCACTTGCGGAAAAGGCGCCAGCGCTTTCACGCTCAAGTCCCAGTTCATTTTGTCCAGGGCGTTATTGAGCGCCCCGCCCTTCAGGTTCGGATGCGCCTTCAGCCACTGATCCGCTTCCATAACCTGATCCGGGTATGTCGCCGCTATGAGTACCTGAGCCAGCAGAGAATCCGGATAGAGCGCAATCGGGGCCACCATCTGGTCCAGCTCCTGCTGGCTGAATGTGCCGGCCCCTTCGGGATCCTGTTGTGCGAAAGCTCCAAAGGGGACCATAATCACTACGAGGACCCCGATCAGAACACGGATTGGAAACGAATTTCTTTTCATCTTCTCTCCTTCCGAATTGTTTCCGTGCACTTCCCCCTGTCAAAAAACCAAATCGACCTTAACAAACCTTTCGACTACCTTAAACGGACAAGGCCCCAATTTAGTTTACAAAGGCCTCGCTTTATTATTGATCAAGCCTTGGAAAATAGCAGATTTTTACGCAGGAGTCGATTTACTTATATTGCTTTTCGAGAAATCTGTAGAGAGTAGCGCGGCCTACTCCCAGCAGCTTTGCCGCTTTGGATCTGTTTCCGGCAGCCTGCTGAATGGCCGATGCTACGGAATCGGTTGAAAGAACCGGCTTGGGCCCCGGCTTCAAAGTCGTACAGGTCATCCGGCGGATTTCGAGCGGAAGGTGTTCGGCTTCGATCCTTGCCCCGCGAGACTTCACGAGAGCGAAGCGGATCGCGTTCTGTAGCTCTCGCACGTTTCCCGGCCAGCCGTAATCCATCATGAGAGACAGAGCTTCTTTTGCGAGCTGAGCGGCCTTCTGTCCCCGTTCGGCGGCCTGTTTAAGAAAATGGGAGGCAAGCAGCGGTATGTCGTTCCTGCGTTCGCGCAGCGGGGGGATGCTGAGAGGCACCACGCTGAGGCGGTAATAGAGGTCTTCCCTAAAATTTCCTCTTTCCATTTCCCGTCTGAGGTTCTTGTTGGTCGCGCTGATTATGCGGACGTCAACATAGATCGTCTTCTCGCCCCCAACCCGCTCGAAGGCTCCCTGCTGAAGCACGCGCAGCAGCTTCACCTGCATATGCCTGGGAAGCTCTGAAACCTCATCAAGAAAAAGGGTGCCTCCATCAGCCAGTTCGAACCGGCCTTTCTTGTCCCTGATCGCCCCTGAGAACGCACCCCTGACGTGGCCGAAAAGCTCGCTCTCCAACAGCCCATCGGGGAGCGCGCCACAGTTTACCGGCACGAACGGTCCGCCGGCCATCGGGCTTTCGTTGTGAATGGCTGCGGCCACCAGCTCCTTTCCAGTCCCGGTCTCGCCGGTTATGTGAACCGGACAATCCGTTGCGGCAAGATTTTTGATCTGCTCGAACACTTCGAGCATCTTGTGGTCCCTGCCCACGATGCCTGCAAAAGAGGTGAGTTCGCCCAGCCGGAGTTGAAGGCTCACGATCTCGGTCAGGTCCCGAAAAGCGGCCAGAACGCCAACGAAGACACCCTCATCGTCATACATGCCGGTTACCGACATTTCGATCCGGCGTGTGTCGCCCGAACGGGTGGCGGCATTTATGGTGTAGGTGTGGTGTTCCAACGACCCCGGCGGCTCGCCGCAAAAAGAACACTTGTTACCGCAGAATGGGGACCCGAATACGAGGTGGCAGTCACGCCCGAGGACATCTTCGCAGGAATATCCCGTGATCCTTTCAGCCGCCCTGTTGAAGAAGAGGATTTTCCGATTGAGATCGTGGGCGATTATACCCTCCATGAGGTTATCGAGAACACTCTTCAGGTTTTTTTGCTGAACGATAAGGTTTTCAAGAGTCGTCATTTTTCGCTCAATCGGGCCAGTGACTCGTTGAGTCGTTTCACCGTTTCGTACTTTACCCTCACCTCGCGAGGCGCACCGTCACTTTGCATCCATACGGAGACAAGGCCGGTCGTTTCGGCGGGAAGTCGATCCCAGGTAAGCGAGCTCTTTCTGCCAAAAACATCTTCGAACTGAACCGAATCAGGCGCCCCCTGGGGAGGAGTCGAGCCAGGGGAGCCGGGTTCGACGGCCTTGTCGTATTCGGCATTTTCCATGAAGGCCAAAAAACCCCTGACCGGGCCGGAATTCTCGACAGTCCTGGGAGGAGCCTCGCCTTCTTTTGTCCCCCAACCCTTGCTTTCCATCAACACCAGGTTCCCGCCCCCGCTTTCCGATTTCCATGTAATCTTCCTTATGTCGGCGGCATCCGCCGGGACAAGAGAACGGTCGGCCAGCGAAACGACAGAGCGCGGCATAGAGGTAAGGATGTGAGAGGCAAGCAGCACCGGACCTTGAATTTCGGAACAGTCGGCAACCGCCTCCTTTTTTGCCTCGTCGGGATTGGCAACCTTTAACTTCGATATTTTCCCGTCCTTCAGCTTAAGGGTGACCTCCAGCAAAGCTTGGGACGGCATGGAGTTTTTTTCGGCGAAATCGACAGCCCGCAGCCAATGCACTTCATCGAGCAGATTTTCCACCTTACGCGCTTTGATCGCGAGGTCGGGCGTGGCCGAGCATTTCCACTGCCTTGCGCCTCCCTGCCGCTCAAGGCTGAATTCCTTTTCGTCCCGCCATTTCACATCCACCTCGCTAACCTGGTCGGGCTGCCACGAGAAGAGTTCCTTCCTGCGCAGATCTTTCAGATTCTTGTTGAGGGCCCTGAATGTTGCGCTGGAAATCATGAAGATGTCGCCCCCCTGCCCTACCCTTGCATACCTCGCCGTCCCGGCAGGATTTCGGTCTCCCACATGCAGATCGAGCCAGTCGCCGCCTGTCAACAGCCGGACGACAAGAGAAGGCTTATCGAGCCCGAAAACCCCCGGATTACCCGCCGATTCGCCAATTTTGCGCTCCTGTTCGAGGTCTTCAAGGGACGAAAAAAAATCCGCGAACAACGCCCTATCGACATCCGCTTCAACAGGCTCGGAGATTTTCCAGTTATCTGCCTTCTCAAGAAGGATCACTTTTTTCTCCTCGCCCTCCCCGGACCGGATTTCAATTTTTTTAACCGCCGCTGCGTCAAAGACAAAAACGCGCCTGGATTGCTTTTCCTTCCGGGAGGCTTCCTTCTTCTTGGCCTCCATCACCAGATAAATTCCGCTCACCAGCAGCAGAACCAGCAAATATACCGCAGTCGACCGCCACTTCATCTCTGCGACCTCCTGACCCTGTAGACAAAAAACCCTGCGATAACGACCGAAAGAGGGACTATTACGAGAACGATCCAGAAGATCGCCGTCCCCTGCGTCCTGGTGAGCAGCAGAGGTTTGTTTACGTTTGGCCTTTCAATGGTAATCAGGTTGCCTTCATCGGCAAGGAAGCTGACCGTGTTGAGGAAGAAATCCCCATTTCCATACTGATTGAAATAGGGGTTGGACGCAAAGGAAGAGTTGCCGAAGACAACGAGTGTGCCATCCTTTCCTGGAGGAACGGTCTGATCTTTTTGCGTCTGGCCTGAGTGTTCCTGCTGTGCCTTAATGGTGGCCAGCACCACCAGGGGAACAGGACCGGCCATGTCCTTGTCTTTATCGAAGGTGGCCCTGCCCTGCTTCAAGGCTTCCAGGTCGCGTTCCGCCCAGGCGTTAGGAGAAGTAGAGGCGAGCACCTGCACGTCGATTCCATCGGGCGGCTTCCCGGACGGAACCACGGACCTGGCGTCCGGGTAAAAAGTCGGCTGACTGAAATTATCGGTTATCCTGTGCTCGCCATATTCCATCACTACAGGCACACGCTCGCTTGCGCCGAACAGCCTGCTCAGCCGGTCGACTACAACGTCATCACTGATTTCAATCCCGTAGTCTTTAAGAAAGCCTTTCAGTCCGGTCCTGGTGAGCGGATCGAGCATGAGCATGATTTTGCCGCCCCGTGCAAGGTAGCCCTTGATAATCTGTTGTTCCCGCTGGGGAATTTCTTTTTGAGGTCCTGCAATTACGACTGCGGCGGCATCCGAAGGCATATCTGCCTGCTCAAGGAGGTTCCACTGGGCGACCTGAAAGAGATTTTTTTCGAGGGCGGTCTTGGCGTTTGAAAAGCTGTCCCGCGCATCTGAAGAAAATGAATGCTCTCCATGGCCGGAAAGGAAATATATCTTCTTTTGTTCTTTTCGGCTCAGCTTCAGAAGCGCATTGGTGATGTTTTCCTCGTCGGCGCTCTGGACGACCTGCTTCTTATCATATCCTTCCAGCACAATGGTCCCATAGGTCTTTACTTCGTAGCTGCGCGCAATCTCAGGCTGGCTGTCGGGATCCACGAATTCGTATTTGATCATTTTGCTGTTGTAGCAGTAGGTGTCCAGCAGGTCCTTGATTTTATCCTTGTTTTGAGCGCCGGGACCACTGGCCGAAATGAATACTTTGACCGCTACCGGCTTGTCTATCTGGTTGAGGATATTACGTGTCTGTGCGGAAAGGCTGAAAGACCGCGTTTCAGTCAGGTCAACCCGTAATGGTTTCTGCTCGGCGATAAGAACGAGCACAACCATGATGCCCAAGAAAATGACCGTTGAAATTATGGTGTTTGCACCGTAAGCCCATTTATGCATGCTTAACCTCTCCAGCGGTAAGAACTTATCTGTCTAAGCGAAAGGAAAAGAAAAAAGGCTGAAAAGACGACGTAAAAGAGAATATCTCTGGAGTCTACCAGGCCCTTGGACAGTCCTTCGAAATGCTTTGACATAGACACATATTCAAGAATGCTTCCCAGCAGGGAACCTGCCGTTGACTGCGCTTCGCCTATGAACCAGAGTACGAGCAGGAGTCCGAAGGTAATAATGGCCGAGATGATCTGGTTTCGCGTGAGCGTCGAAGCGAAAGCGCCCAGGGAAAGGAAGGCGGATCCGAGCAGGAACAAGCCAATGTATCCGCAAAGAATAAGCTTCCAGGCCGGTGCTGAAACCAATGCCACTGCTATGACACCGGGAAGGGTCGCCGCGATCAGGAGTGCGAAAGTGGTCACGCAGGCGGCGAATTTACCTGCGAGCGCCGCCGCATCGGTCACCGGGTAAGTGTAGAGCAGTTCGATCGTGCCGCTCTTGCGTTCTTCGGCGTAAAGCCTCATTGTCAAAAGCGGAGCGACAAAGAGCATGACTACACTGAGGTTCCACAGGAATGAGCGCAGGAATAACTCCATCATGCTGAACTCACGAGCGAGCTCCGGGCGTTGCGCAATCTGAAAGCTGACCATAATGACCTGGGCCAGAATGTAATTGAAAAAAACACCCGAAACCAGGAGGAAAAAAAAAGCCACTACGTAAAAAATGGGTGACATGAACATCACGTAAAGCTCTTTTGCAAAAACCGGCCAAAAACCTTTCATGATTCGGCTCCCTCCCCTGAAGGCTCTTCAGTCACAAGCTGCATGAATATGTCTTCAAGGCTGAGTTGCATCGTTCTCAATTCAAGCAGGCCACATCCCCTCTGCACTGCCATCGCCGCAATCTCCGGACGCATATCCGTCGCCGGGTCGGTCTCTATTACAAGCCTGCTGGTTCCATTTGTCTCCAGGGAGACTTTTTGAACACCGGCCATGTTCTCAATTGCCTGCGCAAATTCCCGGCCTGGGCCGGTGACTTCAAGCACGATTTTAACCGTCTTCTGAAGCTGGCTGGTAAGGTTTTCCGGACTGTCGGTAGCAACGATCTCGCCTTTGTTTATTATGATCACACGCCGGCAAAGCTGGGCGACTTCCGGCAGAATGTGGCTGCTCAAAAGGATTGTTCGTCTCTGGCTCAATTCCTTTATAAGGCGCCTAATCTCGATTATTTGAGTCGGATCCAGCCCGATTGTAGGTTCGTCGAGAATCAGCACCGAGGGGTCGTTCAAAAGGGCCTGGGCCAGCCCGACCCGCTGCCGAAAACCCTTTGAGAGATTGCGGATAATTCTGTTGGCATCCTTTTCCAGTCCGCATGCTGAAATGACGCGGCTGATTTCGGCATTCATTCTTTTCGCCTCGACGCCCTTGGAGCCGGCTGCGAAACGAAGAAACCTGTTCACAGTCAGGTCGTGGTAAAGAGGCACGCTCTCAGGCAGATAGCCGACCCTTTGCCTGATCTGCAAAGAATTCTCCATAATATCGAACCCCTCAACCGCGGCCGTGCCTGCCGATGGAGGCATATAGCATGTCAGAATGCGAATGGCGGTTGATTTCCCTGCCCCGTTGGGCCCAAGGAAGCCGACCACTTCACCCTTGTCGATTTGAAACGAGACATTCTTTATGGCCCCAATGGAACCAAAGAATTTTGTCAATCCTCTAGCTTCGATCATCTCGCGCCCTCTTCAAAAACGTAACCGGATAGGCCGAATAGGACCTACAGGAGATACAGGCCCTATAAGTGCAAGACCCTCCGCACGGGATCCTCGTTCGCGCAAAGGGTCGCACATTTTAACCTTTTCAATGATAGGGGTCTATAAGGTTTTAAGAAGCTACGGAAGGATAATCCCCTGCTGTCGAATGTCGCGAACCGTTCTGGTCCCAAGGGAGGTCGAGCATGCCTGGCACAAATATTCATGCAACTCGCCGTCGGGCAGGATGAGTAAAAGCCTGCTGCGAACCGGCATAGCTCTCCTGCACCTCGGACAGTAAAGGGCTGATGCTCTGAATTCTTCAAACTGCCTTGGAGTGGCGGCAGGCATCACGCTCGAAGCCCCCAAGCCTTCTCAGGAACCGCCGGCTTCCGGCCGAATGCCGGATGCCGCCTCCTTGTCGGGATCTTTGCGCCGGTTCCAGGGCCACTTCTTACCCCTGTTCTCGCTTTTGTCCTTTTCTAAGTTGATGAATTCCCTCAATAATTCTTCCTGTAGGGGAGTAATGTCCTTCGGGATCCTTACCTCGATTTCGACAAAAAGATCGCCTCGCCCGTAGCCTCTCAATTTTGGGACACCTTCTCCCGGAAAACGCTCAACGGCCCCAGGCTGAGTCCCGGGTGCAATACGCAAGGATTTTACCCCATTCAATGTGGGCATTTCGACCGTGTCCCCCAGGATTGCCTGCAAGAAGGAGATGGAGATTTTGCAGTAAAGATTGTCGCCGTCGCGCTCGATCTGCGGATGCGGAGTCACCTCGATCCTTACATAAAGATCTCCGGCAGGGCCGCCCCGGTATCCGCCTTCACCCTCTTCTCGGAGCCTCAGTCGTGTGCCCGAATCGACTCCTGCAGGCACTTTTACCTGAACCCGCTTTTTTTGCCTCGTTCGCCCCTGCCCCTGGCATTGCTTGCAGGGAGAGACCAAAACCTTTCCAGTACCCTGGCACCTGGCACAGCTCGTACTTATTCGGAAAAAGCCCTGCGACTGGACCACCTGTCCGGAGCCCTGGCAGGGAGGACAGGTCGTTTCCCTGGTCCCCGGTTCCGCCCCACTGCCGCCGCAACGCTCACACTTGAGGAAGGTGTCTATCTCGACTTCCTTTTCGGTTCCTGAAACCGCTTCCTCAAAGCTTAAGTTCAAGGTAACCAGAAGATCGTCACCCGGCCTGGTCGCCGTTCGCTGGCGCGTCTGACCGGCAAAGCCGCCAAATGAGAAAAAGTCCTGAAAAATGTCCCCAAACGAGCTGAAGATATCCTCAAAACCTCTAAATCCACTGAAGCCTGTTCCGCGCAAACCTTCATGACCGTATGCATCATAGAGGCGTCTTTTTTGGGGATCGTGCAAGACCTCGTAAGCCTCAGCGGCCTCCTTAAACATTTCCTCGGCATTCTTATCGCCGGGGTTGCGGTCAGGATGGTACTTGAGCGCAAGCTGCCGGTAAGATTTCTTGATTTCTTCTTCACCCGCTTGCCGCGATACTCTCAGGATTTCGTAGTAATCTCTTTTCCCCATTTAGACCGGTTCCCTCCTGGAGACCTTACAGTTACATACAGGGAATACTTTATTTGGCAGGCGACCAATTGCTAAACATTATGAGCGTCCTTGTCAAGCTTAAAACGGCCAGGGACGGCACCCCGGAGGTGGTCACACCCCGCCTACTCACCCTGATGGCTCTCCGGCGACTGGTCTTCTTCGAAATACCCTTCTGAAGACCCATATTCTATTGAAGCACCGTAGGAGCCAACTTCATCAAGTATTTCCTGGAGGTCCGCTCTCGCTGCGTCTGCCCCGGGCAACTCACGTTCTACGGGAAGGGGTCCGGATTCCTCAATCTCACGAATGTTGTCGGCATTTATTGTACCCGCTGCAATTTCACGCAACGCCAAAACAACTTCCTTGTTACCCTTGACGTTTTCCAGTGACGGAGGCGCCCCATTGCGCAATTGCAAAACCCGTCTGACTGCAAGGTGCACCAGACTGAAACGGCTTTCCACATTTGTGAGGCAATCCTCTACCGTTATCCGAGCCATCGCAATCTCCCCTCTGTCAACCAGCTCTGCGTAACACTTACAACAAATAACAGAGGCTATCCGAGTTCGATAGAATCAATCGTTTGAGAAAACTACAATTGTGAACCGGCCGGACAGCCTAAGACTTAGAATACTCAACCGTTGGTAACGCTTATATAAACCCCGCGCGGGAAGATGGCAATACAAAAATCCCCCGGCAAATCGCCCCGCTAAAAGCATCCCCGCTCAGATCGGTCGGCCGATGGGTCCTTTCTTTTCGCCCGATTCGCCTGAGGTCACCATGGTTCCGGCTCATTCATTTTTCAGCGCGGAAGGGCCCAGTTCCTTTTCTTCGTCTTCGCTGAGTTCCATACCCTCAAACCTTGGAAAAGCCGGGGGCAGCCTGTCCGAATATATGTCGCCGCCACCGCCAACAAGGTCCGCGTAATTCTCTATGTCCAAGTCGCTCATCCACAAGGGTCTTTTCTGCCTTCTTAACTCCGTTATATTAAGTTCATGCAAATTATCGTTTTCCATTGTCGATCTCCGTCGTCATTGCGTTATAATATGTCATCTTCACATTGGTTAAACGAATAGGCCGCAACCCAGGAACCATTCGCACCATAAAGATAAGCACGCGCGATCAAACGTCAAAGGGAGATCATTGACGTAAACCCAGGACGCTTCAGGATACTAATATGGAAAAAGGTGTGCGCATTGCCGACCTGTTCCGAAACGAAGATGAATATATCGGCAAAACGACGCTCGTACAGGGATGGGTCAGGACCAAACGTGACTCGAAGGCCGGCATTGGTTTCATCGAACTCAACGACGGTTCCAGCCTGAAAAACCTTCAGGTGATAGCCGAACAGGAGCACCCGGACTACGGCGAACTGCTCAAGAGAATCACAACCGGGAGCGCCATTTTGGCCGAAGGGACTCTGTCCGTCTCTCCCGGCAAAGGCCAGAGTGTGGAGCTGCGGGCCGAACGAATACGCCTCTACGGCTGGGCAGACCCGGCACTCTATCCTCTTCAGAAAAAGAGGCACTCTTTCGAGTATCTGCGCCAGATTGCCCACCTTCGTCCCAGGACCAACACTATAGGAGCGGCGGCAAGGGTGCGCAACCGTCTGAGTTACGCAATTCACCAATTCTTCCAGGACCTGGGTTTTTATTATATACATACCCCGATAATTACCGCCAGCGACTGCGAAGGAGCCGGAGAAATCTTTCGCGTAACCACGCTGGATCCGGCTCACCCCATCTTTGGGGCTGAGGACCCCTACCAGAGCGACTTTTTCGCGAAGCCCGCCTTTCTAACCGTGAGCGGCCAGCTTCAGGCCGAAATTTATGCTCTGGCCCTGGGAAGGGTATATAGTTTCGGCCCCACTTTCAGGGCGGAGAATTCCAATACAAGCCGACACCTTGCCGAGTTCTGGATGGTGGAACCGGAGATGGCTTTCTTCGACCTTGACGACGACCTCGATCTAGCCCAGGCTTTCATCAAGAAGCTGGTCTCAGCAGCTCTCAACGATTGCCGGGAGGATCTGGAATTTTTTACCCGCTTTATCGATCCCGAATTGACAGGGCGCCTTCAAACCGCAGCCGAATCCGCCTTTGAAGTGATCTCCTACACCGAAGCGGTCGATATTCTACTCAAATCGACGGAGCAATTCAGCTTTCCAATTGAGTGGGGGCATGACCTTCAGGCCGAGCACGAACGTTATCTCACAGAAAGGGTTTTTCACAAACCCGTGGGGATCATCAACTTTCCGAGGTCGCTCAAGCCCTTTTACATGCGCGTCAATGACGACGAGAAGACCGTGGCTGCCATGGATATACTCGTTCCGGGCACGGGCGAGATAATTGGCGGATCACAGAGGGAAGAAAGGCCCGAAGTGCTGCTCGAACAGATGCGCCTTAAGGGGGTCTCAGCCGAGGACTACCAATGGTACATCGAACTCCGGCAATTCGGCTCCGTGCCCCACTCAGGGTTCGGACTGGGACTTGAGCGCATGATGCAGTTTATTACCGGCATCCCGAACATCCGCGAAGTCATCCCCTTTCCGAGAACACCCGGACACGCGGAGTTCTAAGTAAAAGATCGCTTCTTAAAAGGATCATTTCCTTTTAAGAACGAAAATCTGCTTGACCGGCAACGCTCCCAGCACTTCCCGGGTGGCGGCAAGTCGAGAGGGCTCCGACTCCAGCTCATCCCAGGAGTCCAAAAGGACGCACTCCCCATCTTTGCTGACCAGGATGGGCACCGTCTTTCTGGATGGTCTCTTGCCTTCGAAAACCATGCTCCCAGACTCTTCCGGGCGTACCAGTCTGCATTCGACGCTGAAGGAATCGACCGCCTGGAACAGGGTGGAAGCCGTGTAAGCATCCGGCGGAAAGGGTTCGATCCTGCCGTTGGTGAGAAGGAAGATGTTGTTGCCCTCTTTTTGTGCGGATTCGGACGTCTCCGTGCGTTGCTCGTTTTCGTTGTTTGCGAAGAAGGAAAGCTGGCTATTCTTGATAACCTCGGCGTTGTCCTTGCGTTTCATGACAAAACACTCCTTGCATCTTCCGGAATTCTTCAAGACCTCCAAGGCCCGGCTTATTTCACCCTCCAGGGTGCGCCCGCGCATTTCGTAGCAGTCCAGCCGGCACAGAATGCATCGGAATGCAGGAATCCTGCATTCGTCATTTTTGCACCAGACGTATTGGGTCATTGAATTCACTCTGTGAGGGGGTAGTTGAGACGCCGGTATTTTACCCGATCGACCGACCGAATAATACTTAAATAGCACGCAAGGAGCAGATTTTTGAAATTAGCTTGATCCGGCGAATCTTCTGTATGACAATACCGGGGTGAGGCCCAAATGCTGTTGACCGATCCGACCTGGAGAGATTATGAAAAGAACTGGAAAAGCCGGCCCGAGAATGGTAACGCTCACGTTAATGCTGTTAATTGCGTTGATCGGGGCATCCTGCGCCTCGACCGGGGAAAAAGGCGAAAGCCTGCTAAGGCAATCAGTCGAAACCTTCAACGACTCTTTTAGATTGGAGGACTACGAGGGGGCGTCCACCTTTATAGCCCACAATAAGAAAGGAGAGTTCTGGGCGGAGGTGGACAGGTTTAAAGGCAAAATCCGGCTCTCAGACTACGAGCTGAGGGAAGTCCATTTTAGTAAAGGCAAGGGCGAGTCGGCCCTAGCAATCCTGCATTTCCAATACTGGCGGCCCGAATCGCCGGTCCTAAAGAGTGTTATTGTTACTCAGAGATGGTATTACTCCGAAAAGGAAAAAATATGGAGGTTGGGCGATAGCGGGTTTGGGGTAATTGTCGGCGCACGGTAAGGTCTTTTCAGGTTTCGGGGTGTACCCGACACACATTATCTACTATCTCAGGACTTCGATTTCAAAGACAAACGGCCACAGCTTGCCTGTAACGAATATTCTGCCTTTCCCAGGATCGAAGGCGATCCCGTTGAGGGCCTCGGCGCTGGGCGGCACCTGGTCCCGTAAAGCCGACATATCCAGCCACCCGGCGACTTCACCCGTTTTCGGAGAAATTATTGCTATGAAATCCTCCTGCCAGATGTTGGCGAAGATTTCACCTTTTATGTACTCAAGTTCATTCAAACGTTGGACGGCCATGCTTCCGTCACGCACCCGCAGTGAATGTTCGGGAGCCATTGTCGCGGGATCCAGGAATATAAGCTCCTCGGTGCCGTTGCTCATTATCAGGCTGGTCCCGTCATGTGTCAGCCCCCAACCCTCACCGGCGTAGCTGAATTCGCCTTCCGGCGCAAAACTCTCCAGGTCATAGATGAACCCTTTACCGGAGTACCATGTGAGCTGGAGCAGAGACCCATTCCATAGCGTCAGCCCCTCTCCGAAGTATCTGGCCGGAAGATCGTATTTCTTTAGCACGCGACCGGTTTCCAGTTCCACCCGGCGCAGGCTGGACCTGCCGTTCAGGCCCGTGCTTTCATAAAGGAAGCCGTTGGCAAATATCAGCCCCTGAGTGAACGCCTCCGGATCATGGGGGTACTTTTTCACTATTCCAACCTTGAACAAAGGGGCAAAGTGCCGTCGGCAGGGGTGAATCGGCGCCTCTTCCCCTCCAGGGCCCTGGGCGGATTGTAAAAGAACGATAAAGAAACAAACAAGAGCGGCGCTTTTAGGTCTCAGGGTTGTAACCATCTACCGTCGCTCTTCCTACGCTGTGGTAGTTAAACCCAAGCCGGCTCATCGAGGCCGGCCTGTAAACGTTGCGAAGATCGACGAACACAGGGGTTTTGAGGGCTTTTTTGATGCGAAGCAGATCGAGTGCGCGGTATTCGTTCCACTCTGTCATAAGAACCGCCGCATCAGCGTCTTGGCAGGCCTCATACGGATTTGAGCAGAACTTTACGCCCGCCAGTAATTTGGCTGCCTCATTCATCGCCTGCGGGTCATGAGCGCGAACCGATGCGCCGTGTTCGACCAGCTTGGAAATAATGGTTATGGAGGGAGCGTCTCTTACATCGTCGGTTTCAGGTTTGAATGCAAGGCCAAGCACTGCGACGGTCTTACCGCCCTCATGGCCTCCGAGCGCCTGGCGGATTTTTCGAGTCATGCGCGCTTTCTGAGCGGCATTTACTTCTATTACCGCCTCAACAATACGGAAGGCCATTCCATTTTCCTGGGCTATTCTGAGCAGGGCCTGAGTGTCCTTGGGAAAGCACGATCCCCCATAACCCGGGCCGGCATGAAGGAATTTTTTGCCTATTCTGCCGTCAAGACCGATGCCGCGAGCTACATCCTGGACATCAGCGCCTATTTCCTCGCAAAGGTTGGCAATCTCGTTTATGAAGCTGATCTTGGTGGCCAGGAAGGCGTTGGCCGCGTATTTTATGAGTTCTGCGGTTTCTATTGTAGTTATCACAAAAGGAGTTTCGATCAGGTAAAGCGGCCTGTAGACCGACTGGAGCACCTCCTGGGCCTTTTTTGAATCCACTCCCAGAACGACCCGGTCGGGACGCATGAAATCATTGATAGCGGCCCCCTCCCTAAGGAACTCGGGGTTGCTGGCCACATCGAAATCGGCCTCTCCATTAGCCTCGGAGATAATCCGTTTGACCTGCGCAGCCGTACCCACCGGAACCGTGCTTTTGTTTACCACGACCGTGTAATCGCGAAAGTAGGGCGCCATCAGGCGGGCGGCCTCATAGACATAGGAAAGATCCGCATAACCGTCACCGCGCCTGGAGGCCGGCGTCCCCACTGCAATAAATATGACCTCCGCCTGCGGAACCCCAGGGTCGTAATCGCTGGTGAAAATCAGACGGCCCGCCTGCGAATTTTTCTTTATCAATACTTCAAGACCGGGCTCATAGATGGGGATTTGCCCGGCCATCAGTTTCGAAATTTTCGATTCATCATTATCAATACAGGTGACCTCGTGCCCGAATTCAGCAAAGCAGGCTCCGCTAACGAGTCCAACATAGCCCGTCCCGATGATGGCTATTTTCATCAGAACCCTCCCCACAGTCGTTGATATAGCGCAGCCAAGACGCCGAAAACAGCGCCGACCGATCGACCCGTTCACCGTATCAGTGGGGATTATTTATCAGGTTTGAGAGGGAAATACAAGAACAGCGAGGACGGAAGACGAATGCCGGATGAGGTATGGAAGATGAGGGGCGACATACGAGGCAACCGGAAAAGGCCAATCATATGCATTTGTCAAGTGCAAAGCCTTTCTTTAAGCAAGCTGAACCTGGACTGCATGCGGTTGTTTTTCACAGCGATCGCGAGCGCTTTTTTCGAACCTACTATTACAACCAGTTTCCGTGCCCTGGTGACGGCCGTATAGAGAAGGTTGCGCTGGAGCATCATGAAGTGTTGGGTGAGCAGCGGGAAGACCACTGCGGGGTATTCACTTCCTTGTGACTTGTGGATGCTGATTGCGTAAGCGTGAATGAGTTCCTCGAGTTCGGAGAAACCGTACTTTACTTTTCTGCCGTCAAATTCGACCTGGATTTCCCCTTCTTCAAGACCGATCCATCGGATGCGGCCAATATCCCCGTTGAATACATCCTTGTCGTAGTTGTTCCTTATCTGCATCACCTTATCATTTATGCGGAAAGCGCGGCCCGCCGTCTCAAGGGTAATTCCCCTCGGGTTGAGGGCCTTCTGGAGAACGAAATTAAGGTTTTGCGATCCGGCCTCTCCACGGTGCATGGGGCTCAAGACCTGGACGTCCTCCATGGGATCCAGTCCGAAGCGCTTGGGTATCCTCTCGGTGCAAAGGTGGACGATGGTGTTCAACGCCTCCTGCGGGTCTTCTCTGCTTATGAAGTAGAAATCCTGTCTTCGGCCGCTGTCGGCGCGCAGGTCGGGAAAAACCCCCTGGCGGATGAGGTGGGCGTTTGTTATGATTCTGCTTCGGCTGGCCTGTCGAAATATCTCTTTCAAACGGATAACCGGGCACCTTTCCGATTGGATTATGTCGCCCAGCACGTTGCCGGGCCCCACGGAGGGGAGCTGGTCGACATCGCCCACCAGGACCAGAACGGCGTGAGGCGGCGCTGCTTTGAGCAGGTGGTTGGCAATTACTATGTCCATCATGGAAATCTCGTCCACGATGAGCAGGTCTGCGGAAAGCGGTTTTTGCTCGTTTCGCTGAAACCCACCGAGTTGGGGGCTGAATTCCAGGAGCCTGTGGATTGTAGCCGCCGGGTGTCCCGTCGCTTCCGAGAGTTTCTTGGCAGCGCGCCCGGTGGGCGCCGCAAGGCTCACCCGCGCTCCCATGCGCCCGTATATTGCAAGAATCGCCCGAACAAGCGTGGTTTTGCCGGTGCCGGGTCCCCCGGTTATTACAACGACTTTTTCGCGCAGGGCCAGCCTGACCGCTTCTTCCTGAAGGGGGGCCAGCGAGAAATTGAGCCGCCCGCGCACCCAATCCAGTGCGCCTTGCGGATCTATCCTGGCTTGCAGCCTCCTGTAGCGCTGAATTGCGGCAAATCGACCGGCTGTGCCGACTTCAGAGGCATGCAGCGGGCTCAGGTATATCGCTCGTTCGTCTCCGAACTGCTCCGCAGCCGCCGGTCCAAGCTTTTCCTCTTTTATGCGCATGTCCGCTCTGAGCCGGAGCAACGCCTCTTCCAGGATCGCCGCGTCGATTTCCAGTGTTCTGCAGCAGCGCTCTATCAGCAGGCAGTGCGGCAAACAAACGTGCCCTTCCTCGGTAGCCTCATGCAACACGAAAAGGATGCCGGCTTCGGCCCTCAGCGGAGAATCGGCTGAAAATCCAAGGCTTCCGGCAAGTCTGTCGGCGGTAAGGAAACCGATTCCCGTAATTTCCATCGCGAGCCGATAGGGATTTTCCTTTACGATATCCACGGACTGCGGGCCATAACTCTTGAAAATGCGGGTTGCCAGCGTTGCGCTGGCGCCGTTGGACCTCAGGAAGATCATCAGAGTGCGGATTTCTTTTTGCTCCTCCCATGCCTTTCGTATCTGCCCTATCCGGTATTTGCCGATCCCTTCGATCTCAAGCAGGCGCTCTATCTGGTTTTCGATTATGTCCAGGGTTTCTTCGGCAAAACGTTTGACAATCCGGTCGGCCATTTTTGGCCCTATGCCCCGTATGAGACCCGACCCCAGGTATTTTTTGATTCCCGCAACCGTCGAGGGCGCTGCGGTCTCGTAGCGATCGACTCGAAACTGTCTGCCGAAACGGGCGTGAGTATGCCAGGTCCCTTCCATCACAAGGGTTTCGCCCGGGCACACCGATGCAAAGTTACCAACGGCCGTCACCAGTTCCCTGTATCCGGGGGCCCGGACCTTGATCACACTGTAGCCGTCCACTTCGCTGGCGAAGGTGATTCTTTCCACCAGACCCTGGAGGCTGCCGCTTTTATTTTTGAGCGAATTCTGATTTTCCATATGCAAAAAACTGACAAGAAAGTGTGAAATGTAGTATATTTTATAATTAGTGAGTTAGTACATTATAAAAGAAAAGAGTTGCCCGGTCCTCAATCCCGGCGGCGGAGCGAGTGAGCCATGTCCCTTTACATCAAAACCGACGATTACCGTAAACACGGAATAAGCAAATATTCCGATCCAGCCCTGATAAGGGCCGTTGTGCAAAAGGAGCTTAACATAGACCGGGTCTTCGTTTCATTCGTTAACAAACATGAATATATCAGGGTGGATTTCCTGCGGCCAAGGCCACACCGCAGATTCAACAGGCGAACGGACAGGCGCGCCTCCTCGAGGTAAACCTGGGCGCCTTCGGGCGCCCTATTTTTTTCACTTAATGACATTGGAACTGCGGGTTTTTGCATACGGGACCCTGAAAAGGGGCTTCCCAAATCACGACCCATACTGCGCCGGAATGTTGTGGGCCCGTCCGGCGTGGCTGTGGGGAAGGATCTTCAAGCTCAGCGCTGAAATCCCCGCGATGACGGTACCCCATGAGGATATCCTGGCATTCGGGACGGCAGACGTCCTGGCCGACATTTACTCCCAGGAAAGATTCGAAACCTCGCTGAGAAGCGGGGCAACCGTCGGTTTTGTGTCTTCAGGGCGCGGCCCGGGCTGGAAAAAGGTTCGCGGAGAATTGCTCGTATTTGACGATCCCCAAACCAGGCTGCCGCTTTTTGACCGCCTTGAGGAATTCGATCCGGGGAGTCCATCGACTTACATAAGAGCGCTTGTATTCGCGACCATGGCCGATGGCCTGAGAACCTCCGCATGGACTTATATCGCAGGGTTCGATCCCGCAGGTCTTGAAGAATACGCGGGGGAGAGCTGGGGGCAATGCCGGCAAATCGCTCCGAGGAAAACTTGTCGATAAGGCTTTTTATGCCAGGAAATTTTACAGATTTGGGAAAGTAGGATAACTTATTGATATATAAGGTATTATTGTGTCCCTAGCCCCTGCTTCCCTTTTTTTCATTCGGAATAGTTTACTTTGGGATTGTCCCGTCGGCCCCGCTCACATACTCTTTTTCACGGCATAGTCTTCAGGAACTACGAACAGCGCCGGGTCCAGGGACTTCTGCTCGATTTTTCTGAGGGTGCTGGCGACGGTTTCACCCATCAGGTGGTTAACCGTGTAAACAGGGAAGCCGCCGAGCTTTTCCACCATGCCCGCGACATCGACCTGCCTCAGCATCGGATTGCGCTCCGCGATGGCCCCCACTTTGGCCCCCACGCTCTTCAGTTCCCGGTAGCCTGCGACATCTTCCGAAACCCAGTATTCTCCGTTCATTATGGCAATCCGAACGTTGAACCTGCGGCACCGGTAGCCGGCGATGGTCTTCAACTCATCTGTGGGAGTAACCTGGATCGCCATCATCGCCCCCACTATTTCGGCCGCTTTGTTCTTATCGGCTGCGGATACCCCTGAAAGCCCCGGCAGTTCGGTCAGATTCAGATCTGTACAGGTTTTCGCTCTGGTGTCGAGCGAGTGGAGTTCCATGGCGTCGTAGTCCACAATGTAGACCTTGCTCCCACCCAGTTCCACCCGGAGGGATCTGGGAGTGAAATAGTATTTCTGAATTGAGGTCTTGGTTTGCTTGCCGGAGAGGTTTGTGGATACGCTTTCGGTTTCCCAGTAAAGATCGGCCCAGGCCGAGCGCGCGCAAAATGCGGCAAGCAGCGCCGTGAGGGCAAAACAAATAATAGGACCTGCTTTCACTCCTTACTCCTTGCTCCCCGCCGCCTGCTCCTGCTTCATAAATTCCCTGAAGATGATCAGTTTCTGCACGTCCTGAGTGCCTTCCCCCAAGGAGGAGGCCCATGCGTCCATGGGATACTTGTGAATGGGGTGCTCGAAGACAACCGAAGCGGCTCCGAACAGGTCCGCCGCCCATTGACCCACAGCCCTTGCCAGTTCGACCGAAAGATATTTGGCCATGGAAGCTTCCAGCCTGAAATCGACTCCCTGGTCTTTTTTCCAGCACGTTTTCCAGAGCATCAGCCTGGCGGCTTCGATCCTACAATAAAAATCGGCGGCCTCAAACGATTTAGCCTGCATGTCGATCAGTTGCCTGCCGAAAAT
>Ga0187771_10000576_pt1 | contig 22956 bp, 17 predicted proteins | sample 0116_SJ02_MP15_1_FD_133139 | JGI IMG/M metagenome (GOLD analysis project Ga0187771, IMG submission 133139) | Tropical peat soil microbial communities from peatlands in Department of Meta, Colombia - 0116_SJ02_MP15_10_MG | ecosystem: Environmental > Terrestrial > Soil > Wetlands > Peat | place... | reverse complement strand
CCTGGCCCAGTGATTACGTTGACGGCTCCGCGTGGGATTCCTGCTTCCTCGAGCACACGTCCGAGCAAGAGCGCGACTATGGGGTCGTCGCTCGCAGGCTTGACCACAACTGTGTTCCCGGATACGAGGGCCGGGATGACCTTTGCAACCACCGAGAAGAGGGGATAGTTGAACGGCGATACGCAGGCCACCACCCCCAGAGGCTCGTGGATCACCAGGGCAAACTTGGCCATGGTGTCCTCTGACCAGTCCCCTGGGAGGTACTCCCCGAAGATGCTCCTCGCCTCCTCCATGGTCATCTTGATTCTGTTCAGGGAGGCCCTGACCTCTCCAAGGGCTGTGCTCGACGTCTTGCCAGCCTCGAGGGAAAGCGTGCCCACGAAGTCCTCCCGCTTATCCTCGATCATGTGCCTAGCCCTGTTCAGGATGTCTATCCTGTCTATGGCCGGGATGTCTCTGATGAGTTTCCTTGCCCTGTGGGCGGCGTCTATGGCTCTGTCAACGTCTTCCTTACCCGCGGCCTGAACTCTTGCTATCACACTGTCATCTATGGGGGTGTCGACAGGGAGGGTCCTCCCCCTTCGGGACCTCACCCACTCTCCGTCGATGAACAGCCGGAATTCCGGAATGCCTTCCCTTAGCTGGTAGCAGTTTGAAAACAGGTTCGAAAGGCGAAGCTTACCCTTCGAGATACGAGCCATGATATGGACAAGGCAGCATGGGACATATAGTTGTTCCTTTGTTTTTCCTTCATTGGGACGTTCCCGACCGATACGACAGAGTTGCGCAGCCGAGAAGAGCCTTAAACTGGCAGCCACCCTGCGCGCAAGAGCTGGATATCGAAGCATGGAGCTGCCCGAAGGGAGAACGACAAACGTCTGGGACCACCGCCTGATGACCGACTATGACGTTCACCTCCTCATGGAGGGGAAGCACACGAGGCTCTACGAGAGACTGGGATCGCACCCGATGACTCTCGACGGGGTCCAAGGAACCTCGTTTGGCCTGTGGGCACCCAACGCTAAAACAGTCTCTGTAGTCGGGGACTTCAACAACTGGGACCGATTAGCCCACCCGCTTTCGAAACGGAGGGACTACTCCGGTCTCTGGGAAGGCTTCATTCCAAACGTTGGTGCCGGAACTCTCTACAAGTACCATATCGTCTCTGTCTTCAACGATTACACCGTGGACAAGGGAGACCCCTTCGCAAGGCGATGGGAGGTCCCTCCTCTGACCGCGTCAATCGTCTGGGAGGGAAGCTACACCTGGGGGGACGACAGTTGGATGGCTGGGCGGGGGCCCATGAACTCCCTTTCGTCCCCCATGACGATGTACGAAGTCCATCTTGGGTCGTGGAGGAGGAAAGTGGACGGCAGTTGGCTCGGGTACAGGGAGGCTGCGGACCAGCTGGCCGCGTACGCCACTGACATGGGCTTCACCCACATCGAATTCCTCCCTCTGATGGAACACCCTTTCTACGGCTCCTGGGGGTACCAGATCTCGGGGTACTTTGCCCCCACCAGCAGGTATGGGTCCCCTGACGACGCGATGTACCTTATCGACCGTCTCCACAGAAGTGGAATTGGGGTCTACCTTGACTGGGTTCCTTCGCACTTCCCCGAAGATCAACACGGGCTGTCCTTCTTTGATGGGACCCACCTTTTCGAGTACGCCGACCCTAGGCGAGGGTTCCACCCAGACTGGAAGAGTTGCATCTTCGATTTTGGCAGAAACGAAGTCCGCGCATTCCTCCTGAGCGCTGCTCACTTCTGGCTCGACGCCTTCCACGCGGACGGGCTTAGGTGCGACGCCGTTTCGTCTATGCTCTATCTTGACTACTCCCGTCGGCCCGGTGAGTGGGTGGCGAACGTACACGGCGGAAGGGAAAACCTGGAGGCAATCTCCCTTCTGAAGCTCCTCAACGAGTCAGTCTACTCGGCGTTCCCAGATGCACAGACCGTGGCCGAAGAATCCACCGCCTGGCCCATGGTCTCAAAGCCGACATACACAGGGGGCCTTGGGTTCGGGATGAAGTGGGACATGGGATGGATGCACGACACCCTCCATTACTACGGCGCCGATCCCATATACCGAAAGTATCACCACGACGAGCTAACTTTCAGCATGTGGTACTACTTCTCCGAGAACTTCATCCTCCCCCTCTCTCACGACGAAGTCGTCCACGGCAAGGGTTCTCTATTCAACAAGCTCCCCGGGGACGAGTGGCAGAAGTTTGCGAATCTTCGGTTGCTCCTCGGGTACATGTACGGCCATCCCGGGAAGAAGTTGCTCTTCATGGGAGGGGAACTCGCCGAAAGAGAAGAGTGGAATCACGAGAAGGGATTGGACTGGCGCCTCCTTGGGGAACCTGCGAGCGCAGGGGTCCAAAGATGGGTCCGGGACCTCAATCGGCTTTTGAGGGCCGAGCCAGCGCTGCATGAGCTCGATTTCACCTCCACAGGCTTCGAGTGGGTGGACTTCAGAGACTCGGACAACAGTGTGATTTCCTTCATCAGGCGCCCTGCAACCGGCTCTGGGGTGGTCCTGGTTGTCTGCAACAACACTCCCGTGCCGAGAGGCGGGTACAAGGTGGGGGTCCCCGTTGGCGGGGAGTGGAAGGAATTACTAAACAGCGATGCGATCGACTACGGCGGGAGCGGAGTCGGGAACCTCGGCAGAGTGGTAGCGAAAGATTCCCCCTCCCACGGGCAATCCCGTTCAGTCACTCTAACACTTCCTCCGCTGGGGTGCCTGTTCCTCAAGCCGGTGGATGTTTCCGCTGATTCGAAAGTTTAACTCTCGTGAGTGAGGCGTTGGCCGGATTGCGGCGTTTTGTCTGCATCCACGGGCATTTCTACCAGCCTCCCCGCGAGAACCCCTGGACCCGGGATGTAGAGCGCGAATCTTCAGCCGCCCCCTATCATGACTGGAATGAGAGAATAGCGTCGGAGTGCTACGGCCCGAACTCGGCTTCGCCCCTGGTCGGGGAAGACGGCAGGATTGTCGAAATGGCAAACAACTACGCCAAGATGAGCTTCGACTTTGGGCCCACGCTGCTCCGTTGGATCGAATCACATTACTCTGAGCTGCATGCCCGAATCGTCGACGCAGACAGGGAGAGCGCTAGGAACTTCTCAGGGCATGGCTCCGCCATGGCCCAGGTCTACAATCACATGATAATGCCTCTAGCTAGTCCAGCTGACCGTAGGACTCAGACCAGGTGGGGGATACGGGACTTTCAGAGAAGGTTCGGAAGGTATCCCGAGGGGATGTGGCTTCCCGAGACCGCGGTGGACACGGACACTCTAGAAGCTCTCGCAGAAGAGGGAATCAAGTTTACGATCCTATCGCCGCGCCAGGCGTTGGCCGTCAGGAAGGAAGGAGATGCGCGCTGGAATGACGTCTCAGGCGGGAGCGTGGACACGAAGCGGGCTTACCACTACAGGCTGCCATCGGGACTCGGGATCTCACTCTTCTTCTACGACGATGCAATTTCCACCAGAATCGCCTTCGGGGACCTGCTTTCGGACGGCGCTCGGATGTCCAGGGCGTTCCTCGAGAGGTTCTCTGAAGACGAGGGGCCCCAGTTGGTGAACGTAGCCTCGGATGGTGAGACCTACGGCCATCATCACCGCAACGGCCACGTCTCCCTCACCAGGTCGATCTGGGAGGTCCAGAAGAGCGGCTTCGCGTCCATGACGAATTATGGGCTCTTCCTTTCCCTTTCCACCCCATCCTACGAGGTCCGGTTGGCGGAGCCCTCGGCGTGGAGCTGCGCCCACGGCGTCGATAGATGGAGGAGCAACTGCGGATGTGGGTCGGAGATAAGGCCTGGGTACAACCAGGAGTGGCGCACCCCACTCCGCAGGTCCCTCGACTGGCTCCGGGATCAGTTCACGGAACTGTACGTGACCGAAGGGAATGAGGTCTTCGACGACAAAGCTGCGACGCTGGCTGACCTCGGGGGTTCCGGCATCGGAACCGAGCAAGGACCTAGGGAGTTTGTCGAGACACATGTCAGGAGGGTGCTTGGCGCGGGCGGGATCAAGAAGGGCATGGATCTCGCCGAACTTGCGGAGTGTGGTGCGCTCATGTTCGCGAGCTGCGCATGGTTTTGGGAGGACATCTCGAGGCCCGAGACGAGGCAGATGCTAAGGTACGCGGCCAGGGGCATGGAGCTTGCGAGGCAGGTTTCAGGGAAGGACTTGGAACCCGACTTTAGTCGGAGGCTAGGCCAGGCCGTGCCCAACGACCGGGGTTTCAGGTCAGGCCCTGGCCTCTTTAGCCAGCTCATACAGATGGGGAACAGCGCATGAACCTAGGCAGATCCAGCGGCGTCCTCATGCACCCCACATCGCTCCCGTCGCGCTGGGGCGTGGGTGACCTTGGCCCTTCCGCCCGCGTGTTCGTCGAACTGATGGCCGAGGCGCATCAGTCCCTCTGGCAGACACTTCCCTTAACGCCCGTCGGAGGCCATGGGTCTCCCTACAGTCCACATTCACTCTTTGCCGGCAATCCGCTCCTCCTTAGCCCGGAGGTCTTGGAGGAGCAGGGCTTCCTTCGTGCCCTTCCCTCTCCGATGCTAACGGAGGACCCACAGAGTGTGAGCTATCCCGAGTGTTTGGCATTCAAGGACTCCCTGATACAGAGCGCCTTTGCATTCAGCTTCGACAGGACGAGGCAGGAGCCGAGGTACGCCGATTTCTGTGAAAGGAACGTGGGTTGGCTCGACGACTTTGCTCTTTACGACGCCCTCACAAGGAAGTACGGCGGGCCCTGGTTCGCGTGGCCCGAGGAGATCAGGAAGAGGGATGCCAACGCGGTCACAAGGGAAGCTTCTGGGCTATTGCAATCCATCAACCTTGCAAAGTTCGCCCAGTTCCTATTCGAACAACAGTGGTCTTCGCTGAAGGAGTTCGCCGCGTCGAAGGGGGTGAGGATGCTAGGGGACGTCCCTTTCTACGTTCTTCACGACAGCTCTGACATTTGGTCTCACGCCGACCTCTTCAAGGTCAATCCCGATGGCATGGCGCTCTTCGTAGGAGGTGTTCCCCCGGATTACTTCAGCAGGACAGGGCAGAGGTGGGGGAACCCGGTGTACGACTGGAGGAGGATGGAGAAGACAGAGTACCGATGGTGGACGGAGCGGGTTTCAAGAGACCTAACCCTTGCAAACTACCTGCGGTTGGATCACTTCAGAGGGTACGTTGCCTACTGGGAAATCCCCGCCGACTCTCCCACGGCTGAGAAAGGGAGCTGGGTCCCTCTTCCGAAGACATTTCTCGAATCGGTCAAAACCAATTTTCCCGATCTCCCCTTCGTCGCCGAGGACCTTGGCGTCATAACCGACGAGGTCAGGGAGGCAATCGCGCGCCTTGGCCTCCCTGGCATGAGGGTTCTTCAGTTCGGATTCGACGGCTCGCCGGACAACCCCCACTTCCCTGCCAATCATCCCAAGAACTCTCTCGTTTGTACGGGCACCCATGACACGAACACCACGCTTGGATGGTATCTTGAGGAGGCCACGGACAAGGACAAGGAGATCCTCCAGCGGTACCTTGGACGGCCTGTGACGGCTGACTCTGTGTGCGACGACTTCTTGAGAATGGCGATGGGTTCGGCCTCCGACCTGTGCGTCATACCTTTCCAGGATCTTCTGGGGCTGGATGGAAGGGCCAGGATGAACAACCCTGGCGCCTCGGTGGGAAACTGGACGTGGCGAGCGCTTCCCGAAGCGCTCTCGAAGGCTCCGTTCAGGAAGCTGGCAGATCTTACTGTGTCCGCGGAACGGGGTTGGGCCCTCTAACGCGAAACCGACCGCTGGAGCTGCCTAACCCTGGTCTGCACGACCCTCACGAGCTCGGAGCGAAGCTTTTCTCCCTTGAACCCTGAACTCCTGATCTTCACAAACGACTTTGACAGCTCCACGTCGCCGAGCATGTAGACCCATTTCTCGAAGTCTCCCCTCCCCGAATGGAATTCGAGGGACTTTGCATCGACGGTCTTCAGGGTCTCTCCGAACTCCTTCAGGCTGCGGGTTACGGAGTCTAGTGGTCTGCCTACGTCGAGGTAGAAGTAGAAACTCCGTTCCTGGCTGACAGGAGAAAGAATTCTCTCGGCCAATCCCTTTGCAACAGACACGATATCTCCCCTCCCCTGCTCCCTTTCTAAGCCTTACTCGATGAACTGCCCTTTAATGTTGGCCCCCTCAACCACAGTTCGGTGAGGGTTGACCTTGGCGGCTGCAAGGGTAGCACCTTTCCCTATGTCGACATCGTCTCCCACGACGCTGAGGCCAGTCACCCACGTCGGGCTCTCCAAAGACGATCCGACCTGCGCATGGCGGCCTACTATGCTGTCTTGTATGATGGCCCCATCCCCTATCACGACCCGGTCCATTATCGCCGACCTTTCGATTGTCACTTCCTTGCCGAGTATGCAGAAGTTATCGACGCACGAGTCCCTTATGATGGATCCGTCCTCTATCTGACAGTGCCTTCCTATCAGGACGTGCCCGTCTAGCCGGATTCTTCTCGATAGGGCCTTCCGCACCAATACCTCCTTCCTGTGGACCGAGTCAGCACTCCCGCCCTGAATCCACACGTTTCTGAGCTGTTGCAGAGGATCCCCCAGATAGGCGGCTTGTCTCGACGGGTCCTTGAGAACGCTGGTGACCGCTGACAGGTAAGCCCTTGGGGTCCCGACATCGAGCCAGCTCCCTTTCATGTAGTATCCGTAGACCATCCCTTTGTTCGTAAGGTAGGGGATTAGGTCGAGCCCGAAATCGAGGCGCCCGTTCTGTGCAATCATGGCGCGCACCTCCGGCTCGTTGAATACGTTTCTAATCTCAGGTGAAATCAAGTAGATGCCCGAGTTCGCCATCCTCGAGGGGGCCGTCTCCCTTGATGGCTTCTCCACGAACCGCCTTATTCTCCCTGATTCGTCAGTTTCGGCAACGCCGTAGGATTCGACGTCCTCCACCGGAGTAAGGCCGACAACCATAAACGCCTTGGTCCTCTCCTGAAAGGCAAGCATATCTCGTAGGTCGAGCTCGAACAGGTTGTCCCCCTGGACCACCAGGAACTGATCTCTTACATTGTAGTAGTCCATGAGTACCCTGACAGAATCTGCGCTTCCGACATCTTCAATTCGGGGCTGATACTTAATGTGGACTCTCGGCCATATCTTGTTCTGCGCAGAGAATCCCTCGCCCTCTCTGAAGTAGTCGAACAGACTCCTGTAGTTGACGTACCCCTTTGCCCCGAAGACGAAGTTTCGAATCCCTTGCCTCGCGAGTTCTATGAGCGCAAACTCCACCAGGGGACGGTTGAAGATTCTTACCACTGCTTTGGACGATTCTGCCGTCAGCGGCCTCAGCCTCCTCGCCTCCCCACCAACTGGGATCATGACCATCATCCCAGAAAGAGGCTCGGTGGGCAATGACGTGAGGGGCGAACCCCCGCCTAATATCGTCTTTCGCCTAACCGACAGGAAGAATTCACGAATAGGCAGATGACGCGGTGATAACCCCAGTCCCAGTCAGGTACACCTTCACCCTTCCCCCTTGTCGCGTAGTGACTGCGTAGCCTGCCTCCATGAGCCTGTCCAACTCGACCTGCAGTTCAGGAACTCCCACTCCGAGTTTCATCGCAAACTCGTCGATTGGGATAGCCTTCTCAGGAGACTGCGCCCCGAGCACCATCAGGGTCGAAAGAAGTACCTTTGGACCCTCACTCATACTTCGTCCCCCCCGCCGCATCCTGGTATACACCAAGGGTGCTCTTTGCCACGTTCTCCCAGCTGTACGATCTTGCCTTCTCCTCGCCTCTTGTCGCGAGGCGGGTGGCAAGCTCCCTGTCTGAAAGGATTCTGACAGTGGCGTCTGCGATCGCTGAAGGGTTGTTGGGTTCGACCTCAATGCCGTCCACGGAGTCTTCGACTATCTCTGCCAGGCCCCCCACCCGAGACACGACCAGCGGGACCCCGGCCGCCATGGCCTCGAGAGCGATTATTCCGAAGGGCTCGAATCGGGAGGGGACCACCACGACGTCAGAGGACCTCAACGCCGCTACCAGCTCGCTGTCGTTTATGAAGCCCGCGAAAGTCGTGCCGTCCCTCACGTGTTCCTGTGTAGCAAGTGACTCCAGCTCTGCACGCATGTGCCCGTCCCCGACGATTACCAGCCTGGACTCTGGAACAGTCCTCCTTATGGTGGGGTATGCCCGAATCAGATCATCGAATCCCTTCTGCGGGGTGAGCCTCCCTACGGCCGTTATCATTTTTTGACCTTCCCTCACGTTCCACCTCGCCCTTGCCGCCCTCCTGTCGACTGGTCCCTCGAACTTCAGAGGCTCGACTGCATTCGGGATTTGCTCTACCTTCTCCTCCGGTGTCTTGAGCCTCGTCAGTACCTCAGACTTCATCCAGCCGCTGACCGCTATGACCCGGGCCGCCTCGAAGGATCCCCACCATTCCAGCCCTTCCACCATGGCCGATTCGGTTGTTGGAGAGTTTGAAGAGCGGGAGGCTTCCGTGCTGTGGAAGGTCATCACCAGGGGAGCCCGGAGCAGGTGTTTGGCAGCCACCCCAGCTGGGACCGTAAGCCAATCATGGATGTGGAGGACATCTGGAGTCCCGAATTCATGGGCCAGCTGCCCTGCCCGCTTCTCGAAGAAGTGGTTGAAGAGCAGGACCCAGCTGTGGAAGCTGGGCGCGGGGACCCCAACGGGCACCCTGTGAATGTAGAGCGAGCCTTCGTGTTCCTCGTATGGGGTTCCGGGGAAGTCAAGGGTGATCACATGGACCTCGTGCCCCGAGAATGCAAGCGATTTGGAGAGTCCCTCGACGTGCCTTGCGAGACCTCCGATAATCCTCGGTGGGTATTCCCAGCAGAGCATGAACACTCTCATGACGGTACCCCGTTACGTGAAAGCCAGTGCCCCAAACCAGGAACGCCTTGGGCATGGCGGCGCCCCCAATAATTAGCGTTGCTCTGCGGCCGAACCCAAGTAGGTGACAGACCGGACGTGCGGAATCCTTTAAACGAGGCCATCAAGGTCGCCGGCCAACCACCTTCTGAAGCCTCATTGAACATTGCCATTTTCGTCATGGAGATAGGTGTCGACAACGGGATCCATACGTACAGCGGAGGGCTTGGCGTGCTCGCAGGAGACATGGCCTACTCCTTCGCAGACCTAGGGTACCCGGCGACATTCGTAACACTCCTGTCGCGCAACGGGTACACTTCGCAGACACTCGATTCCTCATCCGGGCAGCTTGACGCACCGGAGCCATGGAATTGGAAGGAGCTTTTGTCGCCCATGGGGGCGAAGGCAACGATGGAAATCTGGGGCAGACCTCAGACAGTAGGAGCTTGGGAGTACAAGATCAAGGGCAGGACAGAAACAAGCGTTCTCTTTCTCGACGTTGACTACCCCGAGAACGACAGGGGGGTAAGGCAGGCCACCGACAGGCTGTACGGAGGGGAACCGAGCGACCGGCTCACCCAGGATATCATCCTTGGCATCGGGGGCTACAGGGTCCTAAGAGCCCTTGGGCGGGACGTTGACATGTACCATCTTAACGAGAGTCACGCAGCCCTTGCTACCATCGAGCTCCTCAGGGACGCAGGGAGTGCAGAGGCGGCCCGGAGGAAGTGCGCATTTACAACCCACACTCCTGTGGCGGCTGGAAACGACGTTTTCCACGTGGAGGCTGTGGAAGAGGCGTTGGGGGGTTATTCATGGGTCAACTGGAGAGAGGAGTCTTCAGATGGAATCGTCAACCTCTCCAGACTTGCTTCGAAGTACAGCGGAATGACCAGCGCGGTCTCCTTGAAGCACAGCTTCGTTGCAGAGCGTGTAATCGGGCATAACCGCATCACCTACGTCACCAACGGGGCTTACCACAGGAGATGGGTGCACCCGGAGCTGAAGAAGCTCTACGACGAGCACTTCTCAGGCTGGGAGGACACCCCCGCGCTTCTAGGAGGCGCCGTAGGGCTCCCCTCCGGGGACCTGTCCAAGGCGCATCGAGCCGCCAAGCGGTCCCTTGTATCCCTGGTTAACCTCCACAATCCGGGGCACTTCGATGAGTCGTCCCTGACCATATGTGTAGCGAAGCGCATCACCGGCTACAAGCGAAATGGCATGCTGCTTGGTGACCCGGAAAGGCTCCAGAAAATCGCCGAGGAGAAAGGGGAACTGCAGATCGTCTTCGCCGGCAAGACCCATCCCAGAGACACATCAGCCAAGGGGATGCTCGCGGACATTCTCCGAAAGGCGGACCTTCTCAACAGGGGAGTGAGGAAGGTGAGGGTGGCGGTACTGGGGAACTACGACATTGAAATGGCCGAAGTGCTGGTAGCGGGGGCTGACGTGTGGCTGAACAACCCGAGACGCCCCCTCGAGGCATGCGGCACCAGCGGCATCAAGGCGGCGATGAACGGTGTGCTGAACCTCAGCATCTACGATGGCTGGTGGCTTGAGGGCGGAATTGACGGCGTGAACGGCTGGGGATTCGGTAGGAGGACGGACTGGTCAGACCTCAGCGAATCAGTCGAAGGCGAGGATGAGGCTGGCTTATACACGAAACTTTCATCTTCGGTGCTCCCCACGTTCTACCGAGACAGGGAAGGATGGGTCAACATGCAGAAGAGAAGCATTGCCACGGTGGGGCCTCTCTTCAACTCCTATCGCATGGTGGAGGAGTACGTCACAAAGGTCTATGAAAGGGCGGCGGGGACGCCTGCAGTTTATAGCGGACCCTGAACACTCTCCCCTGGTTCAGAACTTTGAATGGATCTGCGAGGGCAACTGGGGTCATTGTCCTGGTTTTGCTGGGCGCCACCCTTCTCCCACTTGCGCCTGCTAGCGCCGGGTCTGCCCCAATCATCCGAATGTCGGTGACCACGGACAGGTACGTCTATCCTCTCGTAGGGCAGCTCGAAGTCACGATTGGTGTAACGAACCTGGAGATTCAAGCGCTTGAAGGTCTTTCGATCAACACGACCGTCTACAACTCGGCCAACAAAGTGGTCATGGTCCTCCCTGCCGTTTCCGATGGCGAAGTCGGGTCTCTCTCGACGACGAACTTCAACGTGTCTGCTGACTATTCACTCGCAGACGCAAACTACGTCATTGTCAGCGATGCAACCATCAACGGGACTCTCGTCGGGTCGGCCAACGTCCCCCTGGTCGTCCTCAACACCGAAGGGAGGGCCCCACTCACCTTGGCTATGGTCTTCCACATGCACCAGCCAATCTACCTCAACCTCCAGGGGGAGTTCGAACAGCCTTGGGTTCAGGTCCACTCTGGAGGAGACTTCCAATACAACGGAACCTGGTACGGGGCGTACCTCTGGCACGTGTTGATGCTTCAGGAACATCCAGGAATTAGGGTCACCTTCAACCTCCAGCCGTCACTTCTGTACCAGTGGAACGTGAGCTTGGCGGACTTCAAGTACAATAGCACTTACAACAATTTTCCAGCCCAGGGCGCAAGCCTATCCCATGACCTGGAAGCGATTAACGAGACGGTAGCAGGATACAGGGCCTTAGCGGCTAGCGGCCAGGCCGAGATTCTGACTTCGCCCTTCTACCACCCGCTGTCGGCCATCTTGGTGGAGTTGGGGTGGTCCAGCGACCTCCTCGCCCAGATCGAGCTAGGGAAGAACTATACAGATTCGTACATGGGGGTGAACGCCAGCGGTATGTGGACCCCCGAAATGGGATTCACCATGGGCATGGTGCCCATAATGCAGGAAGCGGGGATCCAGTACACCGTGCTCGATCAGGCGAACCATTTCGTGGGAGCGCAGGGGCCCGGCGCTAACTCCAGCCTCTTCCAACCCTTCGAGCTGGACGGAGCCAACGGATCCCACATAATCGTCTTCTTTAGGGACACTCAGATTAGCACCGACCTGTCGAATGTTTGGAACAGCATCCCGAATCCAAGGGTGGCAGCGAGCGATTTCATAGCAGCGGTGGCCAGTGTCTATCGGACCTCGCCGGGTGGGGTTCTCACACTCGCTTCCGATGGGGAGAATCCTATCATCCAAAATGGGGTGCTCAGCGCACTCGACTGGAATGCCATCTACGGCGCCATAGAGGGCCAGAGCTGGCTACAGACCTCTACCCTCGGTTCCATTGTCGCCAACCACCCTGTCACCGCCAAGCTGACCTATGTCCCCACCGGGTCCTGGTCGGGGGGCTTCGGCCTCTGGATTGGCGTCCAGTCCAAGACGGCGATTTGGCAGGCGATCCAGAAAGCCCGCGCTACCCTGGTCAACCTTACAGCCACCTATGGGGCCAATAACCCCGAAATCAAGAAGCTCTGGAACTATCTCTACATAGCCGAGGGGAGCGACTGGGAATGGCAGACTCCATCAGGGCCTTCCTGGTTCGCAATGCAGGGGTACAGATACGCCAATGCAGCCACGATATATCAGCCCCCTGCGACCGTTCAACTGAATCTGTGGCCCGTTTACATCGCAGTTGCTGCCGCGGTTTGCGTCTTGATCGGAGTTGGGCTCCAACTGTGGCTTCGTGTGAGGACACGAAGGCGCTAGACAAGAGCCTGTTCGGTTTCCGTGTCGAAGAGATGGGCGTTTGCGCTAGTGAAGTTCATCCACACGCCGGCCCCGATTGAGGCGCGAAAGTCCATTGGGGTCCTGGCAACGATAGTCAATTTCCCACTTTTTCCATGGACGAACTGCTCAGAGCCCATCATTTCGCTCCCGAAGACGGACACCTCAACACTCCCTTCCCTCTGACTCGTGTCCACGACTATGTCCTCCGCCCTTATCCCGTAGGTCGTCTCCTTCGACGATCCGTTGGGAATGACCCTCGAAACAGCAGGATGGACAGGGAAGCTGAACTCCTCACACTGGAACACGGCCCCCGAATCGGACGTCTTGATTGTTCCGTCTATGAAATTCATTGCGGGGCTGCCAATGAACCCTGCTACGAACTTATTGGCTGGGTGCGCGTAGATATCTGTCGGTGGGGCCACTTGCTGAATCATCCCCTGCCTCATTATGGCCACCCTATCGGCCAGGGTCATTGCTTCCGCCTGATCGTGCGTTACGTAAATTGTGGTAGTCCCGATTTTCTTTTGAAGGTTCTTTAGCTCTATTCTTGTTTGTACCCGTAGCTTGGCGTCAAGGTTCGAAAGTGGCTCGTCCATAAGAAAGACCTTCGGATTTCTCACAATCGCTCTCCCCAGGGCTACCCTCTGTCGCTGGCCGCCACTGAGTTCCTTTGGTCTTCTGTTCAGAAAGTCTGAGATTTCCAGAATATCGGCTGCTCTGTTAACCGTCTTTTCGATTTCTTCCTTTGAGTATCCCCGCATCTTTAGTGGGAAGGCCAGATTGTCGTGCACCGTCATGTGAGGATATAGTGCGTAGCTCTGAAAAACCATGGCCACATCCCTGTCCTTTGGGTGCACGTTGTTTACGGGCGTGTCGCCGATATAGATGTCTCCTGAGGTTGGCTTCTCAAGACCGGCCACCATTCTCAGTGTCGTTGACTTCCCGCAGCCACTCGGGCCCAGGAGAACGAGGAATTCACCATCTGCTATGTCGAGACTGAGATCCTTGACGACGGGGGAGACCTTGAAGACCTTGTTCACGTCTCGAATCGAAACTCTAGCCACTCTTGGTCACCCTTTGACGGAACCAGCTGTGAGACCGGTGACCAAATACCTTTGGAATATCATGAAAACAACGAAAACTGGCACCGCCATGATGAGCGACATTGCGGAGAAGGTGCCATAATAGGTGTAGGTCGGTGTAATCAGTGAATAGAGAGCCAAGGGGAGTGTCCACATGTTGTTAGTTTGCAGCATTACGTGAGCGAGTGCAAAATCCAGCCAGGAACCCATAAAGGCCCATAGAGAAACCGTGGCAACGCTCGGCAGAGTGAGCGGTACGAGTATCTGCCAAAATGCCCTAAACTCGCTAGCGCCATCTATCATGGCCGCCTCATCGAGATCCCTCGGGACCGAATCGAATGCGCCCTTCATTATGAATATCGAGAGTGCAAAGGAGCCCACTGTGTAGGGGATTATGCAACCCCAGTACGTATTGACGAGTCCGAGTGTCGCGAAGATTAAGAACTGTGGAATGATGGTGACCACCCCAGGAAACATAGTAGGAAGGAGGAAGGAGAACATCAAGCCTCCCCGGCCGGGAAAGACGCGCCTCGAAAATGCGTACCCCGCGGGCAGAGTGAGAGCCACCGATGCAATGACGGTTGATACGGTTATCACCAGACTGTTTCGCAGCCAATCTGCAAACGTCCCTCCTGTGACTTGCAGATTAAACACTGAAGTAAAATGGTCAAGTGTCGGAGCATTCGGGACCGGCACGAGGCCGAGGACGAAGTGCCAACCCGTGGCAAGCGTTTCTCCGGGAGTGAACGCTGTCGAGACCACCCAGAGGACCGGGTAGATTGAAATCAAAGCCATTAAGATTAGGAAGGCGTGCTTGAGGACTGCCTGGACTACTTTCCCAACAGTCCACTGGGCCCCTGGATTGCTGGTCATGTTCCCTCCCTAGTTACCCCCATGTATCTTGTCCAGAGCAGTCCCGGGAAGAACAGGAAAATGAAAGCAATGAAAGCGTAGGCAGCTGCTACTGAGAAATTCAGGAAACCGCCGAATGCAAGATTGTAGGCCTGAGTTATGAAAATTGTGGTACACACACCTGGACCACCGGCCGTAATCAGGTAGGCGGAGTTGAAGTTATTGAACGTCCATATCGAACCTAGAAGTAGGCCAAGGATGATCGTTGGTCGAATCAAGGGCACTGTAATATGACGCATCCGTCTGAACCCTACCGCACCGTCGATGGAGGCCGCTTCGTACAGCTCCGTGGGAATGCTCTGAAGGGCACCCGAGAAGATAATCATCATGAATGGGTACCCCAGCCAGATGTTCGCAACCACAATTGCGAAGAATGCCCAGTGACAGTCTCCAAGCCAATTAATCGGCGCTATGCCAAACTGTCCGAGGAACCTGTTGAACACCCCGTATTGAAGGTCATACATTCCCTTCCAGATTAGCAGAGTAATGAAGGATGGCATGGCCCAGGGCACAATGAGGAACAATCGGTAGATGTTCTTCCCCTTCACCTTCGAGTTCAGGATGAGTGCGAGAAGCAATCCGAGAGCGACGGTGGGGATGACGTTCGAGAATGTCCAGATCACCGTGTTCTCTACGATCACTGGGAAGTTTGGGTCTGAGAAAATGTAAGCATAGTTCGTCAACCCGATGAGGTAGAAGTTCCTGATGTGCCCAATGTTCATGTTTGTGAACGAGATGTAGATGTTGTACGCGAAGGGATAGAGCACCAGAAAAAGGAGCCCAATCAGAGCCGGCAGTATGTACAGATAGGACGTCTTACTGGCCTTGAGTCTCTCAAGGACTGACGCCAAATATGACACCAACTATGGCTTGGTCTGTGTTATAAGCCTGCGTGCGGGCTTCTAATACACATTCGGGTCGGAGAGGCGGTCTGGAACCTCTCGCTACACTAAAGAAAAAAGAGAAGGAAGGCAGACCTAGGCTAGGCTGCCAAGTGCTTTCAGAATGGTTTGTTCTATCGAGTTTAGACCTGCTTGGATTGCCGATGATGTGACGGTTTGAGAACCGGTACTTGGTGCAATGGTTGTCAGGTAACTGCCGGTGGCGGTGTAGGCCTCACCCATAGCAGGGAAGTTCGGCGTCGGCCCACTCAAGGCTGCCTGCGCGAGATACCCCACGGCCGCCGGGCTGCTCGTAATGGTCGTGGTGTTCGCTAGCAATGCATTGCTTGGAAGGTCACCTGCCAGGGTGAACTCGTCTGCCTGGTGTTGCTCATTAGTGAACCATGCGACGAACTTGAATGCTGCTGCTGTTTCAGCGGGGGGCTTTCCGGACGCTACGTACCAACCCTGTGCTCCTATGATTGGCGCCATCGGCTTACCTGTTGAGCTCACGGTCGGAAGTGGAGCGACTCCGTAGTTGATGTTTGCCTTAGCCCACGTACCCTCGTCCCAGGGGCCGTCGATTATCATGGCTGCATTGCCCGCGGCGAACATGCTGGTCATTGTGTTGCAGCAGGTGTTGTATGGCATGTAGTTGTCGTTGATCAGTGTGTTCCTGAATTGAATCGAATTAAGCGCGGCCGTGGAGTTTAGGGTTGGATCGTTCGGGTTTGTTGGGTTGAAGATTGTACCACCGAAGCCTGTCAGGAAGGGCCACCACCAGTATCCGCTATCGAGCGGGAACACGATGCATGCTTGCGTTATCGCTCCAGATGAGCTAGTCTTTGTCAAGCTTGGGCACATGGAAATGAGCTGGCTCGTCGTTGTCGGTGGGCCGTTAGGCAGCAAGGCCTTGTTGTACACCAGAGCAAGGCCGTTGATGTTCTCCGGGAGACCCCAGAGGTGGCCTTGGTAGGTGAAATCTTGGATGGCGGCGGGGAAGTATTGGCTAACGAACGTCGAGTTCACATATGGGGTAAGGGGGGTGATGAAGCCCGCTGAAACGAATGTTCCCGTCCAATCACTCGGTCCTCTGAGAACATCCGGGGCTTGGTTTGCCAATGATGCCGTTTCGAAGTCGGGCTCTTGGGTGTTTGACCCATGGGTCTCTAGGTTGAGGTGAATGTAGGGGTAAGTTGTCTCGAACCCAGCCACGGTCTCGTTGAATGCCTGGTATTCCGTGGTTCCGGGTGCGTAATCCGCCCAGACGGTTATGGTTACTGGAGTGGGGGGAGCCACGTAAGTTGAAGTTGCCGTTGAAACTGAGGTCGCTGTACTTGTTGCCGTCGACGTACTCGTCGTGGGCGCAACTGTCGAAGCTGTATAGTAATACACCCCTGCACCCACTACTACGAGTAGGACAACAATGATTACCACAGTTACGAGTGTGCTAATGCCTTTTCGAAGGGATTTGTCTCTGTTTATTTTTCTCACGTATTTCGTCGATTTAGAAGCGCATGCTGAGGCTATAAGAGGATTCCCCTTATTTGTTCGGCCTCTCCCCGCTCATCAACCCATACCCTTCAGGGAGCGGAAGGCCGCACGACTGTTAACGCCCCGTCTCCGCCGAAGCCCGTGAAACCGAGGGCCGAATGGAGAGTTAATAGCACCTCTTCGAGCTACTGGCAATTCAAGGATGCTCGCTCCCAACCGAGGTTTTCAGTATAGCTTTGCCCCGCGCTTGGGTCCAGAGTGGGGCTCGGGAGGGATATTTGGACTGAAGCACCACCGTGGGGTGCTCTTCTATGATCTGGCGTTCGAGGCAGAGGCTCACTTCGTGACCAAAGACGGGGACGAAGTCTACGCGTTCGACCTTCTCGGGCCGGCCCCCAGGTCCGGAGGGGACACCTACAACGCGGTGGAGGCGGTCGACGATCAGATCTATTTCGGAGGCTGGGTCCATGCCCCCGCAGTCTACAACGGAAGGAGGGATGCCGGAGGGACTATCTCCTTCAGGAACAAGTTCAGTCACCTGCACGCATACGACATCAAGGAACAGAAGGTTAGGCTACTGTGGGCCGACACCGTAAGGAGCGAGACCGAATGGGTGGGCGAAGTGTCGGAGATTGTCCACGACCCGGTATCGGACAGGCTGATAGTGGCCAGGGGCGACGGTCACGCGAATCTTGGAATCTTCACTGCAGACAGGCAGAAGGGAACAGTCGAGAGGCTGAGTGAACTCCCAGCGCTCAAGGGGACCCACTTCCTCGACTACATGTGCTTTGACGTCAAGAAGGACTGGACCAAGGGGATGGAAGGCATTCAGACCCTGGACCTTGTCACGGGTAAGTGGTCGGTCACGCCTCTGGACTACCGATCCATGTCGGTGGACGGCGGATCCGTTCGGAGCCCCCTCCCGGGATGCGCGACGTCTGCCTATTCCAACCTGTTCTTCTTCGTTCATGGAGGAGTCGTCGTCGGCGACCCCGTCGACGCGCCGAATGAGATGAGATTCCTACGACTCCTCGATTTCAAAACACCATACGCCCCTGCCAGGACCATGGCCAAGCCCGTGCTGGGGGGCGTGATGGTTGGTTTCAACGCATACTCTCACGGTTCCAGGCGCCCAGGGAGCGGGCCTGATTCATCCCCAATAGCTGGCCCATCGGTCATTCTCTACGTCACACCACCGCAGGTGCGCATAGTAGGTGCCTTCGGGGCGAGGATAACTGGTTTCGAAAATGTGGGGGGCGAGCTCTTCGTGGCGGCCTCCAACGAAGCGAACCTCGGATCCGGCGACGCAACCCCCATCGACACGGGGTACAGGGAGCTCGCAACATTTGACCTGGGCCGGCTCCTGGAGGCTTCTCCTCCGGTGACCTTCCACGGCCTGGGTGCGCAGGTAGGTGTCGAAGTCTGGGGAGGGATACCGCTAGACGGTTATCTTTCTCCCGAGCTTCTCTGCGATGTCACGACAGCGAACAAGCTCACCATCCATGAATATCGCCTCTCCCTCCCCGTGGCGTCGGCACGCCAAGAGGTATTCGAACTGAAGCCCGGGAGGAACCGGCTCGACCTCTCGAGTTTTCACGGAATCGTTTCCTTCAAGCTAGAAAGAACCGACGTGGGCTCAGACTACTGGGTCACCCTGAAGTAGAAGCGCCCTCAGAGGCCGATGAGGCTCGGGTCGAACGCAACGGAGAGGGCTCCAAGCAAGCCCGCGTCGTCGCCAAGGGGCGTTATCCTTACCTCAGGGACCCTGTTGATGGCGTAATCACCTGCCATCTTCTGTATCGGTGAGAGGACCCGTTCGGGGTTGTTCAACGCCACCCCTCCCCCTATAGTCACGAGCTCCGGGTCATAGGCGTCCGAGATGTTTGCCACTCCAATGGCGTTGAGCCTGCCGACCTCGTCTACCACACGAAGGGCGAATGAATCTCCCCTGTCAGCCTCCCTGTATACATCGGCCGCATTGGCCGACCCAATCCTCGCCAGCAGCTTGCTCCCAGAGAGGGAGGCACGTTCTGCTTCTCCGAGCTCTTCCCAAATCAACCGCGCTAAGGCAGGGATGCCTGTACCAGAGCAGTAGGCTTCCCAGTGCCCGCGCGCTCCGCACCCGCAGGTCAACCTCCCTAGGCTGTCTATGGTGGTGTGCCCCACCTCCGCCGCGTTCCCTTCCTTTCCAAGCAGTAGTCTCCCGTCCACTATTGCGCCCCCTCCGATGCCTGTGCTTATCGTTAGGTAGAAGATGTTCGAAAGCCCCTTCCCCGCCCCCCATTCCTTCTCCCCGAGGGCCGCCGCGTTGGCGTCGTTCACAAGATGTACCTCGAACCCAAGCGACTCCGTTAAGGAGGCAATGATTGGAACGTCCTTGTATGGGAGGTTCGCGGTGCGAGTAATCAGACCCCGTTTCAGATTCAAGGGCCCTGGGCTGGCAAGGCAGACTCCCTGGACCTTCTCCGGGGAGATGCCCTTTGTGACTTCACCGACAATGGTGCTGATTTGCGCAAGGTACTCGCCAACAGCCTCACTGACAACCATTTTCCTAGCCTCCCTTCGCAGAATCTTCCCCGTTCTGGTGCCAAGACAGGCCCTGACCCGCGTCGCACCAAGGTCTATGGCGACTCCGAGTTTTTCTTCCATGGCGATGGGTCTTCCGAGGCCTGTAAATTGTTCTTTTCTCCGCCCCCTCTATTCGACTTAAAAGCACAAGCGCGCAGGTAGCATCCCATGAAGGTTGGAGTACTCACAGGGGGAGGGGACTGCGCAGGGATAAACGCGGTCATAAGAGGGGTCGTCAGGCGCGCCGAGGACAGAGGTGCTGAAGTAGTCGGCATCCGGAGAGGGTGGGCAGGGCTTCTCGAGCCGGACTTCGTCCCCCTGGTCTACGATCAGGTGGCTGACCTGGTCTCCGTCGGTGGGACCTTCCTCCTAACGTCGAGAACGAACCCGTTCAAGAAGGAGGGAGGGCCTGAACTCGTGATGAAGAACACCAGGGACGCCAGACTGGACGCCCTCATCACAATTGGAGGTGAGGACACGCTCGGGGTCGCCCATAAACTCGCTGCCCTAGGCCTTCGGGCAGTCGGCGTCCCCAAGACCATAGACAATGACCTTTCAGAAACAGACGTAACATTCGGGTTCGACTCCGCCGTCAACGTAGCGGTAGACGCCATCGACAGGATTCGTTCGACAGGCATGTCACACGAAAGAGTCATGGTGGTGGAGGTCATGGGGAGGGACGCAGGGTGGATCGCCACACACGCTGGAATAGCGGGCGGGGCGCACATCATCTTGGTCCCCGAGGAAGAGTTCGACATGGGAGAAGTCTGCGAAGCCGTGGCTGCAAGAAGACGGGCTGGAAAGAACTTCACTCTGATAGTCGCGGCCGAGGGCGCAAGAGTCAAGCTCAAGCACGGCCAAGTTACTTCCGCTCAGGAGCTTGACGAGTTCGGCCATCCGAAGTTGGGCGGCATAGGCCACCTCTTGGCAGGAGAAATTGAAAGGGTGACTCGGCTGGAGTGCAGGGATGTGGTGCTCGGGCACACCCTTAGAGGAGGTTCCCCCCTTGCCTTTGACAGAGTGCTCTGTACACGTCTCGGAGTCGCAGCCATGGACCTGGTCACGGAGGGACGATTCGACAGGATGGTCGCGTTGAAGGGGAACGCAATAGTCGATGTCGGGTTGGGCGACGCCATCAAGGCCAAGGCCCTTGACAGAGATCTGCTGTCGGTCGGCCGCCTTTTCCACTAGTCGGCCGCCACGGAACAGCCAGGGCGGAGGCGGTAGCAGACGTCTAAGGGCGCTTAGGCTACGAGGTCTGCGTCCCCGGCGTCTGGATGACGCTATCGACTTTGAGCCTGTCGTGGATCACTTTCCTGAGTTCAGCGGCCATGTGCAGGGGGTTCGCGTTCTGCCAGGCGTTCCTGCCAACCGCGAGGCCGGTGGCACCAGCGTCCATGGCCCCTTGAACCTGCCTGAGAAAGGCCTCGTCCGTTGAGGCCTTCGGTCCCCCCGACATGAAGACCTTCATCCCCGCCCCCGCCTTTACAGCCCACGAGAAGCTAGCAGGGTCCCCCGTGTACTTGATCTTGGCCGCATCGGCTCCCAGTTCCAGAGCCGCCCTAGCCGCGTATGAGACTACCTCCTTCGAGGTGTCGATGGCCACGGCAGCCCCCCTGGGGTACACCCAGGCTATGGCAGGGAGGCCTCGCGCGTGAGCCTCCTCCTGGATCCTGCCGAACTCGGCGAACATTTCGGCTTCGTGTTCGCTACCCAGGTAGATCGTGTAGCCTATCCCCTTCGCTCCCAGTGAAACAGCGTACTCGACCGAGCAGACCTGGCGAGATATGGGGTCCCCCTTCACAAGGGCGCTCTTCCCATTTACTTTAACGAGCAACGGGACTCCCCCGGTGTAGAACCTTTCTGCAACTCCCTTCTGGAATATGACGCCGTCGAACCCTCCCTTGACGGCCAGCTCCATTACGAACGATGGGTCGATGTTCTTTTCGTTGAAGTCAGTGGACGGCCCGTGTTCCAGCCCCTGGTCATAGGCGAGCAGCATGCTCCTGCCATCCTTGACGAAGGCTGACATCCTGTCTTGCTTCATAGTTCCCACCTCCCCCTTAGTCACTTAACAGTCTTCCGGAATGCGATGCGTTTCTTGCCAAAAACAGTAGGAGGAGCGCTCCCGGTTGGCCCGGGGGCGCCCGTTTCGTGCGTTGTACCTGATCTATGGGAACATCCCGAGTGTCTTGACTGCGTCAGCGACCCTGGCGACACCGACTATCATTGCCGCTGTCCTGTTGTCCACGTTGTACTTCTGTGCAGCTTCGTGGACGTCGTAGAAGGCGGCCGTGATCTTCTTCTCCAGCATGCCGTTGACCTCGGCCTCGGTCCACGAAATCCTTTCTAGGTTCTGGACCCACTCTAGGTAGCTTACGATGACGCCGCCTGAGTTGGCTAGGATGTCGGGGATCATGAAGACGTTGTTCTTGTGTAGGATCTTGTCCGCTTCTGGAGTCGTTGGTCCGTTGGCGCACTCTGCGATGATCTTTGCTTTGATTCCTTTTGCGATTTCTGGCAGGATGGCGTTCTCGAGTGCTGATGGGGCGAGTATGTCGACGTCCATCTGAAGGAGTTCCTTGTCAGAGATGGGCTGGCTGCCTGGGTAGCCGACCACCGAACCTGTCTTCTCCTTGTAGGCGATGAGCTTGTCCGCGTCGATGGGCGTCTTGCTCATGATTGCGCCCTTCGAGTCGCTGGCTGCCAGCATCTTGGCGCCGTAGGTCTGGAGGATCTCGGCGTAGAAAGAGCCGGCGTTGCCGTACCCTTCCACTGCGAAAGTGGCCTTCTTCAGGTCAATTTTGCTGACCTTGGCCGCTTCGACGGTGCAGAACACTGCGCCCCTGCCTGTGGCCTTGTCTCTTCCGAGGGAGCCTCCAAGGCTGATGGGCTTGCCCGTGATTACTGCGGGTGACACGACGCCCGTGAGGGTGTTGTAGGTGTCCATGATCCAGGTCATTGTCTGACCGTTGGTGTAGACGTCTGGGGCAGGAATGTCCCTGTAGGGCCCGATTATTGGGGTGATCGCCGCAGCGTACCTGCGGGTGAGCCGCTCATTCTCCCCCAGCGACATGTGCTTCGGATCACAGATGATGCCTCCCTTGGCACCTCCGTAGGGGATGTTGGCGACGCTTGTCTTCCAGGTCATCCAGGCTGACAGCGCTTTGACTTCGTCAAGCGTGACGCCCGGGTGATATCTGATGCCGCCCTTGAACGGCCCTCTTGCATCATTGTATTGTACCCTGTACCCGGTGAAGACTTGGATCTTCCCGTTGTCCATTTTCACTGGGAGTGACACCGTCAATTGTCTCTTAGGGTGTGCAAGAATCTGATGCAGTCCTTCGTCGAGCTTCAGGTACTCGGCAGCAAGCCTCAGCTGCTCAAGTGCGTTCTCGAATGGGTTAGGTTTTGGTTGGTCCATATGTTT
>Ga0187771_10000575_pt1 | contig 22962 bp, 23 predicted proteins | sample 0116_SJ02_MP15_1_FD_133139 | JGI IMG/M metagenome (GOLD analysis project Ga0187771, IMG submission 133139) | Tropical peat soil microbial communities from peatlands in Department of Meta, Colombia - 0116_SJ02_MP15_10_MG | ecosystem: Environmental > Terrestrial > Soil > Wetlands > Peat | place... | reverse complement strand
CGTGTTGATCGGGATGGCGAACCCCATTCCCTGGGCGAAGGGGATCATCAGGGTAGTTATGCCGATGATCCTTCCGTCCAGGTCGGCGAGCGGCCCGCCGCTGTTTCCCGGGTTCACCGCCGCGTCGGTCTGAAGCAGGCCTTCGAAGATGAAGTCAGAGCCTGGGAGGGGCCTCCCCTTGGCACTCAGAACCCCCATCGAGACAGTAGGGCCTCCCGGAAGCGCGAGGGCGTTGCCTATGGCGAGGACCAGCTGGCCAACCTTGAGCGCCTCGGAATCTCCCAATTCGGCGGCAGGAAGATCTGACGCGTCGACCCTGATTACGGCGACGTCGGTGGCCTCGTCGGCTCCGACGACCTCCCCAATGAATGTCCTCCCATCCTTGAGACTGACGTGCACCTGATTAGCGCCGTCAATGACATGGTTGTTGGTGACCACCAGACCCTTCCTATCCAAGATGATTCCGGACCCCTGCCCCTCGCTCGGAACGATCCCGAAGAACCGCCGCTCAAGCCTCATGCTGCTGACGCCGACGATGCTCTCGCTCAGCTTCTCCACCGCCTGGGTCACCTGGTTCTCGAATCCTGAAAGAGCCATGGCTATGCCTCCAGCCCCCAACTCCTAATATTGACTGGGATTATCCTAATCATGCTCACGCCGTCATCCGCGGTCACAGGCTCCGCCTTCCCTCTGATTTCGATCCCCCTCACCTTCCATGGCTTTGCGGACACAATGTCGTCAACCACAAAGGCGACCCTGTCGTTTGACATCAGGTTCCTGTACTTCAGGCTCCTCGCGAGGTTCCACCCTCCGAATGTTATTGTGCTCCCGTCGAACGTGTAGCCGACCGGGACGACGTGAGGCTGCCCCGAGGGTGAAGCAGTGGCGACACGGCCTATGAAGTTCTCAGCCAGGTACTCGGCCTCGGCTTCGCTGAAGTTGACGGATTGACCTCGCAGGCTTCCGTCGGATCTTGGCATGGGCGTAGCGGGCAAAGACCCTTTATGAATTTGGCAGTTGCCGTCTCCTTACCAGGAAAACCTGACTTGACCATGATTGTAATTGATGCAGAGGGTGGAAATGATGTTCGGAACAGAGGGGGAGTGCCCATGGAGACAAGTTAATCTGGTAGTAAATCACAACCAACCAAGAATGTCGACGACCATCAAGCCAGAACAGCTTGACCAGAAGACGCTCGACTCCTGCTCGGTCGTGCATCAGACCTGGAACCAGATAACCAGGACGTGGACCCTCCCGACTATCCACATGTTGGGGCAGATGGAGCCGGCAAGGTTCAACCAGCTGAAAAAGCACATCAAGGGCATAAGCGCAACTTCCCTCGCCGAGAGGCTCTCCCAGCTCGAGAAGTTCGGGGTGGTGCAGAGAAAGGTGTACGCCGAGGAGAAGCCGAGGATAGAGTACTCGCTGACGGTAAAGGGGCACGAGGTCTACAAGATCCTCTGCGACCTGGCGAGCTGGTCGAAGCGCTGGGAGGGCAAAGAGCCCAACAGCAGAGAGTTCTTGGTCCCGAAGTAGGCCCCTGAGGCTCTAATCCAAGTCTTCTCCGGCAACCTTCCGTCGTTCCCGAAACGCGACCTGATAGAGGAACGCGCCCAGGAGGAATGCGGCAAGTACCGGTGCAATTATCTCCACGTTGGAGGTAATCGGCTGGTGAGGAATGCTGGCCAGCCTGGTCGGGTTCCCCGTCCCAGAAGGAAGACCCAAGAAGTACGTTCCTCCGTTGGCATTGTTGGCAGCGGTCTGGCCCGCTGGGTTCGAGGTCGAGACTGAAGTCGTGCTGGTCTCGGTTCCAAAGGTTGTGGTCGAAGTCGAGGTCAGGCCAGTCGCGCTCGAATTCAGGGACGCCACAGGGTATCCACCGGTGGTTGACAAGCTCGTCATTGATACGGTCATCTGAGTCGTGGTGGATGTGGAATAGGGAATCGTCGTAGTGCTGGAGACAGTCGTCGTGCTCGTAGCGGCCGACTGGGGCAGAGCGGCGTTGAAGACCGTGAGAGGGGTGGCACCGAAGCCCCCGGACGCCGTGACGAGAGCGAGGGCCACCAGCAGGCCGCCGAAAAGCCCTGCCACGAAGCGCTTCCCTTCCATACTCATACATCCCATTTCCGTGGGTAGATAGTTCTACTTCTCAGAACGGCTTCCGCCTCCACACGCGCCAGGCCTCGTACCAGAATATCGCCGCTCCCCCTAGGGTCCCGATGACGGCGTAGAGGTCGAGGGAGCCCCTGTTGGCAGACATGTAGGCCGCCGCTATTGTGGTGAAGAATGCAGCGTAGAACCCGAGCCTCGGGAGGGTAAGCCCTCCGATGCTCACGAATGAATGAAGTATCCCCGTGTCCACCTTCTTGGCGAGCACGTATCTCTCGTACTGGTCCTTCTCAACGACACCCAGCTCCACCAGCTTGTCGAGGTGATGAAACGCAACTGAAGGGCTTGAGAATCCCAGAGCCTTCTGGATTTCACGGACGCCGGTCGCCTTTCCGTGCTTCAAGAGGTACAGATAGACCGTTAGGGTCTTTCCGCGAAGCGCATATTCGACCTGCTCCCGTGAGGCCTCGGACAACGGGCGGCGTTCGCCATCCTCACGGAGATAAGTGTGTGTTCGCACGACGAGAACAGCGTGTTCTGCACGCTGGGACTAACTCAGCCGCACCCATAGGCCCTGCCGTGAACCGGCTCGGAGGGATAACGAAACGGAAGGCCGTGTACGGCCTTCTCGCCATCATCGTTGTCGGCGGCTTCGGGCTGGCTATGCTATCAGACCTTGGCTTCAACGGAACTACAGCCAGTTCCACCTACAACGGTCTTGGCGACCTCTCGGCATCCCAGGCAGCTGCCAGCAACGCGAATGGCGGGCTTACATACTTCGGGGCGCCCACCTCGAACTCCGGCAGCATGGGCGTGACCCAGGTCCTCGGAGTCACGACGTCCACCGAGACAACGACAATGAGCTCCACCACGACGACGATGTACAGCACATCGACGGCGCTCCCGGCAACGGGGCAGTACACAAACGTGACCCAGGGTTCTCCCGGCGGAGCGGGGGGCATGATCGAGTTCTCCACCGATCTCGCCATAACCGCGAGGGCCCCGGAGCAGACCGCATCGGCGATTTCGGCAATCGCCTTCACCTTCGGAGGGTATGTGGCATATCAGTCGACCTACAACACGTCGGCCTACGTCGTGATCAGGGTTCCGGCGCCGGACTACCAGAAGGCGCTCTCGCAGGTCATGGGCCTGGGGGACTTCGTAAGCGAGTCCTCGAACTCCAATGACGTATCCGTGCAGTACACAGACATGAATGCAACCCTGGCTTCCCTCCGAACCGAGCAGAGCGCACTCCTGAAGCTCCTCAACCAGACCGCGTCAATCAACTCGACCCTAGCAGTCGAAGGCCAGTTGCAGCAGGTCGACCAGCAGATCAACTACGTGGAGAGCCAGATACTCCAGACCAGGACCCTGATCGACTACGCCACGATCAACGTGACTGTTACCCAAACGGCCCAGAAGACACCCCTAGCAATGACGCTCAGCACCATCCCGTTGAACGGGACCGCCCCTCTCAGCGTGACCTTCAATGCCTTCGTGAAAGGGGGCGCGCAGCCCTATGTCGTCAACTACAACTTTGGTGATGGGACCGCCACCCAGGGGCAGATTGTCATCCACACCTTCAACCAGGCCGGAAACTACGAAGTGGTAGTAACCGCGACAGACCAGAACGGAACCGTTGTGCAAAAGACTGCTACCGTAAAGGTGGTCGCGGCGCCATCTCCGCCAGCCGTCAGCGGGTTCTTCGGCTATGTTGGCGGCCTGTTCCTTAACGTGGTCGAGGGGATCGTCGAGGTAGCGGCCGTCGTCCTGCCTCTAGCGGCAGTGGGGGTCGCGATAGTCATTCCCATCCAGAGGCACGAAAGGTCTCAGAAAAGCGTCAAGCAGAGCCAGTAGGCGCAGCCGCCTTCATCCTTTTGTTTTTCCTCCAGTAGTAGTAGGTGAGAGAGGGCCCCGAGACGAGGAAAATTGCCACCACAACTAGCATGGCGTAGGAGAGTGTGTTGGCGGTACCCGGGCTCACGCTAGTGAGCAGAGAACTGAACACAGTGACCCGGTCGGCGACCGGGGCTATTAGGTTTTAGAGCCGCACAGAACGCGCAACGAGCTTGAAGAACCGATATTAGGCTGGCGTCACGAAGGCGGTCCATGCCAAAGTTCACGGTCAGCCCCGCCGACGTCATGCAGAAGTACAGGGTCATCGCCGTCGTGGGAGCCTCGAAGAATCCCGAGAAGGAGGCGTTCACTGTCCCCGCCTACCTGCTGCAGCATGGGTACAACATCATCCCCGTCAATCCCACCACAGACTCCGTGAACGGACTGAAGTCGTACCCCTCGTTGGCAGAGATCCCGCCCGAGCTGGCGGGGAAGGTGGAGGTCGTAGAGGTCTTCAGGCCATCTGAGGAGCTGCCGGAGGTGGCCAGACAGGTCGCTCAGATGAAGGGCAGGACCGGCAGGCCGTTCGTCTTCTGGGGGCAACTCGGGCTGGAGAACGAGGAGGCGAAGAGGATTCTCACCGAGGCGAAGGTCGATTACATCATGGACAAGTGCATGCGAGTTGAGCACCAGATGATGGGGAAGCCGCGTTGAGGTCGGCTAGGCTGAACAGAGAGTGGCACGCCGCCCACGTAATGCCGAAGAACCCGACGAGGGAGGAAAGGATTGCCTGGCATGCCGAGCACGCCGCAGTCTGCGGGTGCAGGCCGGTCCCCGCGAGCATCGCAGCCGATGTCAGGGCCGAGCAAAGGAAGCACGGACTGTCTAATTAGCCTCGTTCGGCTGGCAGGGCCGCTTGGCGAGCCCGGCATACGCCCTCGCAGTGGCGGTAATCTGGGCAGTTAGCCCGATATACTATCGCGGGTTTCTGTCGAAGTTCGACCTCCTGAGCTTCAACTTCCTCAGGACAGCAACCGCGTCGTCGGTCCTCGCAATCCCTGCGCTGTATTATTGGAACTCGGCGGGGGTGGGTCTGGCCCTGCCCAGCGGCGTCTTCACACTGGCAATCGGGGACAGCCTCTTCCTTCTCTCGCTGAAAGAAGTGGGCGCTTCGGTGGCCACGCCGGTGGCCTATACCTATGTGTTCATGATCCAGATAGTGGGGATTAGCATCGGCCAATCGATCCCCAATGGCAACCTAGTGGCCGCAGCGATGGTGGTCGGCGGAGTGTATCTCCTCTCCCGCGGCGGAGGCGGGAAACCGAGGCCGAAGGGGGTCGCACTGGCTGTCTCGGCAGGGGTCCTGTGGACCGTCGGCCAGGAACTCATCCAGGGGGCGACGAACTCGGGGGGTAACTTCCTGGTCCTGGCGTTTGCGAGCAGGGCGTCCGCGGCCCTGGTGCTTGGGGGGGTCTTCCTCCTGACCAAGCGAGGAGGCTCTTGGCCGCGGGGCATTGGAGCGCGCGAGTATTCCTTCATCCTCGCAATCATCGTCAGCGATCTGGCGCTGGGATCGACCCTCTTCGTCTATTCCGTTTCAACGGTCGGAGTGGCGCTCACAGTGATATTGACCAGCCTTTCGCCTCTGCTCACCCAGGTTCTGGCCAGGGCCCTTGGGAAGGAGTCCCCATCAGGGAGGGACTTTGCAGGGGGGGTCCTCATTGTCGCAGCGCTGGTTATAGCCGTGGTTGCTTGAGCGGGCGACCGTCGTCAGTACGAGCCAATCTGAAAGTCTTATTCGCAAGCGAAAAAGGCGGCTGAAAGAATCTTCGGAATTGCAGTACAAGTACGTGGTCCTGACCAACACCACAATAGGCGCCTTCATGGCGGTCCTCGACTCGAACATAGTCCTCATAGCGCTCCCAACGATCACCGCGGACCTACACGCCAGCCCCTTCGAGGCCGTTTGGATCATCATGGGGTACGTGCTGGTGACCGCCTCCCTGCTCATGAGCTTCGGCCGCCTCTCGGACATCTTTGGAAGGGTGAGGCTCTACGACACCGGGTTCGCTCTTTTTACAGTCGGCTCGGCCCTATGCAGCATCGCCCCCAGCGGCATCACCCTGGTGCTCTTCAGACTACTCCAAGGGTCCGGAGGAGCCTTGATCTTCTCCAACGCGGCCGCGATATTAACAGACGTCTTCCCCGCGACGGAGAGGGGGAGGGCGCTCGGTCTCAACCAGGTTGCCGGAGTCATCGGCTCTGTACTCGGGCTCGCCCTTGGTGGCATCCTTGCCGGCTCCCCCCTTGGTTGGAGGTCGATATTCTGGATCAACATCCCAGTAGGAGCCTTCGCGACCCTGTGGGCCTACTTCAAGCTCAAGGAGACCTCGGAGCGCAGGCGCGACGAGAAGTTGGACCCCGTTGGGAACCTGCTCTTCTCGGGTGGGCTAACCGTATTTCTCGTCGGGTTGATGCTTGGTGCCCTCCTTGGCTGGGCTCCGGCGTACTTCGGGCTGATGGCCGCCGGCCTCGCGATGGTGGGCGCTTTCGTGTACGCAGAAACCAGGGTGGGGTTCCCTATGATGGACCTCTCCCTGTTCAGGATAAGGGAATTCGCCGCCGGCATGGCAAGCAACCTCCTTGCGTCCATGTCAAGGGGAGGGGTCTCGCTTGTGCTGGTCTTCTACCTGCAGGGGGTGCTTTTGCTGGATGCGTTCACCGCCGGGCTCTGGCTGATCCCCTTCTCGGTCGCCTTTGTCACCCTGGGCCCGCTGAGCGGGTATCTCTCGGACAGGTTCGGGTCGAGAGGATTTGCAACCGCTGGCCTGCTGATAACTTCAGTGGCGCTCTTCTGGTTCGGGCTCGCTCCCCTTCCACTTCAGAATGCCAGCTACAACCAGCTGCTCCCACCGATGCTTCTCGCCGGAGCGGGCGGGGGGTTGTTCGTCGCCCCGAACGTGGCCTCCATCATGAATGCGACGCCAGCACCGAGGAGGGGTATCGCCTCTGGAATGTCGTCCACCCTGGTCAACACCGGCTTCCTCCTCAGTCTAGGGCTCGCCTTCGCGGTGATGGCGGCGAGCGTTCCGACTTCGGTGCTGCAGGCCATCTTCTCCGGGTCCACGGGAGCGCTCAACTCGATTCCTCCGGTGCAGTTCCTCGCGCTCGAACAGAAGTTCGTTGGCTCCATCCATGGGCTCTTCCTGATCATGGGGTCGATCAGCCTGTTCGCCGCGGTTCCCGCCTTCATGGCCAAGAAGCCGAAGCCCAAGATAGAGGAGGTCCCTCAGGCCGAAGCGGACTGAAGCCTCTCCGTTACTTCAGGCTCGCCGCAACCAAGGCCTCGTTGTTCTCCGTCTTCAGGAAGACGGGGACGTTCCTCTGCTTCGCCGCCTTGAACGAGACGAAGAGCCACTCCCCTGTCCCCAGGTCAGCGGAACGCTCCAGCACCTCGTAGGGGAGGGCGAAGGCGTCGGCGATTACCATTCTGTCATACATCCTAGGGAGCGTGCTTACGAAGTAGCTGTGAAGCTGCTGGAGGGCGTTCACGTTGAGCCTGGCGACCCTCTGGGTGGCCATCCAGCAGTGCAGCCTGTACTTCCTCCCCTGTCTCAGGAGCTGTTCGACAGCGCGGTTGGACTGGGTCGTGTAGTCCTTGTCGATGGGGTTGTCGGGGATGTACTCCTGCGCTTCGTCCAACAGGACAAGTACCCTCTGCTTGTTCCCAAGCTTCTTCTTGAGGAAGAGGAGCCTCTTGATCAGTCGCTCGGCAGCGATCCTCGCCTGGACCGGTTCCGGGAGGTAGAGCACGTTCAGTCTGGGAGCCTGCCCCTTCGCCAGCTGCTCGGCCAACTTTTCGGGGCTGAGCCGAGTCGTCAGGGAGGAGCCAAAGTCCCCGGATTCGAGCATTTCCAGGATCAGGTCGATCTCCGACTTCAGACCAGACTTCTCATGGACCTTCTGGCTGAGCTCGGTAAGCATTGATGCGAGCGCCTTCCTCGACGCTTCGTCCATGTCGGTAAGCTTCGTGCTCTGCCTGTAGCCTGCCTTCTCGTAGAACTCCATGGTGAGCCTCGAAAGGGCGATCTTGGCCGCCGTCCCGCCCGCCTTCGCGCTGTCAACTGTGTTCTCCAGAAGCTGCTGTATCCAGGCAAGGTCGATTCCGGCGCCTTCCTGGAGAGAGAGCCGGTCCACCCCATTGGCCCACACCTTCCCTAGCCCCTGCTCCACCGCCCTGCGGCCTACCACCTCCTCGAGACTCTCCGGGATTGCCTGTGAGTTAACGAACTCATCCTCGTTCTCGAACGATTCGGTGGTGAGCACCCGCGCCTCCTTGCCCAGCATATCGAGGAGGTTAACCACATACTCCCCTGCGATGTCTATCACTACAGCGGTCAGGGAGGGGTCGTGCTTCAGCGCCACCCTGAGCAGACTGCTGGATAGGTTGGACTTGCCGGTTCCGGTATTGTGACAGAAGACGCCCCCCATACCTGCTAAGAAGTTCTCGTGCAGGGGGACTGACACGTCATAGACAAAAGGAGAGCTAGACTTGGCCTCGGTTACACTCTCAATTTCGTAGAAGGTTAGGTTTGATTCGAGCATCCGTCTGATGTATGTGAGCTCCTGATTTGCGTCAACTAGAAGCTGAGTTGGAGAAATGACGTTTCCTTGCCTTGACAAATGCTTTCCCACTGCGGCGCGGTAGTACCCGTCGTGTCGTGCGCCGTCAACGTCCTTTGGTGCAGTACCATCGTAAGCGTTCAATTTCTGCAATCGAAGATTGATTGCCTCAAGCAATGCTCCAGATAACCTAGGTTTCGATTTCACGTGTGAGGGATGACCAAGGATTGACTTCGCGGCCTGGGGTAGCGCCGAAACCGAAAATGTCGGTTCTGCTCTTCCCCTGCGAAGCCTTGTAATCCCCCTTTGAAGTTCAGGGGCATTAGGGAATGTCATTTGATACCTTGGTCTAGCCTTAACTGATCTACCTTCAACCTTTGAGGTGCCATTGCCCTCCCACATGCTCACCGTTGCTGCTATTCCATCCATGAGTAACATGAAGTCGATATCATTCATCAGTTCCCTTGAGGTAGTGACACCGTAGTCCCCTATTGCCCACCCTTTCAGAAATTCCCTCCTTACTTTCTGTGGCGAGTTCAAAATCGGGTTCGGCACTCGCTTGTAAGGAGCACCTCTGCCCACGAGTGATGCGAACATATATGCCAAAATCTTGTTGTGCAAAGTCACGCGCACGCCGTTCTTCCCATGTTTGGATACAGTGACACTAATGCCGAATCTTTCTCTGACGATCCTCCTGATATCTCTCACGACTCGTTGGTCCTTCATTCTATTCAGTGTGAATACTATGGCGTACGACTCACCGGGGATAATCAAAGCGTGCCCTTCCGCCGTATAGTAACCAATGAGCCTGGCCAAGTCTTCGTCCAGCTTTACCAACATCTCTACGGGATTTCGGCAGTTCTTGTACCCTAGATGTATTCTTGTCCGCACGTCCGCCGGTAGCATCCCGTAATACTTGACTGGCAGATATCCACCGCGCTTCCAGAGGGATTTCTTCCAGGCTGGCACAGTGGTCCTGATTGACTTGAATAGCGATTCATCCACATCGACCAGATTGACACCCCTTGCCCCCGCCAAGTCGCAGAGCTCTAGCATGTTTATCTGGAGTGGCACGACTGCGTCGCAAGGCACGACCCTGCTCCCGATGAGGTGGTCCCCTTGCTTCAACGAGCTCGAGGAGATGCATTGAATCCTTCCATCCCTTAAGGTGTAAAGTGAATGGCCAGGAGTAACGGTCACCGACCTTCCTGTCCTCAGCTGAAACCTCAGTAATTTCTCGTCATACTTGTGTCTGAAAACATATTGGAGTGGTGACCACTGGACGCGCATTGATTCGGGATCAAAGGAGATTACCTCAACGGATGAGGTGTAACGGCGTCCTTCATCGTTACCCTCGAAATATTTGTCGACTAGCTCTCCTATCTCGCCAATCTTCACTCTGCCCCCTTCTCTATAGATTAGGGGCTCGTTGTGGTCCAGGCTGAAACCGAAGAACCCCGCGTGGTAGCGGATCAGGTTGTCCATGTCGATTGTGAACGGAAGGTTGAACCCCACCATGGTCCCAATCTTCTCCCCAGGGGCGACGCAAAGGAACTTCTCCACGGCGGGCTTTGAGAGGAGCCAGGCCTGGGCGCCCGGGAGGGGCACGTAGGGCGCCCTCGTGAACTCTATCTCGCCCCCCTTCACCTCCGCGAAGTAGTTCGTCGGAACCGCCGCGAGGTCTATCCAGGTCTCCTGGGACTTGCCCCAGCTCTCCTTGATGGTGTCCAGGTACTCCTTCCTCAGCAGAGTGGGCATCGAAGAGTCGATTCCAGACAGCTGATAGTGGGTGGGGCTCACCCCCACGACCTCGTAGAGGACGTAGCGGTTGGAGCCGTCGACTTCCCTCTCTATGGCAACGAAGCTCGGGAAGTACAGCCGGTCGAGGACCTTGTAGCTGAAGCGGGCCTCGATGATGGCGAGAGGGTTGGACACAGTGAGCTCTCTCCCCTCGCTTCTGGACGTCCGGGTCGTGATCGTGTTCCGTTTGAGGCGTGCGTCGAACTCTCCGCCCATGGTGTCGAAGAACTGCTTCTCCTGCTCTGTGATCATACTACTGCCTCATCCTGGCGTGCTCCGCCTCGGCCCGCTGCTGCCTATAAGGAGTGACGAGGCCAAAAATCTTCCTCCTGCTTGCCACACCCCCCACCCTCAGGTCGGCGACGCCCCGCAGCGAGCTCCTTAGCATTCTGACCTCGGCCTTCACTGCTTTGTCTGCGAGGTAGAGGAGCTGGTTGTGCCCGAACGCCTCATAGACCTCCGGGTTGTCGTTCATCGAAAGGAGGTGCAGCGCCAGGTTGGAGAGCTGGTTCTGGTCGGTCCCTTCGAAGTACCCTTCGATCCGCGTTGGGCCCGACTTCTCCCTGACTGTGAACTGCCTGACCTCCGCCGAGTCGTAGCTCGGGGTGAACGGCCTGTCGAATAGGAAGACCTGGGAACGGACGCTCTCGTCGCTCCTGAGGGTCCTGAGCTGGAAATATGAACGCACGAAGAGCTGCTCTCGGGAGACGACCTTCCTTGCGCTTCTGAGTTCATGCTCTATCTCCACTATGGTGGAAAAAGCGCTGTCGTAGCCCATGGTCCTCCAGGGCGTGAGGATGGCCGGGTTCTCCGCACTCAGGATCGCAAGGAAAGCCCTGTCGTTCTTCAGCATCGGCGCCGGAGAAGTGAGCTTGACGAACCCTTCGGCCGAGGCGAACGGGAGCACCGAACGGGCTACGTCGGTGGCCGTGGTGTCCTTCGCGATGCCTATCAGTAACGCCCCCCGCTCCCTGGCCCGCTGAAGGACCCCTTCCAGCAGGAAGAAAGCGATCGAGTTGACGTCGAGGATGGTGAGATACTCGTCGTCCTTCAGCGCGAGCGGGTGGCGCTCTCTCGAAAAGATGTCCTTCGCGTACCGCAATGAGAGAGACAAGGTGCGCTCCCAGTACCCCTTCACCTCGTCCCGAACCTGCAGGTGGGTCTCCGAGGAGTCGGAGAGGAGTGCCCCTTGCCGCTCCTTATCCATCTTGGAAAGATGCTTGACTGCCCGACGGGCCTCTGATTCCGTAACCCCCAGGCGGACCGACAGGTCTGCAATGCTGCCGGAGGAATCCATCAGGGACCGCAGAAGAGCAAGGGGGAGGTACCGGCGCCGCCTGGGGACCGACATCACAGGCGAGCCGAGGTTGACGGCAAGGAAGAGGTCCAGGGCTGAGACCGGGCTCTCCGGCGACCATTTCCCGATTCTGTTGTCGCCGCGCCTGAGCATCAGTCGGGCGTCCCGCGCCAGGGTAGAGAAGGTGCCCGACATGGGACGGTCTAGGAAGACGAGTCTGGACTTCTCGCACGATAGGTATGCGAGGTAGAGCTCCCCAAGCGTCATGAAGGAGTTCGGGATACGCTCCATTGAATGCTCGAGGTCTATGTCTATCTCTGGCTCGCTGCTGATGACGCTGGAGAGGTCCTCGGCCCAAAGCGGGACGGCGGCCGACGCACCCAGCTTCGAGTCGCGGTGGGCCCCGGACAGGTCGAAACTTACGCGCTCGCCAACGCTGAAGGGGCAGCTGTAGGCTGTCGCGTTGGCGTAGAAGAGGATCATCTGGAGCCTCTCGTCGAAATCCATCGATCCGTCGATTCCAGTGGCCAGATGCTCCCCGGGGCCGAAGACCTCCCGAGCGGTCTTCTCGGCAGCCCTTGGGTCCGCCCGGAGGGCGAGCGCCGAGAGATCCCTGCGCCTCGAGAAGGAGCTGGCTCTGCTTTCGAAGCGCGAAATCAGGTCGCGGGTCTGCCGTGAAAGGTCCGCCGCTATCTCGGATGACATGGCATCGCCGGACGTTGTGGGCAAGGGGCCTGCCGACCCCTCCCTGAACGGCTTAAAGAATTGGGGCGCATTCATTATTAACCCGAGGAGGCGTCTCCGAAAGTGATGAAGTTCCTCCTCGAGCACAAGCTTCCAAGGAGGCTCAGGTACGCGAAGCTCTACTTCCAGGCTGGGCCGACCTCTCTCCTTTTCTCCCTTGACGGGGCAAGCGCAGACTGGCACGCCACCATCGGGAGGAGGGGGTCCGAGCTCACAGACGCTCAGTACACAAGGTTGAGGTCGGAACTCCCCGCCGTGGAGATGCTGAATGACGATGGCAGGCGGGTGCTAATCAGGAACGCCGCAGGCTACGAGGAGCAGTGGGAGAAGCCCCGGTGGGTCCTGGAAAGAGCGCAGAAACGGCCCGAGCACAGAGAATAGCCGTGGAGAAGTGGCGGCACGGGCGTCTAGTCGTTCAGGAACTTCTTTATCCTCGTGCCGAACATGAACATCGTCAGCCAGAACCCGAGTAGGAGCACAGGCAAAGAGTAAACGTCGTAATCGCCCAGCGCAGCCAGCAACGCGCCTAACACGGTGGCCGCGACGAAGTTCGAAAGTCCCCAAAGAATGTTGGTTCTCGGCGGGGACCTCTGGCCGAAGGGACTCCTGAAGAACTTACCCGCGGCGCCGAAGGCAAAGTGAGGGACGCCGTTCCCCAGCAGGAAGCCCACTACGAAATACCAGAACAGGAACAGGTCGAAGGCCAACTAGATTGCTGTGCCCCCGTCGGGGCCGACACCATCACGTCCGTCCTTAGACGACTTCAGAAGTTTCATGGCCTCCTCGACGTGCTTTGTAGCGTTGAATTGCGAGTTGAAGACGTGCCGCACTACTCCCTGTCGGTCAATGACATAGGTTACGCGCCCGGGAATGAGCCCCATGGTCGAAGGGACGCCATACAGTCTGCGCACTCTGCCTCCCGCGTCGCTAAGGAGTATGAAAGGGAGGTCGCACTGCGACGCGAAATCTGAGTGTGACTCCACCGAGTCGGAGCTAACACCCACCACCTCCGCCCCCATTTCTCTGAAGACCTCGTAGCTGTCACGGAATGCCTTCGCCTCTGCGGTGCACCCCGGAGTGTTGTCCTTCGGGTAGAAGTAAAGGACCACCTCCTTGGTTCCGAGGAGTTCGTGAAGAGTGAACAATCCCCCGGACTGAGAGGGCAGAGAGAAATCAGGTGCCTTGTCCCCGACGCCGATATTTTCGCCCATTTCCTGCACAAACCAACGCGTCCACCTTCATTAGGTTTGTTCCAAATGTTGGTCGGAACCCGGCTTCAGACTTTGCGGATCCTTAAGACGGCCCCACCCAAATTCCCCACCTCGTAGTATGCCTTGGGGTTGGAGATGCGGACCGTCCTGCCGATGCCTGATATCGAGGCGTCTGCCGCCGAGGTCCGTTCGTTCTCTATAATCAGAGTGACCTTAGAGCCTTTCCTCACGTGGAGCCTAGAGGCCATCTCTGACGTGAGCGACACGCCGGCGTCACCGTCGTCGAACTCCAATTCGATCTTCCCCCCCTCGTATCTCGTCGAGCCGACGAACCCCTTCTTGGTGAGGGATGAAACGTCCACCACGAACACGAGTTCGGCCTGGCCGGCCGAAGGCACGCTACGCTAGCTCCTCTTCCGGGCCTTCGTCTTCGGGTATCTCCACCTGGATCTCTTCCTCGACTATCTTCTCGCCGTGCTCCCCTGTCAGGTCTTCTATAGGGTACCAATGGTTCTTGCCGTCAAGCTTGTGCATCTCCACTTCACAGAATCCTATCAGGGTACGTCCGGTCATCGTGCCTCCGTTGGTGCCGTTGTTGATCGTGATCTTCTGAACAGAGACGGACTCGTCGCCAAAGACGGCCTCCCTGCGTGCGTTGACAAGGACCTTGAGTCCTTTCGATGGTTTCAGTTCCATCGAGTGCGGCGGACGGCTCCTTCGGATAATTAAAGGCTGAGGCTCTGGATGTCGCGTAGAATTCTCCTGCCCTCGGTGGCCAAATCTTCCAGCTTCGTGGGCTCCCTGCGCTTCGTCGCGTACGATGCAACGATAAGGGCTACCCCTGGGACAGCTGTGACCGGATCGGGTGTGGCGACAATCAGGGCGATCCCTGCTTTCTTTAGAGAAGAGCTGGGCGAGTTGGGACTGGAAACGTCCCTCAGGGTCCGGGCCACGAGCTTTGTGTCAACGTTTGAGGCGACGTTTGACTTCGTTTCCTTCAGGCGAGCTAGGGAGTCGGAGACAGTACGTACTATCCGCTTGTCTTCCATCGGGCACCGTCTCTTGCCCGTCGAGTACGTTAATGGATGCGGTCAAAGCGAGTTGCCAGTTCGGTAAATTAATTACCTGGGCTCAATCAAGTTTGCACGTGCCCAAACTCCTGAGCGACGCCGAAATCAGTTCGCGCCTGAAGGGACTGAATGGGTGGAAGCACGAGGGGAAGTTCCTCACCAAGACCTTCGAGTTCGGTCACTTCATGGACGCCATTGCGTTCGTCAACGAGGTCGCTGAGGCGGCAGAGAGGGAGGAGCACCACCCCGACATCAACGTCAGATACACTAGGGTCAAGCTGTCGATACAGACGCATTCCGAGGGCGGAGTGACGGCCTGGGATGTCAACCTGGCCAGGGCGGTTGATGTCGTGGAGAAGGCCGTCAGAAGAGAGACGAGGCCGTGAAGGGACCGGTTCCCCCTGCTCAAACTGCGTAAGGCTCATATACCCCAATTGGTTGTATACCACCAAGTGAAGTAATGTGTCTGCGACCGCAATTCCAGCTGTAACTTCGTCTGGCCAACCGGTCCTCATACTGAAGGAAGGATCGAGCCAGAACAGGGGCAGAGAGGCCCAGAGGAACAACATCGCCGCCGCAAAGCTGATCTCGGAGATTGTCAAGAGCTCCCTAGGCCCTCGGGGAATGGACAAGATGCTCGTCGACTCCCTAGGGGATGTCACGATTACCAACGATGGGGCTACCATGCTCAAGGAAATTGACGTGCAGCACCCGGCAGCCAAGATGCTCGTCGAGGTGTCGAAGACCACCGATAACGAGGTCGGGGATGGAACGACTTCGGCAGTGGTGCTGGCAGGCGCACTACTCGAGAAGGCCGAGGAGCTCCTGGACAAGGACGTGCATCCGACCGTCATAGTCGACGGCTACTCGAAGGCGTCAAAGAAGGCTATGGAGGCGCTCGAGGACGTCGCCGAGAAGGTGACCCCGGACAACAAGGACTGGCTCGTCAAGGTTGCGAGGACTAGCATGCAGACCAAGCTGGTATTCAAGGAGGCAGAAGACCTCGCCGAATTAGTGGTCGACGCCACCCTGGCCGTCGCCGAGAAGGCAGACAGGGGGTTTAGAGTCGACATTGACAACGTGAAGGTAGAGAAGAAGCCAGGTGGCTCGCTGAAGGACACAAAGCTGATCCAAGGCATCGTCCTGGACAAGGAGGTCGTCCACTCGGGCATGCCTAAGGTGGTCGAGAAAGCGAAGATAGCCCTCATCAGTGCTCCCTTCGAGATCGAGAAGACAGAATTCGACGCCAAGCTGAACATCAACGACCCGTCAATGATGAAGAAGTTCCTAGACGAGGAGACGAAGATGCTGAAAGGGATGGTGGACAAGATTGTGGGGGTTGGCGCCACAGTCGTCGTGTGCCAGAAGGGCATCGACGATATCGCCCAGCACTACCTCGCCAAGGCGGGTGTCCTCGCTGTTCGTAGAGCCAAGGAGTCAGACATGACCAAGCTTGCAAAGGCCACGGGTGCCAGGGTCGTGAACAACTTCGCGGACCTGTCCCCGTCCGACCTTGGATACGCGGCCAACGTAGAGGAAAGAAAGGTGGAGGAGGACAAGTGGGTCTTCGTCGAAGGGTGCAAGAACCCGAAGGCGGTGACCATTCTCATCCGCGGAGGGACACAGCGGATAGTCGACGAGGGTGAAAGGTCGCTACATGACGCACTGATGGTGACCAAGGACGTGATCGAGAGGCCCGCGGTGGTGGCAGGCGGAGGAGCAGGCGAGGCGGAAGCGGCGTCCCAGGTCCTGAGGTGGGCAGACAAGCTCTCCGGAAGAGAACAGCTCGCCGCACAGAAGTTCGCCGAGGCCCTCGAGTCAATTCCGATAGCTCTGGCACTGAACGCGGGCATGGACCCGATAGACGCCCAGGTGGAGTTTAGGGCCAAGCACGCGACGGAGAACGGAAAGTGGTTCGGGATCGAGGCGTCTGACGGGAAGGTAAAGGACATGTATCAGCGCCAGGTGTTCGAGCCGCTGGCAGTGAAGGTGCAGATCATCAGGTCGGCCACCGAGGCAGCCTCGATGATACTGAGGATAGACGACGTCATCGCCGCGGGCAAGACAAAGGCGCCTGCCGGTCCGCCGGGAGGCGGGGCGGGAGGCATGGGCGGCGAGGGCGGAGACTTCGACTAAGTAGGCGCTGTCCTACCAGGCTTCGACAGCGAGAGCTGGCCCGTCCTAGAGTAATCTGCCGAGCGATACCGGCGCGCGAATGCTTCAACTGTTATATACAATAGAAGTCTTTTCCTGCTCCGATGCAGACAGAAGCGACCCACGCCACTTCCGAGAGGATTCTTCAGGTCTCGTCGAGGATGTTTGCTGAAAAGGGGTTCGCCAACGTCTCTGTCAGGGACATCTGCAGGGAGACGGGCACAACGCCCCCGGTGATTTACTACTACTTTGGGAGCAAGAAGGGGCTCTTCGAGGCCGTGGCCAGGAAGCAAATCTCCATGGAGGACTTCATCCGTAAGCTCACCAGGGCTACTGGGTCGAAGGACCCGAGAAAGGGGCTCGAATCGTTCGTGTCGACCTACCTTTCGTCCTTCCCGGAGCACACCTTCGACGTCGGATTGTACATGCGCGACTCGGCGTCTCTAGACAAGCAGAGCGCCGAGATGGCGGCAGGATACCTGGAGAGGATAAGAGAGCTGGCCATGGGGCTTATCGAAAGGTCGATGGCTGGGGGTCACTTCCGTAGGACAGACCCAAGCCTTGCCACCGACTGCCTTCTCGGGATGCTGAACAGGGTCATCTTCCAGCACATACACTTCGCGAAGATTTCTGACCGGGACGCCTACGGGCGTTTCGTGACCGACTTCTTCATGCGTGCCATGAAGTAGCGCTACAGCCCCGATACAACTCGCCCGGGGATGATCTCTATGGTCACCCGCGGCTGCTTCCAGTAACGCTCCCGGGCGGCTCTTCTTCCGGCCTTTACCCCGGTGTATCTGATCGCCAGGGTCTCGATGTCCTTCTTCCCGTCTCTTTCCACCGCGATCCTCGCCCTGCCGAAAATCATGACGTAGGGGTAGCCGTCGTCCACGAGGAAGCAGACCCTGTTGTCGCGTTTGATGTTGGCGTACTTGACCCTCCCGGTGGTGGTGTTCACGAAGATCCTCCCGCCCTCCAGGATGTACCAGATGGGAGTGACTTGTGGTGAACCGTCCTTCATCAACGTCGCCAGCTTCCCGAAGTGCTTCCCTTCGAGGAATGCTCCGACCTTGGGTGGGAGCTTGGCCAAGAGAACCAAGGCTCGCCGGGCCTACTTCAGCTTCGCGGCGTAGTCCTTCAGCATCCGCCTGTACATGCTCCTCGGCGGAAAGCCGATGCTGCAGAGGTAGGTCGAGAACTTCACCCGCCGCTTGGGGTCCTTGATCTTCTTCTCGATGCCCCTGATCTCCTGGCCCACAACCGCGTAGCTGGTCGCGTAGCCCGGAAACATTCCTTCATGGGCGGGGAAGAGCTGGAAGTAGACGCTGCTCCTGGGCACGCCTGTGTACTCGTGGGCCCAGTCCAGGAACTCTAGCAGCGTCTTCTTCCCCGTGTTGATCCAGACGTCGCCGACGACCCTGAGGAACCTGGTTATCCGCCAGCGCCTGGTCATGAACTCGAGCTCGAGATTGACCTGCTTCAGTCCGCCGAACCTGTCCATCAGTTTCACATAGGCCCTCTCTGTTGGGGTGAGATTCTTCTTCGTCTCCAAGCCCCTGGCGACCTCGAGGAACTCCATCTCCCGGTTGAACGAGAGCCCTTCGGTGATAGGCGCGCTAGTCATTGTGGCGCCCATGACCTGGAGCGTCGGCAGCTTGCCGACGAATTCGAGAGCGCTGTTCGAGTGATGGACGCAGTGGCCGTACTCTTCGTGGACGAGGAGGTTGATCAGTGCGGCGACCGACCTGTCAGGGTCCCTGCTGGGGTCCGTGGTCTGGAAGAACAGCTGGAATGGTTTCTTCGTGTAGGTGTCGAAGAACTGTGCCGCCCCCGTCGGCATGGTCCCGGTCAGGTAGGATGGGGTCTCTATCACCTTCGTGTTGTACTTCGGGTTGATTCGCGTGACGTCCTCGTTGACCAGTTTCTGTATGACCCTTCTCATCCCTATGGTGAGGGGGACAAGCTTCTTCGGGTCGAGGTCGTTCCGTTCGATAATCTTCTCTTCGACCTCTTCGGGGGTAGGCTTGCACTTGAGCTGCCTGGCCAGGGTCTCGGCGACCTTCCTGAACTCCGGGAGCTCTTCGTCTATCCATCCGATTGCGGCCTCTTCGAGCTGCTCAGGCGTCTCGCCGTAGTCGAAGCCGCTCCTCAACGCCCTCGGGTAGAACCTCTGCCTTTCCAGGTCGAACCCCTCCTTCTTGAAAATCCGCTCCACATTCGGGAACTCCCCCTTCCCCCATCCATCGAGCTCGAAGAGCCTCACATAGTCGGAGACCCTCTCCTTCAACTGGTCGCAGGCCTCCCTCACTTTGACGCTCTTGGATTCCCCCCTTACCGTGTCAAGGATGTCCAGCACCCCGTCGAGCCTGTAAAGTGTGAGAGCCTTGACCGCCACCGGAATCTTCTTCTTCGAGTACCTCGCCTTGCACGCCGCCACGTCCTTCGTCGCGTAGTCGAGCAGCGAGAGCATGTGGGCGTCGTTGACACCCTCCTTCGCCAGGTGCGCGAAGATGGTCCCCACGATGTCGTCGAGGACAGGCTGTGGCTCGTCGAACAATATCGAGGTCTCCATAGCATCAAGCACCTTCCTCTGGAGCTCCGTCTTCGCCTTGGTCTTCAGACCGCGGACCTTCCTAAGAGCCGCGTCGATGTTAGCCTGGGAAGCGACGAACAGCTTCCCCGCATAGTTGTTGAACCCCATGAGATAGGCGCCAGAGGGGCTCACCTCCTTCACGAAGTCCATGATCTGGTTGTCGAGAGGATCGGAGATCATAGGCGATAAGGGCCCTCCCCGGGCTATTTCTGTCTCGCGGCGAGCCTATGCCGCCACGACGTCCAGAGGTTTGAACTTCTCCACGGTTTCTGCCAGCTCTTTCCCGAGGCGCTTCTGCCACTCGGCGAATCCTTTCGGCGACTCGGGGTAGGACAGGTTGATCTCGACGAGAGCCGCACTCTTGGAGACCGTGTAGCGGAGCCCCCTGGCGAGGGAGAGCTGCCCAAGAACCCTGAACCACATCGCGGGGTTCATGAAGCGCGCCTGGTTGAACTCGGGGTGCTTCCGCTCGGTGATGGCGGTGACATCCTCCTCGGAGAGGAAGTGCTTCATCCCGTAGTTGATCTGCTCGTTGGTGACAGTCTGAAGGTAGCGCCTGAGGACCTCGAAGCTCGCCATCGGATAGCCGTGGGTGTTCATGTACTCGAAGTTGTACTTCCACAGGCCTGCTTCGCTTGTATCCCCGGACTCCAGCGCCTCGGCCACCACCCTCCCTAGGATGGTGCCCCCGTAGATGGACGGGCTGATCCCACCAGCATCGATGGGCCTCGGCATCCAGGCAGAGTCCCCAACGACGGCGAATCCGTTGGCGACCATGCAGTCGTTGTGGCGCCTCACAGGGACCTGCCAGTTCCCCTTCGTGTTTCCCGAGTTGGCATCGTCGGTGGGCTGGGAGTAGTTCTTGATTACCGGGTTGTCGGCCAGGTACTTGTCAATCAGGCTCTGGAGGTTGTCGTTGAGACCGAACCTTCTGTTCCTCCTTGCGAGCCCCGAGTGCGAGACTCCCAGGCCGATGTTCACCTTCTTCTTCCCCTTGGGGAAGACCCAGCAATTATGAACGTTGAACAGAGGAGAAAAGTCGCCTGCGGAGTTTAAGTCATACACGGGGCCGGAATACTCTTCGCTCTCTACTTTTCTAATATTCAGATAGACCCGCTCATCCCCTAGGACGAAACCGTGGTACTGCTCCCTCTGAGCCCGCAACAAGTGCTCCCCGAGGAAAGCCGCCTGATGTCCCCAAACACCTGCCGACCAGGCGTCTTTCTTCTTGTTTTTCTTAATGCTTGCAATGACGCCGATTCCGGCAAGCAACAACCATAGGTCGACAACGAGTGTGCGAGAAGTGGTGGTGAAGGTTCGACCGTCTGAATGGTGGACGTTATGCTCAATGGCTCCGTCACCCCGGTAATATCCACGCAAGAACGCTATCTTCGCTTGCTTGCTAGTTTCGTGTATCCAGGCCGGGAGCTTCTTGCCTCTAGCACCCTGGCCGAAGAGGTCTCCGAAGAGCTTGGCCAGCAGGGAGTTCCCAAACTCCACATTGAAGGTTGGCCTGGTCCGGGCCTTCCTGAGGTTGGTCCAATCAAAGCAATTGTAGCTGAGGTGCTTGGCGAGCTCATGAATCCGTCTGACGACCTTCTTGTCAGTATTAGAGAGAACGACATGTCTCTTCTTGATGCATCCTTCGGATACGTAAAATCCACAAAGCTCCATGAAATCCTCTGATAACGAGATTCTAAGAGGCAACCGGGCGAGTTTGGGATGCTTTGCTACGGTCGCCTTTCTTCGGTAGGAACCATCAAGAGCCCGACCATTGAAGAAAGACCGTCTGATTGCGACGTAGACGTAGTCGTCCTCGACTATTCCTTCAACGTAGTCGAGGGCCGCTATAGCCTGCAAATGTTTGGTGGGCCGGTGAGGCAATGTGACGACGAGGTAGTCTGCCTGCGCGTGTTTCCCTCGTATGTTCCGGACAAGTTCATCGGCACGCTTCCAAGTTTCCCCTATCTCGGGATTCCATACTCTCACCAGATGCTCGGGTGTTAGTTTGATTTGTTGATTCAACATTGCAGGTGTGATGACAACTAGCTGCCCCGTGTATTCCCGCACACTTGTTGCCGACACAGGCATCCATCCAACTGAAGTCAATATTTCATCGCCAACCTTCACATCTTGGACGGCCTTGAGACTGTTCCGTGATACTATTGGTGTGTCTGGGGCAACGCAATAACCAGCTGGTGCCATGTATTGATCCAGATGGATTATGCAATAGTCAGGATCGAAGAATATCTTATTCTCCAAAGAGGGCTCGAAATCAAGGATGTATCTCCCCGTCCCGACGACGTCATCAGGGTCGATCTCCTTCTCCATGATCGATGGTATCGGCATGAACCTCCGCAGGGTGGAGGACGACCCGGTGGCGTCGATCGTGACCTTTGCGGTGTAGCTGAACGGGGTGCCATCCGATCTCCTCCCTGTAATCCCTGTTATCTTCCCGTCGTCCGAGAGGAGCCTCTCGGCTGTGGCTCCGAAGATGAACTCTGCCCCTGCTTTCTTGGCATCGTTGACCTGGCGCCGAGGAGCGACCTTTCTGTTGAAGAGGAATCCCTCACCTTCGAAGAGGACCTTGGTCTTCCTGTCTGGCGAGTACACGTAAACGCCGCTGACGGGGTGCTCGAGCTCAGGGGAGCCGTACCTGATGCCTATGTGGTCGGCGAGGTAGTCGAGGGACCTCTTGCTGGTTGCGTCGCCACAGGTCCAGCCGTTGTTCGTCTTCTTCCCAGGCTCGCTCTCCTTGTTCCTGTCGACGACGAGCATCCTCGCCTTCCCCTTTGAGTGGTAGCCGACGGAAGCGGCCGTGATGAGGCCAGCCATCCCTCCGCCCGCTATGATGACATCGTAGTCGGGCTTCACGCTGGGCAAACTCTCGGTCGGTCTGATTCGTCCATGTATAACCCTTCGGTAGGTAACTGGAGAATCGTCTCATGCGGTCGAAAACAGAAAGAAAGGCCGCCCGGCCGGTGCCGAGCTGCCTGGGGTTGCCTATTCGCTTGTGAAGACGGATTGGCCCGTGTTGTTCGGCACTTCCGGCAGGGACTCGGCCATGCGCTTTTCGGCGATGGCTGAAGCCTCCGCCAGGATCTTGTTCGCCTCTTCGCTGTTCTCAGGCTGGTAGAACGAGGTGCCAGTTATCTGGCCTACGTCCACCATGATAGAGTTCAGCTGGGCTCCGATCTCTCCTAGTGCACCCTGGGCGTCCGGCATGGCCTCGCCTAGGGTCGCGCGTACGTTCTTGATCACCCCGATGGCCGGGGCGATGGTGGCGGCGAAGTCTCCGATGTCGGTGACCGTCTGCAGCCTCGTGGTGATCTGCTCTAGGGCGATCTTGGACTGCGTGACGATCTTCTCCATCTTGCGGACCTCGGAGAGTTCGTTGGAGTACGCCTTGCTTGATTCCTGGTCGTGTGCCTGAACAGCAGTCACGGTCTTCTTGAAGATGGAGCTTTCGCGTTGCTTCAGCCGGTTCATCGCCTGGTCCAGTCGGTTGATCTCCCCAGTGAGCTG
>Ga0187771_10000574_pt1 | contig 22980 bp, 21 predicted proteins | sample 0116_SJ02_MP15_1_FD_133139 | JGI IMG/M metagenome (GOLD analysis project Ga0187771, IMG submission 133139) | Tropical peat soil microbial communities from peatlands in Department of Meta, Colombia - 0116_SJ02_MP15_10_MG | ecosystem: Environmental > Terrestrial > Soil > Wetlands > Peat | place... | reverse complement strand
CGTGTTTTTCGCGGGAGCTTACGGGGCCGACGAGGCGCTGCTGCAGATCTGGCGGCATGACATCGGCCAGGTGGAAGCGCTGCGGAGCACCCCGGCCGTGCTGGGGAACCTGCGCGCTCTCGCGTTGCTGCTGGCGAACCTTGGGCTGCTCGGCAATATCCGCGCCAAGCGGGACGCGGAGACGTCGCCCGACGGGCGGCGCCGTTTGAGCATCCTGCGGGCGGGAGCGTGGATCTCGATCGGACCGGTGGTGCTGGCTGCGATGTGGGCCGTGTTCGTCACCCACTCCGCCCTGTTTGCCGGCGTGCCGTCCCAGATCGTGGCGCCCGCGCTGCTGCTGCTGACGGTTTTCCCGCTCACGCTCTTCTACGTGATCGTGGTGGAGCGGGCCATGGATCTGCGCTTCGTGATCCGCTCCGGCATCAAGTACGGGCTGGTGCGCTTCGGCCTGTGGGCGGTGCGGGCGGCGCTGATCGCGATGGCCGCTTATGTTTTCTTCCGCGCGGCGTCGCGGCAGAGCCTGAGCCTGACGGGCTCGCTGCAGCTCGTGAGTTTCGTTCTGATTCTGCTGGTGCTGCGGCGCGGGCCGGCGGAGCGGGCATCGAACTGGATCGACCGCAAATTCTTCCGCGAAGCCTACAACTCCGAGCAGGTGCTGGCGGAACTGGCGACCGAGGTGGGCCGGTACCTCGAAGCGAGGCCGCTCCTCGAGCGTGTGGCGCTGCGCATCGGCGAGACGCTGCATGTGGCCGACATCGTGATTCTGCTGCGCGAAGGCGACATGTTCCGGACCACCTATACGACGCGGCCCGGGGAGCCGATGGATATTCCGGCTTCGAGCCACATCGTGGAGCATCTGGCGAAGAACGCCGGCCCGCTGCCGATTTATTTCGACAATCCGCCGCAGTGGCTGCGCTCGCTGACAGCGGTGGAGCTGCAGACGCTGGATTTCATGCGCACGCAGCTGCTTCTGCCGCTTTCAGGCCGGGAAGGGATTCAGGGCATCATGAGCCTCGGACCGAAACGGTCGGAAGCGCCCTATTCCGATACCGACGTCCGGCTCCTGCAGGCCGTGGCGTGGCAGACCGGCATGGCGCTCGAAAACAGCCGCCTGATGGCTTCGCTCGCCGAAGCGGCGGCGGCGCGCGAACGCGTGGTGCGCGAACTCGAGATTGCGCGCGAGGTGCAGGAGCGGCTGTTCCCGCAGCGCTATCCGGAGATTCCGGGCGTCGAGTTTGCCGGTTACTGCCGGCCGGCGCGCGGCGTGGGCGGCGACTATTACGATTTCATCGAGCTGCCGCGCGGCAGAGTGGGGATCGCGATCGGCGACGTTTCGGGCAAGGGAATCGCGGCGGCTCTGCTGATGGCCAGCCTGCAGGCTTCGCTGCGCAGCCAGGCGATTGCCGGCGTGGGGTGTCTGGCGGAGCTGATGACGAACCTCAACCGGCTGATCTTCGAGTCCTCCACGTCGAGCCGCTACGCGACGCTGTTTTACGCGGAGTACGATGCGGCGACGCGGCAGCTCGGCTACGTGAATGCCGGGCATAACGCGCCGCTCGTTCTGCGCCCGGCGACGGGCGAGCTGATGCGGCTCGAAACCGGAGGGCCGGTGGTGGGGCTGCTGCAGGGCGTGATTTACACGCAGGGGACGGTGGCGCTCGAACCGGGCGATATTTTCGTCGCCTTCACGGACGGGGTTTCCGAGGCGCTGAACGACCGCGAAGAGGAGTGGGGCGAAGAGCGGATGATCGCGGCGGTGCGGAAAGCGGCCGCGCTCGACCCGGCGCGCATGCTGCAGTACATTTTCCGGGAAGCGGACGAGTTCACCGGCAAGGCGCGGCAGTTTGACGACATGACGCTGGTCGTCATGAAGCTGAAGTAAAAGGGCATTCGAGCCGCTACAATAATCGCAGCGGGTGTGGCGACCCGGCCGGCATGCTGCCCATTGCGATTCCTCATCTCACAGTCACGGCCGTAATCGACATCCTGGCGGTGTCGGTCGTCATTTACCAGATTCTGCAGATCGTGCGCGGCACGCGCGCCTTTCACGTCCTGGTCGGCATCCTTCTGGTGCTGATCACCTATCAGATTGCTTCGCGCGCGGGCCTCGAACTGCTGCGGTCGCTGATCGCTTCGCTGGCGCCGTACGCGGGCATCGCCATCATCATTCTGTTCCAGTCGGAGATCCGGCGCACGCTGGCGCGGCTCGGACGGCGGCGGCTTTTCGGAGGCTTCCAGCGGCCGGAGTCGATGGATGAAATCCTGCTCGCGCTGCGCACCCTTTCCGAGACGCGGACCGGCGCGCTCATTGTGCTCGAGCGCGATATCGGGCTGCGCACGTTCATCGAAAGCGGCGTGCGGCTCGATTCGGAAGTCTCGCGCGATCTGCTTCTCTCGATCTTCAAGGAAGGCAATCCGCTGCACGATGGCGCGGTGATCGTGCAGAAGGGGCGGCTGGCCGCGGCGGCGTGTTTTCTGCCGCTGACGGTGAATCCCCTGATTGCCTCCAACCTCGGGACGCGGCATCGCGCCGGGATCGGCATCACGGAAGAGACCGATTGTCTGGCCATCATGGTGAGCGAGGAGACCGGAACCATTTCGGTCGCCTCGTTCGGCGAGATCCAGCGCGGGCTGACGATCGCCGAAGTGGATGAGCGGATCTACCAGCACTTCGACGTGTCGCGCAAGACGAAGGTGACGGGCGCGGTCTATCCGTCGGCTGCGCAGCCGGGCACGCAGGCGCGGGAAGCGGTGGGCGCGGAGCGCAAGCGGTGATGGAAATCTGGCGCCGCCTGACGCGGAATTTCGTCTGGAAGGCGGTTTCGGTGGTGATCGCGGTCGCCGTGTGGCTGGCGGTCGCGAGCGAACCGGAACTGGCGACGATCGTGTCGGTGCCGGTCGAGTATCGCAATTATCCGAGCGATCTCGAAATCAGCTCGACTATCGTCAGCACCATCAATGTGGAGGCGCGCGGACCGGCGGGACGCCTGGCCGGCCTGCATGATGCGCGCATTGCGGCGGTGGTCGATTTCGGCAGCGTGAAGGTGCCGGGAGAACGGACGTTCACCCTGACGGCGTCGTCACTCAACCTGCCGCGCGGCGTGGAGCTCATCCGCACCATTCCTTCGCAGCTTCGCTTCACCTTCGAGCAGCACCTGACGAAGATGCTGCCCGTCGATGTGCCGCTTTCCGGCGAGTTGCCGCCCGGGCTGAAGATTGCGTCGATGGAAATCGAGCCGCAGGAGCTGCAGGTGGGCGGGCCGAAGTCGCATGTGATGCGGGCCACCAGGCTGGTGGCGGATCCGGTGGATGTATCCCGCTTGAGCGGTAATACCCGGCAGACGATAGCGGTATACGCCAGCGATCCGGAGGTGCGTTTGCTCAGCCAGCCGCAGGTTACAGTGAAGATTCAGGTCGAACAGGCGCCCCTGCGCGTGCGCTGAACCGGATCTTTCTGATAATGGCGAAACGTTTATTCGGGACGGATGGGATTCGCGGCGTGGCAGGCCAGCCGCCGCTCGATGCCGCGAGCGTCACGGCGCTCGGCATCGCGCTCGGTGACGATCTGATTCGGCAGGGTTTGGGCGCGGCTCCGGTGCTGATCGGCATGGATACCCGCGAATCGGGCCCGGCGATCGCGGCGCACCTGGCGGCCGGCCTGCGGCGCACCGGGATGGCGGTGCGGTTTGCCGGGGTGATTACGACGCCCGGCGTGGCATATCTGACGCGGGTGGGCCAGTATGCCGCCGGCGTGATGATTTCGGCTTCCCACAACCCTTTTGAGGACAACGGGTTAAAGATTTTCTCGCGGAGCGGTTTCAAGCTGCCGGATGCGGATGAGCACGAAATCGAAGAGGAGATTTTTCGCCTTCTGCCGGGCCTCGCGAATTTGCCCGCTGCGCTGCCGCTCGAGGTCGATTGCGACATCCGGCCTTATCTCGATTTCCTGCTTTCGACCGTTCGGGTATCGCTTCGGGGACTGAAAATCGTGCTCGATTGCGGCAACGGCGCCGCTTCCGCGCTCGCTCCGGTGCTGTTCCGGGAAGCGGGGGCGGAAGTGATCGCGATCTTCAACCAGCCGAACGGACGGAACATCAACCTGCATTGCGGCACCCTGCACGTGGAAGCGCTGCGGGAAAAGGTTCTCGAGACCGGCGCCGACGCGGGAATTGCTTTCGATGGCGACGCGGACCGGGCGATGCTCATTTCGCCCAAAGGACATTTGGTGGATGGCGATGCCGTGATGCTGATCGCCGCGCGGCGCATGCAGGCGGAGGGGCGGCTGAACGGGAATCTCGCGGTTTCGACCGTGATGGCGAATCTCGGGCTGGAAAAAGCGCTTGGCCGGCTGGGAATCAGGATGCTGCGCACGCCGGTCGGCGACAAGTACGTGCTTGAGGAGATGGTGCGGCGCGATGCGTCGCTCGGCGGCGAACAATCGGGCCATATGATTTTCCGCGCCTTCGCCACCACCGGCGACGGCATGCTGACGGCGCTCCAGATGCTTGAAACCACGGTAGTTGAAGACACGACACTGGACGAGCTGGCGGCCGATCTGGAGGTTTATCCGCAATTGCTGGTTAATGTGCGTGTAACCGAGCGGAAACCTCTCGAGGAATTGCCGCGCGTCCAGGATATGATCCGCGAGTGCGAACGGGCGCTCGAAGGAACCGGGCGCGTGCTGGTGCGTTTTTCCGGGACTGAACCGCTGGCGCGCGTGATGGTGGAAGCGCAGGATCCCGACGCCGTGGAGAGTTGGGCCAACCGGATCGCGGCCACGATCCGTGTTGAACTTGCGTGAATTTTTCTCAGGAATCCGTGAGAGCGATGGTGCCAGAATCGGGCACCATCAAGATAACATCCATCCAAAAAATCAATTGGACCGGTTCGCCTCGGGCTCCCTACACTGAAGGACAGAAGTGCAGGGAAATCGGGTTAAAGGTACCCGAATTATCAAAAGGCGAAAACATGATGGTCCCCCCCGTAGAAACTTCCAATTCCCACGTCGCACTGTTGCACCGCATCAGCAACATCGTCAGCTCGGACCAGGATGTCGAGTCGATTCTCCAGGAGATGGTGGCGCTCACGATGAATGTCACTCACTCCGATGCGTGCCTCGTGTACCTCATTGACTACGCGACCAACGAGATTGTGCTGCGCGCGTCGCAGCTTCCGCACGATTCGGAAATCGGCAAGGTGCGCCTGAAAATGGGCGAAGGCATCACGGGCTGGGTGGCCGCGCACAAATCCGTGGTCGCGCTCTCGAGCAACGCCGCGGCCGACTCGCGCTTCAAGACATTCAGTTCGCTGCCGGAAGACACGTATCAGGCATTTCTCTCCGTGCCGCTGATCGACGGCGGTGAAATCATCGGCGTCATCAACGTGCAGCATCGCGAGCCGCACAGGCACGGCAGCGATGAAGTGGCGCTCGTCAGCTTCATCGGCGAGCAGATGGGCGGTCTGATCGCCCGCGCGCGGCTGGCGGAACGTTCGCAGAGCGCGGTGCGGCGCATGGAAACGCTGGCCGCGGTGGCGCAGGCCATCACGGCGGAAAGCTATCTGGAGCGGATTCTGCAGGCCATCTCGGAAATGCTGGCGGAAACGATGGAATCGGCCGTCTGCTCGATTCTGCTCGTCGACGATGAGAAGAAAGAGCTGACGGTGAGCGCCGCGCGCTGTTCCTCGCCCGATTACATGCACCGCATGCCGATCCGCATGGAAGGTTCGCTGATCGAATACGTGATCCGCCAGGGTCATCCGATCATCATTCCGAATATCCACAACGAGAAGGCGTACCGGTATCCGGAACTGGCGCGGAAATCGGGGCTGAGTTCCCTGCTCGCCGCGCCGCTGACGTCGCAGGGCAAGGTGATCGGCTCGATCAACATCTATACGCGCGACGAACGTGCCTTCAACGATGACGAAGTCGGCTTCGTGAAGGTGGTGGCGGGCCAGGCGGCGATTGCCATCCAGAATGCGCGGCTCATGTCGGAAACGCTCGACATGAAGCGCACGCTCGAAGCCAGAAAGCTGATCGAACGGGCCAAAGGCATCCTTCAGCACAAACACAACCTGACCGAAGAAGAAGCCTACCTGCGGCTGCGCAACGAAAGCCGCCGCGTGCGCCGCTCGATGCGGGATCTGGCCGAAGCGGTGATTCTGGCCGACGACCTGAACCGCAAAGAGGGCGGGCTAAAGCCCATCGTTCGCGAAGACGAAGAGATCATGTAGGCCGCACGCCGGCTTCGCGGCGGCGTGCTTTTGCGAAAATGGGAATTCGGTTCCCATGCGGCCTTTCGAGCCTCTGTTTCGTAACCCGCACGTTCTCACCATCCTGGGGAACTTCTGGCCGCGCGGGTACGACTTCACGCCTTATCCCCCTGAGAACCGCCTGATCCGGACCGACCCGGATACCCAGGTTCTCGTTCAGACGCAGTACCCGCGGAAAACCGGGGAGCGGCCCGAGCCGCTGGGCGAGGTTGTCCTGCTGCATGGTCTCGAGGGTTCGGGCGAGGCAGGATACATCAAAAGCATGGCCTGGGATCTGCTCGAGGCCGGTTTCATTGCGCATCGCTTCCACATGCGCACCTGCGGCAATACGGAACACCTCTGCAAAACCCTGTATCACGCGGGGCTTACGTCCGATCTGCGGGCCTTTCTCGAACAGTTGCGGGCGGAACGGCGGCGCGATATTCCGGTTCTGCTCTGCGGCTTTTCCCTCGGCGGCAATGTTTCGCTGAAGCTGGCGGGCGAGCTGCGCGAGACGGATCTGATTCAGGCCGTTGCGGCCGTTTCCACGCCGATCGATCTGGCGATGGGCGTGGAGCGGATCGGCCAGCCGGACAATCGCCTCTATGAAAACCGCTTCCTCGCCCGCATGCGCGAGCGGCTGGCCGCTACAGGCCGGTATGCGGCGAAGGATCTGGCCCGGTACCGCACCCTCTACGAGATTGACGACGCAGTCACCGCGCCTTCGTTCGGCTTCGGCACCGCCGACAACTACTACGCGACGCAATCGGCCAAGAACTTTCTCGCCGCGATCCGCGTCCCAACATTGATGGTTCAGGCGAAGGACGACACGTTCATCCCGTTTTCCATGTACGAGCGGCCGGAGATCCGGACCAACCCGCGAGTGCGCCTGATTGCCACCGAGCATGGCGGCCATCTCGGATATCTTTCGCGCCGCGCGCCGCGCTTCTGGGTGGACGAAGTGGTGGTCGGGTTCATCCAGGAAACCGTGGCGCGGGTGAAGAGCGTGGTGGGCCGCTAGACGATGGCGATCACCCGCATCGGCCGCTATCAGATCGTGGGGGAGCTGGGCCGCGGCGCCATGGGCGTCGTCTACCAGGCGATCGACCCTTCGATCGGCCGTTCAGTCGCGATCAAGACCATCCGGATCAACGATTTTCACGATCTGGTGCAGCGCCAGAAACTGCGCGAACGCCTGTTCCGCGAGGCGCGTTCGGCGGGCGTGCTGTCGCATCCGAACATCGTCACCATCTACGACATGGACGAAGTCGACGGCTTCGCGTGGGTCGCGATGGCGCACGTCAAGGGTCCGACGCTCGAGAAGATTCTGGCCACGCCGCCTCCGCTGACCGGCGTGCAGACGCTGCGGCTGCTGCGGCAGGTGGCGACCGCGCTCGATTACGCGCACAGCCGCGGCATCGTGCATCGCGACATCAAGCCCGCCAACATCATGGCGGATGAAGACGGGGTGGTGAAGATCACCGATTTCGGCATCGCCAAGATCACGGGAGGCGACGCCACCGAGACGCGGACCATCGTGGGGACGCCGAACTATATGTCGCCGGAGCAGGTGCAGGGTCATCCGGTGGACGGGCGTTCGGATCAGTTTTCGCTCGCGGTGATCGCGTACGAGATTCTCACCGGCGAGCGGCCGTTTCAGGGCGAACAGCTCGGCAATATCGTTTACAGGATCGTGGCGGAAGATCCGCCGCCGCCGAGCCGGATCAACGGCACGCTCACTGCGGCGATCGATCAGGTGCTGGCGCGCGCGCTGGCGAAGAATCCGGCGAACCGGTTTGACAGCTGTCTCGCGTTCGTCGCGGCGCTCGAGATGGCCTGCGGGGCTTCGCATGGCTGGAAACCGATTGCGCCCGGGAGCGCGGCGGCGCTGCCCACGAGCGCAATCCGGAATGAACCGGGCCCGTATCTGCCGGCGGAAGGCGCCGCGCCGGCGCTCCCGCCGCCTCCACCGCCGCCAACAGCGGCGAAATCCGAAGCGGAACCCGCGGCGCGGCGCAGCTCGATTTTTCTTCCCGTCTTTCTCGGCATGCTGTTGCTGCTGGGAGGCGCGGGGGCTTTTGCGTGGTGGGCGGGGCTGATTCCGCCGGGCGTGATTTCTGAAATCCGGGATGCGGTGAGCGATGCGTTCTCCAATCCGAGCACCGCGCCCACGCCGCAGCGGCCCCTGCAAACGGGCCCGCCGCCGGTTGAGCCCGTGGTGCCGCCCGAGGTGGAGTTGCCGCATGCGAAACCGAGTCCTTTGCCGCCGCTTGCCACCGACGCGGCGCCCGCCGCTGCGGACAGGGCCGATGCGCTGCCGGCAGCCGCTTCCCCCTCGCAGCTCGAGGATATCTGGGTGAGCACGAATCCACCGGGAGCGAAGGCAGTGCTCGACGACAATCTGAGCCAGTCGTGCCAGACGCCGTGCATGCTGCACAGTCCGCAGGGAGTGCATCATCTCACGATTTCCCAGGCCGGATACCTGAACGAATATCGCGAGATTCGCGTGGGTTCGACCGCGATGGATGTCCCGGTGATCACGCTGCGCCAGCCCGGCGGGACCCTGATGGTGAGTTCCGATCCTCCCGGCGCCAGCGTGCGCATCAACGGCCAGCTGCAGAATCAGCAGACGCCCGCGTCGATCAACCTGAAGCCCGGCACCTACACGGTGACGGTGGAACGCGGCGGGCGCACCCAGACGCAGAGGGTGGAGATCCAGGACAGCCCGGTGCTGCTGCGCGTTCCGATCGGCCAGTAAACGCGTGTATACTGGCCCCCATGCGATCCGCTCTTTCCGCTCTCGCTTTGTGCGCCGCCGTTCTGGCGCCGCTCGATGCCCAGCTTCTGCCTCCGGATGCGAACGGCCTCACGCTGGGCCATGTGCACCTGAATGTGACCGACGTCGACGCGCAGAAGAAGTTCTGGACGACGTTCTTCGACGCGAAACCGCTCACGAATGAAAAGGCGCAGCTGCCCGGCGTGAAGGTGCCCGGGCTGCTGATTCTGTTCACGAAGAAAGAGCCCGCGCGCGGCAGCGAAGGCTGCACCATGGACCATTTCGGCTTTCGCGTGCGCAGCCTGAAAGAGATGATGGACAGCCTGTCCGCGGCAGGATACGAAGTGGGCAAGCCGTTCAAGGGGACGGAAGGTTTTCAGAACGCGTATGTCACGGGGCCGGACAAGGTGCGGATCGAAATGCAGGAGGATGTGAATCTGCCGGTGAAGGCCGCGGTCAATCATCTGCATTTCATGCTGAAGGACGCGATGGTGCTGAGGTCCTGGTATATCGAAAAGCTGGGATTGACGGCGACCACGCGCGGCTCGCTGCAGACCGCCAATGCTTCGGGCGGCAATCTGTCGTTCAGCCCGGCGAGAACGGAGCCGGTCGGGTCGAAGGGGACGTCGATCGATCACATCGGCTTCGAGGTCACGAATCTCGAAGCGTATTGCAGAAAGCTCGAAGCCGAGGGCATCAAATTCGATGTGCCTTACCGCAAGGTTCCGGCGCTCGGAGTTGCGATTGCGTTCATCACCGATCCTGACGACGTTTCGATCGAGCTGACCGAAGGGCTCACCGCTTTCTGAGATTCTTCCAGCCCGCAAGCAGGAGATAGACGGCGCCGAAGGGCGCGAGCGTGATCGCCGCGGCGACGATCGGGTGCAGGCGGGGCATTTCGAGTTTGATCGCCCAGGCGATGGCTGCCGCGGCGATGGCCGAACCCCAGAGCCTTGCGAGGTAAGCGGCTCCGACCGGTGCGGTGCCGATTCGCCTGCGCAGCGAATGACGCAGCAGCGCGAATTCGACCCAGCCGCTGACGCCCGCCGAAGCTGTCAGACCCGCCACGCCCCAGATCGCGCCGATCCCGATGAGCCCGGGCAGATTGCGCGCGGAGAAGTAGCCAAGGACCGTGGTCAGGATGACGCGCACAATGGCGAAGCGCAGCGGCGTGCGGGTGTCTTTGAGCGCGTAGAAAGTCGAAGAGTACAAGCGGCCCTGCGTCGAGGCCAGCAGGCCCACGCCGGAACCGGCAAGAATGCCCCAGAGATACACGGCATCCGCATGCGTGAATTTGCCGCGCTGGAAAAGTGCGCCGGCGATCATGTCGCCGAGCGCGACGAAGGCGACGACCGACGGGATGACGAGAAAGGAAATGCGCCGCAGACCGCCGGTGAGGCGTTTGCGCAGGTACGCGGCGACTTCCTCATTGCCGCCGACCGCGCGCGACATCTCGGGCAGCTCCGAGGCCGAGATCGACATGCCGAACAGGCTCACCGGCAGCAGGTAAACATTCTGCGCGTAGCCAAGCAGCGCGACCGCGCCCGTGGGCAGCAGACTCGCGAGCAGCGAATCGATATAGGCGCTCAGCTGCACCACGCCGCGGCTGACGAAGACCGGCCCGAAGTTGCGAATCACGGTCCGGACGCTGGCGAGGCTGGTGGAGAGTTGCACGCGAAGCGCGGGGACCAGCCGCAGCACGACGGGCAACTGCGCGAGAAATTGCGCGAGACTGCCGGCCACCGATGCCCACGCGACAATCCTCGCGAGCGAGTCTTCGCCGGAGCGCGAGCCCGAGGCCAGCATCGCGATGATCATCGCCAGATTCCACAGCACGCCGATGCTGTAGGAAAGGAAAAAACGGCGATGGCTGTTGAGAATGCCGAGGCACCAGGCGGAGAGCACCAGCAGCCCGGCGCCCGGGAAGAAGATGCGGACCAGCGAGACGGTGAGATCGCGCTTGCCGCCTGCGAATCCCGGCGCGATCGCGTCGATCAGCAGCGGAGTGGCGAGCACGCCGAACAGGACCAGAATCGAAGTCACGAGCGAAAGGATGGCAAAGACGGCGCCGGCCACTTCGCCCGCTTCTTCCTTCTCCTCATGCGCCAGAAGACCGGCGTAGACCGGAATGAAGGAAGCGGAGAGCACGCCTTCGCCGAAGAGATTCTGCAGGAAATTGGGAATGCGGAGGGCGGCCTTGAATGCGTCGGCGACATCGCTTGCGCCGAAGTAGTGCGCGAAGACGCTTTCGCGGATCAGGCCGGAAGCGCGGCTGAGCAGGATGCCCGCCGCCACGAGAAAAGCGGCGCGTTGCGGCTTCGGCTGATCGCTCACTTTTCGAGCAGGAAGTTGCCCGCTACCATGGCGTCGATTCCGGAGGAATAGAAGCTGCGCACGGCATCACGCGGCGTGCAGACCAGCGGCTCGCCGAACAGGTTGAAGGAAGTGTTGTAGAGCACCGGCAGGCCGGTCTTTTCGCCGAAGGCATGGAGAAGCTGCCAGTAGAGCGGATGGTCGTCCCGGTGGACGGTGTGGACGCGAATCAGATCGCCGGCGAGGATGGCGGCGCGGAACTGGTCTTTCCACTCGTCGCGAACCTCGCCCACGGTGGCCAGATGGCGCGCGTTGGGGCCGGCGTGAAAGTAACGCGAGGCGAGTTCGGCCGGCACCGACGCCGCGAACTTGCGGAAGCCTTCGCGGTGCTTGATGAAGGCGTTCAGGTTTTCGGTGGAGTACGGGTCCTGCGGCGACGCCAGAATGCTGCGGGCGCCGAGCGCGCGCGGGCCGAATTCCATGCGGCCCTGCATCCACGCCACGATGCGGTTGGCAATGAGCTGGTCGACCGTGGCGCCGATGAGCTCGGGCGTGGTGGGCAGCATCTGGAAGCGCAGCTTGCAGTTTTCGAGCACCTGTTTGATCTCGAAGGCGCTGTAGGACGGGCCGAAACAATAGCTGCCGCCATGCACCCGCTCGGTATGGCCGAGCACGTGATTCCACACATCGAGCGCCGCGCCGAGAGCCGTGCCCGCGTTGCCCGCCGCCGGCTGCGCGAAGACGCCCCTGTAGCGTCCCGAGCGTTCGAGCGCGGAGATCAGCAGAGCGTTCCATGCGACGCCGCCCGCGAGGCAGATATTTTCGGCATCGCCGGCGAGCCGCATCACATAGTCTTCGAGCGTCTTCTGCAGGCTGGCCGCGATATCGGCGCGATTCTTCGGCAGAATGCCTTCGAGGTCGCGGATGCCGGGGAGCTGGAAGAACTTCGCGCCGAATCCTCCGCCGCCGCCGCGGCCCGATTCGAAGAACGAGCGGTCGATCGAAGTTCCTTTCACGATGGCCGCGAAGGCTTCGGTGTAGGAGGGCTGGCCGGTGGTGGAAAGCCACTGCACGAGGTGCTCATCGGCGCGCGGGCGGAAGCCAAGCAGTTCCGTGACGCGGCCATAGAGTTCGCCGATCGAATCCGGATAGAGGATTTCTTCTTCGAGCGACATCGTGTTGCCCGCGCCGCGCCACTTCGTGCCGCAGCGCAGATCGCCTTCGCGGTCGAGCGTGACCACCACGGCCTTATCGAAAGGAGAAGCGAAGTATGCCGAAGCCGCGTGCGCCGCGTGATGATCGATCGAGACGATCTTCGCGTTCGTGAACACGCGCAGCGCGATGGGCAATCCCGAACCCGGCGGCAGAGGCCGCGCCAGCGCCACATAGTTCACGTCATCGGCCGTGATGCCCGACATGCGCAGACACGCTTCCACCGCCGCTTCCGGCAGACGGCCCGACGGCGGGCGGCGCGTCAGCTTGCTTTCTTCCACCGCCGCGGCAATCACGCCGTCCCTGATGATTGCGGCGGCCGCGTCGCCCAGCACACCGCCGATTCCGAGAATGTTCACTGACTGTCTCCCCGCTTCTCAATCTTTGCCCACGTATCGCGCAGCCCGATGGTCCGGTTGAAGACCAGATGGCCATCTTTCGAATCGGGATCCACACAGAAGTAACCGACGCGCTCGAACTGAAACCGCTCGCCGGTCTTCGCCGCGCCGAGCGCCGGCTCGAGTTTGCAGCCGGTGAGCACTTCAAGCGAGGCCGGGTTCGGTTCGTCGGCGGGATCGGGGAATTCGGACGTGAAGAGATTGTCGTAGAGCCGCACCTCGGCTTCGACCGCGTGCGCCGCCGAAACCCAGTGGATGGTGGATTTCACCTTGCGGCCGTCGGGCGCATTGCCGCCGCGCGTCAGGGGGTCGTAGGTGCAGTGAAGTTCGGTAATGTTTCCGTCCGCGTCTTTCACCACGCTCACGCAGGTGATGAAGTAAGCCCAGCGCAGCCGCACTTCCTTGCCCGGCGAGAGCCGGAAATACCCCTTCGGCGGATCCTCGCGGAAATCTTCCTGATCGATATAGATGAATTTTGAGAACGGCACTTTGCGCGTGCCGGCCGACGCATCTTCGGGATTGTTGACGGCTTCGAGCTCCTCGGTCTGGCCTTCCGGATAGTTGTCGATCACGACGCGCAGCGGACGCAGCACGCCCATCATGCGCGGCGCGCGCTTGTTCAGGTCCTCGCGCACGTGGTGCTCGAGCAGGCGCAGTTCCGTGGTGCCGTTGGTCTTCGAGACACTCAACTCCCGGCAGAAATTGCGGATCGATTCCGGCGTGTAGCCGCGGCGGCGGATTCCGGCGAGCGTGGGCATGCGCGGATCGTCCCAGCCGCGCACCGCGCCGGTCTGCACGAGCTGCAGCAGCTTGCGTTTGCTCAGCAGCGTGTGGGTGAGATTGAGGCGATCGAATTCGATCTGCTGCGGATGGTGGATGCCGAGCTGCTCGATGTACCAGTCGTAGAGCGGACGGTGATCTTCGAATTCGAGCGTGCAGATGGAATGGGTGATGCCTTCGATCGAATCGGACTGGCCGTGCGCGAAGTCGTACATCGGATAGATGGGCCACTTGTCGCCCGTGCGATGGTGCTCGGCGTGGAGAATCCGGTACATCACGGGATCGCGCATGTTGAGATTGGGCGAGGCCATGTCGATCTTCGCGCGCAGCGTGCGGGAACCGTCGGGAAATTCGCCCGCGCGCATGCGCTCGAAGAGATCGAGATTTTCCTCCACCGTGCGATTGCGGTAAGGGCTTTCTTTGCCGGGCTCGGTGAGGGTGCCGCGGTATTCGCGGACTTCGTCGCTCGAAAGATCGCAGACGTAGGCTTTGCCGGCGCGGATGAGCTGCAGCGCCCATTGATAAAGCTGCTCGAAGTAGTCCGACGCATAGCACATCGCGTCCCACTGGAACCCGAGCCAGCGGACATTCTCGATGATCGAATCGACGTATTCCTGCTCTTCTTTTTCCGGGTTGGTGTCGTCGAAGCGGAGATTGGTCCTGCCGCCGAACTCAGCCGCGAGGCCGAAATTCAGGCAGATCGACTTGGCGTGGCCGATGTGCAGATAGCCGTTCGGCTCCGGAGGGAAGCGGGTATGCACGCGCGAATCGTTCCTGCCCGTGCGCAGGTCTTCCAGAATGATGTCGCGAATGAAATTCGAAGGTGCGGCTTCGCTCATAGGGATGTCAGTTGCGCAATGGCCCGGTCGATGCGGTGGAGGCAGGTCTCCTTGCCCAGTACTTCGAGCGTACCGAAGAGCGGCGGCGCGGTCTTGCGCCCGCACACGGCCACGCGGATCGGCTCGAACAACTGGCCGGCTTTGAGACCGAGGCTTTCGGCCGCGGCGCGCAGCGCGGATTCGAGGCCATCGTGCGTGAACTGGGCATGGGGCAGCACTTCGCGGGCTTTTTCGAGCGCGCGCAGGGCCATCGCGGCGTCGCCTTTCTTCGGAATCAGCTCGCCCGAATCATAGGGCGGCAGTTCGCCGGCGAAGAAGAAATCGGCGACGGTCAGGACGTCCCTGAGAAGCCGGATGCGTTCGCGGATCAGCGGCGTGATCTGCCACATTTTCTGCAGCCCGACGTCATGGCCCGCTCGCTTCACCACTGCCTGCAGCTCCGCCGCCAGATCTTCCACGGCCATCGCCTTGATGTGCTCATGGTTCAGCCACAGCGCCTTCGGATCGAACGGATCTTCCTCGGTGAAATTGACCACCGCGTTCGAGCGGTTGACGCCTTCGAAGTTGAAGCTCTCGATGAGCTCATCGAGCGACATCATCTCGCGGTTGTCCTTGGGCGACCAGCCGAGCAGGCAGAGAAAATTCACAAACGCGCGCGGCAGAAAACCGGCATCGCGATAGGTGGTGACCGAGACCACCGGCCCATGGCGCCGCTTCGAGAGTTTGCTGCCATCGGGGCCGGTGAGCAGCGGCAGATGCGCGAACTGCGGCGGTTCGACGCCCGCGGCGCGGAAGATCAGGATGTGCTTGAAGGTGTTGGTCAGGTGGTCCTGGCCGCGCACGATGTGGCTGATGCGCAGGTCGATGTCGTCCGCGCACGAAGCCAGGTGATAGGTCGGGGCGCCGTTGCTGCGCAGCAGCGCGAAGTCCTCGATATCGTTGACGGATTTCGACTGGTCGCCGAAGACGAGATCGTGCAGATGGATGATTTCGCCATTGCGCGGCACCTTGTAGCGGACGACGAACGGCTCTCCGGCCGCTGCCCGGCGATCGCTTTCTTCGCTCGACATTTCGCGCTGGCCGGGATTGAAGAGCCAGGGCCCGCCGGTGTGATCCTTTTCGCTCTCTTCGCCATGGGCGGGCGTGAAATCGCGATAGGCGAGACCCTTCTCGAGAATCGAATCCGCGAGCGCTCTGTGCAGCGCCAGACGGTCGGACTGGCGATACTCCTCGTCCCAGCCCATCCCGAGCCAGCGCAGGCCTTCGAAGATGGAACCGAGCGACTGCTCGGTGTTGCGCTCGAGATCGGTGTCGTCGATGCGCAGGATCATGGTGCCGCCGTGGCGGCGCGCGTAAAGCCAGTTAAAGATGAAGGTTCGCGCGCTGCCGATATGCAGATAGCCCGTCGGCGAGGGCGCAAATCGAACTCTGAGCATGAAAATGCCAGTATAGCGACGGCGGATATCCCGCTTCGGTCTACGAAATCAGCTCGGCGAGGCCGTCGACGACGGAAGCGAGGTCAGCCGGGTTCAGTTCCCCAAGCCGCTTTCCGATGCGCTCGACGGAAATCGTACGGACCTGCGAAATCTTCACCCAGGAGGGACGCGGCAGCGTTCCGGCAGGCAAGGGCAGAGCGAGCGGGAATCCAGCGGATTGGGGCTGGCTGGTGATGGCCATCGCAATCACGGTTCCGGACCGGCGGTTGAAGAGATCGTTGCTGAGAATCAGCACGGGCCGCTCGCCTGCCTGTTCATGGCCGCGAACTGGCTTGAGGTCCGCCCACCAGATCTCTCCCCTGAGGATCGGGCGCCTGCTCAATACTCGGGCCACGATTCGTCCCCGAGGCCCTCTTCGGCCATCTTCTGCTCCGCGGTTCTGTCCAGCTTCGCGAGTTCACGCGCCAGCCGGTTGCGTTTTTCGCGCTCGGCCAGGATAGCCACGGCGGTTTGAACCGCACGGCTGCGGTTGGGGTAGCGCCCTTCCCGGACCCAGCGGTCGAGGTCCTTCAGCGAGGATTGTTCGAGCGTTACAGCGATTTTCCGCACCACAATAGACAGTATGACAAAATATCCCACCCTTGCGCCCCGGGCGGTCAGAGATTTGCCTGAGCGCGGCGGCGCTTGTCGCGCAGGAGGACGAAGAGGTACAGGATCACGAACAGCAACAGCGCGCCGAGGCCGAACTGCGCAGCGTGCGTGCGCAGGAACGAAGCGGATTCGCGCCCCAGCGTGATGCCGAGCCACGCTTCGCCGAAATAACGGAAGACCCGCGCCACCAGCACCACGCTGATGAACTCCGCCGGCGACGTTCCCATCACCCCGGCGCTGATGACGAACAGCTTCAGCGGCATCGGGATGGGGACGAGCGCCGGCACGAAGACCGTGATCATGCCGTAACGCTGGAACCACTCGCGGAATTTCGCCGCTTTCCCTTCCGGCGCCGCCTTGCTCATGAACGCTTTTCCGCCCTGCCGCGCCATCCAGTAGAGAATGCAGTTGCCGGCGGTCGATCCCGCAACAGCCAGTCCGGCGCAGAGCCAGGCCACACCGGGCCGCTCGACCGAAATCAGAATCAGCAGCGCGTCAAAGACTCCCGCGACCGGAACGCCGGAAGAATCCAGAATGGAGAGGAGCAGAATCCCGGCTGGGCCCCAGGCGATCAGGGTGTCGGTCAGGTGCTTGAGCAATCCCTCATCTTATCCCGCCGGATTTGAGCCCACGTGCGGAACATCGAGGGGTCGCCGAGCCACACCATCATCCAGTCCACCATCTCGGCTTTGAGCGCACGCTTCGTCTCTTCGACGCGCGGGCTGCGCGATGCGAAGCGCGCGTGGTCCTTCGCGGCGATCACCTGTTCGCGGCAGTATGGCCTCAGGTCCGGCCTCGCCGCGTAAACGGCGGCGAATTCGTCGAGCGAGGTTTCGAGTTCCTCGAGCGTGTGCTGCTTCACGCCGCTCCACGGCGCGGAAATCGCCAGTCCGGAGGCGCGAATGGTTGCCTCTGAAACATCCGGCAGCGCGGCGCGAAGTTCCCGCCACTCGGGTTCGCCAATCCCGGTCCAGCCGCGCGATGCCGCGAATTCCCGCACCCGCTGCTTCTTAGTGGGCTGACGCACGCCGGTATTGTGCCACCGCCGCGGTGTGCCTGGCCAGCGATTCGGAAAACGTATGAGCGCCCGTGCCATCGGCCTTCGCGACGAAGTAGAGATACTCCGTCGTGGCCGGAGCGAGCGCCGCGCGGATGGCGCCGATCCCGGGATTCGCAATCGGCCCCGGCGGCAAACCGGCATGCTGATAGGTGTTCCAGGGGCTGGTGCTCGCGAGGTCGGAGCGATAAATCGTTCCGCGATACCGGTTCTCGAGGATGGCCGCGTAGACGGTGGTCGGGTCGCAGTCGAGCTTCATCCCGAGGCGCAGACGATTGGCGAAAACCGACGCGATCACCGGCTGTTCCTCCGGCCGTTTCGCCTCTTTTTCCACCATCGACGCGAGCGTCACCGCGTCATGCACATTGGCATTCGCCTCGAGCGCTTTCCACTCGAGGCGAAACTGCGCGACCATCATCAGGCACAACTGCCGCGCGGTGGTGTGCTTGTAGACGCGATACTTGTTCGGGAATAAATAGCCTTCGAGCGTCTGCGCCTGCGGGTCCAGATCGCGGATCGGCGCCGGGTCGCGCGCCGCCTCGAGAAACTCTTCCGGCTTCAGCCCCACCTTCGCCACCGCTTCCGCGATATCGAACATGTTCAGGCCTTCCGGCGCAAGGAACTCGACGTAATAGATATCGCCGCGCGCGATCCGGCCCAGCACATCGAGCGGCGAGGCCGCTTTTTCGAATTTGTACTCGCCCGCCTGCAGATTCACACCGTGCCGCAACCCGCGCGCGGCGAGGAACAGCCAGCCGCTGCGGACCACGCCTTTCTGCGCGAGCATATCCGCCATCTGCCGCGTGGACGTCCCACGCGAGAACTCAACGAACACCGGCTCGGAGAAGGCTCTGTAAGGCTGGTTGAGTTCATGCGCCACCCAAAGCCCGCCCGCCGCCACCAGCGCCGCGGCCGCGATACCCGCCACAATGGGCGCCTTCACCGTTTCGGCTCCGCATCGAGATAGCTCTGCAACAGAATCACGGCCGAAAGCCGGTCGATCGCCGGTTTGCGCTCCCCGGGCGCGATGCCCGAGCCGCGCAGCACGCGCTCGGCTTCCCGGCTCGTCCAGCGTTCGTCCCAGAGCTTCACCGGAAGACCTGTCTTGTATTCGAGCTCGCGCGCGAACTCCCGCGTGTAGCTGCCCTGCCGGCTCTGTTCGCCGCTCATGTGCAGGGGGTCTCCGATCAGGATCATGCCCACGCCATGCTGTACCGCCAGTTTCCGCAAAGCCTCCACGTCTTCCCGCCGGCCGGAGCGCTCCATCGTCTCGAGACCCTGCGCCGTAATGCCCAGTTCGTCGCTCAGGGCGAGGCCGATGCGCTTTTTTCCGAGATCCAGTGCCAGAATGCGCGCCATACCCGCTCAACTCGATTGTATTTGTGCCATGTTAGTGTCAGGGGAACGGTACGTGATCCGGACGCGCAACGAGACCACCCAGGAGATCACCCGGAACGTGCAGAGCTATGCCCTGCCCGTGATCGCCGGCGGCATCGTCCTGGCGATTCTCTACCTCGGCCGCGTGGTCTTTATCACCGCCACGGTATCGATCATCATCGCCCTCATTCTGGAACCGATGGTGACGTTTCTCATGCGCCTGCGCCTGCCGCGCCCGATCGCCACCTTTACGGTTTGTTCATTCGGCATCCTGGTGCTTTATTTCGCCGGCCTCGCCGCCTGGACGCAGCTCTCGAGCCTCGCGGGCGACGCGCCGGCTTTCAGGCAGCACCTGTCCGAAGTTTCGGGCCGGGTGTCAAAAACCATGCAGGAGATCGAGGAGTCGACCACGCATCTGATCCCGGCGGTCAGGCCGCCGGCGCCGGCGCCCGCGCCCCAGGCCCCGGCCACGCCGGCGAGGAAACGGCCTTCGAACGGACGCAAAGGCGCGGAAACTGCCGCACCGCCCGAGGTCCCTGGCGTCCCGGTGATTCCCGAAGTCCGCATTCACGAAGACCGCAATCCGATCACGACGTACATCTACCAGAGCCTCGGCACGGTCTACGAGTTCATCCTGATGGCTTCGTTCGTCCCGTTCCTCGTGTTTTTCATGCTGAGCTGGCGCGATCACATCTATCGCAGCTTCCTGCGATTCTTCAGCGGATCGGACCGCGTCGCCGCGGCGCGCAGCCTCGAAGGCGTGGCGGAAATGGCGCGCGCGTTCGTGGTGGGCAACTTCATGATCGGCCTGCTGCTTGCCATCCTCACGTGGATCGCGTTCAGCATCATCCATGTGCCCTACCCGTTCCTCGCCGGATCGCTCAGCGGGTTCCTGAGCCTGGTGCCTTATATCGGCATGCCGCTGGCTTTCGTCCCGCCGGTGCTCTCCATGCTGGCGGTGGGAGCGCCCAGTTCCACGCTGCTGCTCGCGTTTTTCATCGTGCTGGGATTCCACCTCGTCGCCATGAACGTGTTTTACCCGAAGCTGGTGGGCGCGCGCGTGCACCTCAACCCGCTGGTGGTGACGTTCTCGCTGATGTTCTGGGGCTTTCTCTGGGACGCGCCCGGCCTCGTGCTCGCCATTCCGATCACGGCCGGCATCAAAGCCGTCTGCGACAACGTTGCCGGATTGCGCTCGTGGGGCCGGTTCCTCGGCGATTAGTTGCCGGCCCGGATATAACGCAGCGTGTGGCCGTTGACATACCAGCAGGGAGCCGAGCCCGAATGAGGGAAAAGCGCGTTCACGCAGCGTTCCTGCTGCGGGTTGCCGATGCTGTAATCGACTTTGTTCCAGCGGTTGGTGATCGCGTAAACCTGATCGACCTTCACCGTGCTGAACTCGTCTTTCCGGACTCGGGCGACCACATCGTCAATCCCGTAGGCCACGACGCCCGCGGCGACGATTGCATAAAGGCTGTACTGAAGACGCCGTTTCATCCGTCTCTTTCCATATTCGCCGACCCGCTATGACGGATCGAAAATCATTCCTCCGGATCTGGACCGCGCTTGCCGCCGTGACAGCCATTCTCGTCGTCTACTCGCAAACCCTTTCGCTCACCTGGGATGAAGGTTTCCATCTCGTTGCCGCGCAACTGATCCGGGCAGGCAAGAAGCCCTATGTGGATTTCCTCTTCGCCCAGACGCCGTTAAATGCATACTGGAACGCGCTCTGGTTCAGCCTCGCGGGGCAGACCTGGCATACCGCTCATGCCCTCGCGGCGCTCGAATCGGCCGGAGCCGTGGCGCTCACGACCGATTATCTGCTCCGCCGCTTCCCGCTTCCCGAGTGGCGGTTCACCGTTGCGCTCGCCAGCGTGTTTCTCGTGGGCCTCAACGTGGTGGTCGTCGAATACGGCACGCTGGGCCAGGCTTACGGGCTCTGTCTGCTGCTGATCGTTCTCGCCTTCCGCTTCACAGTGGCCCGATGGAACGGATGGTGCGGACTGGCCGGCCTTGCGGCGGGCGCGGCCGCGTCTTCGTCGCTGCTCACGTTCCCGGTAGCGCCGGTGCTGCTCCTCTGGATTCTCTGGCGCAAGCGCTCCGGCGCGATTCCGTTCCTTCTCGGCGCCGCAGTCGCCCTCATTCCGATGCTGCGCCTCTTCCTTGCCGCGCCGCATCAAGTCATCTTCGACGTGATGGACTATCACCTCTTCTACCGCCAGGCGCAGTGGGATAACTGGTTCAGCCACGATCTCGAAGTGCTCGTCTCCTGGCTCGACTGTTTCCATGCCCTCGTGCTCGGCGTGCTCGCCCTCATTGGGGCGGCTTCGCTCCGGCGAAACGGCTGGGACCCGGACGTGCGGCGCGAATTCATCCTCGCCGGATGGCTGGCTGTCGCGCTGGGCGCATATCTGATGACCGCGCATCCCACCTTTCAGCGTTACTTTCTCCTGATGACGCCGTTCACCGCCATCCTCGCCGCGGCGGGAATCCCGGTGCTGGCCGCAAAAATCGGCCTCTCTGCCGGGGCGCGCTGGCCGGTTCTTCTTCTCGCCATCCTGATGTCCGCCAGCCTCGCGCGAGACATGCATGAAGACCGCGACGATAACTGGTACAACATCGAGCCCATCGCGCGGAAAGTCGACGAGGTGACTGCCCCCGGCGCGATGCTGTATGCTGACGAACACGTTTACTTCCTGACCGGCCGCATTCCTCCGACCGGCCTCGAGTGGAACGGTGCGCATAAAGTGGATCTGCCGATGGATAAAGCCGGCCCGCTGCACATCCTGCCCCGCGCGGAACTCGTGCGCCGCGTCAAAGCCGGCGTCTACGCGACAGTGGAAACCTGCGGGCAGGGCGAACCGGCCGACCTCGGCCTCGATGCCGTCTACCGCCAGCACGCCGAAGTGAAAGACTGCTTCGTCTATTGGGACCGCAGGCCATGAGATGGCGCGCCATCCTCGCCGTCTCTCTCGTCTGCGCGGTTGCCGCGCTCGGCCAGCGCTTCCGCTATCCCACCTTCGAAGGGCACGATGAAGGGCCCGAGCCCACCTTCCCTTCCGGCGCCGAATTTCATTTCATCCGCACCGAATACACGGACCTTCCCGAATTCCACCGCGGGTTCGGCTTCGCCTCCCGCAACGGACGCGGCAACGGCTGGTGGATCGTCGACTGGCCGGACGCCGACAATCACTTCACCATCGGCATCAACCGTCTGACCCGCATCGCCGCCGGCGACCCGCGCCATCTGAGCCTCACCGACGAGCATCTCTTCGACTATCCCTGGATCTACGCCACGCAGGTCGGCTGGTGGGGCCTCGATCAGGCTGAAATCCTGCGCCTGCGCGAGTATCTGGAGCGCGGCGGTTTCCTGATGGTGGACGATTTCTGGGGCCCCGGCAACGAACAGTGGAACATCTTCAGCGAGACCATGCGGCGCGTTCTTCCCGGAAGGCCGATCACCGACATCGCGCCCGGCGATTCCGTGATGCACGTTCTCTACGACATTGAAGAGAAGGACCGCACGTTCATCCCCGGCTCACGGCATCTGCGCATCGGACGCGGCGGCAATGTGGTGGTGCAGCAGCCGCCCGGCACCACGCCGGCCTGGCGCGCCATCTCGGATGACCGCGATCGCATGGTGGTCGCGGTCAATTACAACACCGACGTCGGCGATGCCTGGGAGTTTGCCGATGCGCCTGAATACCCGGAACGAATGACCGCTCTTGCCTACCGCTACGGCATCAACTACATCATCTACGCGATGACGCACTAGCAGGCTGCTGAAAAACCGGGACAGACAGAACTGGGCACCCTTTTTCGCCGGAGCGCCTCACTGAAAACACGTGATTTCGCACGGCGAAAAAGGTGCCAGTTTGGTCTGTCCCAGTGT
>Ga0187771_10000573_pt1 | contig 22983 bp, 22 predicted proteins | sample 0116_SJ02_MP15_1_FD_133139 | JGI IMG/M metagenome (GOLD analysis project Ga0187771, IMG submission 133139) | Tropical peat soil microbial communities from peatlands in Department of Meta, Colombia - 0116_SJ02_MP15_10_MG | ecosystem: Environmental > Terrestrial > Soil > Wetlands > Peat | place... | reverse complement strand
GCCCGCGAAGCCGTCGATTCTATCCCTCTAAATTTCCTGGTCCCCATTCCGGGCACAAGACTCGAAAAGATGGAAACCATGAAACCCCTCGATATATTGCGCGCCGTGAGCATGATCCGTCTGACAAACCCGCGGGCCGAGGTGAAGATTTGCGCAGGGCGCCTGTGCCTTGGCGACTTGCAGTCGATGATATTCCACGCCGGAGCCAACTCGATGATGATTGGCCCTTTTCTGACGGTTGCCGGCAGAAATGTCGAGCAGGACCTCAGGATGCTCCGCGATCTCGGGGTCGAACATGTTCTTTGAGGCGTGGATCGATGAGGAAATAGAAGAACTGCGTGAAAAAAGCCTGGAGCGCCGCCTTTCGGTTTTTGGCCAGGCCGGCGGAAAAATAGAGATCGAGGGCAGGACTTTTCTCAATTTTTCCTCAAACGATTACCTCGCGCTTGCGCGCCACCCGGAAGTCATTTCCGCAAGCCGCAAATACCTCGAATCGTATGGCTGCGGGGCGACTGCTTCAAGACTGATAACCGGCACTCTGACCCCACATGACGAACTGGAGCGTGCAATTGCAGCCCTTAAGGGATATCCCCGGTCCCTGGTCTTCGGCAGTGGATTTCTTGCCAACGCGGGAGTGATAACTTCCCTTGTCGGGCGCAACGATCACGTCTTTGCAGATAAACTCGCCCATGCCAGCATCATCGACGCCGCAGCGCTCAGCCGGGCGAACCTTAAGCGTTTTCGCCACAACGATCCGGACCATCTGAGGACGCTGCTTAGTCAGTGCCCCGCCTTCGGCCGCAAACTGGTTGTCACCGAATCGGTCTTCAGCATGGACGGAGATATCGCCCCGCTGTCCGAAATCACATCTGCGGCAGTCGAGTCCGAAGCGATGGTAATGGTTGACGAAGCGCACGCGACGGGCGTTTTCGGCCCGCACGGAAGCGGCTTGATTCGCGAATACGGCCTCGAGAGCAAAATCAATGTTTCGATGGGTACCCTGAGCAAAGCGCTTGGCGGCTACGGCGGCTTTGTAGCGTGCTCGCCCGCCTTGCGGCAGCTGCTGGTCAACCGCGCACGGGCGTTTATCTACACTACCGGGTTGCCGCCGGCAGCGGTGGGAAGCGCTCTTGGGGCGCTGGCCGTAATGGAAAAAACTCCCGATCAGGGATCGGAACTTCTCAGGAGGGCGTCGGTTTTCAGGCGGAGGCTCCAGCAGGCCGGCCTTAACACCCTGCATTCGCAAAGCCAGATCGTTCCGGTGCTCATCGGTGAAAATGCAAAAACTTTGGCTGTGGCGCAGCGGCTCAGATCGAAAGGCATACTGGCGGTTGCCATTCGACCGCCGACCGTACCCGATGGGACTGCCCGTCTAAGGCTTTCGATCACGCTCGACCACAGTGACGACGACCTCGAACGGGCCGCCGGAGAAATTACAAGGGCTGTTGACGGTGACTAAGGGCGTCGTACCTCGTATATAACGGCATGGAAAAAGAGATGATTGCGGCTGGAAAAGGTTTCTTCATTACGGGTACGGACACCGACGCCGGCAAGACAGTTGCGTCCGCCGCTGTGCTCGTCTCGATGCGCGCCGCCGGGATCGATGCCGTTCCAATGAAGCCGGTTCAAACAGGCGGAGTTGTGCGGGGAGGTTCCTTGAGAAGTCCGGACCTTGAATTTTGCCTCCGAATGGCCGGACTCGCGCCGGACCCGGAAGAACTCCGGAATATGGCGCCTTTTATCTACGAGCCGGCCTGCTCCCCTCACCTCGCCGCAGCTAAGACGGGCCGTGAAATCTCTCTGGACCGCATTCTTGAAGCCTTCCACAGCCTGCTCCAAAAGCACGAACGGGTGATTGTGGAAGGAGCCGGCGGTTTGCTGGTTCCCCTCGCCGGCAATAAGACTATGATCGACCTTATTGCGATGATGGAACTACCCGTCATTCTCGCGGCTCGCCCCGGCCTGGGGGCCATTAATCACACGCTCCTTTCGATTAGGGAACTTGAACGCAGCAGCCTGACGCTGCATGGGATAATTTTTTGCGAAACCACAGGGGCGGGTTGGGGAGAAATCGAACAAAACAATGTGGAAACAATCGCGAGACTCGGAAAAAAACGCGTATTGGGGCGCATTCGCTACATCCCGGCAATAGCCTCCATGAGTCCCGAGGCTTTTAGAGAATGTTCCGCTCTGGTGCAGGCGCTGTAGGGAAGCAGGACCGGCAGGATCGGTATGGGACCTACTGGACATACTGGAGGCGCAGGCCTTAAGGAGCAACAGGAAGCCTTTATGACAAACGCTGCCGACTATTTCCGCGAGCTTGATCTGGCTGGTCTTTGGCATCCGTATACCAGGCATTCGGCGCTCAGGGAGGGTTTTCCCGTAATCGTCAGGGGCGAAGGAGCATTCCTTTTCGACACCGCAGGCAAAAGGTACGTGGATGCAATCTCTTCATGGTGGGCTTGCAACCTTGGTCATAGCCACCCGAGGCTCGTCCGGGCCATCGTGCGCCAGGCAGGCGAACTCCAGCACTGTATCCTTGGCAACCTTACACACCCCCGCGCGGTTGAACTGGCTTACCGGCTTGCCGGGACCTTACCCGACAGGCGCAGGAGAACGCTTTTTGCCAGCGATGGCGCCAGCGCCGTGGAAGCGGCGCTGAGGGTCTCGGTCCAGTATTGGCGCAACAGGGGGGAGAATGGCCGTTTCCGCTTTGCCGCTCTCGAAGACGCTTATCACGGAGACACCATCGGCGCCATGGCGGTCGGATATCTGCCCGCTTTCCACGCGGCATACCGCCCCCTGCTCTTTCCGGTTTACAAGGTAAAGACGCCGGACTGCTCTGTGTGTCCCGACGACGAGTCCGGCGGCAGTTGCGGCGTGCGGTGCTTTTCTTCGATGGAACTCACGGTCAAGGAACGCGCCGGAGAGCTTGCGGCCGTAATTGTGGAGCCCCTATGCCTTGGGGCCGCCGGAATGAAAATGTATCCTGCCGAATACCTTCGAAGGCTCAGCCAGCTTTGCAGGGAAAATAGGGTCCTGCTTATCGTTGACGAGATCGCCATGGGTTTTGGACGAACCGGCGCAATGTTCGCCTTCGAACATGCAGGGATTGACCCCGATATTGTCTGTCTTGGGAAGGGCCTCTCCGGCGGTTATCTCCCAATCAGCGCAGCAGTGGTTAAAGAAGAAATCTTCGAAACCTTTGCAGACGAACCCGAAGACCATACGTTTTATCACGGACACACTTTTGCAGGAAACCCGATTGCGGCCGCTGCGGCCATCGAGTGCCTAAACATATACCAGGAAGAAAATATAGTGGAAAAAGCCCGACGGTCAGGGGAAGTCCTGGCCTCGCACTTCAGGACATTCAAGGAAGTTCCGGGCGTGACCGGTGTCCGCTGCCTCGGAATGATCGCCGCCTTCGATTTGACCGAAAAAGAGGGAATAACCGGGGAAGATCGCGCTCGAAACATCTGCCGGGCAGCGCTCCAAAAAGGCATACTCATCCGCCCGCTCGGCGCCGCCATCTACCTGATGCCTCCATTGATCGCTTCAGATGAGGTTTTGGCCGAAACAACGGCAGACTTGTTAAAGATAATTAGAAGTTAGCGGAAAATTCTTGTCATGGCGTTATTACATAAAGGATACTAGGACATCGGGACGGTGTGGGGCACCCCCTAGCATCCAAAAGGCTTGGCTTGCCGAAAATTTACCTGCCCACCGTCTCGGAAGTCACCAACAATTCCATTACAATACTGCGTTCCGCACCGCCAATAAAAGGGGAGGGACATGGCGACAAGCCTGGAAAAGCTGCAATTAGCGAAGAGACACTTGGAAAAGGTGCTCGCAGCTTGGGATGATCCTACGGATTAGGACGACCTGTCGCTCTATGGTTTTTACTGTCTGGAAGCTGCCGTTGAAGCAGCGGCGCTTCACTTTGGACTCAGGACCTCTAGGAAGCACTGGGAGAAAGTTGATCCTGCTGAGGCACTACATAGGCAGAAAGCACTCCCAGACATTACGGATCTGTTGCAAGATCTGAACGATGCACGCAAGGCTGCCGCCTATGGTGACGTTAGTTTCCCCCAATTGGACGCGGAGGACGTCTCGTCAGAAATAGAGGCTTATGTAGATGAAGTCGCAGCGATACTTGGAGCAAAGGAAGCCAATGACTAGGCCAGCACATAAAAGGCCAGACCCGGCTCTGACCATTAAGCGTTGGCCAACTGCTCGTTCGAAAGCATGGACTCTGCAGTTCTTGGCGGATGCCGCAGACAACGAAAACATCCTTGCAGTTATTGCGGTAGGCTCTGCTGTGCGCAATGCGGTTACTAGTGTTGATCTGGATCTCGTTGTCATCTGCAAAAAAATAGAGACCTTGCGCCTCAAGCCATCACTCGAAATCGATCTTCGGATGTATGTAGAAGACCAAGTAGTTCAAGAACTGCGACGAGGTCACGACCTGCTGGGGTGGGCAATTAAATTTGGACGGGTGCTCTTTCAGCGGGAACAATATTGGGATACTTTGTCGGAATTCTGGCGTGACAGACTCCCGCTTCCCAAGCTGGAGGTCGCAACGCAGAGAGCCAACGCGGCCTTTCACCGACTCGCGAAGGTGTTCGAACTGGGTGATTTCGATGCAGCTGAAGAACAGGCATTGTCCTACGCAACTCATCTGGCAAGAGTAGAGCTTCTGAGACAAAATGTATATCCTGCTTCGAGACCTGAACTTCCCGGGCAACTGCGTGGCATTGGTGCTGATGAATCCGCTGATGTTCTTGAAAAACTGTTAGACCGAACAGTCGATCACTCGACGCAGATCTCAACGCTCCTCAAAGTTCACTCCATATCGGGTGGCTTCGCTCGACGGAAGGTAAACGAGGGAGTGGAGTATGAAGAGGAGTAACTTCATGCGCTGCTGTCCCGCGATTTGGGGATGAGATTGCGCTCGTTCAGTCCTCGGCCCTCGGTCCTTGTCTTCAATTGGGGTAAACGTTTCCAGTTTCCAGGATGCACCACCCGTTTCGAGTTTTTCCCAGGAGCAGGTTCACCTGCCATCCTTTGCGGCAGTGGTCGGTTATCTCCTTGGGGACACGCACCTCGACGATTCCTGAGGTGGCCATCCCGGACAGGATCAGGATTCCGGGGTGGATCTGGTCGATTACGAAGTAGTCATCGAGCTCGGCGGTCCAGTATCTGGGAGCATGGCTCTGAGCGTATTCGTATATCAGTCGCGCAAGCCGTTCGGCAGCAGGCAATTCTCTGGCCGCCTCTGCGGCAAGCCTGGTAATGCGCTCGGCAATTTCCCTTCCAACGTACCCGTTTTCCTCCAGCCACTTTACGAGTTTCTTCGCAACAACTCCCGCAGCCTGAAGCAGGGCCTCCGAAGCCATTACTTTTCGTATCATGAAATAGTTCAAAAAATTGGGCAGAGAAGACACAATCTTTTCCGGACCGAAGATAAAACAAAATTCGAGGTTTTTCTGAAAGTAAAGTTTTTCGTAGAGGGCTACTTCGGACGAATTGTCCAACTCGTGATAACCATGTCCGTTGAGGCAATGGCGCAAAAGATCTATAACCTCTTCATACCTGTTGAAAGTCCTTGGCTTCAGCCGCTTTTGCTGGTCCTTCAGAAAAAGCGTTAGCACTTCATCGATGCTTGGTTGCGAAACCGTTGGAAAATTTATGACCTTGTTGCTTTCGCTCATCTTTTTCACCGTATGCGCCAGACCTCCTTATATTCGCGTTCCGCACGAAGGGCAATAACGAAAATCACGACCCAGGCGATAACCGCACCGCAGGCACACATTCCTGCGAGTTTCCCGGAGATCCCCCTGGAGATCACTTTCTATGGGTGAAATAGTCCCGCAATGGTCACATATTAGAACGGGATTGCCTTTTTTAACAGGAAAAAGAGGAATAAAAAATATACTCAGGTAGTGGTCGACCCGCTTCAGCCTGGCCTGGGCCAGGCCGCACGCGGAACAAATTCTCGGGGTCCCTTCCAGGCTGACAGTCTTCGGCTGAACGCCGCCGATCAAGAAGAACATTTCTCCTCCGCACCCCAAGCGTTTGAATTCTTTCATAACACATTTGTCAAGGGATTTCCATATTTCTGGGGGTTGCCGGTTACGGGTCGGCAGGTTAGGGTTGGCGACTAAGGGGTTGGTTAACCCATAACCCGCCAACTCTTTTTTGGGTCCGCCTGGACACGGGACCGTGCAGGTCTTAAAAAACAGGCGTCTTAGCAGACCTTGCAGCCTATACTTCAGGGGGCAAACAATGGGTAAACTCAGAAAGATCAAGACGATGTCCAGGAGCAGGCCCGCCATAGAGGGGGCCGGAGTTCATCTCAAAAGGGCTTTCGGTTATTACCAGGTCCCCGGTTTCGATCCGTTTCTCCTGCTGGATGACTTTCGCTCGGACGATCCGGCGAAGTATCTGCCCGGTTTCCCCTGGCATCCCCATCGCGGCATAGAGACCATCACGTATGTGATTGAGGGAAATGTGGAGCATGGGGACAGCATGGGAAATAAGGGAAACATCTCGGTTGGAGACGTACAGTGGATGACCGCCGGAAGCGGCATCATTCATCAGGAAATGCCCAAGGGAGACAAAGCGGGGCGTATGGGTGGATTTCAGCTCTGGGCCAACCTTCCCTCTTACCAGAAGATGATGGGGCCTCGCTACCGTGATGTAAGGCGGGACCAGATCCCGGAAGCAACGCTCGATGGCGGCGTGAGAGTGAAAATCATCTGCGGAATAGTGGAAGGAGTCCAGGGGCCGGTACGTGACATCGTGATCGATCCCGAATACCTGGATGTGAGCGTGCCTGCAGGTTCCAATTTCACCCATCCCATCGACAGCGGCCACAATGCTTTTGCATATGTGATCGAAGGAAAGGGGTACTTCGACGACGAGCGCGATTCCTTCGGCCATGAAATCATCGGCTGCAACTATTTCGACCTGGATCGTGAGTGCATCTGCGACAATGGGAGTCTCATCCTCTATGAGGACGGGGACTATGTCTCCATCAGCGCCGCAGATGAGCCGCTTAGGTTTCTGCTTGTTTCGGGCAGGCCCATAGGTGAGCCGGTCGCATGGTACGGCCCCATTGTAATGAACACCCAGGAAGAGCTTCGGGTGGCCTTCGAGGAATACCGTAAAGGGACCTTTATCAGGAAGGACTGAGGACTTAGGTATGAGGACTGAGTGAAAGACTACGGTTTCACGTCCCCAGTCCTCTCTTTCAGGTTCATGCCCGGTCCTGAGTCCTCAGCGCTCAGTCCTGTTTATCGCCGCCGTTTGCAAAGTATCGGTTATAGGCGTTCAGGTAGGCGCGCGCACTGGCTTCGATCACATCAGGACTGGTCCCTATGCCCGAATAGATGGTGTCGCCTATCTGTACCCTTACCATGGCCTCGCCAAGTGCGTCCCGTCCGGTAGTAACCGCTTTCAAGTCATAATCGCAGAGCTTGCCCGAAATTCCGGTGATTCGCTCGATGCCGTTGAAAACGGCGTCAACCGGTCCGCCGCCGGTAGCAGCATCGGTGATCAGTTCTCCGTCTTTTTCAAGGGTCACCGAGGCGAGCGGGACCATTGTGTTCCCGCTCATGATCTGCAGGCTGTGCATCTTATATGTCTCTGACACCTTGGAAACCTCGATCTCTACGATAGACCGAAGGTCCTGGGTAGAAATTTCTTTTTTCCGGTCGGCTACATCAATGAAGCGATTGTAGACGCGCTCGAAGACTTCCGGCTCCAGTGAGAAGCCGATCTCCTCGAGTCGATGTTTGAGGGCGGCCCGCCCGGAGCGGGCTGTGAGCACGATGGAGTCCTGGATTATGCCCAGATCCTCGGGCCTCATTATCTCGTAAGTGGACCTGTCCTTGAGGACCCCGTCCTGATGGATGCCCGCAGAATGGGAAAAAGCGTTGCTTCCCACTATCGCCTTGTTCGGCTGCACCGGAATGTTCATAACCCTGCTCACCATTCGGCTCGTCCGGTAAATCTCGCGCACATTGACCCCTGTGGCGGCCTGGTAGCTTTCAAACCGCGTTCGAAGCACCATCACGATCTCCTCCAGGGATGCGTTTCCGGCCCTTTCCCCGACTCCGTTGATCGTGCACTCCACCTGGTCGGCTCCATTTTTGACGGCAGCCAGGCTGTTTGCCACCGCAAGCCCGAGGTCGTTGTGGCAGTGAACGCTAAGGCGTATGCGATCCATTAAAGGAACCGACTCGCGAAGTCTGCGGATCAGGTAGCCCCACTCTTCAGGCACGGCGTATCCAACCGTATCGGGAACGTTTATCACACCGGCCCCCGCCTTGATCGTTGCCTCGATTATGCGGCACAGGAACTCGAAATCCGTCCTCGATCCGTCTTCGGTGGAAAATTCCACATCCGGGCACAAGCCCCTCGCATATTTGACGGCCTCCACAGCCCTCTCCAGCGTGCTTTCGCGGTCGCTCCGCAGCTTCTTCTCTATGTGAAGGTCGGATGTTCCCAGGAAAACGTGGATGCGGGGTTTTTCCGCCTCCCGCACCGCCTCCCATGCTAAATCGATATCCTCTTTCACGGCGCGGGCAAGGCCTGCGATCACGGGGCCTTTGACCTGTTGGGAGATTGCCCTGACGGCCTGCAGGTCGCCGGGGGAAGAACAGGGGAAGCCTCCTTCGATTACGTCAACATTGAGCTTTGCAAGCTGCTGGGCGATTTCAAGCTTTTGTTTCTTATTGAGCTTTGCCCCCGGGACCTGCTCCCCATCCCTCAGCGTGGTGTCAAAAATGTGGATCTTTCTGCTCATCTTCTTTCTCCTGTGACTGTTTAAAAACAAATCCAAAAGGTCCATAAACTCAAAAAGGCCATGGGGAGAACCATGGCCTTTAATCGTCAGTCAGTCTCAGTTTGCATCATAGTATGAGAAAGGCTGGAGGTCCCCATGTCCGGCTCAGCGGACTAAGTAGTAGAACGAGTAACAACAGAGACAGGGAAACTCTCATTGCCGATCTCCAAAAAACGCTTTTCTCATCCGGCTCCCATATACACACCCGGGACAAACAAGTCAAGTCCAAATGAAGCGGATAACGCCGATGCAAATCGCAATCTCCCCCAGAAACAGTATCGTGTAAAACGCGTATTTCGCGGCCGGGAAATCTTCGATTATGCGATTTGCTTCTTCCATCTTGCTGTATGCCCGTTCGGTATCCATTCAAAAATGCCGCCCAAAAAATAAATCGGCCAATCGGCGAATTCGATTAAGGTTTTTGTTGCTTGCCCCAAATCGTATCAAACAATTATATTTGCTCCGGGGAAAAGATCAAGCCTCTTGGGATAGCTCGTATGACGATCTCATCTGCCAGGTTCGAACTTTCTTTTGTGCCTGAGGATGTTCTAAAAACGATGGAAACCATCCGCAGGACCGGTTTTGATGTCTGGGTCGTTGGCGGTGCGTTGCGGGATTTTTTTCTCGGGATCGACCCAAAGGATTGGGACCTGGCCACCGGCGCAGATAGCGGGAAAATCGTCTCCATTTTCCCAAGGGTCATTCCGGTGGGAATCCGTCACGGAACCGTCCAGGTTCACACGCGGACCCGCAACATAGAGGTGACCAGCTTCGATCCCGCCGGGAGCGCCGGCTTGCTCAAAGACCTCGGGCGGCGGGATTTTACAATAAATTCGCTCGCGCTTTCATATCCGGAGGGCATATTGATCGATGCCCATGGAGGCCGCCAGGATTTGAAGGCCGGCCTCATCAGAGCGGTGGGAAATCCCGCTGAAAGATTCTCCGAGGACCCCCTGAGGATAGTACGCGCCGCCCGGATCTGCGCTGTTTACGGCTTCAGGATAGACCCTGCGACTTTCGAGGCCATGCGGGAGGGCTCGGCAAAACTCGACAACATGTCAGGCGAGCGGATTCGTGACGAGATGCTCAAGATACTGCCGGCTGCAAATTTTTCGACAGCTTTTGACCTGCTCGGAAAAAGCGGCGCACTCGGCAGGCTGCTCCCCGGTCTGGATGCCGGCGGGAACATTGAAACCTGCAGGGGCCCCGGCGTCAGCATCTTCGAGCATACCCGCGCCTGTATCCTTAATTGCCCCAAAAGAACCCGTGTCAGGCTTGCCGCCCTCTTTCACAATATGGGTACGGAGATGACCGGGCCGGGGCGCCGCGATCCTGCCCGCGAGGAGACCGGAGGCGAGGCGCAGGTGACGGATTTCAGGAGCCATAGCGCCCGCAGCGCCGTTGACACAATGAAAAAGTGGAACATGTCGAACAGGATTATCGATGAGGTTTCCACGCTCGTCAGCCGCCAGCTTCCACAAGGGGCCTCATCATGGAGCGACGTCTCGATCAGGCGGTTCATAACCACCGTCGGCCCCGAGCTTCTGGACGATTTCATCGCGCTTGCCGAAGCCGAAGTCCTCTCTGGACCACACACGGAAGCGGAGGTCGAAGCTATAAGAAAGCTTCGAGCCAGGCTAAAAACACAGCTTGCCCGGACCTCCGCCCTCAGCGTGCGTGAGCTTGCCATTAGCGGCGATGAGGTCATGAAGATTTTAAATCTTAGGCCGGGGCCCGAGGTGGGAAAGGTCCTCAGGCGTCTGTTCGACCTTGTCCTGGAAGACCCCGGCCTGAACACGCGCGAACAGCTTGCACGGATAGTCGAGACAAAATACGGAGCGGCGAACCCCTAAACCGGTTTCGGCTTGACACGTGGGACGTGCTGGGCCATTTTCCAAATTTGCACAAACTATCCGGGCGGGTCCTTTGAGCGACGGTTAAAAGGGCCGGGTTGCCGACGTGGATGAACTCCAGGAAAGAGAGCTTGCGATGCGTATGGAATCACCGAACAGTTTAAAAGGAATCGCTGCTGCATTGGCGTTGATCCTGGCAACGACAGGGATTTGCTCAGCCGCCCATGCTGCCCGCAAAGAGGCGCGAATCGGGTTTGCATTCAGCATGACCGGCGGGGCCTCCGCTTATGGGGACACGCAAAAAAAGGGCGCGCAGTTGGCCGTCGATGAGATTAACTCACGGGCCGGGCAGGATGGGATAGAAATCGTCGCCGATTTTGACGACGATGCAAGCCAGCCGCAGCAGGGAATAAATGTTTTCAACAGGTTTATAGCCGCCGATAAGGTTGTGATGATTATCGGTCCGACTTTGAGCAACACGGCCCAGGCAGCCGACAGGATAGCTCAGCAGTCGGGGGTTCCCGTTCTTGCCGTCAGCAATACCGCAAAGGGCATTACCGATATCGGGGATTATATTTTTCGAGACTCCTTAACCGAGATGGCGGTCATACCAAATACGATTCGCGTCGCAAAGGAAAAATTGGGCATCAGGAAAGTGGCCGTACTGTACGGCAACGATGACGCATTCACGAAAGGCGGCTATGATGCGTTCAAAAAAGCCCTTGGAGATTCGAATATAGAGGTTTTGAGCGAGCAGACGTTCGCCAAGGGGGACCGTGATTTTTCGCCCCAGTTGACGCAGATAAGAAGCGTCAACCCGGACGCGCTGGTTGTTTCCGCACTGGTGGAGGAGGCCTCGGGAATAGTGAGTCAGGCGCGGCAGCTGGGGATTCCCCCAAGTGTGCATATTATTGGAGGCAATGGATTCAATTCGCCGTCACTGATGAAAAATGCCGGCAAAGCGGCTGAGGGCGTCATAGTTGGGGCCTCATGGAATGCAGCTTCATCGAGTCCGTTGAATCGAAAGTTTGTTGAAGCGTATACGGCCAGGTATGGTTCCCCTCCTGACCAGTTTGCGGCACAGGCCTACGCCGCCGTCTACATAGCGCGGGAAGCCCTTGGTCGCGCCGGTTCGACCGATAATCAGAAAGCGCTGCGCGATGCGCTTGCCCAGACCGGAGGTCTGGACACGGTGCTCGGCAAATTCTCCTTTACCGAAGGACGCGACGCCGACCATACCCCGGTGGTCCAGGTGGTAAAGGAAGGAAAATTCGTGATTTTTGGCGAATGAACACCCAGCGAACCGTGAATGGAGAGAAAGGCGGGCTTGCGGTCTTCGGCGAACGGAAGTGCTTTGCTCTGGCCGCTTCTGACTGACTACTGAGCTTTTATGTCTGTTCTCGTGCAGCAATTGATAAACGGTTTTTTCATAGGAAGCGTATACGGGCTTTTTGCGATCGGCTACACGCTGGTTTTCGGCGTTCTGGACATCCTCAACCTTGCTCACGCTGCCGTTTTCACGCTTGGGGGCCTGACGGCGCTGTGGCTGGTTGCAACTGGGGGTCTGTCAATCTGGGTGGCTTTCCCCCTTGCAGTGCTTTTTTCAGGAGCGCTCGGGCTGCTCCTTGACAGGATTGCTTTTGCCCCTCTTCGCCGCCGCGCGGCATCGAACCTCTCCGGCCTGATTTCCAGCATTGCGATGGCGATCATTTTCGAGAGCGCTGCGCTGGGAATTTTCGGGGCGCGGACCGTGCGGTTTCCGCAAGGACTCCTTGTCAACCGTGTCTGGCATTTCGAATCGGTTACGGTCACCTCGCTTCAGGTGGAAATCGTTTTAAGCGCCCTGGTTCTCATGCTCGCTTTGACGGCTTGCCTCAGGTACACGCGGACGGGTAAGGCCATACGCGCTGTTGCCGAGAGCGAGCGAACGGCTCGGTTGCTCGGCATTAATGTGGACGGAGTAATCGCAGTGACTTTCTTCGTTTCTTCAGCCCTGGGCGGGGCCGCAGGTATTCTGTACGGACTCTATTTTGACGCGCTGGCCCCGGATATGGGCCGTTCGATAGAGCTGAAAGGGCTTGCCGTAATAATTCTCGGCGGGATGGGAAGTATTCCGGGGGCCATTCTGGGGGGAATTGCCTTCGGACTCAGCGAAGTTCTTACGGTGGCATTGACGGGCACATCCAATCTCCGCGACGCGGTGGCTTTCTCCGTCCTCCTGGTGATCCTGATCCTCAGGCCTACCGGACTGCTCGGACGCGGGCGGGTCAGGGAGGCGTGACTGTGGCGTTCTTGTCCCAGTTCTTCGCTGTTTATGGAAGCCTGGTCAACTTCATAGGCATTAACGCGCTTCTTGCCCTAAGCCTCTATGTGACGCTCTCCGCCGGGCAGCTCTCACTGGGAAACGCGGCATTTGCCGGAATCGGCGCCTACACGGCGGGCATCCTGACCATGCGGTTCCACATGCCATATGCGATCTCGGTGGCCGCCGGGGCAGGCCTCGCCGCCGTGATTGCGCTCCTGATCGGTCTGCCGGTCCTGCGAATTCGGGGCATTTTCCTGGCTATGGCCACCCTGGCGTTCGGAGAGGTAGTTCGCATTGCAGCGGTAAACCTGGATATCACGGGAGGCGCACAGGGACTTGTTGGAATCCCCAACAAAACGACAACCTGCACTATATACGGCGTGCTTGCGGCCACGGCATACTTTCTGGCGGTCCTTAGAGGGTCGAAAGTCGGCTGGAGTCTTGCCGCAATTCGCGAAGATGAAACCGCCGCGATGGCGTTGGGCATAAACACCGCTCGCTACAAGACCCTTGCGTTCGTTCTGGGTGCTTTCATCGCCGGAATCGCCGGCGCAATCTACGCCCATTTGAACTTCATAATCACGCCGGGAGAGTTTGGCTTTTCCGCGGCCGTTCAATTGTTGATATACAACATTGTAGGCGGCATGCAATCCGTTTATGGTCCTATGCTGGGAGCGTTCATCCTGACCGCTCTGCCCGAAGTGCTTCGGGGGGTTTCTCTGAGCGCAGGACCGCTGCGGCTGGGCATCAACGGAGTTATTCTTTTGCTCGTTATTCTTTATCTGCCCAACGGGCTGATCTCGTTTTTAAAAGGTCCAAACCGTGTTTCTCGAATTTGAAAAGATCAGCCGGTCCTACGGAGGAGTCAGGGCTCTGTGGGAGGTCTCTTTTGGCGTCGAGGCGGCTACGATTCACGGGATTATCGGGCCGAACGGTTCCGGCAAGACTACCCTTATAAACGTCGTAAGCGGCCTTGCAGGACCTGATTCGGGCCGGCTGCTGCTCGAAGGCCGCGAGGTTCATCGGCTTCCGGCACACCGGATAGCCGCCCTTGGCGTCGCCCGCACTTTTCAAAATATTCGTTTATTTTCGAACATGACCTGCCTGGAAAATGTCATCGCCGGTCAGCATCTCACAGCGCAACGGGCGCTGGTCCCCCGTTTGCTTCGCCTGCCCTCGGCGAGGCTTGAGGAACGCCGGTGCAGAGCCGATGCCCTGGCCTGCCTGTCGAGTGTTGGGATCGAAAGCCGTGCGGAGGCCCTCGCAGGAAGCCTTTCCTACGGTGAGCGGCGCAGGCTTGAGATCGCCAGAGCAATGGCCCTTAGACCCCGCCTTTTGCTCCTTGACGAACCGATCGCGGGAATGCGCCAGCAGGAAATCGATGAAATGGAGGCCCTTTTTCGCTCACTCGCTGAAGCCGGAGTAACGATTTTGCTGATCGAGCACAATATGCCATTCATGATGCGTCTTTGTTCCAGGATTACCGTGCTCCACTTCGGGCAGACAGTCACTACGGGCGCACCGCAGCAAGTCTGTGCGCATCCGGAGGTGATCGAAGCCTACCTTGGGGTCGAAGGCCGTTGAATCCAATGCTCAGAGTCAGCGATATCCAGGTGGCCTATGGACCGATATTAGCCGTAAATAAGGTGTCGTTGCGCGTCGGCCAAGGATCGATCGTATGCCTTATCGGCCCGAACGGGGCCGGGAAGAGTACGATACTGAATGCTTTGAGCGGCCTGGCGCCGCTTCGCTCCGGCAGTATCGAGTTCAATGGCAAAGATATCTCTCGGCTTAGCGCCCACAGAAGGGTCGCCCAGGGAATCGTGCAGGTTCCTGAGGGAAGGCGGGCGCTTGCGGCAATGACCGTGCGGGAGAACCTGGAACTGGGCGGCTACAGACAGCCCGGCGGCAACGTGCAGGCTGACATTGAGCGGATGGAGCGCTATTTCCCGATCTTGAGGCAACGGAGCAGGTCCGCCGCCGGTTCTCTGTCCGGAGGTGAACAGCAGATGCTGGCGATTGCCCGGGGCCTGATGGCGCGCCCAAAGCTGCTGCTTCTCGATGAACCCTCCTTGGGGCTCGCCCCGATCGTCGCTCGCTTTATCTTCGATTTTATTCGCAAGCTTCGAGACGAGGGGCAAACGATCCTTTTGGTCGAGCAGAACGCCAGGCAGGCGCTCGCTGTTTCATCTTACGCCTATGTCATCGAAAACGGCATGATAGTCCTCGAAGGCCCCTCCGAGCATCTCCACTCAGATCCGGCAATCGTGCGGGCGTACCTGGGACAGAAGGCGTGAAGCAGATCAAATTTCGATCATGCTTTCCTGAAGCAGGTCAATGTCTTCGATTTTTTCCTCCAGGTAGGCTTTGAGTTTCTTCTTAAGCCTGCTTTCAATCTGGCGAACCCGCTCGCGGCTGATTCCGAACTTGTCGCCGATTTCCTGGAGGGTCATGGGGTCTTCGGTAAGGAGTCTCTTATCGAAAATCACGGCCTCCTTGCCTTTAAGCTGTTCTCTGAAAAGCATCAGCTTGTCATGGAGAATGGACTTGGCCTCCTGGTCGGCTATCTGGTCGTCGACGGGCAGATCGTCCGAGGGCAGAAACGATTTGTGTGTGTCCTCGGAGTCTTCCTTCAGGGGGCTGTCGAGCGAAATCTCCCAGCTATTGAGCCTTTGATCCATTTCGATGATTTCGGATTCCTTCACGTCGAGCCGATGACTGAGCAGCTTGGGGGAGGCCTCGATACCCTGAGCTTCGAGTCTTTCTTTTTCCTTGCGTAAATTGAAGAAGAGCTTTCGCTGGGCCTGAGTCGTCCCGATTTTTACCAGTTTCCAGTTGTCCATGATGAACTTGATAATGTAGGCCTTGATCCAGAACGAAGCATAGTAGGAAAACTTGTATCCACGGTAGGGATCGAATTTCTTAACAGCCTGCATCAACCCGACGTTGCCCTCCTGGATGAGGTCCATCAGGTTTTGCATCCAATATCGTTGAAAATCCATGGCGATCTTTACAACAAGCCTGAGGTTTGCGGTGATCAGCTTGTAGGCGGACTCTATGTCGCCCTTTTCGCGATAGCGAATAGCCAGGTCCATTTCGTCCTCTCTGCTGAGCAGCGGATATCGTTTGATCTCATCGAGGTACAGACGGAATGCATCGAAAGCAACCGGCTGATGCCTGTCTTGGACGGTCGTCGATAAAGCTTCTTCGCTTTTCTGGGGTTGCCCTGAAGTCTGTCGCTCGGCGACGGCTGTAGCTTTCTTGATTTTAGCGTTCTTTAGCATCAATCCGTTATCCCTTGTAGGTACGCATAGAATCCCTTGAAATATACCCAGCAGCCTCCCTGCACCGGGCGCTGTACGCTATATCTAATTCATATTAATATAGCCGCAATGAAAGGGAAGCTTTTTTTTCTCCAGGAAGCTTGATTTTTACACCTCTTTTCATTATAAGTTCTGCGGCCAATATAAGAGAAGGGATTGTCCGCCCGGCAACAAGATGAAACCCTGCGCACCGGAACATATCACGAGCATCGTCCCATATCCTCCCGGCAAACCGATTGAAGAACTGGAGCGCGAGTACGGCATAAGCGGGTCTATAAAGCTCGCAAGCAATGAAAATCCTCTCGGTCCGTCCCCCAGAGCGGTCGAAGCCATTGCCGCCGCTGTGTCAAAATTGAACCGCTATCCGGATGGAAGCGGTTTTTATTTGCGAAAAAAGCTCGCCGAAAAATATTGCATTCCGTTCGACGGCATTATGCTGGGCAATGGTTCAAATGAAATCATAGAGCTGGTCATCCGGGCTTTTTTGACCCCTGGCGCCGAAGTGATAATGCCTGCGCCTTCTTTCCTTCTCTACAAACTGGTTGTCCAGTGGATGGGCGGCAAGCCAATCGGCGTGCCTCTGAAGGCAGACCTGGGAATTGACCTGGAAAAGATGGCCGAAGCGGTTACGCCTAAGACGAGGGCAATTTTCCTCACCAACCCGAATAATCCTACCGGCAGAGTCATAGGCAAAAGCGATTTTGACGCCTTTCTGCGGGCTGTTCCGGCCGAGATGCTGGTCGTGCTTGACGAGGCATACATTGAATTCAACACCAACCCGGATACCCCAAAGGGCTTTGATTATCTTGGCGGCGAAGGTCCGAGCGTCGTTGTTTTGAGAACATTTTCCAAGCCCTACGGACTGGCCGGCCTGCGAATCGGGTTCGGCGCGATGGACGCCGATATTGCAGGTTTTTTGAACCGCGTCCGCCAACCGTTCAATACCGGTTCTCTTGCCCAGGCTGCCGCCCTTGCCGCGCTCGACGACGATGACTTTCTGCAACGCACCCAACAAACCGTGTGGAACGGGCTGCGATACCTCTATGGCGAGGTTGAGAAAATGGGCCTCAGGTACATCCCTTCAGAGGCCAATTTCTTTCTGATAGAACTTGCCTGTGAGGCGAAAAAATTATTTGAAGCCATGCTGCGCCGTGGAGTGATTATCAGGTCCATGGCTTCCTACGGCATGGAAAAATTCATCCGGGTGAATGTGGGCCTTCCCGAGGAAAACGGGCGATTCGTCCGCGCTCTGAGCCAGGTTTTAGCCGAATGATAATTGCTGTAGACGGTCCGGCCGGCGCCGGAAAGAGCACGGTGTGCAGAATACTGGCAGAAAGACTCGGCTTTGTGTATCTGGATACGGGCGCTATGTACCGTGCCCTGGCATGGGCATTGCTGGGACAGGGCGGCGCAGAGCAGCAATCAGGAAGTAACCCCCCGCCGTGCCTCGCGGGGTTCCCGCTTCCCGCTGCAGGCTTGGAGCGGATACCCCTTTTTTTTTCAATAGAAAAGAATAAGTTGGAGATTTTTTTCGGCCAGCGGCCCCTGTGCGATGAACTTCGCAGCCCGGAAATCAGTGAGGCGGCCTCCAGAATTTCTCAGCTCCCCGCTGCCAGAGAGTTTCTGGTGGCCTGGCAAAGGAAGCTGGCCCAACAGGGCAACATCGTTGCAGAAGGCCGTGACACTGCGACTGTGGTTTTTCCCGAGGCCGACCTTAAAGTTTTTCTTGTGGCGGATTTGCAGACTCGCGCCAAAAGACGGTTGGCGGAATACATTGAGAAGAAGATAAACCTGTCTTTAGAAGAAATGCAGTTACGCATCCGTGAGCGTGACGAGGCGGATTCAAAGCGCGACCATTCTCCCATGCGACCGGCCCGCGGGGCAGTTTTGCTGGATACCTCGCATCTCAAGGTTGAGGAAGTAGTCGATCGGCTGAGCGAACTGGCAAAAAATTTGATCGAGGGCGTTTCTTCAGACCGTAGAGAACTTTAAGATTGCTTATTAATTCGGTGTTTGCTACAGTTTATCGTTCACACAGCAAAAAGCAAAAAATCAGGTAAGGGGGCAAGGCAGGATTGATGACCGTAAAAGATGAACAAAACAAACAAACCCCTGAACTGGAAACTCCTTCTGCTCCTGAGGAGCATGAGCCTGAGGAGGAGATGGACTCCATGCACGACTTCTATGAACAAAGCTTCCGTAATATCCAGGAGGGCGAGGTAATAAGGGGTCATATCGTTCAGGTTAGCGATGATTTCGTCATGGTTGACATCGGGTATAAGTCGGAGGGGCAAATTTCCATTCAAGAATTCAAAGATGAGGCGGGTAAGGTGCATGCCGGCGTAGGGGACGAGATCGATGTTCTCCTCGAGTTTCACGATGACGATGACGGCACTATTCATCTATCAAAGGAAAAGGCTGCCAAGATCAAGGTGTGGGACGATATAAGCCGGATTTACAGCGACGACGGCATGATCGAAGGGAAAATCATCGCCAAGGTCAAAGGTGGTCTGGCGGTCGACATCGGAGTACAGGCATTTTTGCCGGGGTCTCAGGTGGATCTGCGGCCCGTCAGGAACCTCGAATCGCTTATCGGCCAGACCTTTCCTTTCAAGGTCTTGAAATATAACAAGAAGAGAAGAAACGTCGTGCTTTCCCGCCGCGCTCTCATCGAAAAAGAGCGAGAGCACCTGAAATCCCATACCTTAGCCACTCTGGAAGACAACAAGGTAGTCGATGGGGTAGTTAAAAACATCACCGATTACGGTGTCTTCGTGGACCTTGGCGGGATCGACGGCTTGCTGCACATTACCGATATGAGCTGGGGCCGCGTGGGACATCCCTCGGAAATGTTCCAGATCGGCGACAAGATAAAAGTCAAAGTCCTCAGCTTCGACCGGGAAAGCGAAAGAGTATCCCTGGGACTAAAGCAGCTTGTCGATGACCCCTGGACCCAGGCCCAGCAGAAGTACCCCGTTGACACCAAAGTGCACGGCAGGGTGGTCAGTCTGACCGATTACGGCGCGTTCGTCGAAATCGAAGAGGGGGTCGAGGGCCTCATTCATGTGTCCGAAATGTCGTGGACCAAGAAGGTGCGGCATCCTTCAAAGATTCTTTCTGTGGGCAACGAAATAGAAGCTGTCGTGCTAAGCATCAATCCTGAGAGCAAGCGCATCTCGCTGGGTATGAAACAGCTCGAATCCAATCCCTGGGACGTCATAGCGCAGAAGTACCCGGTAGGGACCACAATTGCAGGTAAAATAAAAAACATAACCGATTTTGGCATCTTTATCGGCATCGATGAGGGCATTGACGGCCTTGTTCATATTTCGGATATTTCATGGACAAAGCGGGTGAAGCATCCGTCCGAGATTTTCCGTAAAAATCAGGAAGTCCAGGCAATCGTGCTTAACATCGACAAGGAAAACGAACGGTTCTCGCTGGGAATCAAACAACTGGAATCCGACCCATGGGAAAGCATCCCTCAGCGTTACCCGATGGGTAGCATCGTTTCGGGTCCCATCACAAACGTGACCGATTTCGGCCTTTTTGTGGAACTAGAGGAAGGGATCGAGGGTCTGGTCCATGTCTCCGAGATTAGCAAGGAGAAGATCAAGTCCCCCGTCGGACAGTTCAAACAAGGCGACAGAATCACCGCCAAAGTGATCAACATCTCTCCAAAAGACAGGAAAATCGGCCTTTCTGTCAAGAAAGTCGAAGAGCAGGACGAGCGAACTAATTATGACGAGTACATAAACACCAGCAAAGCCGCTACTTCGAACCTTGGCGAACTTCTTAAAGAGGAGCTTGAAGCCAAGGCGCAAAATACGGCTGACGGCGCTCCAAACAATGAGAAATCCTAACTCTGGCCCCATTTCGACTTATGCTTGAAGCAGAATTAAGCCCCCGGTCAGGCGCTTGGAGCGCCTGGCCGGTTTTTTTTACCTCTCGGGATCTCAACCAATGAAAATGCGCGGCTGTCTTGTTGGAATAGTTATAGGGGTTGTATTGACCGGGGCGATTATCTGGCTGGTTTCCGGCGCTGATTTCTCGGTAAAGGGCAACCGGGTGGGGGAAATCGATATAAAGGGAACCATTATCAGCTCCCAGGAGACCCTCAAGCAGATAAAACAATTCAGAAAAGAATCCTCAATCAAGGCGATCGTGTTGAGAATTGACTCCCCAGGCGGGGCTGTCGGCCCTTCACAGGAAATATACAGGGAAGTCCGGCGCACGATTCAAAGCAAGCCCGTGGTCGCCTCCATGGGTAGCGTCGCTGCCTCCGGGGGTTATTATGTCGCATCTGCGGCAAGCTATATCGTGGCCAATCCGGGGACCCTCACCGGAAGCATAGGCGTGATAATTCATTTGCCCAACTTTCACGAGCTTTTCGGCAAAATAGGCTACCAGATGACCACGATCAAGAGCGGAAAATTCAAAGATATTGGAAACCCGTCGCGCGATATGACGCCTGAAGAAAAAGAGCTGCTCCAGACGACAATCGATGAGACCTACCGCCAATTTGTCCGCGATGTCGCCTCTGCGCGGAATTTGTCCGAAGAACAGGTGCGCGGCATTGCCGACGGCAGAATAATAATGGGCGAAAAAGCTCTTGAACTTAAACTTGTGGATCAGCTGGGCAACTTCGAAGACGCTGTCAACAAAGCAGGCGAGCTGGGAAAGATAGAGGGTGAACCCGAGGTGCAAAAAGCCAAAAAGAGCAAACTCTCCTTCCTGGATCTTCTGCTTGGAAGTGATGTCAGCGATAGAGTGAATGATTTGCTATACGATTCATCAGCCTGCGTGAGATACCAGCTTCCCGATTTTAGGGATTGAGCAACGGTTCGTCCTTAACTCCGCTTAAAAGGTGAAAGATCTCCGGCGCCCTCCCGCAGGATTTCCGGTGTATCGTCTATGAGTGAAATGACGCTTGAAGGTACGCCGGGCACAACTCCACCGTCCACGATCATATCGATGGCGTGGCCGATCTTATCTTGAATCTCCCGCGGGGTGGATAAAATCCCCCCTGTTTGGGGGTCTGTGGCGCTTGTGCTGATTATGGGGTGTCCAAGCGATTCAACAATAGCCAGGCAGATTGGGTGAGCGGGGACACGGATTCCAACGGTTTGCCTTTTCGTCAACATGATGCGGGGAACCATGCGGGAGCCTTCTAGCACGAAGGTATAAGGCCCGGGCAAAAGGCGTTTCATAGTCTTGTAAGCGTAGTTGGTAACCTGGGCGTATTCACTTATATTCTTCAGGTCACTGCAAATGAAACTGAAAGGCTGGTGCTGTGAACGACGCTTCAAGTGATAAATCTTCTCTATGGAAGCTTTGTTGAAAAGATCACAGCCGATTCCGTAAAATGTATCCGTTGGATAAGCTATTATTCCTCCATTTGCCAGAATTTCGACAATTTTGTGGATTTTTCTGGGCTCCGGATAACTCGGATTCAGCTCCAGGATCATTGGCAGTCGCCTCCCCAAAATGACAGATCAAAGTAATGCTGAAAATAATGGCGGTCGCAACGCAATGTCAAGTCAGTGGAGCAGTGAACAAAGGGAAAACGGAGGACGGAAGACGGAAGGCCGGGAACGGAAGTCGCAATGTTTCGCAAGCCTTGACATCGGATCTCATACCACGCGTTTGCTCATTGCGCGAAAAGACGGGTCTGAGCTTGTGCCGGTTCGCGCTGAAAGAAGAGTGACACGGCTCGCTCAGGATTTTCATGATGATGTGGTCACCGGAAAAGCGCAGGACGCAAACATCTCGGCGCTGAGGGAATACATCTGCATTCTGGAGCAATTCCAGGTCGACAAGATCGCCTGCGGTGCAACCGGAGTTGTCAGGCGCGCAAGAAATCGCCAAGAGCTGCTTGACCGAATTTCCTGCAAGACCGGAATCGAATGCAAGATACTATCCGAGGAAGCCGAGGCGCTGCTTTCTGCCAAGGGGGTTTTGAGCGTTCTTGTCCAAACTGCCAACGATCCGCTCATCTTCGATGTTGGAGGAGGAAGCACCGAATTCGTCCTCGCCGGACCTCAGAATTCGATTTGGAGCGCGAGCCGGCCTATCGGAGCGGCGACGCTCACCGAGAAATACCTTAAATGCGACCCGCCGGGCCGCGAGGCTGTCAAACGAGCTGCGCTGTCAGCCGAAAAAGAAGTCATCTCGGCTAGAGTACAACTGTTTGAAAATCCTAAAAAAAATAGTGTGGATAAATCTATTGGCGGTTTTCAGCTCGTCGGGACAGCGGGGACGGTTACCACTCTGGCGGCCATGTCTATAAAAATGCAGACTTATGTCGCCTACCGGGTGAACGGAATGGTGCTGAACAAACATTGGCTTTCCCATACGATAGATTCCCTGGCTCAAATGGCTCAGGCTGATAGAAAACTGATAGCGGGTCTCGAGCCTGGGCGTGAAGATATAATTCTCGGCGGGGCGGTTATCGTTTTAGAAATACTTTCCTGTTTTGGCCATGACAGCTTCGTTGTGTCCGACGCCGGTCTTCTTGAAGGTCTTCTCATCGAACTCGTTGAGAAGGAATCGGCGGGAGCGGGGGTAAAGAGCGCCGGGTGTCTGAGAACCGGCTTGACATGGCGGCTTCAAACAGGATAATGCCGGGAACGGATGTCGGTTATCGGATGTCCG
>Ga0187771_10000572_pt1 | contig 23001 bp, 10 predicted proteins | sample 0116_SJ02_MP15_1_FD_133139 | JGI IMG/M metagenome (GOLD analysis project Ga0187771, IMG submission 133139) | Tropical peat soil microbial communities from peatlands in Department of Meta, Colombia - 0116_SJ02_MP15_10_MG | ecosystem: Environmental > Terrestrial > Soil > Wetlands > Peat | place... | reverse complement strand
GTAAGGCGGCCCATCGTGCAAGGTGAAGATGGGCGCGTCGCGCCGCGCCGCGCGGATCTGGCCATACAGGTCCTCTTTGGCCCACTTGGCAAGCCATTTCGGCTCCATCTGAGGCAGGTTGGCCTTCATCGAGAAGGATGTTTTCGGCAGGTTGAGCGTCTGCTTCAAGTCGAGCGTCCTCTGCATTTGTCCTCCGGGACCGCGCAAACTCACCATTATAAGGAACCGCTGAAGAGTGTGTCTAGCGCGATAACTTCAGCGTTACGACATCTAATCGGGCCACGCGCAATCCGCAGGACGGGAAATCGTGCAGCCATGACTTATTTTGGGGACAGGGCTATAATCTAACCATAGGGAATGGCACAAAGGTCATTTTGACGCGAGGACGGGGCAAAGGAGCACAAGTGAGTGGAGATTCTCCAATCGGGCGCAGCTTCTCTCACTACCGCATCGTAACGAAGCTGGGCGGCGGTGGGATGGGGGTCGTTTATAAGGCCGAGGACAGTCGCCTGCACCGTTTCGTGGCTCTAAAGTTTCTTCCAGATGAATTCGCACGCGATCCCGAGGCTCTAGGGCGTTTCCAACGAGAGGCGTGTGCGGCTTCTGCGCTGAATCATCCCAACATTTGCACAATCCACGATATTGGCCAGCACGAAGGCCGCACCTTCATTGTGATGGAGTGCCTGGAAGGTCAGACACTTAAGCATCGGCTGGCGAGGCCGGGGCAAGGGCTGGCCAAGCCAGCCCAAGATGCTGCTTTGGGCACAGCAAAGGGGGCGCCCCTACCGACGAGCGAACTGGTCGACATTGCGATCCAGATTGTCGACGCTCTCGAGGCCGCTCACGCCAAAGGCATCGTCCACCGGGACATCAAGCCGGAGAACATTTTCATCACCGAGCGAGGCCAAGCCAAAGTCCTCGACTTTGGATTGGCGAAGGTATCAAAGGTCCCTCACGCCTCAATCGCGCATTCACGGGAGGAGGGAAATCTGGAGGGGGACGAGGGAGCAACCCTCCCTTTGGGCGCTTTAGATCCCGACCACCTCACTCAACCGGGCGCCCTCCTGGGTACTGTCGCCTACATGTCGCCCGAGCAGGTGCTAGGGAAACCGCAAGACGCGCGGACGGACCTATTCTCTTTCGGCGTGGTGCTCTATGTAATGGCAGCCGGGACTTCGCCTTTCAAGGGGGAAACGCCCGGAGCCATCTTCGACGCAATCTTGCATGCAAGTCCGATTTCTCCGGCCCGATTCAACCCAGCCGTCCCAGAAGAACTGGCAAGCATTATCTCTAAATGTCTGGAGAAGGACCGGAACCTCCGCTACGAGCACGCTGCGGAGGTGCGCGACGACCTCTTGCGGATGAAGCGGACCATGGACGCTACACTGGCGACAAAAACCGCGACGCCTGGCGCCCCACCGAGGATCGAAAAACGCTGGAAGCTGACTTTGCCTGCCGCCGCAGTGGCGCTCGCAATCCTCCTCGCCAGTTACCTCTATTCTCATCGCACACACAAACTCACCGACAAGGACACCATCGTGCTCGCCGATTTCGTTAACAGCACGGGCGACCCCGTGTTTGACGGAACGCTTCGCCAGGGGCTGGCGATACAACTCGAGCAGTCGCCTTTCCTTAGCCTTATTCCCGAGGAACGGATTCAGAAGACATTGGGTCTGATGGGCCAGCCCGCCGGTGCCCGGCTTGCTCCGGAGATCGCTCAGGAAATCTGCGTGCGAACCGCCAGTGCTGCTGTCCTGGATGGCTCGATTGCGAACCTCGGAACCGAGTACGTATTGGGTTTGCGCGCGAAGAACTGCCACACCGGAGACGTCCTCGATGAGGAGCAAGCCCAAGCTGCCAAGAAAGAAGATGTCCTGAAGGTCCTGAGTCAAATCGCGAGCAAATTCAGGACTCGAGTGGGCGAATCACTCGCGACAGTCCAAAAACTCGACACTCCACTCCCGGAGGCTACGACGCCGTCGCTCGAAGCGTTGCAAGCTTACAGCGCCGGAATGAAGGTTTCTTTTTCGAGCGGCTTTGCCGACAGTGTGCCGCTTCTAAAGCGGGCCGTCGAAATCGACCCGCAATTCGCCATAGCGTACGCATGTCTTGGGCTGATGTACAGCAATCTAGGAGAAACCGTCCTGTCCGTGGAGAACACCAGGAAAGCCTACCAGTTGCGGGATCACGCCAGTGACCGGGAGAGGTTCTATATCACAACCTTGTACGATCGACAGGTCACGGGCAATTTGGAAAAGGCACAACAGACCTTGGGACTGTGGGCACAGACTTATCCGCGCGACCGGGACGCCCACGGATTGATGTCGGGGTTCGCTTCTATTGGCTCCGGGCAGTATGAGAAGTCGATCAAGGAAGCCGAAATCGCAATTGGTATCGATCCCGATTTCACTTATGGCTATGTCAATCTTGTCGAAGACTATTCGTACCTCGACCGGCTGCCGGAAGCCGAGAAGACCCTCCGGCGAGCCGTCGACCACAAGGTTGACTTGCCCGACCTCTCTCTCCTTCAATTTAACCTCGCGTTCTTGAAAGGCGACAGTGCCGGCATGGACCGGGCAGCGGCCTTGGCAAAAGGCCAGCCCGAAGCGGAAGACTGGATGTGCCATGCCGAGGCCCTGGTGTTGGCGCATTCGGGGCATTTACAGGCTGCCGGAAAGATGTCACGGCGCGCTCTGGACTTGGCTCAACAAGCTGGCCAGCGGGAGCGAGCGGCTACTTATGAGGCTGGAAAAGCAGTTTGGGAAGCGGCGTTCGGGAACGCATCCGCAGCCAGGCAAAGCGCGAGGGCGGCACTTGAGCTTTCCAAGGGTCGGGACGCGGAGTACGGCGCTGCTTTCGCGCTAGCGCTAGCAGGGGACTTTCCTCAGTGCGAGGCGCTGGCCCACGATTTGCAAGTTCGCTTCCCGGAGGATACATCAGTGCAGTTCAGTTACCTGCCGGCTCTCCGCGGGCTATTGGAACTTACCCATGATGACCCGCAGAAGGCTGTCGAACTGTTGCAAGCCGCGATTCCCTACGACTTCGCGGTTCCGCGAATCGACTACAACACGTTCTTTGGTGGGCTCTACCCGGTCTACGTGCGTGGCATGGCGTACCTGGCGGCACACAAAGCCGCGGAGGCCGCCGCGGAATTTCAAAAGATCCTCGATCACCGCGGGATCGTGAGTAGCGACCCCATCGGCGTCCTGGCCCACCTGCAGCTCGGCAGAGCCCTCACTTTGTCGGGAGATAAAGCCGGGGCAAAAGCTGCCTATCAGGATTTCCTCACTCTTTGGAAAGACGCCGACCCCGAAATCCCCCTCCTCGTCCAAGCCAAGGCAGAGTATGCCAAGCTGTAGTCAAGCGGGGGCATTGACCTGGCTTTGAGCCTCAAGCAGGCGGTCTCCGGTTTTCATCGACGCCGCAAGAATTCTCGGCAGCGGCAACACCCCACCCAGCCCATATCGCCCGAAGGAAGATATCGCGGCTGACACAACGCACCCGCACTCCTGGCGGACGGGCCGGCCCGTCGCACGAAAGCAGGGACTCTGACGAAACCGGGGGAGCCTCATTTGCGTCAAAAGCAGTGTGGCTGGGAAGGGAATGCTTGACATCTGCGGCGCGTCTTGGGATGTGGTAGAATACTTAGTGCGCGGGACGTAGTCGTGGAGTGGAGCGGTCGAAGCTTCAAGCAACCCGAACGGCCCCGCGGTCATCTTGATGAAGGTAGGCGGAAGAATTCCACAACCGCAAGGCTTTGGAGCGAGCGCAAAGGGAAAAGTCTAGATGGCAACCACTGAAACGCCGGTGGACACTAGGTCGGACACGCGAGCGGCAGAAAAAGCTCGCCTCCCTGAACCTGAATATCGGCTCACGTTTTTCGAGACTCCCGCCATCCCGGCTTCTTTGTTTAGGCAGATTCTCGCATATCTGCGCGAGCCCAAGGTTACGATACCGCGGCAGTATTACAAGGGCGAGGCCGACCTTCCCGCCACGGACATGCGCCCCTGGTACCACGAAATCCACAAGCAGATCAAGTACGCCCTCGAAAAGCCTAGTGAGCCCATCGGGGCCTTCAACTACGTTCAGGAAAGAAAGCGCGCCCTGTTGGGCGCTGCACTTGCGGTATTAGGCGGCGTAGGCGGCTGGTTCGCGTGGGGCGAGCGCGGCGTCATTCTCGGCCTCATCGCCGGATACGTCATCGGTTACTTGGCGGGAGTTCTTACCTTCAAGAAGCGCGCCTATCCTCCCGATGTTTTCCGCGACTACCAGCTACAAGCGGGCTCCTGGGTGAATTCGGTGCTGGTTCACGTGGTGGGCTTATCCATCATGCTGCTGCCTTTTATCATCAGCAGGATGACGACTCCGGTCAAAGCTTCGACCAAGACTGAAATCGTGGATATCTCGCCCTACTTGGCGGAGCTGGAGGCCGCGGGAAAGAAGGCTGGAGGGGGAGGCGGGGGCGGAGACCGTTCACCAACCCCTGCATCAAAGGGCGCAGTCCCGCAGTTCCGAAAGATGCAGTTGGCGCCCCCTATGGCCGTGATTCCGAATCAAAATCCGATCATGCCGGTACAACCGAGCCTGCTGGGGCCTCCCGACCTGAAACTGCCGCAGATGGCGACGAACATGCCATGGGGTGACCCGCAAGGTGTGGTGGGACCGCCCTCGAATGGGCCCGGCACCGGAGGCGGAATTGGCTCCGGTGAGGGGACAGGCATCGGCTCCGGGAGGGGGGGAGGCCTCGGCCCTGGCGAGGGCGGAGGGACAGGCGGAGGCCCCTTCAGCGTCGGCGGAGGCGTTTCGGCTCCCGTCCCCATCTACAAACCTGAGCCGGCTTACTCGGAAGAAGCCCGTAAGGCCAAATATCAGGGCACGGTGGTGCTCTTGATCATTGTGGACGCCCAGGGCAGTGTAACCGACGCCAGAGTTGTGAAACCGCTAGGGATGGGCCTGGACGAGAAAGCCTTAGAAGCGGTCCGCACCTGGAAGTTCAAACCCGCTTTGCGGAACGGTACTCCTGTGCCCGTGCGTGTGTCCGTGGAAGTCATGTTCCGCCTCTTCTGATATTGCCCGAGAGATCTGCCTGTCACCACAACTTCATGATCAATGCGCTACGCGACCAATGGAGCTGCGCGGCATGCTGTCTCAAAACAATTCTTGACAAGACGAGGCCGGAGCATTTAGACGTAGAATGTAGGGACGGCGGGCAATGGACGGAAACCTGTCCGTTCTGCCTGCGTCTGATTGGGAGGTCGTCTAACGGTAGGACTGCAGACTCTGGATCTGCGTATCGGGGTTCGAATCCCTGCCTCCCAGCCACAAGCCCTGTCCCGACACAATTCCCGATCGCCAACTCTCCCGTAGGTCCTTCGGCTGTGCTCAGGATTTCGGCAGTGGCTGCCCTTCGCTCACGTCTGCTAAGCGCCTCAAGTTCGAATCCCCGCCGCGCCTGACTACGAAAACCCGCGTCTTTGGATGGCCTTCTCACCCTCGGGCTTGGGAAGGAAAATATCCTGGCCGGTGAGCCCGCACTCCTTCACCATCTGCAAGGCGTACTCCATGCGGCCCAGGTTGGCGGCCTCGTTGTTTGTGCCAAAGGAAAACTTCAGTCCTGCCCGCTTGGCCGCCCGGATGAAAGCGGGGCTCGGAACGCGGTAGCGGTTGTTGATCTCGATGGCCACGTCGTTCCGCTTTGCGGCCTCGATCACCGCTTGCATGCGCTCCGGCGTCCATAGCTGATCGTAATCGGCCATGATCACCTCGGGCAAGACCGTGGGGTTGGCGTGGATGTCGATCGGCTCATGGTTCAGTATGCCCAGGATGCGGTCCACGTAGATATCCATGAAGTGTTGTTTATCCTTGATTTCTCCCACTTCCTGCTTGATCCAAATCCGCATGCGCTTGCCGGTGTCGTCGGTAAAGGTCATGGCGTCTGTGAACACATAGTCGAATTTCGCCACGGTTTCCCTCGAAAACATCCTCACCCATTCCCTGCCCTCCGCTTGCAAGGCCACAAAAACCGGCTGCCCGCTCATGTTGTGCAGATATTGCTCGGCGCCAGCGTCGTTCAGGACCGGGCAGCCCACTCCGCCATTGACGGCGACACCATACTCGATGCCCAGCCGATGCGACTCCTTGAGCGCCATCTCCAGCGTCAATCCTCCCTTCAGGTGAACGTGATAATCCACCACCGGAAAGTTCTGCTGGTGCATCCACAGAAGCTCGCGGTAGATATCGTCCACGACGGGCGCCTCACCCGCGGGCGCGGCCAGGTCGTCCGGGAGGGGCCGCACCAGAATGTTTCGAAAGCGGACCTCAGATTTGGAATCGCCAGATTCCAGCGCAAACGTGCCATGCCCAAGGACTGGCGAATTCCCTTCCCGTATAGGCGGCTCGGGCTCGAGGTAATTAACCATTTCCACGCCGTTCAGCTGGATGAGCACCTGCTTGCCCTGGACCACGATATGCAGGCGCGACCATTCGTTGTCTTTCGCAAGCGCCTTGTAAACGTCCTGAACGCCGCACAGCGACCCGGTCTTGCGAAGCGCCATGGCCTCATCTTCGCCCTTGTACGTATTGTTGACCTGAACTTTGAATCCACCCCCAGGCAAGTCACTAGATTCCGGACCCGCATGGAAATAGATGCCCGACGCCGCTCCCTCGCGCGTCATGACTTCCGCTTGCAATTCGAAGTTCTTGAAATCGGCGTGTCCGACCCCGCCGGCATAAGACAAGTGCGCGCGGGGGCCTTGGGCCGCGATTTGCCCGTCCGCAACCCGGAATGAACCTTTGCCTCCCTTGGCCTTCCAACCTCGGAGTGAGTGCCCATCAAAGAGGGGAATCCAGTCCGCATCTCCACGCAGCGGGAATGCAGCAGGTAGGGCCAATAAAGACCCCAGCATTTGACGTCGTGAAATCGGGACCATGGGAGACCTCCTAACAAGGCGCGGTATCATATTCTCCTCGCCGACGACGAGTAAAGGGGGGAAACGCATAGGCGGGAACCTTGTGTTGGCTCCGGTCATTTAAGTCGACGGCGATCACAAGGATCGCCCCTCCCTCCTGAACACCGAGTTTACGATTGCGCCCAGGGGCGGGTCGCTGTATGATGCCAGCCGGCTCGGGATCCCATTTGGAAATTCCGGTCGAAATCTAAAAGTCGGACCAACACGTGTCCGAAAAGGAGAAGAACTATGCTCGGAGAGCAAATCGGTGAATCACGGGGCAAGCGGACGGGAAGGAGAGTCCTTGGTACGGAAGGTGGATTCAAGGTGGAAGTGTCTCTTGAAACCACTGGCAAGCTGCTCGGGATCGAGGTAAATGAAATCGCGACGTATTGGGCGGAGTCGCGGCCCGATGGCAGCCTCTTCGGAGAAGGCCAGGGGGTTACCATAGGGCTGGATGGCAGCCAGGCAATCTGGAAAGGCATGGGGGCCGGCAAGTTCGTGGGAGGCGGCGCGGTTAGTTACCGTGGCGCCATCTTCTACTCTTCGGCTTCTCCCAAGCTGGCCCGGCTGAATACCGTCGCCGCGGTTTTCGAGTTTGAGGTGGATGCCCAAGGGAACACACACTCCAAAATATGGGAGTGGAAATAACATCGCAGCGCCACGGCACACGCCGTGTGCCGTGGCCTTCCCTCTCAACCCACTCTAATCCCTCCAGCACGGATTATGCTCGCGGGTTCGGACCGGCCACCGGCTAGGGCCCTTGCTCACGCCAGACCGACGCCATCGCAACCCATTCTTCCTCCCGGCCGAAAGTTGTAATATTCCCCCGCCAAATCGGGCGGAGGTCATGCGTATGGAGAGATACGGACTCATTTGTAGAGTTCTACTGCGGATTGTGGTCGCTGCCGTTGTCGCCTGGGCTGCTATTCCTCCGGCATTTGCCCAGGAAACCAAGGGGAAGGCGCTGCCCGCCTTTCGTAATCCTTCTCTGCCCATCGAGCAGCGCGTGGATGATTTGATCTCGCGAATGACCCTGCAAGAAAAAGTCTTGCAGATGCAGCACACCGCGCCCGCGATCCCGCGCCTCGGCGTTCCCGCTTATGACTGGTGGAGCGAAGCGCTGCACGGGGTGGCGCGTTCGGGATACGCCACCGTGTTCCCGCAGGCCATCGGTATGGCCGCGACCTGGGATGAGCAACTGGTCCGCCTCGAGGGCGAAACGATCGCTACGGAAGCTCGCGCCAAATTCAACCAGGCGCAGCGGGAAGGCGATCACAGCATCTACTATGGCCTCGACTTCTGGTCGCCCAACATCAACATCTTCCGCGATCCCCGCTGGGGGCGCGGGCAGGAGACCTACGGAGAAGACCCCTTCCTTACCGCGAAACTGGGGGTTGCGTTCGTCACCGGCATGCAGGGAGACGATCCAAAGTATTTCAAAACGATTGCCACTCCCAAGCACTATGCCGTGCACAGCGGGCCGGAGCCGGCGCGCCATCGGTTCGATGTCCAAGTCTCGCCGCATGATCTCGAGGACACGTATTTGCCCGCTTTTCGCGCCACGGTTGTGGAGGGCCGTGCCGACTCGATTATGTGCGCGTACAACGCCGTTGACGGCGCCCCGGCATGCGCGAACAAGTACCTGCTCCAGGACACTCTGCGCGAGGCGTGGAAGTTCCGGGGCTACGTGACCTCCGATTGTGGCGCTGTGGAAGACATCACCACCGGGCACAAATTCACGGCCGACAACGAGCACGGCTCGGCGGTGGCTGTCCAGGCCGGGACGGACACCACCTGCGGCAACGAGTATGTGGCGCTGCCGAAGGCCGTGCAGGACGGCCTCATCAAGGAGAGTGAAATTGATACGGCGCTCAGGCGCCTCTTTACCGCAAGAATCCGCTTGGGAATGTTCGATCCGCCGGACGCTGTTTCCTTCAACCGAATTCCCTTCTCTGAGGACGATTCTCCTGGCCACCGCGAACTGGCTTTGAGGGCGGCGCGAGAGGCGATCGTGCTGCTCAAAAACCACGACGGCTTTTTGCCTCTCAAGTCATCTATCAAGACGATCGCGGTGGTCGGGCCTAACGCGGAGTCCTTGGCCGCTCTGGAGGGCAACTACAATGGCGTGCCCTCGCATCCAGTTTATCCGTTGGACGGCATCCGGAAAGTTTTCGACGGCAAAGCGAAGGTTCTCTATGCGCAGGGCGCTCCTTACTTGGAACAGCTACCCGTGCCTGTGCCTCGGACGGTGTTCCACACCACCGGCGACGCGAACACAGAGGGCCTGAAGGCCGAGTACTTTTCCGACATGCGCCTCTCAGGAAAGCCGGTGCTCACACGCATCGACCCGCAGATTCAGTTTGACTGGAACTCGGCGGCCCCCGCGCCAGGCGTGCCAATGAAGGCGTTCGGCGTGCGCTGGACCGGCACGATTACTCCACCGGGACCCGGCGACTACACCTTCAGCGTGCCAAAGCCGGAGTGGAATCCCGTGGGCGGCAAGGAAATCTTTCGAGCCTACCTTGATGACAAGCTTGTGCTCGACACAACTCTGCTCGTCCCGTCAACGTGGGTCGAGCAGCCAAAGAAGGAGTCGCGAACCACATTTCAGGCTCATTTCGAGGACACCAGAGCGCATCCATTTCGACTTGAGTATGAGCACGAGTCGCCGTTGTTCGGAGCTGGTGCCACACTGAGGTGGCAGCCGCCCGCCGACGCCCTGCGCCAAGAGGCGGTAAAGACAGCGGAGCGGGCGGATGTGGTCGTGGCGTTCGTCGGACTCTCGCCTGACCTCGAGGGCGAGGAGATGCCGATCCGCGTCCCCGGCTTTAGCGGCGGCGACCGCACGGATCTCGGCCTTCCGGAGGCGCAGCAGCAATTGCTGGAGGCAATGGCCGCCACCGGCAAACCTCTGGTGGTGGTCCTGATGAATGCCAGCGCACTGGCTGTGAATTGGGCGCAAGCGCACGCGGCGGCCATTCTCGACGCTTGGTACTCGGGTGGGGCGGGCGGCACAGCGATTGCCGATACGTTGGCGGGCACTAACAACCCGGGCGGGCGGTTGCCGGTCACCTTTTACGCCTCGCTCGACCAACTCCCGCCCTTTGACGATTACTCGATGCAGAATCGAACCTACCGCTATTTCCAAGGAAGGCCACTCTACGGATTCGGCTTTGGGCTGAGCTATTCGTACTTTGAATACAGTACCGTGGTGGTTTCGTCGCCGCAGCTCAAAGCCGGTGATGAGCTGACGGTCGAGGCGGATATCCGAAACGCATCCGGGCCTGCTGGCGATGAAGTGGCGGAACTGTATCTGGAATTCCCCCCGAAGCCTGGCGCCCCGTTGCGCGCCTTGCGAGGTTTCCAGCGTATTCACCTGGCCCCAGGCGAAACTCGGCACGTAACTTTCAAGCTCAAGGCCCGCGATCTGAGCATGGTGAACGAGGAAGGTGAGCACGTTGTGGCGCCCGGCCAATACAACATCTTCGTGGGTGGCGCCCAGCCGGCCGACACCGCCGGCGGTGTCCGCGCGAGCGTGGAGATAATTGGGGAATTCAAACTGCCCCGCTAGGTCCGCACGCCCCCTGGGCCACATCGGCAGCGCGCGGGATCTGATCCCGTTAACCCGAAGCCGAGCTGCAGCAACGTCAGCTCAAGCGGCCTGCATGCAGATGGGCAGTGAATGGAGTCGCTCCAAGTGTTCTTGATAGTCACCGAACTGCCCTACGAAATCCGATTCCGAAAGCCCAAGTGCTCCCTGAATTACCGATGCGTTATAACGCAAGTACTGCAGCCGCCGCTCGCAGCTCCAATCGAGAAATCCGAAACGGCGGTCCATCAAGTCCTCGAGCGTGCACACCATCTCGCGCCGGCAGAGGTATTCGAGTTCGGGCCGGATGGGTTCCCTTCCATGGGGGCGAGGGGTAGGCACTCTTGCAAGCTCTCGGCAAATTTCATCGGCGTCCACTCCGTAGCGCTGGTAAAGGTCTCGGATGTGTCCGCTCATAGACGGGCATCGTCGGACCCAATGAGAGAACCCTTCAGCCACGGCCTCGTTGGATCCGCCAATTGAAACCTCGTGGGTCCGACAAGGCGACCAAGCGGCCCGGCGCTCCAGTCGGCGGATGACCTTGTCGAGCACGCGGCGGGCAGTAATCCGGGCTGTAGTTAATTTGCCGCCGACTACGCTGACCAACTCCGAAGGTGCGACCTCAATAAAATCTTCGCGGCTCGTTTCGGGGCCGCATTGCTCCTTGCTTCCCGACCAAAACAGCGGGCGAAGGCCGCTGTAGATGAATTGGACCTGTTCCAGCCCAAGGCCCGCATCCGGCATGAAACGTCGCAAGGACTCCAGGAGGTAGTTGACGTCGCCCTCCCTGGGCGCGGGCGAGGCCGGGTCAGCATCTTCCCAGTCATCCGATGTGCCATAAAGGAAACAGCCGTCCCTCTTTACCAGAAAGAGCGAACGCCCATCTAAAGGCGAAGAGAAAACTGTTGTGACGCTGAGCGGAACATCTTCCGGGCGGAAGACCAGGTGTGTCCCCTTTGATAGCCGGACGAGCTGTGAGGCGTCCGGGCGGTCCATGCGCCGAACCTGGTCCGAGAAGGCTCCGGTCGCATTCACCACTGACCGCGCGAAGATTTCATATATGCCTGCTTGGTTCCGGTCCTCGACACAAACCCCGCTTATCTTCCCGTCCTTTTTCAAAAGACCTGTGACCCCGGCGTAGTTCAGGGCGACCCCGCCGTTCCGGACACCGTCTTTGAGAGTCTCTATCGTCCAGCGGTTGTCGTCTACGGCGGCGTCGTAGTAGAGGCAGCCGCCCTTCAATCCTGCTGTGGGAATCCCGGGAACAAGCATCAGCGTCGCCTGGCGCGACAAAAACCGATGGAAACGATGGTTGCGCAACCCCGCGAGCAATTCGTATGCGAACATGCCGAGACGCATTTCCGCGCGCGAAACGCCGCGACCCTCATAGAGCGGCACGAGAAACGGCAAGGGCCGAACCAGGCGCGGATTGAGACGGACGTGAAGATTTCGTTCCTGGCACGATTCCCACACCAAACGGAAGCGCCTGTTCTTAAGGTAGCGAAGGCCACCATGGAAAAGCTTTGAACTTCGCCCGCTGGCTCCGGAGGCAAAATCGAAGGCCTCCACTAACCCGGCCCGTAGGCCTCGCAGCGCGGCGTCGCGAAAAATCGCGGCCCCAGTGATCCCGCCGCCGATCACCAGCAGATCAAGCGTGCCCGACGATAAACAGCGGAACAAACTTGCGCGGCTTTGCTTGTTGAAGGATTCCAGGCTCATGGGTTGTCATCCCGCTGCGCTCACCGCGGTCCCGGTGAGCACTGAGTCCGTCCAGGGTTCCACTAAGCGGGGCCGCGCAACGATGACGTGGTTGATGCGATCGCGGCCGGATTCAATTTCCGCCCCGAGGCCGTCGAACCCGCAATAATCCAAAAGCGCGCGGTAGCTTTCCGCGCTGTAGTATGCGGCCTTATAACCAAAATACCGGCCGGACAGCGCGCAGCTTGTGCCCGCGAAGTAGTCGCAGACCACCACGCCGTCCTCGCGCAGGCGCCTCCGAAGCCACTTCAAATGCCGAATCATCTGTGGCCGGGGCAACCAACTGGATAGTCCGACGAACACGGCGATGTCGAATTCTTGCGATTGCGCGAACCGCGCTCGAAATTCCTCTGCCGCCAAGTCTGCACGGAGGAATCGGAACCCAATCCCGAGCCTCGCCGCGCGCGTAGTGAGCGCGGGCGCAAGGTCACCTTGCGGATCGAGATCGACGGCGGTCAGGTCGATATTCCCGAGCAGCTCGGGCGAGCGCTGCGCGATAGCCTCAAGCGGCCGGAAAAGGTCATCGGCGAAACCACTCGGCGCGGTGAATATCGAAACCTTACGGCCGCTACTTAAGCGGTCCTCCAATTCCGCCTCGATTTTCCGAGTGAGAATGTGCAACCGGTCGTACACCACCCGATGTAATGCGTAGCCATAAAATATCCGCTCGCATGATTTACAGTGACGTAATGCCTGAGTGTAAATAAGCTGCATGACCCTCGCCGAGTAACCCTCCTTGAGAAACACCCGGCCTGCCTTCGAAAAGGGAAAGAACGGCTCGCGCCACGCGCCGCTGAAGAACTCAGGCAGGAAGTATCGCAGCAGATACCGAGGGTTGAACGCCTTGGCCCACACGGAACTACCCAGAAGATTCGTGCCGGTCGTCCCGAGCTCGGCCCTTGACGCGTAGCCTTCCCGCCGCGGCGGAAGCAGGGCCGCAAGGCGCGGCCGCAGCGCTTCAAGGGCCACCTCGAGAACTTCACCGGGGCTAAGGCCATCCACATCGATTCGGCAGGTCAGTCCCTGAGGCTTGAAGCGTTCATACGCGGCGAGCGTCTCCAGATACATCTCCCGCGCTTGCGCCAAGTCGCTTTCGTTCTCATGGCAATCCACCTTCGCATGGCGGTTCTCGATCCTCGCCAGCGCGGCCTTTGGCGAAATGTCGAGGAAAATGACCGCATCCGGCAGCCAAGCTCCGCCAAGCCCGACCAAGCGGCAAATCCAGCTGATCCATTTGGCGACTCCAAGGCGCGGTAGCCTCGAAAGGCTTTCAGGCGAGAGTGGTTTCCCGTCCAGGATATAAGCGAAGGCGGCAGCCAAGTCCTGGGCGCGAGGGCTCGCGACAGCTCGGCTCCGCGCGCCAGCGCTCGCCGGCCGCCGATAATTTGCCGCCCGGCCGCAGGCCGAGAGCAGCAAGTTTCCATCGCTTACCATTACCTCGACCCCGTATTGCCGGGCCAGCTTCCGTGCAGCCGTGTCCTGAAAGAGCATTTGGGGGAGCTTAGGCACAGGGTATAACCGCCGAGAGTCCGCGAACCTCTTGGCCCATTTTTTGAAACGTTTGGCCAGCCGAGCGGAGAGCGGGAAGCCGTCGGGATGGAGCCGCGGCGCGAGGTGGTCTTCGTCCGCGCCCCTGACCCAAAACGTTTCTCCCGCCGAGCCGGCCACTACGTTCATTTCCCCCGCCAGAATCACGGGCAGCGCGGCTACGAGCGTGCTTTTTCCGCTTCCATCGATTCCGATCACTGCAACCTGGAGGGTCATGGCTTGCCGCCCTCCCGATGGTGGTTGAAATATTCAGGGCACGGGATAAACGGCATCAGTCCCGCGACCTCGACCGTGATTCCGCCGTACGCCAGCTCAGGGTCCTCGTCGAGAAAGAACTCCACAGGCTCCGAATCAAGGAACTGGATTTCCAGGCGATCGTTACGGCCAAGCTTAATGCTCGTGGCCCTTGCCGCCAGCCGGCTGGGCGTAAGCATGCCAAGGCTCGCGGGCGGGCTCATCGCCGCAAGGTAATGGAAGGAGAGGGCCGGTTCTTCAATCCGTACGCCGGGATCGAAGGGCAACTCATGGATGGGGAGGTTCATAACGACCCCGGCCAGGATCCGCAGGCGTTGCGTGTGGTCATTGACGCGAAGCTCTACCCGCTCACAAGTAGCAGGCCGAATCGCCGCCCAGCAAGCCCTCGCCGCAAAGGCGGCTGAGTATTCGAGGTGATTGAGGTCTTCGATTCCCCATCGCCGGGCGAGGAAGCGGCGCATGCGCGGCAGGCGCCGGTGCCAACGCGCCAGATCGCCCGACGTTCGGCCGAATTGGCCCAGCCCGCACATGGCCACGCCATAGCGAACGTTGACTTTCCCGCCCGGCTTCCCAACGTGGCAGCGCATGACCGCGCAAGGGATCGCACAGCACCGCCGGAGGCTCGCTGCGAGGCCGGCCACGGCCTCCAAAGGGTCGAGGGGCACACCGAATTGCTTTGCCACGACGTTGCCGGAGCCCAGCCGCAACGCCCCGACCGCGACTCGGGCGGGCGCTTCGAGCCCTTCCCCGGAAGCGGCATCCCACACGCCTTCGACGACGGCCCGCAGCGTTCCTCCGCCCCCTGCGGCGATGATGGCGCTCGGCGCATGCGATGATTTCGCGAAGTCCCGCGCCACCACTCGCGCCTGCGGGTGGTCGAAAACAATTCGCGCTTCAACCTTTGCTCCACACCCGTCAAGCCCTGTGCTAAGCCGCGCTTCGAGGTCCGGAAGGAGGCGGTGGCAATGGCCTGTCCCGGAGCTGCCGTTCGCCACGATGAGAACTCGGCGCGGCGGCTCCCCCTGCCTCCTCGCCGCTTCGATGCTGGACCCTGTGCCCATGCAGCCAAACTACTCGCGGCGAGGCCGATTTCCCCAGGGCCTGTGTGACAGAATCGGGAGTGTCATATTTGGTGGAAAGAGAGTTTGCAATCGCCAGTTATCAGTGGAGTATTCCACTGAAGGCTGACTGCTGCTGTGGGGGAGCCAACTTCTCCTTTAACCGCGCTGAATTCGGAGTATAATCCGCCGCAGCAATAGTCCTTATCTCGCATTGTCTGTGGAGAGTTATGCCCGGCCCCGGCGACGAGAAAGAGCCACCGTCGAAGTCGCCTTTCGACGACCAGCCCACAACGCCGACCGGCGGCGTGAAGCCTCCCTCAGGCGGACCCGCCCGGACCGACACACCCCTCCCCGCTCTCGAGCAGCGGTACGAAATCCTGGGTGAGGCGGGGCGCGGCGGCATGGGGATTGTGTACAAGGCCCGCGACCGCGAAACGGGCGAAGTGGTGGCCCTCAAGGTCCTGAAGCGAGAGATCGCCGCCGAAACCACCCTCGTCGAACGCTTCAAGAACGAGTTGCGCCTGGCGCGAAAGATTACCCATAAAAATGTCTGCCGCATCCATGAATTCAATCGCGCCAGCGATGGGACTGCTTACATCTCGATGGAATACGTGGAGGGCGACAGTCTCCGCCGTCTGCTCAGGCGCATCGAAAACTTTGGCGTGCGCGGCGGAACGCGTATCGCCGAGCAGATTTGCGCCGGGATGAGCGAGGCGCATGCCCAGGGAGTCGTGCATCGCGACCTGAAACCCGAGAACGTCATGCTGGACGCAGCGGGCAACGTCAAGATCATGGACTTCGGCATTGCCCGCTCGCTCGAAGCCGGCCTCACGAGCACCACCGGCATCTTGGGGACGCCCGCCTACATGGCTCCGGAGCAAGCTTCGGGGAAGCCGCTGGACAATCGCGCGGATATCTATGCTTTGGGGCTCATCCTTTACGAAATATTTACAGGCAAGAGGGCCTTCACTGGCGACACCCCAGTGGAGGTGGCGATGAAGCAAGTGCACGAGACGCCGCCCGCGCCGCGCGAACTCGAGCCGGCCCTTCCCCCGCACATCGAAAGGGCCATCTTGAAATGCCTGGAAAAGAACCCCGCCAAGCGCTTCCAATCCGTGGACGAATTGGAAGTCGCGCTCACTCAGGAAGTCGAAGTGAAGCTCGTAGAGGCGCAGGTCCCAACCCACGAGCTTAAAGTCCCTGCCCATCTCGCCTTCTGGCAGCGCTCTGACTGGATCCTACTTGCCGGGGCAACCGTGGGACTCGCCGCGTTCTTGGGGATGTTCTTCCGCTTTCATCCCGCGTCCGCAATGAAAATCGCGGTCAATGCCGAAGAGCAGAAGCAAATCGCGCGTAACTTGTTCAAGAAAATCAACTGGGACGCCGAGCTTGGGGAGGTCATGCTCCACTTCAGTCCGGACGGCTACTACGAATTGGCATCATATGCGGGAACCCCCATTACACGCCGGCAGATAACCAAGTGGCAAGATGGCATTTCATATTGGGACGCGGAGATGAATGTTGCCCTTGCCGGTGGCGAGCGCCGCAAAGGTAACTACTTGGAAACAACGGCAGGCCGGGTATTCGGTTTTTGGATTCAGCGGCCAGTTGCAACGGCAAATTCCCCCCCCACCCCACAACCGGACGCGGCTGCCATGGCTCAAATGAAGGAATTGTCTCAGGCCACCTTGACCGCGATGTTGGGTTTGGATGTCTCTTCGGCAACTTTTTCCCAGAGAACTCTTTGGGCTCCCTACGCTCGGCGCTGGCCGGCATTCTTTGAGTGGCGCCTGCCTTCCGAACCGAAAGGTGTTTATCTCAGGTGCCTGTCCACCGTGGATGGCCCCCAGGTTCTCGATTCCATGTGCGCTCTGTTTCCGTATGACGCCCCGGGGTGGTCTTTCGATCGAGATGCGTTCCTGCCTCCCCTCCGCTATCCTCTCGGGGTGGCGGCCCTGGTTCTGTTTGCCTTCGTGCTCTTCCTCGCCAGGGGGGTTTATCGTCAGCCGCGCTCCTCTGCCAACCAATATCTCGCGGCGTTCATCGCTGTGGTCATAGCGGTGGGAGCTACCGGAATTCGTCCTCCCTTCAGTGGCCAGGGTGGGGCCTTCCTGAATATCGTCATCCCAGTTTTGATCTTTTGCTTGTGGCTTCTCCTGACCTATGCCTTGCTCCAGACGGTGTCGTACTATCTCAGCAATCGCTTCCCGTCTCAGGCGGCGAGCTATCAGATGCTCTTGAGCAAGCGCCTGTTTACCGGACCTGCCGGCCTGTCGCTGCTGCGGGGGATTTTCGCCGGCGCCATATTCAGCGGGTTATGGATGGCGGCCGTATCACTCGCAGGCGTGTGGGGAAAAGGCCTGGCCGGGATGCTTTTCTGGCTGGAAGGGTACGACACTTTCATGCAGATGTCGCCTTCATTCCTGGACCGTGTCTTTCCTGCCTTCTCGATTGTCGAACCCTTGTTTGTCGGTTGGTTGCTGGTGGCGCTGCCGCTTAGCCTGCTTCGAAAATCGTCAGCGCGGTCCCGTGTCCTTCTGGCGGGGCTGGCCGCGGTCTGGCTAGCCTGCGGCTACAGCTTGGTGGGAGCGATGGTATTTCCCCGCATCGCCTACCACGTGCTGGTTGTGGCGCAGGCGATGTTTTTCGGGGCGATCTTTCTGAGGTACGACCTGCTCGCGACTTTAAGCGCCCTCTTTACAGCCGAAACGTTCTTGCTGGCATTCCCCTTGCTCGAAATCTTCCAGCATCTGGGTCTCCTGCCCTACGCGATTCCGATCTTTCTCTGGTTTGCCCTCGTGGCTGTATCTGCCGCGATTTGCTTCCGGCCTCAAGCTGTGGGTGCTTACCGGCGCATTGCAGCCGTGTTTGAATAGAGCGGCTTCGCGTCAGGAACCCTTCCTCCGAGTCGGCGCGGCTAGCCCGCGCCTCCGGGAATCCGCCCGGGAATCCGAATAGAGGTGTTCTGGGTTGCTATGACGCCCGCGGCTGAGGCCCAGCCGATTGAAGGAAGGCCCAGTCACGAACGGCGGCCAGAACCGTCAAGCTTCAAGGCGTGACGCGCAGCGTCGTCCATCCCTGTGCGGAGCAAGGGGAATCTCTAGACGCGTCAGCGGCCGATGGGCAGGGCCGTCGAAACCGCGCCCTAAGGTGTTTCATTGCGAATCGAGTGCATGGGCGGCAGGCGCAAGGCGGTTACTCGCCGCTGGTGTCAGGATCGCCGGAAGCGTGTTCCGACTTTGCTTACGGCTACTCCTTGCTCTCTGGCTCGTTCTCTTCTTTGCTCTCCTCTTCGCTCTCTTTCTCCCCTTCCTTAACCAGCAGCTTCCAACCCTTGAATACCGAGGACCTCCTAATCAGGGACGGCATGATGAGGAAATGCTGGATTGCCGTCCATCCTTGGGGATCCTTGATGGAGACGTCCGCGCCGTGGTCCATAAGAGTCGCAACGATATCCTGCTTGCCGTACAACGGCAGGGACTCGGCGGCAAGCATCAGAGCGGTCTGCCCATACCCGTTGACGGCATTTGCATCAGCCCCGTCGTCCAGTGTCTTCTTAACCGTCTTGAGGTTATTTTGAAACGCCGCGTCAATGAGCTGATCATTCAGGGCCTTCTTTTCCGGACTGACCGGCTTCGGCACGGACTTGCGATTCTCAGGTTTCTGTCCGGAGGGAAGCGATGCAAGATCGAAGGCAAGTACCGACGGGTAGGGAATGCTCCACTTATCCCCGTGGAAGAACCGCCCCCCGGGCTTGAAGAATGCACGCTTCTCATAAGTTTCATACCGCGCAGGATCGAGGCCGAGCCCTTTGGCGAATATTCGGGTGCCTGACGGGTCGAGGGCAAACGCCGGCAGGTTAGGGGCACATTGGACCAGCGGCTCATTGTCCGGCGACAAGAGAATCTCGCCACGTTCCCCGGTATTGATATTCACCAGGGTGAGCACCCATCCCCGATTCTGCTGGTAGCGCGGTCGAATATAGAAATCCTTCTGCAAGGAATTCGCATGGGTCTGGTATGTCTGGCTGATCTCAGAGTTCATGACGGAAATCCTGCCCTCGCGGATTGCCATAACCAACACCTCAGCTAACGACTCGCCAAGGGCCATGATGCTGTTGCCCAGCTCCTGCGCTGCCGCCACTCTCTCTGAGTTTTGCTGCGTCTGCAGGGCTATGATAGATCCCTCATCAGCAAAAATGCGCTCCATTGACGCGTCATGCCTCTCTTTGGGCGTCCCCGTGCGAAAAACCTCTTGCGTTGAGGCGTAAACAAACTGCTGGTGCTCCAACGCCATGTGGTAATACTCGCCCGACAACATACGGTTCGCGTCGGCGGCCGCCATTTCGGCATGGAATTTTTCTCTCTGCTTGAGGGGCGTCGCGCTCTCGAACGCCTGGTCCAGTGTGTGTTGGGCGTAGTCGTACGTAAAGGGCGCTCCGTCCTCGATGGACTCCGCGTACAGGACTTTCCCGTCCTGCTTTTGCACTCCCATGACGCCAATTTCCCTCGCTACAACGATCCGGTCGTCATTAATGCGGAGGTTGTCGGGCAGCAGCCTGCGTCCTTGAAGACTGAGGGGGATCGCCGCCATCCATGAATTTGTCCCCTGCAATGCATTCACCGCCAACAATTGGCTCGGTGTCGTCACGTAGATGCGGTCGCCTTCAATGACCATGGCGCTTTGCGCCTGATCGGCGAGAGGGCATCTCCAGAGCGGCTTCCCCGTTTGACGTTCGAGCGCCTGAATCGCATCGGACGAGCCCTCGCTCCCTCCCTCCCGGAGAAGGACGAAAACACTGCCCCCGCTCATCGACAGATTTCGCACCGCGGCGCCGGGGAATTCTTGGCGCCATGCCGTGTTCCCGGTGGCAGGATCGCATTTCGTAATCGAACCGCCGTCCATGAAATACACGTCCTCTCCCCCTAGTACGACCACAGCGGCGGCCTTCCCGAAGGTCCCTGGGAAAGGCTTCCGCCAGAGTTGCTGCCCAGCCTTGTCGGAAAATGCCACGACCTCCGGCCCGACTACGAGCACCGCGCCAGCCACGGCCTTGGCTTCGAGAGCCACGTCCTTTGTTTTCGGATAGTTCTCGACCGAGGCGCTCCAGATTTCGGCGCCGTCTTTCAAGTTCAGCGCACTCAACGAAAGGACCTCTTTCTTCTGCGAGTACAGGACGACGGGGCCGCCGTCGGGCAGCGGAAGCGAGCCTCCGCCCGGCCAAGGGTGTTCCCAGATCAGGGTGCCATCCTTGGGACTGAGCCCACCGATCTTCTTGCCGCCCCGCAGGACGATCACCGGGTCAGTGGCAAGGAGCGTCTGAGGACTGCCGAAAGGCTTGCGCGGTGAGGTCCAGACGGTCTGACCGTTCACGGCATTCAGCAGCATGATGTCTTTGCCCTCGGGTCCCCACCCCCGCCCGGGCGTCTCAACCGTGCCAACTAGGACGCGGTCATTTGACAGAAACTTGATGAAGTCTGTTTCCTGCGCTTTGAGCGTCGTCTGCCAGAGTGGCTTGGGCTGCCCATGCGACAACTTTGCAAGCTCATCCTTCGTCCAGCGGACACTGTCCTTTGTGTCCGCGCCAAGGATTTGTGAAGTGGCCGCCAGTACCACGACCACTGCGGCCAACACGTTGAACGTCACGCCGAGTAGCGATTGAGGTTGTTTGCGGTCGATTTGGCCAGTCATTTCAGCACCCCCCAGTGACCCTCGCTGCAAGTTCAAGAGAACCGATAGCGCACGTGTAGAACACTCGCAGGGCCAAAAGGCCAGACCTGCGGCTGTATGTTGCCGACGGTGCTAAGAGAGGAGTAAGCAGGCAGGACGAAAGGGGATAATCGACTTGCATGCATCCCCCAGCTGAAATTATTGCGAGCCGAACTTAACAGAAGGAGGGACGGCCTCGCAATGAGCACGGTCAAAGAGCGGACTGATCAATATCATCCCGACAAGGGCCCCTTCGCGCACGCTGGAAGTGTGATCCCCCAGGGAGCGCGGGGTAATTCTCCGGCAAGGGCAGAAGTAGGCGCAGTTTGGACAGGCCAAACATGTGGTATCCTATTGGCCCGGCCGCGGGCCACCTAAATCCGCGGCCGAGGGTTTTGGCCGAGCGACACAGTCTGCCAATTCGAGAGTAAGCCGAGCACCATCATCTGGGCATGATCGGAAAAACCATTTCGCATTATCACGTCTTGGAAAAGTTGGGCGGCGGCGGGATGGGTGTGGTCTACAAGGCTGAGGACCTCAAGCTGCATCGCGCCGTGGCGCTCAAATTCCTTTCCGAGCAGGTGGCGGGCGACCCGCAAGCCATCGAGCGCTTCAAGCGCGAGGCGCGCGCCGCCTCGGCCCTCAACCACCCGAATATCTGCACCATATACGACATCGACGAGCACAGCGGACACTTCTTCATCGCCATGGAGCTGCTGGAGGGCCAGACCCTCAAGCACCGCATTGAAGGCAAGCCGCTGAAGGCCGGACCACTCCTCGACCTGGCCATTCAAATCGCCGACGCCCTGGATGCCGCCCACGCCAAAGGCATCGTGCACCGCGACATCAAGCCGGCCAACGTTTTCGTGAGCGGCCGAGGCCAAGCCAAGATTCTGGACTTCGGGCTGGCCAAGCTCGTGACGCGTATTCAGCCCGGAGCCGGAGCGGGGGGAGCGGCGGGCCAGGCAAACGCGCCGACCGTCGGCGATGCCTTAACCAACACTGGCTTGACGCTCGGGACGGTGGCTTACATGTCGCCCGAGCAGGCGCTGGGCGAAGAGCTCGACGCGCGCTCGGACCTGTTTTCCTTCGGCGCGGTCATCTACGAAATGGCCACGGGGGCCTTGCCGTTCCGGGGCGACTCCACCGTGGCCATGCTGGACGCCATCCTGCACAAGGTCCCCACCCCGCCCGTGCGTCTGAATCCGGACGTGCCGAGCGAGGTCGAGCGCATCGTCTCCAAAGCTCTCGAGAAAGACCGCGACCTGCGCTATCAAACCGCGGCCGAGATGCGCGGCGACTTGAAGCGCTTGAAGCGCGAGACCGACTCCAAGGGCGTTTCGACGGCGGCGCCCGAAGTCGTTCCCGAGGCCGCCGCGGTGAAGCCGAAGAGAAGGCGATGGGCCGCGACGCTCGTCGGTTTGGGGTGGGTCGTAGCCTTTGGTCTCGGCCTCCTGGTGGGCAAGCGGGCCTGGCAAGCGCCCAGCGCCTCCGAGCCTCGCTACCGCCAACTCACCTTCCGGCGCGGCGCCATTCGGGCCGCCCGTTTCGCGCCCGACGGGCAGACGATTGTTTACAGCGCGGCCTGGCAAGGAAACCCCGTCGACGTCTTCACGGCGCGGCTTGACGCTCCAGAATCTCGTTCCCTGGGGCTGAACCAGACGCAACTCCTGGCGGTCTCGTCGGCGGGGGAGATGGGCCTCTTGTTGAGAAGCCGCCCGGCAGGCACTTGGGTCAGCGTGGGCACGCTGGCCCGCGCGCCATTGGCGGGCGGCGCGCCGCGTGAAGTCCTGGACGAGATTCAGTGGGCGGACTGGTCGCCCGATGGAAACAATCTCGCCGTGGTCCGAGATGTGGGCGGAAGAAACCGGCTGGAATATCCCATTGGCAAGGTCCTTTGCGATACGGGAGGTTGGATCAGCCATCCGCGGGTATCGCCGAAAGGCGACTGGATCGCGTTTCTTGACCACCCCATGCAAGGAGATGACGGAGGCTCGGTGGCGATCGTGAGCCCCAACGGCGAAAAGAAAACCCTGGCCAGCGGCTTTTACACGACGCAGGGACTTGCCTGGGCGCCGGACGGCCAGGCGGTGTGGTTCACAGGCAGCCGGGTGGGGGCGAACCGGGCGCT
>Ga0187771_10000571_pt1 | contig 23023 bp, 22 predicted proteins | sample 0116_SJ02_MP15_1_FD_133139 | JGI IMG/M metagenome (GOLD analysis project Ga0187771, IMG submission 133139) | Tropical peat soil microbial communities from peatlands in Department of Meta, Colombia - 0116_SJ02_MP15_10_MG | ecosystem: Environmental > Terrestrial > Soil > Wetlands > Peat | place... | reverse complement strand
CCTTTCGAGCGCCGCAATCTTGGTGGGAGCAGTTTTGATGCTGCGGCGAAAGTCGGGCCAATCCAAGGTTCCCGAAGAAGTTGCCTCCTGCGCTCTCGCGATGCAGGAAGAAGCCGTCCCGAGTACGCGAGGATGAGAGTGAGATCCGTCGAATACAACATTGAGAGTCCAATCGTACCCTCCGCCGGCGCCCGAAACATAAATGTGGACCTGGCTAGCCCTGCCTTCTCGGAAGACATTCGGGGGCGAATAGCATGTGCCCTGAACATTTCTTCCGAGCTTGTGAACATCGAGAGGCATCACGTCAGCATGTCCGGTTGGGTTCTGCGCTGTTGGGGAAGCGCCGACGGGACGCGGTTCTTTGCAAAAATATTTCTGCTTGATCCCTACCCTATCCCGCCTCGCTTTGCAACTCCGTGGGAGGAACTGGCCGCACCGGAAAAACCGCAAAGGCCAGTGGAGGCCCAAATCGCTACTGAAAGGAGCATGGCTCGCAACATGAGGTCTCTAGTGGGAGCCAAGAACATACCTGCCCCCCTGGGGTACTCTTTGGACGACCGGACCCTTGTGTTCGAAGAAGTGCAGGGGACTCGATTGGATCGCCTTGTAAATTGGGCATGGCCGGCGAGTCGCGACGTTAGGTCGATGGAGACGGCGATATACCAAGCCGGCGCATGGCTGAGGGTCCTCCACGAGTCTTCCATGGAAGGGTGCGAAACCATAGAATTCATGGAAGTTGCGAATGCGTTGCGCGGCCTGATTCGCAAAAAGAAATTGCAAGGGACGCTTTATGGCGCGTGGGCATTGAGAATGCTCGAACTCTTGGCGCGTCACCGCGGTCCTCGCTCCTCCTTCCATATGCCCGTGGCACTCAACCACGGCGATTTCTCCTTACCCAACCTGATTTGGGACCGCTATCGTGAGCAACTGTGGGTGGTGGATTTCGAATTGTCCGCCAGGAAGTCAATCCTCCACGATCTTTGCACCATGATCTTTGAGCTCCGGAAACTTCTCCTTTATCCCCTGACATCGCAATTAACAGTCCGCCGGCTTGAGAGTGCTTTCTGGGCAGGCTACGGCACGATTGCCGAGGATCTCTTCGTGTTCGTCAGCTCCCTAGCCACGGCCCGTCTCTTCTATCTGAGTTTTCCGAGAATATTGACGCTACCGGAGCGGCGTGGGTGGAGGGGATGGCTCAAAGCCACCATGTACCAGGCGCTCTTCCACCGGTACGCGACTGCCCGCGCCTTGCGAAGCGCTGGATTTTAACAACCTCATGCAACTGTCTGACGAAATCCTGATCGAAGGCACTTTCAAAGGTGAGAAGTCGAGTAGGCCAATAGTAAGCGCCAGGAGGCTGGCGTGGGTTGGAAAGGGAGCCCTGGCGATCATCGACCAGGGCCTGCTCTCCGGCTCGAATTCTCTGTTGGCTGTTCTGCTGGCGCGTTGGCTGACCCCCCAACCCGTATGGGGCCTTCGCCTTAGGATTCTCGATCTTTCTTATCCTTTCAGGCCTTCACTGGCGACCTTCCCGGCCATCCTGACGCTGCGGGCGTTTGCGCTTGGAGCTGCTTTGCCCTGCCCCTCAGCGCTTTCGCCATAGCGGAAATATCAGTTCATTCATGAAAAACTCAAAAAAGAAACGCCCTTTCGTTTTGCCTCGAATTGCCATCACCGTTCTTCTAGTCGCCGGCCCCTTGCAAATTGTTCGCTTATCCCGGGAAATGGCGACGGAACCCGGCGGCAATTCTCCCGCTGGTATGCCACAGACTTCGGGAGAGGTTTTCTACGTTTCGTTGCAAGGCAAAGACGCTTGGTCAGGGAAACTGCCTGAACCCAATGCCGCGAAGACCGATGGCCCCTTTGCCACGCTCACCCGTGCCCGCGACGCCATCCGGTTAATCCGGGTGGGGAAGACGCTTCGCAGACCCGTGGTCGTTTATATGCGCGGCGGGGTTTACACGCTGAGCGCTCCGCTGGTTTTCTTGACCGAAGATTCTGGAACTCCAGAGGCGCCTATCACCTACACCTCTTATCCGGGCGAGGAGGTTGTTCTGAGCGGGGGCCGCACGATCACCGGATGGAAGAAGGCGCATTTAGCTTCTGTCGGAGGTCGGTCCGGTGAGGGTGCAAATGTGGCGGCGGCCATCCAGAATAGCCGCCCCGAAGTCTGGACGGTAGAAGTTCCCGGAGTCAAAGAGGGTGAGTGGTACTTCCATCAGCTTTTTGTGAACGGAGAGCGCCGCCAGCGGGCGCGCGCACCGAACACGGGCTTCTACCGCGCTGACGGGCAATTCCTGCCGGGTAATCCGTCGCGCTTCAAGTTCCACCCGGGCGATATTCACGCCGCCTGGGCCGAGCAAGGCGACGTGGAAGTGGTGGGCCTGGAGAAATGGGCGGAGTTTCGCATGCCCTTGAAGGCCGTGGACACGGGCACCAACACCGCCACGCTCTCTGCCGCGCGCCAGGGTTTCGGCGATGACCGGAATGCGCGCTACTGGGTGGAGAATGCCGCCGATGCCCTCGACGCGCCAGGCGAGTGGTTTCTCGACCGGCGAACCGGTGTGCTGTCTTACTTCGCCATGCCCGGCGAGGATGTGGGCGGCGCTCAGTCCGTCGCTTCTTTTCTCCCGCAGTTAGTCCGCCTTGAGGGCAATGAGGGAACGGATGAGCCAATCCACGACATCATTATGCGCGGCCTCACTTTTGCGCATTCCGATTGGTCGCTGCCGCCGAAGGGGTATGTGGACAATCAAGCCGCCGTAGAGATTCCTGCCGCTGTCGAACTCCGACGCGCCCGGCGCTGCCGCATCGAGCGTTGCACTTTTGTTCATCTGGGCCAATACGCGGTGGAGTTACACCAAGGCTCGCAGGACGATAAAGTTCTCGACAGTGAGATGACGGACCTGGGCGCGGGAGGCGTGAAGATCGGCGATCGTGAGATTCCCAAAGGGGCGGCGCAAACAACCCGTGGAATCGTTATTTCCGAAAACTACATTCACAATATCGGGATTGTTTATCCTGCCGCAGTGGGCGTATGGATCGGACAAAGCAGCGGCAACACGGTGGCTCACAACGAAATCGCCGACACCTACTACACAGCCATTTCGCTTGGCTGGACGTGGGGCTACGGTCCGACCGCAGCGCACGACAACCGAATCGAATTCAACAACCTGCATGACATCAGCCGCGGCCTGCTGAGCGATATGGGTTGTATCTACTCACTGGGCGTTCAGCCCGGCACTGTGGAACGGAACAACCTGTGTCACGATGTGACACGCTACGACTACGGCGGCTGGGGAATCTACACCGACGAAGGCAGCAGTCAAATCCTGATCGAAAACAACGTCGTTTATCGCACCCAAGATGGCGGTTTCCATCAGCATTATGGGCGCGAGAACATTGTCCGCAACAACATTTTCGCCTTTGGACAAGAGGCGCAGCTCCGGCGCACTCGCGAAGAACCTCACCGGAGCTTCACCTTCGAGCGCAACATTGTGTATTGGAAAGAGGGCAAGCTTCTGGATGGTGCGTGGAGCAACGGACAGTTCCAATTCGATCACAACCTCTACTGGCAAGCCGGCGAGCAACCGATTCGATTCGGCAAAGAGTCACTGGCGGAATGGCAAAACCGCGGGCAGGATGCGCACTCGCTGGTGGCGGACCCGCTTTTCGCCGACTCCAAACATAACGACTTCAGCCTCAAGCCCGCCTCCCCGGCTGCCAAAATCGGTTTTCAACCCATCGACATGAGCCAAATGGGGAGGACACATAACAGCCTCAGGTAGGCGCCGGGTCACTGGATTATTTGTTCTTACAGAGTTTTCCTATCTGGTTTCGAACGGGGGATGGTGAACGTTGAGTTCCACTTTTCAGGATTCGACTCAACTGCTTGGCGTTGAAATCACCCGCGGACGGCTACAGTTCTGGGGGATTCGTTACGGGCTCTCGGTTTTGGATCAGGGACTGACTTCCGGTGCGGGCTTCTTGCTGAATTTATGCTTGGCTCGCTGGCTGACAAATGAAGCTTACGGTGCCTTTGCGGTCATCTTCGCGATCTTGGTATTTATGTCCAGCTTCCAAAATGCCTTGGTGCTGGAACCAATGGCGGTGCTCGGACCGGCGCGCTATTCGGCAGAAATGACCAGATATCTTCAGGGGCAGCTCAAAGTAAACGCCGTCGTGGTTGTATTCCTCTCCGGATTGGTATTGATGGCGAGCGGAGTAATGGTGGCGCTTAACACACAACAACCCCTGGTGGTTGCCACCGTTTCCAGCTCGGTAGCCATACCTTTTTCACTGCTCTTCTGGATGGTGCGGCGGGTGTGCTACGTCGTGCAGCGCCCCGCTATAGCAGTGTGGGCCAGCGGGGGGTACATGGCGTTCATGCTCGCAGGGCTGTATCTCTTGCACACGACGGGCTGGCTGGGCATTGGTCGTGCATTTCTGCTGGTGGCCGCCGCCAGCATGTTGGCGGTCCTCGTACCCCTCCGTCAGCTTAGGCTCTTAGAAACCGGCGCAAAAGCCGCATACCCGTGGAAGAGTGTTGTTGCAGAAAACTGGGACTACGGCAGGTGGGCGATGGCCACCGCCATTCTCTATCCCCTCTCCAACCAGGCGCAGACATATCTAACGGCCGCGATGATAGGCCTGGGGGCTGCGGGGATCCTGCGTGCCATGCAAATTCCCGCTCAGGTGATGACGCAGATCGTAATCGCCACGGCGCTGCTGATGCTGCCCGCTATGTCGCAAGAGTTTGGAGTAGGCCGGACAGAAAGGCTGCGGAAAAAAGCATTGCTCTCCACGTTCGCCCTAACGGTTATGGCGCTGGTCTACGCGCTCGTCCTATGGATGTTTGCGAAGCCGGTCGAGCATGTTTTGTTTGCTGGAAAATTCGCAGCCTACGCGCGGCTTATTCCCCTACTTGGTTTGGTGCCGTTGTTCACTGCGTTCGGCACGGGATTCTCTATGGGACTCCGGGCCGCTCAGAAACCTCAGTTGAACCTGGTTGCCAACGCCGTCGCCGCGCCGATAGCCATTGTGAGCGCTGCGGTTTTCATCAAGTTGTGGGGAATCAGCGGGGCTGCGCTGAGCCTGGTTGCTGGCGCCGCTGCCCTGGGGGCGGTTCTCTTTTGGTTGTTCATTCGATTGTCCAAACGCGCGTGCCCATGATGCGTGTTATGAAAGCAATCACGCGCATTTCCTACTCATCCGAGGGTTAAAGCGTGTATTCGCCCGATGTTATTTGGCGAAGGCAGTCGAACGGTGGTCGCCTGTGAGCCCTGAACGAGCGCCTTCCCCCGATTGGACGAGAACAATAGTTAGCGAGGGACACGAATACGCCGCATTGAAGGGAATAGAAAGAACCCTCTCAAACTATGTGTGAGCGGCCCCGTTCTGCGAAGTACATCCGTACGCGCTCTCTTGTGGGGTTTAGGTTAAAGACGCTGTAACACCGATTGAGTCCTTCGGTTTTGAGCGTCTGTCCACGAGAACGCGGGGAACGGAACATCAGGCAACCGCGATGGATCACGTGTTGACAAGTGTCATCAGCCAACGACATGAGGCGAATGCGCCTGCTGATGTTGGAGCCCGGGAAGGTAGCAAACGAATAATCTTTTCAGTCGTAATTCCTTGCTTTAACGCAGAGCAATACCTTGCGGAAACACTTGAATCCGTCCTGAGGCAGCATTACATGGACTTCGAGGTTCTGCTTGTCGACGACGCTTCCACAGACCGAACCGCCCAAATCGCGCAGAGCTACGCTATGCGTGATGAGCGAATCAGGGTGATTACCTGCGACAAACGATCAGGGGGACCGGGAACTCCCCGCAACCGGGGGATCTCGGAGAGCAAGGGAGATTACGTGGCTTTTCTAGATGCTGATGATATCTGGAACGAGGAGAAGCTGCTGAACGATGCGGACTTCTTGAAGGCGCACGGAGCGGATATTCTTTTTTCGGGTGCGTACTACTTCCGGGAGCGAACCGACCACATAGTACATCTTCAAGTTCCACGGCGCATCGGTTGGACATTCCAGTTTCGAAACTCCATCCCTATTCTAACCGTGTGCATCAAACGAGACCTTTTCGCTAAATATGGTCTCTCTTTTGACCCGGACCCTGTTCTTCACGAGGATTACCACTTGTTCCTTAATGCCTATCTGAGAGGGGCAAGAATTGTTTGTCGGCCAGGGGTCGACTCCTACTATCGAACGAATGTACCTTCGAGTCGGTTTGGGCAAGATGATTTTGCTGGTAGATTGCGTCGCCACATTTACACCTTGACGAAGATTGCATGCGAGCATTCTTTTGGGCCGTTCAAGTTTCTGTCCACGCTTGCCATGTGCGCCTGCATGCTTTGCTTGAAGCGACTGGCGGGTAGAGGCTGAATGGGCTCGGACAGAGAGAACTGGGAATTCATTAAACTGGTGCTGGCTCGATTGAAGTGAATATGTTCCAGACCGCTAATCGCGATGTCCGCTCAGCCCAGGGTGACGTGCACTGGATGTGGGTCGTTCCTGCCTTGGTTCTCCTCGGTGTCATAGTAATGGCAGGGGTCTTGGCTCTCGCCTCCCGTTTCCGTTCTGGGGGGGAAGGTGCGCTCGTGACGGCTTTGTTCGGCCTCCCCGCACTGGTTCTGGTGGTTGCTGCGCTCCGCCATGCTGCAAATAGCGCACGCACCTTTCTTGCCTCGTCGGTCAGGTGGTGGCACGTGGTTTGGATGCTCACTTTCGTGGGCGCGCTGGTCTTCAGGATCCGGAGTGCGAACGACATCGCCTCCGAACCTCTTGATGGTTGGGCGATCTTCCGCGTCGCTATGGATGTCGTAGTAGCATTTGCGCTGCTGGGGCGCCTCGCCTTGCGGCGGACGCACTGGGTGGGATCGATGCTCAAGGGCGTCGTGGGTGCACTCACCGTCTTCGGCTTGGTATGCCTGGCCTCCACCGCGTGGTCGGTGTTTCCCTCATGGACGTTATACAAATCCTGGGAGTACTTGCTTGATATCGCCCTGCTGGCTGCAATTCTTGAATCTCTCCACTCGGCGAACGATTATCGCGACCTTCTCAACTGGACTTGGGCGCTTTATGGTTGCTTGCTTCTCAGCGTTTGGATAGGTGCGATCTTGTGGCCTCATGAGGCCTTCGGGCAGACATTCCAGAGCGGGGCCGCTTTGGGATCCCGCTTGCAAGGGGTGCTGCCGGCGCTCAGTTCCAACGATGCGGGAACGTATGCAGCTATACTAGGCCTGATCAGCCTCACCCGCCTTTTCCCGGCCTCCCAAGAGCGGTTCCACAAGCCTTGGTACGTCGTTTTGCTCGCCGGCAGCTTGGTTACCGTGGTTTTGACCCAGACCCGAACCGCCATTGGGGGCCTTTTGTTTGGAGGGCTTTTCATCCTGCTTTTTTCCAAGCGCGGGAAGCTCGGAGCGTTGTTAACATTCGTCGTTGCCCCGATCGTGGCGCTTTCCACCATGGGGGGGTTGATCTGGTCGTTCCTCGCGCGCGGCCAAACCGAAAAACAGCTAGCCTCACTGAGCAGCCGCGCTGATTGGTGGTCTTTCGCCTGGCAAACCTTTTTGGAGCGGCCGCTCTGCGGGTTCGGGGCCTATGCCGCCGGCCGATTTGCGGTTATGGCCAACCTGGGCCTTGGCGAAACGTCAACCCTGCATAGCGATTATCTGGATATCCTCGTGGGGACAAGCATTTGGGGGATGATTCCTTTCGTCGTAGCCCTAGTGGGAACGTGGTGGCTCCTCCTCCGATACGTCCGGGACTCCTCCTCCAATCCCCAGGCCCGCCAGCTTGCCTATGAATGCTTGGCCGTATTTGCTCTACTCACTTTTCGTTCCGTTTTCATGACCATGCTGACGTGGCACCCGCCGCTGCACTTTCTGGCTATTCTGGGCTATGCCGAGTATGTGAGGCGGAGGAGACGGGCCTTAATTCAAGTCAAAGTCCGGCAGCTTTCAGACCTTCAGGTTGAGTACCCTGATCCGCAGCTCGAACTTGTATTCGAAACGCGGACCCCTGCGATTTCTTTTGGCGCGAGGCCCCCTGCTGAGGAAGAGAGTCCTTGACGTGAAAACTCCAGCAAATACGCCCCGGTTCGGCAAGAGCTGCCCACAACGCCTGCTTTGATGCGTACACCTGGGGCAATAATGGCGTTTCTTTGCATCTGTTTGAACATCTGGGGAGCGGCGCAAGAGAGGTAGTCTATGAAGGTCCTTCTCGTTGGACACGCCTGCAGTCCGAGCCGTGGCACCGAACTCGCGTTTACTTGGAACTGGGCCTGGCACTTGTCACAAAGGCACCAGGTCTGGGTCATCACGCACCCGCAGGAGAGAAGGGCGGTCGAAGCGTACGTGGCCGCGCACCCTAACGGAAACCTCCGCTTCGTGTGGGCCACCCTGCCACAGTGTTTTGACCCCTGGGAGCCGGCCAAAGGCGGGCGCGGCATCAAGCTTCATTACCTCCTGTGGCAGAGGGCTGCGCTGCGGGAAGCGCTTCGACTACATCGCGCGGTGAACTTTGGCGTCGCCCATCACGTAAGCTGGGGAACAATCAGCGAACCCTCTCCGCTCTGGCGCCTACCCATCCCGTTCGTCTGGGGTCCACTGGGAGGCGGGCAGGTCTCGCCACCCGCCTTCAAGACCTATTTCGGCGCTGCCTGGCGGGCCGAGTGGCTCCGAGCCGCGCGTGTGCGTTTGCTACCGTACCGCCCCGCACTGCGGCAGGCCATCCGCAAGTCGGCCCTGATCCTTTCGACTAATGCTGAGACCGAAAGGGTTCTAACGCAAGCTGGGGCCAAGCGCATCATGCCTTTCCTGGACTCCGGGCTGCCCGACGATTTTCTCCTCCCGCAGCCTCCTGTGAGGCAGTCGGAGGGGCATTTCAGGCTTCTGTGGGTAGGCCAGCTCGAACCGAGAAAGTGCCTTTCTCTGGCCCTCGAGGCGCTTGCTCAGGTCAAAGGCCCGCACATCGGATTGGTCGTTGCGGGGCGCGGCTCACTACGAGAAGAGTGGCAGAAGCGGGCGGAAGACCTGGGCGTGGGGGAAAGAGTCCGGTTCCTCGGCCAGGTTCCGTACCTTCAAATGCTTACTGTCTACCGCTCCGCCGATGCCTTCATCTTTACTAGTCTCCGAGACTCTTTCGGCTCACAGGTTCTGGAGGCCATGGGCGCCGGTTTGCCGATTATTACGCTCAATCACCAGGGTGTGGGAGCGTTTGTGCCTTCGGACGCAGGGATCAAGGTGCCCGCCACGAATCCTCGCGAAACGGTGTCGGCCTTGGCCGCGGCTATTCGGCGGCTCGCCTCGAATGTTGAGACCCGAAGGAATATGGCCCTCGCGGCGTGGGAGTTTGCCAGAACTCAATCTTGGGCACGCCGGGCCGAGGCGATGACTCGTCTGTACGAAGACCTCGTCGAAAAGATCTCCGGCGCTCCTCCTCCGACAGATAAGGAAGCGGGCACGGCGTTACCACTTCTTGAAGCCCCGACAGTAGTGTGTGGAGGCCGACCTTGTTGACTCGTCTCGGCGAATTCGCTGTCGGACTGGCACTTCTCTGGGGGGGTAACTGCGATGCAAAGGGGCGAGGCCCGGGCGACCGGCGGCGCCTGGTGTTGAAACCTGGCGACAACCTAGCTGCGCTAGTCGAGCAAAGCCGGCCGGAGTCCGAGTTTCGGCTTACCGCCGGGGTACACAGGCTCGAGTCCATTGACCCCAGGAGTGGCGATTCCTTCTCCGGCGAATCGGGGGCAATTCTCAGTGGCGCCCAGATTCTCAGTGGATTCTCACACTCCGGCGAACTCTGGGTAGTGCAAACCCAAGCCGAGCACCGCGGATCGTACCCAGGGAAATGTGACGAAAGGCATTCCGCTTGTGAGTACCCGGAGGACCTGTTTATTGACGACTCGCCCCTGGAGAGGGCTGAGAGCCTCGAGGCGGTCGGCCCGGGCAATTGGTATCTGGATTATTCAACTCGGAAAGCCTACCTTGCAGACAATCCCGAGGGCCACCGGGTTGAAATGAGCATCGTTCCCCGCGCTTTCTGGGGCCCAGCCCAAAATGTGAAGATTGCGGGCCTGACCATCGAAAAGTACGCTTGCGCGGCGGGAGATGGAGCGATTGACGGGCGCTCGGGCCGCACGTGGGTTGTCAGCAACAACTTGATTCGCCTTAATCACGGAATAGGAATCCGGTTGGGAGATGGAATGCAGGTGCTTCACAACAGACTCCTCCACAATGGCCAACTCGGCATCGGGGGAGGGGGAAGCAACGGCATCGTGGACGGCAACGAAATCGCCTTCAACAATTATGCCGGGTATGCCTACGGCTGGGAAGCCGGCGGCAGCAAGTTTGCCTTTACCAAGAACTTGGTGGTCCGCAATAACTACGTGCATGACAATAAAGGGCCGGGATTATGGACGGACATCGAGAATGAGAATACTTTTTACGAACACAACCATACGAAATCCAACTAGGAAGCGGGCATACTGCACGAAATCAGTTACCAGGCCGTCATCCGTGGCAATTTGATTGAGGACGATGGATTCAGCGCCTCAGGCAAGACCGAGCCCTGGTACGGCGCGGGGATTATCGTGGTGGCCTCCTCGGACGTGGAAGTCTACGGCAATACTGTCAAGGGCTGCATGAACGGAATCGTCGGCACCCAGCCCCCGCGCGAACCCAGCCGACGCGGGACTCCCTACCTTCTTCGCTGCCTTTACGTGCATGACAATGCCATCATCCAGAGCCAGGGGATCGCGGCGGGAATCGTTCGAAGTGGCCTTTTCGGTGACGCTATATTCAATTCTTGGAACAACCGTTTTGTCAATAACCATTTCCATCTTACCGATCCGGCAGCAAAGTGTTTTGCCTGGGACGGAACAGCATTGTCTTACCAAGAGTGGACCGTAGCCCTCAGCAGGCGTTGACACAAGGGCTGAATATGAACATCGGGCCAGCCACGGCCATCCACGGCAGTGCGACAAATGCCACCTCTCATGCCGGTGAAGATCTCTCCGGCGTGGCAACACAACCCAGAATTGTAACTACGAGCTGGGATGATGGTGACCCCCTTGACCTCGAACTTGCCGGCTTACTCGCGGCCCGCAGGCTCCCTGCAACCTTCTATATTCCTCTAAAAGGACATTGCCTATCCGCGCGAATGGACCCCTCACAAATGCTATCCCTCGACTCTCAAGGATTTGAAATCGGTGCCCACGGCGTGTCCCATCCCAATCTAGTGCAATGTGATACGGAACAACTTACTCGCGAAGTCGAGACCTGCAAGAAATGCCTGGAAGATGATCTGAGCAAGGAAGTCTCCATGTTTGCCTATCCCAATGGCCGGCATAACAGCAATGTGATTGCCTCCGTGAGGCGAGCGGGGTTCGTCGGCGCTCGCACCACGGCGATGCTGGCGCGCGGGTTGATTTTTGATCCGTTCCGCATGCCCACTTCCGTGCAGGCCTTTCCCCATTCCCAACTTGACTACCTTAAGAACTTCATCTCCTCGGGCGATTTCAGACGCACTTGGCGCCATTTGAGCCGGCTTCCCCGCGCACGCCACTGGGTGGAGTTGGCGATGCATTTGTTTGACTCGGTCGTAAATAGCGGCGGCGTCTGGCACCTCTATGGGCACTCGTGGGAGATCAACGATTTCAAGTTGTGGCAGGACCTTCGGGTGATCCTGGACTACGTTTCGAACCGACCAGGAGTCCTGTACCTGCCCAACAGCGGCGTAGTCAGCTTCGGGAATGTCCACTCTCCAGGAAGAGAGGAACTCCCCTAATCCGTCGATTACGGCAGGCGACGTAGGGGGACGGCTTGCCGTCTCCGTCAGCCGACCGATAGGGCAAGCCCCACGGCTTGCCCTACACCGCCTGGCTGCGGTCAGGTGGTTGCATGAGCGCATGGCCATGCGCTGGTGCGTCGTTCACCCCGGTTATCGGCAGATTAGGCTACTACAGTTCTCGCTTGACAAAACCCCAGCGAGTCGATAGCCTAGCCTAGTGGCTAGACCAGGGATAATTCGTCGTAAACTATGGGCCGCCGCCCCGTGGCGCGAACCAGAACCGCCTCGATCCCGCCAGAGGGGAAAGCCGAGAGCTATAAAAAATGAAAAATAGTGGAAACGAAGCTAACAAGTACTTGAAAACAAAGGAAGAGACTTGAAAAACAAACCTAAAACGAACCTAAAATGGACGTGAAACGAAGCCAAATTGGGGGCTGAAAAGAGCAAAAACAGCGCAATTCGCGCAGAACGAAGCTAAGAACTCCGGTCGGAGGGAGAGGGAAGGCAAGTGACACAAAGTCGGCTATACGACCTTTGGGCTTGCGTGCGCGGCGGAGTATCGCCGACGGCCTAGGCTAAACCTAGCAGGATGCTGAAGAACACGTCTACCCCGTTATCCACGGATCAGGGTGCTCTGTAGCGGCGGCCTTTAGAGTCCGCCCTGAGCGCAGTGAAAGGTCGGCATTCACCGTGCTACTGTCCCTTATGAAGATTCTTCTCGTCCATAACTATTACCAGCAGCGGGGTGGCGAGGATGTGGTATATGAGCAGGAGCGAAAGCTCCTCGAAAGTCACGGCCATCAGGTTGTGGCCTACGAGCGGAACAACAGTGAACTGCTCGACCACTCTGTCCTTGAACGCCTCGTCACGCCCCTAAAAACAATATGGGCACGTGATACCTACCACGAAATCCTGGACTTGGTCCGCAAAGAAAGGCCGCAAATAGCTCACGTACACAACACGTTTGTGCAGATTTCGCCTTCCGTCTTTGCGGCATGCCGGGAAGTGGGTGTGCCCGTGGTCCAGACGCTCCACAACTTCCGCTTGATGTGCCCGGCGGCAACTCTCTTCCGCGACGGCAAAGTCTGCGAGGACTGTCTGGAATCCGGACTTTGGCAAGGCGTGCGTCACGCGTGCTACCGGGGCTCGTTCGCCGCCACCGCAGCTATCGCTCTCATGCTGACCGTGCACCGGACGGCTCGAACTTGGTCGGATGGAGTGACGGGCTATATCGCGCTGACAGAATTCTCAAGGCGAAAGTTCGTGGAAGCTGGGTTGCCCAGGGAGAAAATCCACGTTAAGCCCAACTTTGTCGCCCCTGATCCCGGGCCGAAGGAGGAATTCGGGGATTGCGCAGTGTACGTAGGGCGGCTCTCACCTGAAAAAGGTGTGAAAACTCTTTTGCAAGCGTGGCGTCAACTTCGCACGTCTATTCCGTTGCAGATCATTGGCGAAGGCCCGGTGAGGCGTGAACTCGAACAGATGGTTTCCGAGTGCAACCTGACAAACATAGTGTTTACGGGCCGTTTGAGTTCCAATGAGACGCGTTCCAGAATTCGCAGGGCCCGCCTGCTGGTCCTGCCGAGCGAGTGCTACGAGAACTTCCCTATGAGCGTTGTCGAGGCGTTTGCCAGCGGAACCCCGGTTGTCTGCTCACGTCTCGGCGCGATGCAGGAAATCGTCAACGATAGTTCCAACGGGCTGCACTTCGCGCCTGGGAAGCCCGAGGACCTGGCCCGTGCCCTGGAGTGGGCCTGGAGTAATCCTCAGCCACTGCAAGCCCTGGGAAAAGCGGCGCGGCGAGATTACGAACAGAAGTACACAGCCGAGCACAACTATAGCGAACTGATGGCAATTTACGAACGGGTCATGGGATTGCCGATTGGCGAGTTGCGATTGCGGATGCCCGTCTGGTCAAGCGATAGGCAGCATGGGGCCGCGAATCACAATGATCCCACACAGCTTTGAGAAATGAGCAGCCAGCCCAATCGGCAATGAGAAACTCAATCGACAATCAACAATCGCAAATCGCCAATTCCTTCAGGGTGCTGGGCGTCCGTGTCGATGCGGTCGAGATCCCGGAGGTTATTTCGCGTATCGCCGGCTGGATCGAGAAGCATGAGAAGGGGAATTACATTGCCGTTACGGGAATGCACGGAGTTGTGGAAGCTCAACAAAACCGGCAGTTCAACACTATCCTCAATCAGGCAAGCTTGGTCGTGGCGGATGGCATGCCCCTGATTTGGATGGGGAGACACCACGGCTTCAAGCTTCGACGCAGGGTCTACGGTCCGGAGTTGTTGGAGACGTTCTGCCGAGATACGGGCAATCGTTTTTGCCACTTCTTCTATGGAAGCGCACCGGGCGTGGCCGAGAGGCTGGGCGGGATACTCAATCAGCGCTTTGGCATCAGGGTTGGCGGAGTCTACTCGCCCCCCTTCCGCCCGCTGAATGCGGATGAGAAACGCTGGCTTCGAGAGCTCGTCAGGGCCGCACATCCCGATGTGCTGTGGGTGGGCCTGAGCACTCCCAAACAAGAAACGTGGATGGCGGAGTATCGCATGTTCCTTGACGTTCCCGTCATGATCGGCGTGGGAGCAGCGTTCGATTTTCTCACTGGCAGAACTAACCAGGCCCCGCGCTGGATGCGCGAGCATGGATTGGAATGGTTCTTCAGGCTGGCCACGGAACCGCGAAGGCTGTGGCGCCGCTATTTGGTTGGCGGCTCCAAGTTCGTGTGGAATGTCGCACTCGAGATGGCCAGTATCAAGAAGTATAGGGAAAGGAAGTAGGCATGAAAGCGGATCGCATGCATGCGCGCGGCGGCCCGGAGATGCTAGTTTACGAAGATGCGCCAAAGCCATCCATCAAACCGGGCGATGCCCTTATTTGCGTCCACGCTGTCGCGATCACACCCACGGAGTTAACCTGGCCAGCCATGTTCACGACCCAAGAAGGGGCCGATCGCCTGCCTACGATCCCTGGCCATGAAGTCTCTGGAACTGTTGAGGCCGTGGCTCCCGGCGTGAATGACGTTAAGGTGTGCGACGCAGTCTACGCGCTTAGTGACTTCTATAGGGACGGTGGTGCAGCCGAGTATGTCGCAGTGCGTGCCGCTGATCTTGCCCCCAAACCTCGAACGATCAATTACGCCCAAGCCGCGGCCGTTCCACTTTCGGCCCTGACGGCTTGGCAGGCACTTTTCGATTACGCTCACCTGGCCACCGGGCAGCGCGTGCTGATTCACGGCGCGGCAGGGGGCGTGGGAACCTTCGCTGTGCAACTCGCCCGTTGGCGCCGCGCCCATGTGATTGGCACAGCCTCCGCACGCAATGCTGAATTACTCCGCGAAACGGGTGAGGGGGTCACGAAGCTGGGTTTCAACATCCGCGCTAAAACCGGATAACGATCTTTCCGAGGTGCGTGCCGGTCTCCATGTACTTCAGCGCCTCGCGCGCTTGTTCAAAGGGAAACGCCTTATCGATCACCGGTTTTAGCGAATTCACTGTGATGGCGCGGTTCATCTCCTCGAGCATCTTTCGCGAGCCGACGAAAACGCCTTGCATGTGAACAGCCTTCATGAGGAGAACGATAGGGTTGAAGCCAACCCCGGGTGCCAGAACCCCGATCAGTGCCACGCAACCCCCTACTCGTACCGCACTCACAGATTTCGCTACGGTGCCTGCGCCACCCAGTTCGACCACATGATCGACGCCCACTCCGTCCGTCAGGCGCAGCACCTCCTTGTCCCAATCCGGCGTCGTCCGGTAGTTAATGGTTTCGTCCGCGCCCAGCGCGCGAGCGCGCGCAAGCTTTTCATCGCTGCTTGATGTCACGATCACCCGGGCCCCGTGCATTTTGGCGAACTGAAGGGCGAAGACCGAAACACCCCCGGTACCGAGTGTCAAGACGGTGTCGCCTGCCTTCAGGTTGGCGATGCAGATCAGTGCGTTCCAAGCGGTCACGCCGGCGCAAGGCAGCGTGGAGCCCTCCTCAAACGAGAGATGTTCCGGAATTCGGACCAAGCCGTTTTCATCGAACTCGCCGTACTCAAGCAACACTCCATCCAAATCCCCACCGCCCAACGAGGTCCGCTGTTTTTCTGAAGAAGGCGGACCTTCGAGCCAACCCTGCATGAAAATCGGGCAGACACGGTCGCCAGCTTTCCATCGTGTCACTTTCTCACCCACGGCGACGACCTCGCCCGCACCGTCCGAAAACGGCACGGCAGGCAGCTTCGCCTTCGGGTTATAAATACCTTTGGCAAACATCAAGTCCCGGTAGTTCAATGACGCGGCGTGGAATTTCACGAGAACTTTGTGCCCGCCGGCCTGGGGGACATCACGTTCTACCAAAGCAAGATTCTCTAGTCCAAACTGCCGAACCTCATAGGCCTTCATGCCTTTCCTCCGTATTCGTAATTTTCTTCCTAGCAGGAGCTACATACCCTTTCACACCGACTTGTTATTCTCTGACAATGCGTGACCTTTTTCACGCATTCTCGCCCGCGAGGTGGGGAGAATTCGCAACCGGATGGGCGACAGAGCCGGCCGGAGCAGCCCACACATACTACACCGGCCACGAGACTGCGTGACCCAGCTCGCGTGCCGCCCGCAAAGGCCAGTAAGGGTCACGCAGCATCTCGCGAGCCAAGAGCACCATATCGGCCTGCCCGTATTGAAATGGCTGCTCAGCCCTTTTCAAGTGATTTTTGCCTCCAGTCTTTCGAGGAATGTGAGGACCTCGGCTAGGTTGTGCAAGTAAAAGCGGGCTTGGGTTCGGCGAGTGTTCCCAACTTGCACAGTGATTCCACGCGGCAAGGCGACGAACGCCGATTCGTCTGCGATGTCATCGACCACAAAGATGGTGAGAGTTGACCGGCGGCGCGTCCCCAGCAACTTGCGCACCGCCGAGCCCTTGCCACCGACCGCGCCGTGGAACATTTGCCAAGCTTTCCTTTCCTGGATGAGGCGAAGTTGAGGCTTGAAGCGCTTCAGAATTTCCCGCACGGTTAGACTCGCCGCTCGTACCTCGCCGGGCAAGGCGCCACGAAAATGAACGGCAATCCCCAGTTTTTGTCTTCCAGCCAAATCCGGGGCATGCCGGCGAGCCGGATTGCGAGCAGGCGTTTAACCCCGCGAACGAGTTCGCGCTCCTTGCGCAGAGGAGGAAGGTCGGGGCCTTCCCAACCGTATAATCCGAGCAGATGCACATGCTTGCCGCAAAGCCACCGCTACTCAGAAAGTGGACACGGACCGATCTTCGAGGAGAGGGTCCCCGCGGTCGGTGGCCGCCACATGTTGTATCTTGCGGCAGACCACGTCGGCGCCTGGTCGCGGCATTGGGAAAAGTCCAGGTCCGTTCAGGGTCTCCTCTACACGAATCCGCATGGGCTCCCCTTTCCTTTCACCGGCCCGCCCACTCGATGGCTAGGCGTCTTTGCCTTCTTCGGGGTTCTTTCGCTCGCAGAAAGATCCTTCCCCGTTGGCTGGAGCAGTCCGCGCATGTTCCAGCGGGCCCTGGAGAGCTGAGATTTCGAGTTTCCGATGGAACAACCCTGAAGCTGAGCAATTTCCGTATGCAGATAACCTTCCACATCATGCAGAATGAGAACTGCCCGCCTACCCTCAGGAAGTTGCCCAATGGCACGGCGAATCAGGATGCGATCAATCAGCCCGACTATATCCTGGTCTTCCGCTCCGGACTCGCGCCAGGGCAGTTCTTCCTGAGACGCGTCTGGCTGTTCGAAAGGCACTAGCTGAACGCGTTTCCTGCGAAGATGCATCAGCACAACATTGACCGTCACGCGATGGAGCCAAGTGGCAAAAGCCGACTCATTGCGGAATGTCGAGATTCTGCGGAAGAGCTGGAGGAAAGTTTCCTGAGCCAAGTCTTCCGCCTCGCTGAAATCGCCGGTCATGCGGGCGCAAAGCAAATAAACGCGCCGCCTGTAGGCATGGAAAAGGGCTTCGAAAGCCTGTTCGTCACCGTCTTTTGCGCGAGCGATCAATCGCGTCTCGCCCTGGGGCTGGGTTACTACATTGATGCTCATTGTGCGCCTCGTTTCTGCTGTCGTCCCCTCCGTTCGATTTCTGGAAACCCCGGACAGCAAACGCTCTCGCAACGTCATTGCCAAAAGAGGTAAGAGGAGTGCAGGACGACGCTACGCACTTTTTTTTGAACGTCATGCAGGCGCGCCTGGAATTCGCAAGGCGGAGAGGCCGACGGTAAAAATTACCTGGTGCGGCTTAAGATTCTACCCATCATGATTAGGGTTTCCATCGCGAAGGATTAATCCAAGGAGCAAAAACCGGCTGAATGTGAATGAGTTGTACTCCAATCGGTTGCTTTGGCTGGGCGATTGCTCCATCTCGAACCGGGCACAAGCGGAACCGCATTCTGCACCTAAACAAACACGCAGAAGTGTCGCCGTCTTGTGGTCAATTGTAAACTCAAGAGATGCGGGCTTTAACAAGGAGGCAACGAATGAGAGGCGTTATTGGAGTGTTGACCATATTGGCGCTCTGTGAAACTGCGCTCGTCGCGAGGGGAAGTAACGAGGAGCAGCTTCACAAGGCTGCCAACGTTCTGAGCGAAATCATGCGAGTGCCGGATAAAGGCATCCCCGATTATCTGCTACGAAAGTCGGTGTGCGTCGGCGTGGTTCCGTCTGAGCTGAAGGCGGCTTTTATTTTTGGCGGTACGTATGGCCGAGGCGTTCTCGTGTGCCGACGGCACGGGAACGGCGCGTGGGGTGCGCCATCGATGTTTACTCTGGGCGGCGCCAACCTCGGATTCCAGATTGGTGGCCAAGCTACGGACGTGGTTTTTCTGGTAATGAACCGGGAGGGGGTGAGGAAACTGCTCCAGGATGACGTCAAGTTGGGCGCGGACGTTTCCGTCTCGGTTGGGCCGGTGGGCCGCGCGGCCGAGGGAGCCACCGACGCGGAGATGCATGCTGAAATCCTCAGTTACTCGCGGAGCCGTGGCTTGTTTGCCGGCGTATCGCTCGAGGGGGCAGTTTTGAAACAGGACAATGACGACAACAGACGGCTGTATGGACACAGAGTGAGCCCGCAAGAGATCCTCATTACGGGGGCCGTGGAATCGCCGGAGGCGGCTCGACCATTGGATCGTCTGCTAACCAAGTACGCCCCGCGCGGCGGCGGTCATTCTCCTAATGGCTAAATCTTGTAAGCGACCCATCTTTCGTCCCACTCCGGCTGAGGAAAGCGGCGGAGCGGGATGGCCCTTGAAATAACGCAGTGCATTCCTGGCGAATGCGTCTTCGTTGATGACAGGCCACCCGATAAGGATTTTCCTCCAGGGGAGAAGAAGACTTCAACGACAAGCTGCTTTCAGCCAAATGCTACGAATTCGGCGGCCATCTGGAGAAGTAGACATGAGTGCCAAACTTAAAACCAATGCTCTGCGCATACTTGTGATTGACGTAAGGAGGTTGCCGTCGATGTGCCAACGCTGCTACCAATATTCCGCTCCGAGTGTAGTCGCCGGAACCTCCCGCATCGTTTTCCATCGGTTGAATTTTGAGGACCATCGACCAACTGAGTCCGGCCTGCGCCCCTTCCAGCACCAGAAACTCAAAATGTTTGCGGTCATCATGGACTGGCACACCCCATTCGCAATCGTGATACCGGAGCATCAGGGGATCGTCCATGCTGACCCAGCCACATCATTTGGTGGCCATAGACTTCCGACGTTACTACAGGGCTGTGAAGAATCCCTGTGTTGACAAATCCGGTAGTCTGTTACAACCCGCGGCGGGACAATCAGCCCCCGCCTCCGCTGAACAGAGACAACCGCGAGCTCACCACCTGCTTCATGGCGTTAACCGCTGCCGGCATTAGTTTATACGGGACAACCTGATCCCTCTCTTTTGCAAACGCCGCTTCCAAGCTGCGGCGCCAGGCAAGGCGCAACTCCGTGTTAATATGTATTTCAGTAATGCCTGCCTGGATGGCGCGCCTCATGTCCTCATCGTTGGTCCCGGAAGCCCCATGGAGGGTCAAAAAGAGTCCGGTCGCTTTGCGGACTTCCGCAATTCGCTCGATATCCAGGCGCTTTTGCTCCTCGCCCTTAATCATTTTCCGAGTCAGCCCGTGCGTGTTGCCTACTGCGGGCGCCAGGATATCGATATGGGTTGCCGCGACAAACTCTCTGGCCTCGTCAGGCGTGGTCAGCCTTAAACCCTGTAAAGCCTCCTCGTGGATCTCAGAGCCAGTCCCAATTTCGCCGATTTCCCCCTCGACTAGGATCGAAGGGTTAATGCCCTTTAAGGCCTCGACAGCCCTCTTTGTTTCAGAAACATTTTGAGCAAACGGCAGTTCTGAACGGTCAAACACAATCGAGTCAAATCCGGCTCTGGCAGCTTCCTGCGCGCTGGCAAGCGAGTGGGTATGATCCGCATTCAAGAAAATCGCGTCGTCGTACTCGTCACGGAGCGCCTGCACTGCTGCCGCCGCCAAGCGGACTCCCATAAAGGCGCGCTCGCCCTCGGAAAGCCCGACGATGACGGGCAAGTGCATCTGGTGAGCCGATTCGGAGACTGCCTTCAACCCAACTAAATCCGAGATGTTGAAGTGGCCAATGGCGACTTTATTTTGCTGTGCTTCGTCCAGCACTTCGCGGAGCTTTTTCACATGCCCTCCTTCTTCACTCCACTCTCTCTTGATCGATTCGTCCTACTTTGAGTGCACTGAAACCAATGTTCGCCCTCGGAGCCGCCGATACCAAACACTCGGCGAACGAATCGGGCGAATCGAACTGCCTCGCCGCTTCGATGTCGGTGGTGGCAAAGGCAGGAGGAGAAGATTCGACGCGTCTCTCGACCCGGCCTCTCGGTAACGGATGGAGAGCCCATCGGTATGTGTCGCGCGAAAGAAAGTTGGGTGCCCCATGGGACGTCCCTTTCGTTGGGCTTGGGCCAACAACTGAAATGATGCAATTCACATCGTCAAAACGACTCGGAACTGTGCGTGGCCGCTCATCATGCGTGCATATGCCTCGGCTGCTTTTTCCAGCGGATAGGTTTCAATCATGGGACGCACGCCGGCGAGTTCGGCGAAGCGCAGGGTGTCCTCGGAATCGGCGGGCGTTCCCGCGGCCCACCCTTGAATAGTCCGGCTTCCATCGATGAGCTGTACGGGTGTGACCTCAATGGGATCAAAGGTCGCACCGATAACCATGAGCTTGCCGTTCGGTCCGAGACCATCGATCAGCTCGGACATCGCCTTGGAGTTTGGAGCCGTCGCTACGATTGCCTGTGCGCCGCCCAGTTTTTGCAATGCCTCTGCTGCGTTCGTCGCTGCACTGTTGATGTATACGCTGGCTCCGAGTTTCTTGGCCAGCGCCCCGTTTTCGGGCCCGCGCCCGATAGCCGCCACCTTGTAACCGAACTTGTTCGCGAATTGGATTCCAAGGTGCCCCAGACCGCCGATACCCTGGACGGCAACAAGGTCGCCTGGGAAGGCACCACTGTGCCGCAGCGCATTGTAGGTGGTGATTCCGGCGCACAGCAGCGGTGCGGCTTCGGCGTCGCTTAGACTTTCCGGAATCGCCACGAGTGCTTCTACGGGAGCCACCATGTATTGCTGGTATCCGCCGTCATAGCTGATGCCCGCAATTTTCTGATTGCGGCAGTTGCGAAAATCTCCGCGTCGGCACGGGATGCACGTTCCGTCGTGACCGCCGTGCCAACCGACCCCGACGCGCTGGCCCTGCTTCCACGTGGAAACACCAGCGCCCAGTTCATCGATGATGCCCGCCACTTCGTGGCCTGGAACGCGGGGATACTGAATGCCGGGCCAAGCCCCTTCCTTCGTGAACACGTCGCTGTGGCACACGCCACAGGCCTGCACCTTGATGCGCACGTGTCCTGCGTCCGGCCTAGGTATCTCGCGCTCGACGATTTGGAAATCGCCTCCCGCCTTGGGAATCTGCACCACCTTCATTGGCGCTACTGCAAGTCTTGTCGTTGCCATAAATCCTCCTTTAAATTCTCAGGGATTGTTGAATAGCACTTACTGCTGCTGGCGAGGCGACCGAGCATTGCTCGCCAAACCTTTATCCGGCTACTTCGAAAATGACTTCCAGTTCGACAGGAGTGCCGAGCGGAAGGCTTGCGACGCCATAAACCAGGCGGCAGGGGTTCTTGTCTTTTCCGAAAACGTCCTGAAGCAATTCGGAAGCAGCGTCAGCGACTTTCGGCTGGTCGCGAATATCTCCCGAAGTGGCCACCGACACGCCGAGCCGAACGATCCGCGTCACTCTATCGAGCGATCCCAGATGCTCCCTCGCGACAGCGAGGGCGTTGAGCGCCGCCAGGTGAGCTGCCTTGCGCCCTTCCTCCACATCGAGTTCCGCGCCGACGCGCCCGGTGAATTTTGCCACGCGGCCTTCTGTGGGAAGCATCCCTGTGAGAAAAAGCAGATTGCCCGTCTGCACCGCTTCCGAATAGGTGCCGAACGGTTCGGGCGGCGCAGGGAGCTTGATGCCAAGTTCCTTCAACCGCTTCTCGGCGCTGTTCGGCCGAGAGCTCTCGCGGGTTACCATTTGCGTCTCGGAATTTGTGTTCATTCATTTCTCTCCATTGGGACTAAACAGACACGCATTGCGTTCATGGCTGTTTGACTTTAGGGGTATGAGCCCGTCCGTTGTTCATTGCGTAATCATCCAGGTGTCTGACCCTGCCAGCTTGATAGACACATCCGAAAAGAAGACCCGCAACGGATTGCCGTCCCCTGTCCCGCGGTGGTCCAGTGAGACAAGAAGAGGGCCGGCCTTCCTGTAGTTCCCCCACCGCGCAACAACAATTCTGGGCTTCTTGTCTCCGCCACGATGGTAGACAAATTCCTGGATGCGGTTGTCGGCGCCGACGAAGAGTTCCCAAGTGTCGCCGGGCGTGTAGCCACCCTGCGAGGGATATTTCACGACGACCCGGCTGGCGGAACCGCTCCCCAACGGCAGTAAATGCTTGCCCGTATCTTCCACTTCCGCGCTGCTGTCCCATACAAGATGCAAGGGGAAGAGCAGCCAATATTGATCGTTGAAGAAAGCCGGATCAATATTGTCCTTCACGAAAGCGGCTTGGCTGCTGAGCTGAGAGCGCAGGTACGTAATCTTCACGGGCTTACCTGCCTCGTCTTTCCCCTCGTAGGAGATCTGGTCGGTCTTGGGCTCCCAGACCCAAGATCGAGAGATTTT
>Ga0187771_10000570_pt1 | contig 23074 bp, 21 predicted proteins | sample 0116_SJ02_MP15_1_FD_133139 | JGI IMG/M metagenome (GOLD analysis project Ga0187771, IMG submission 133139) | Tropical peat soil microbial communities from peatlands in Department of Meta, Colombia - 0116_SJ02_MP15_10_MG | ecosystem: Environmental > Terrestrial > Soil > Wetlands > Peat | place... | reverse complement strand
GGGGGATACTTCTCGATGGAATACGGTTTCCCCGCGCTATTCACCGTTTGCAGCCTGCTCTGCGCCGGAGCCTTTCTGGCATTTGCGGTGCAGTACGGAGGGATTGCCTGGTTGATGCGTCAGAGATAGCGGCAATGGCCGCTCTCACTCTCAGCCTTCTTCCACGTAGATCGAGTCGTACCTCTCGACTTTTGGAATGATGCACAGGAACTCCGCCGTCTCTTTTCCGCTGTTCTTGTACCAGTGGTGGGTTCCTGGAGGGATGTAGATTGAGTCTCCCGCCTTGACCTCATAGACCTTTTTCCCGAGGCCCACCCTGTACTTCCCCTTGAGGACGTACTGCTCGTGCTCGATTTCAGGATGGAAGTGCTCGGGGATGCTACCCCCGGGCATGATTCTGAACCTGCGCAACTCGAAGTTGGGGGCGCCATCGTGCCTGTCGACCAGCCACTCAATCTCCGTCTTGACCGCCCTGTCGACCTTCTGTGGCTTTACTTTGCCTGCGTGCTTCACCGACATAATCAGGATCGAGGAAGCATACCTGCTTTAAGATAACCGCTTGTTGAGGAAGTCCGAGAGGATCGTGAGGCCGTGTTTGAGCGACTCCTCGTCGGTGGTGAAGCACAACCTGAACGCCCCTGGATCTCCAAAGAAGTCGCCAGGCGAGACGAGCACCCCCGTCTTGTCAAGTATCTCGCGAGCGAAGGCGACGGAGTGAGGCTTCACCTTGTAGCGAACCAGGCAGAAGGGTGCCAAGCCGAGCTCCGCTGATACTCCTTCTGTCTGTTGCAGGAACCTGCGGACGAGGTTCAAGTTCCGGGAGTGGATCTGACGGGCCCGCTCGACGAACTTCGGCCTCTGCCTGAGCACCTGGGTGGCTATCCACAATGAGTAGGACGAGTCGTGGCCACTGACGGCCCACTTGGCATAGAGCAGCTGGCGCGACGTTCTCTTGTCTGCCAGTATCCATCCCACTCTTAGCCGGCCCAGCCCGAAGAATTTCGTCATTGTGTTGCTCGTGACGACGCTGCCGGCCAGCCCGAAGTGGGTGGGAGGGCTGTTCCGGAATGTGAACTCCCTGTATGTTTCGTTGATGTAGATGGTGGCGCCTGACTTCCTCCCCGAATCGACCAGCGCTTCCACCGCGCCCTCGTCCAAACTCCTTCCGGTGGGGTTGTTGGGATCAGTCAGCCCGAATATTGAACCGCGAGCCCATGTTTTCGCTGCCAATGACCCCTGCACCTTCATTCCGAGAGACCTAGGCACCGTGAACATCGGGGGGTAGTTGGGAAGTGGAACCGCCGCCCTCCCGGCCGCGCCAAGGACGGAGTACGCAAGGAAGATCGCCTCAGACCCCCCGTTGGTGAGGGTGACGTTCTCGGGCTCGACGCGGTAGAGCCGGGCCACTTCATCCACGAATATCCTCTCATGCTCGTCCTTCTCGGCTGCAAACTTCTCGAAGGATGTGTCGATGCCCATTGCCTGCAGGTTAGGTTCTGACAGACCGCTTGCAGTGAGGTTGTATTTCGAAGTAGGCCCCAGGCTGAGAATCCAGTCGAACAGCTCGTCGCGGACGGGGCGCAAGGCGTTCGGCGCCTCCACCTGTGACCAATCTAGTTAAGCAGGACTGAGGGCTCAGTGCCCGGAACCCGGCTCAATTTGATTAGGTGGCCGATCAAGGGGAGTAGGGCAGATGTCGGTCGTGTGGGGAGGGACGAGAGTCAGGCTCGTTCAGGGAGACATCACAGACCAGGACGTAGATGTCGTGGTCAACGCCGCCAATTCCAGCCTGATGGGTGGAGGCGGGGTCGACGGGGCGATACACAGGCAGGGAGGGCCGGCGATACTCGAAGAGTGCAAGCGGATTCGCCAGAAAGAGTGGCCCAGCGGGCTCCCGGCAGGGGAGGCGGTGATTACCACTGGGGGTTCACTGAAGGCCAGGCACGTCATCCACACCGTGGGCCCTGTCTGGTCGGGGGGACGGAGCGGCGAGGCTGCAACCCTCGCCGAATGCTATTCCAACTCCCTGAGGATTGCTGCGCAGAAGAGGCTGAGGACTGTGGCCTTTCCCTCGATAAGTACCGGGGCCTATGGGTACCCGGTTCGTGAAGCGAGCAGGGTAGCCCTGACGGCGGTAAGGAGCCACGTGGCGATCGTGGGGGCGCCTGCGGAAGTGACGTTCGTCTTATACAGCGAGAATGACTTCAAGACGTACATGGAAACCTTGGATGAGCTGAAATGAAGGAAGAGACAGCGAGGCTCGAAAGAGACCTCGCCCACACGATTAGGAGGCTGTACGAGAGAGGGCTTGTCTCTGGGGTTGGTGGCAACGCAAGTGTCCGCCTTCCGTCAGGGAAGCAGATACTGATTACGCCGTCCAGGTATTTCAAAGGGGGGGTGGCCGAAGGGGACCTCGTCAGGGTGAACCTTCAGGGGAAGGTCATCAGCAAGGGAAATCCTTCGAGCGAGCTCGCGACCCATCTGGAGGCCTATAGACTGAGGGGAGATGTGAAGGCGGTGGTCCACGGACACCCGCCGACGGCCGTCGCTCTCATCACCGCCGGCGTATCGATTCCAGTAATGACGCCGGAGCACGCTGTCATGATCAGGAGGCTCAAGGTGGTGGACTTCGCTCCTCCGGGCAAGGCGGGAGCGAAGGCTGTCAGAGTCGGGTTAAGGCAGTGCGACGTAGTGGGCATTCGGAACCATGGGTTCTTCTCTCTTGGGAGCGACCTCCACGAAGCGGCTTCGCGGCTGGAGGTCTTGGAGGAGAGCGCGAAGATCTACCTTGCAGGACAGCAGGTCGGTAGCGTCTCTGGGCTGGGAAAGGAGGCCCTGCGCGAGATTAGAGAAGGGTACGTGCACGAGTAGGGCCAGCCGAGCCCTGACTGGGCGTGGGCTCGGAAGCGCAGCCGCGGGATATTGCCGGTCGAAATCAACCTTCCAGACCGCTCTGCTGCCCTGTTCATGGCCTTACCCATTCCGAGCCCCACTCTACCCCGATCAGCCTTCCATCGCGTCCTCCTCGGTTCATATGCATACTTCCAAATCTTATCCAAATCTGGGAGCCGACCGTTGAGCTAGCGTGTTCCTCCAGTGCGCTGATGAGATTTGGCTTGCCTATGGCAGTCTGTCGGGGCTTATGGTCCCCTTCGGGTCCAAAGCCTGTTTGAGCTTCTTGAGTAGCCCCATGGGGACCTCATCTCGGGCATATGCCCGCTTGAGGATGCCGACGCCGTGGTGGTGGGAGATTGTTGCGTCGTGAGTGCTCGTTACCTTGGCCATCGTTTCCCATATGCTCCAGTATACGTCAGTGTTGGGCTCGAAGAGGATGGTGAGGTAGAGGCAAGCGCCCTGATCGTAGATGTGTGAAAGGTGTGCCCCTATGCCCGCGACGCCCTTGACACTGGACAGGGTGATCATGATGTCCGCGTACATCTCCACAATCCTGCTCCACTTCGCTGCTACCTCTATCGTCTCCAGGGTGTACCCCATCCTTTTCACGGTCTCGATATCGTCCCTGAAGTTGAATCTCTTCTCTAGCCATTTACCGACGAGGGCCGGGTCGGCGATGGTTGCGGTACCCTGCAACTGGCCGGACACTTCCCCCTTAATCGCATCGAGGATCTTCGATGACCGTGAATGGTAGATCAGCATCATGATAGGCTTGTCCCCCTGGAACTGGAAGGCTGTCTCGACCTCGTTGTAGAGCCTGCACACTGCGGGCTTCACATCCAGCTCCATGAGGAGCTTCGCAGCTGCGACTCCTGACTCGAAGTTGGGGAGGGTGTAGGCAGCCCTCCACTCGTGGTTCGGGAGCCTGTGGACCTTGAGCTCGGCTGCTGTGATGATGCCGAAGGTTCCTTCCGCCCCCAGGAAGAGCCTGCTAAGATCGGGCCCGACGGAGGACCTTGGTGCTCCACGCCTGCGGGTCCAGACGACCTCACCGGTAGGGAGGACTACCTCTAACCTGAGCACAGAGTCCTCGATTCCGCCGTAGAGGCTGCTGTACTGCCCCGTCCCAAGGGTCGAGATGTAGCCTCCGACCGTGACAAGCTCCAGTGACTGGGGGAACTGGAAGAGCGACAGTCCCTTCTCTCCAAGCCTCGCCTCCACCTGCTTGAGCTTTGCCCCAGCTTGGACAGTCACCGTCCTGTTCGTCTCGTCAAGGTCGAGTAGCTGGTTCATTCCTTGCATGTCTACTACTATCCCCTTGGTTGGAATCGAGGCCCCGGTCACAGAGCTTCCTCCACCGTGGACATAGAGAGGCACGCTGTTCGCTGACGCGAATTTGACCACGGCCGCGACCTGATCGACGTTCGTTGGCTTCACCGCCGCTATGGCGCTCCCGAGAGGCTCTTCGCTGAACCATGTCAGGGGCCACCAGTCCTTCAGGTAAGGCCCTACGTCCCTTGTCACTCGGCCAGGTAGGACCCCTTCGAGCTCTTCAGCAATCCTGTCGTTTTCTTCCATTTCTGATACTCTTCCTCTAGCGCTGCGTTGCCCATCTCACTAAAAGCCTCCCTTTCTCTTTTGGCCTTCGCAAGGTCCTCCAGAGATGATTTTCCCGTGGCGGCCAGCTGAAGCATCGCGACTCCCCTGGACGTCGCCTCTAGGTCCAAATCCCTCTCTACCGTGGTTCCCGCTGCCGCAGAAACCATCTTGAGTAGAGCGTTGGACTTGGATAGGCCTCCGTCCGCCCTAAGGGTCTTCAGGCGCTCTCCAGATTGCTCCAGGACGAATCTGACATGAAAGGCCACCGACTTTAGGAGCCCCGATGCAACAGCGGCTTTGTCGGACCACAGTGTGAGACCGGCTATGAGCCCCTTCGCACCCATGGCGTGGGGCAAGTACAGGCCGCTCAGTGCGGGGATGAAGATGACCTCGCCTGTGGGCTCGACTTCTAGGTCGGAGTAGTCCTTCAGCAATCCCATTTTCAGCGTCAGGTCCACCGCCTTTCCGGTGGTGGGGAGATACCCTTCCACACCGTACCATATCTTCTCCTTGTGTTTGAGAAGAACCAGGGGTATCAGGTCCCCCCTGCGGGCGTAGCCTGCCGTCGGTATGTCGACGAAGGTCCCCGTGGAGTTCGTTACCTTGCCCATACCCGGTTCGACGGCCCACTCCCCCACGCTCGCGGCCTGCTGGTCTGCGATGAGGGCGTTGACGTCCATCCCGCCGTATGACCCGATGGTCTCCGCGTTCTCAACTAGTTCAGGGGTTTCCATTTTCAGTTTGAAGAGGGACTTCACGAGCCCGATTTCCTTTATCCCCTTGGGGTGAACGAATCCGGTGAGGCATGCGTTTGTGACATCGGAGACGAACTTCCCCGTGAGCCTATAGGCGAGGTAGGAGTCGATGGTCCAGAGCATAGTCCTCTCGTCAAGAGACTTGTTCAGCTCCCCGAGCCGGAGGAACCGCAGAACCGGAGAGTATGGGGAGATTATCATGTCAAAGGGGGGTATCTTTCCGACCAGCTTCATGTACGCCGGGAGACGCCTATAGGTCGACTCTCCCCCTCTGTCGGTCCAGGTCACGATGGGGGTGAGTGGCTTCCCCTCCCTGTCCCAGGCAACGGCAGACCCCCTGTAGGTCGCCAGACCCACAGATCTGGCACCCATCTCCTTACCCATGTCAACGAAGTGCTTCACTGCCCGGAAGAGCTCCTCTGCGTCCTGGAGACCGCTTGGGTTCACTGGAACGGTGAGGGCTTCGGCGTGCTTCTTCTGCAGGTTCTCATCGAAGATGCTGAGCTTGATACGGGTGGTGCCCACATCAACGCAGGCGTAGAGCATTTCGCTCATGTCTTGGTCCCCGCCATCATCCGGTCGACCAACTCGGCGATTGCTGGGGCCGCTGTGAGGCCGGGGGACTCGATCCCCACGAGGTTGACCGTCTTCCTGGTGCCGTCGAAATCGATGATGAAGTCCCGAGTCGGGGACAATGGTCGCACCCCCGTGTAGACCCTGACGAGCTCCCCCTCTCTTTTCAACAGGGGATGGAACTTGGACCCCAGGAGCGCCAGATCTTCCTCCGTATACTCGTGTTCCTCCTTCGAGCTGGCCACCCTCAAAGTCGGGCCTACGATGGTCGTGCCGTCTGTTGCGGGGATTATCGCACCTCCCTTGGTTCTTGATCCAATGCTCAGGGGGAGCGGCGCGACTATCGCCTTCAGGTCAAGGCCAGAGTAGACTGCCATCACGCCCAGGCCAGGCTCGAGCCTCCCAAGGTCCCTGCCAAGCATCCTGGCCACGTCGTCCGAGTAGAGTCCGGCGGCGTTCACCACGAACACCGCCTTAACGTCCCCGCCTGTTGTCTTCAGGAGTGTGCTTTCTCCCTCCCGACTACAGGATGTGAGTTCGCGGCCGAACCAGAAGGCGACTCCCCGCTTCTCGGCTGCTATCTTCAGCTTGGGCACCAAGGACTGAGCGTCGACGGTCCCGTACCCGTTGACGACGATGCCTCCGGAGATTCCATCCGCCAGGAGCGGCTCGATAATGCGAAGGCTCCTGCCCCTCATCAACTGGATCTTGAACTGCCCCCGAAGCTCGAGTTTGAGGTATAGGTAGACGAAGAGGAGGACTGGGAGCCTGAGCCATCCCCTGACCACGAGGAGTGACGGGACGCGGTTCAGCTTGACCCCGAGCTCCTGGCAGAGGTCGTCGTACATGGCGTTCCCCTTCCTGGCGAGCTTGCTCTTCAGAGAGCCGAAGGGGAGCTGGACAACGTGGATGACGTTCGCCTGCCCCGAGGTGACTCCCTTTCCTGGCCCTGTTTCCTTTTCAATCACAAGCACCCGCTTGCTCCGGTTTGATAGACGGTATGCGATGGTGAGGCCGACGATTCCCGCCCCTAAGATGGCTACATCTACGTCTTCGGGCTGACCTGAACTCATCCCAGACGGGGGAAACTGCGAAGTCCCCACGAAAGGTTGAGAACCAAGGTTACTACAAATCGTTTGTCCCGAATCCCGACCGGAGCCTCCGCCTTGCCATGGGAAGCTCCAGCCGCTGCAGAGTAGACCCCGCGCCACATCAAGTCCAGGCAATCTGAACTTTCTGGGGTTGTGAGGTCCAGGGCAAAGCTACGGGAAGACGTGCTCACCTGTCACGGCGTCCCGGAGGAATATCGCTCGGTAGGGGCAGGACTGGGCGGCCTTGAAGACCTTCTCTGGGTCGGCACCTGAGCCGTTCAACGCCTCGAGTGGAGCCGGATCGAAGATCGATTTCTTCTTGCTCCAGTCTAAATGGAATACATCCGGAGCTAGCTCAACGCAGCTTGAGGCACCCATACAGAGATCATGGTCGACACCTACGTCGAGCCTTGTTCCTTCGACGACAATCCCGGTCCACCAACCGCTCTGACTCAGGTCTCGACGCCATCGTAGTATCATCATGAATCCAACGAGTGTGCCAGCGCCGAAGGCAATCCAGGCGAGATTCGTAACGAGGTCGTCCACTGTTGGTCAGCTCAACAATTGGGAGTCAGACAGTCTATGCTGCCTGACTCACTTCGATGGTTCCCAACATCCAGTAGTGGTACGTGCAATCGTACTTGTAGATGCCAGGAACTGTGAAGGTGTGCGTGAAGGTTGCGCCCGGCACCATGTTCCCGGAGTCGAACTTGGCCGCACCGCTCGGAACGGACATCACACTGACCACGTGGGGAGCGCTGTCTTTGTTGGTCCAGATCACTGTGTTGTTGATGCCTATTACCAAGTCGATTGTGCCGGGTTGGAAATTGAATGATTGGTTGGTGCCTACGCCGTAAGGCATGCTCACGTGCACCATTTCTGGTTGTGCGGAGGCGCTAGAGGTTGTCGTTGAGGCTTGAGACGTCGTTGTCGCGGGAGTCGCCGAAGCTTGGAACATCGTCTGGTGCGACGAGGCTGGGGGCGCGCTGCCGGGGGACGCATAGTAGGCAACGCCGGCCAGGAGGACGACGAGCGCCATTACCACGAAAAAAATGACTCCCGTGCCCAGCCCATGCCTCTTTGCAGGAGCCTTCATGTCACTGCGACCTCTCTGATCACGGCCGGAGCCCTTCGCCAAGTCACAAAGGCCGCAATCCCGACGACGATGAGGACACCCTGTATGCCGAGGAGGGTCACGAAGGCCACATCGCCGAGGAGGTACTTCGAGAAGGCGGCGGCAGTGGTGACGTCCGAGGAGAACGTCATCGTGCCGAAGAATATGTCGCCACTCATCGCCCCTAGCTGGACCAGACCAAGCAGGGTTGCGGCTGCGATTGCCAACCCCGGCTTTCTCCACAGGCCGGCAACCAAGGCCACGTCAATGACCGTGAATGCCAAGAGGCCATAGGCATGCGTCGCGGCCACAGACCAGAGATAAGAATCCGTGGCTAGAATGTAGCCTCCCACCGCCGCAGAGAACAGCAAGACAACTGAAAGAATCAGATTCATGGTCTTCAAATTTGCATGGTTCACCTCCTGACGGAGGCTTCCGTCAGCCTCGAAGATATTGCTCCCACTGCGTTTGAAGAAAGAAGCGGCGCCGGGAGAGCGGTCGTAGTCGTTAGTCTTTTCGCCATGCCATTCCATTCCACGCTCAATTCGGTTAACAGATGCCCTACTGGAACGCCGGAAATCGGACATTCTCAAAATTCTTGACAACGCTTAATAGATTAGTGAAAATCCTATATCATGTTGTACCGACCTGACCTGCTGGACGCAGGGATTCTCAGGGAGCTCCAGCATCCTGCCTCAAGATGGAACGTCAGGAAGTCTTTCGCACGAATCGCCAAGAGACTGCAGGTCGATGAAGAGACTGTAAGGAGAAGGGTCGACAGGATGGAAACGCTAGGTGTAATCCAGGGATGGACCATCGTCCTGAACCCCCACCTTCTGGAGAAGGACTGCGTCGGGGTATATGTCGAGCTCCCTTTCGGTGCCGACAAGAGGGAGCTAATTGGAAGGCTGAGTGCCGTGGAGGGGGTCATTGCGCTCCACTATTTCCACAACGATTCCCTGCTCGTCTTTGCAGACTACCCGAGCGGCCTCTCGTGTGACGGGATGGTTGCCGAGATCGAAGGGCTCGCGGGGGCAAGGAGGACCATGGTCCTGGAATCGAAGTTCCCTCATTTCGGACTTGTCATGACCGCGACCGATTGGCTGATTCTCAGGTCGCTGCGAAACGGAGCGAGAAGGAAGCTGGGGGCCCTGGCCAGGGAAGCGCGTGTTAGCGCCAAGACTCTCAACAGGAGGATGGAAAGGCTTGTCGAGGGGCACGCCTTCTACCTCGAGGTGAAGCTGGACTTCCAGAAGATGGCAGGGCTGTCGTACATGCTCGTGGTCCACTATGGAGACAGGTCGTGGAAAGGGCAGACTGACACAGTCATCGTCGAGAGGCTGGGGGAAGCGTACCAATGGAGTGATACAAGGTCGGACCCAGACTACTCCCTCTTCTCCGCATTCTCGGGCAACTTCGGGGAAGCTGAGCAGTTCCGTCAGTGGGTCGGTACGTTGAATGGGATTGCGGATGTCAGGATGGGGGTCGAGCAGGACCGACTTGCGATGGGCTCTTGGATTGATGAAGTGATACAGGCGAGGAGCAAGTCGGCCCCGACGGCCAAGGAACTCGTTGCCGCTGCCCGCTGGGTGCCCACTCCGCCCCCTGCTGTCGAAATCCCTGGGATCAGGAGAGCTGTGGAGACCTGGTGGACCGGGAGCCTTGTTGAGGGGAGGAACGTAAGGGTGAGGATTGATGCAGATCTCTGTATGGGTTCCGCCAGCTGCGTAGCCATGGCCCCGAAGGTATTCCGCCTCGACTGGGCAAAGAAGAGGTCATCTGGAGTCGAACCTGCTCCGCTGGAGGTCCTGAAGTCAAAGGGGACGGAGCCTGAGGCGCTGTTCTTGGCTGCCCAGTCGTGCCCATACGGCGTCATACTCATCGAGGACGCCGACACAGGGGAGCAGTTGTACCCGTAAAAAACTGGGGATAGGATCGCTCTGGAGCTAGACGCGACCGACGGGTGGCGCAGATACCAGTGGGACAGAGTATAGCTTCTCGACCTGGGGCCTGTGGAAGTTGTTCATGGTGCAGAATGGGATGACTCTGGCGCCGAACTTCTCGTCAGGGACCAGATAGTGGATGGCGCACTTATGGACCCTCTGGAAGTCGAAGTTGTAGGCGTCCATGAAGTGCATGTCTCCTATCATCAAGACCTTCCTCATGAACTCCCCCGTTCCTTCGTAGTTCCCCCTCATGAGGATCGGACCGATCATGTCCCGCTTTATCCTCCAGTCAGTGTGCCTGAGGACGCCCGACAACCCGCGCAGGGTACCGATGAACCGTCCGCTCCCGCCCGCCTTGTCCAGTGAAGAGTAGAGCCCATCAGCGTTCATGTGCCTGGTAATCGGGTCGAAGGTCACTTGGCCGTCCTTCTTGCTGACGTAGACAAGCGTCGCTCTTCCGCACTGGGAGTGAGTTGAGAACCTGTCGTAGTGGTCCGATCTGCCTCTGACGAGCTCGATGTAGCTGGCGAGGGGCACCTCTACGGGGATTGGGTAGAAGTCGCTCGCCCTGATCTGGCCGCCGGTCTGTCTTTCGACGCCGTTCACTACGTCGGCATTGGTTATCCTGACCTCGCGTATCTTGTTCCTGTCCATCCTCCCGGCCATCGAGACTGGCTGGAAGTTGACGCACCTCACGACGTCAGAGTTCTCCCCTGCGTACCTCAAGATATCGCCCATCTGGTCGTCGTTCAAACCGCGCTGCAGTGTGACCACGAGGACGATGCTCTCGAACCCTGCCTTCCTCGCGTTGTTTGCCACGTTCAGCTGTCGTTCCGTGTAGTATTCGGCGAGCTTCTTCCTGCCCGCCTCGGACATGGACCTACCTCTTTCGTCTGCGCCGGGGACCCTGGCGACAAGTCTGGGGCCCGGGGTGAGCCCGTCAAACTGAAGGTAGAGGGTGGAGACGCCTGCGTCCGTGAGCGTCTTCAGGTAGTCGGCTCCGGTCTGCGGGTCACCTACCTTCAGCCCATTTGTGTTCACTTCGATGTGGTTGATGCCGTGGCGTTTGACCAGCCTGATGACTTCATGGAGGTCTTCCCTCACGGTCGGTTCGCCTCCCGAAAGCTGGAGGGCGTGAATCCCCTTGGGGAAGTTAACTCTTGTCGCGGTCTCGAGCATCCTGTCAATCTGCTCGAGGGTGGGCTCGTACACGTACCCGGCCGCCCCTGCGTTGGCGAAGCAGACAGGACACCTCATGTTGCACCTGTTGGTCACGTCGATTATAGCAAGAACCGTCTTCGACTCGTGCTCGAAGCAGAGGCCGCAGCGAGTCGGACACTCGCCGTTGGTGTAGGTGATGGGGCTCTGGATGCCCGGCCCCTTCTGAGCGAACTTCTCGGCCCTGACGTAGTCGTCGGCATCCGTGGAGATAAGGTCCTGGAAGTCACCGTGGCGGTCGCAGTGCTTGGTCATCCAGACTTCGTTCGTGGAGCGGTCAATCCATAGTTTCGCCTCTATCCTCCTCCAGTCCCCGCTCTCCGCGTCCACCGGGCAGACGGACTCCGTGGAGCCGTGAAGCTCCATTGGCTCCGTGGACTGTGCTGGTTATTTACAAGTTCTGATTCGAGCTCTCGTCTAATTCGGCGAGCGTCTCCCCGGATACGAGCTTCTGGGACCAGGGGCAGAGGTGGACTCATTGTAATCAGTGACCAGTATGACGTGCGTTCCGCACAGCTCCTGCAGAACCTCAAGCGGCCCAGTGACGATTATCTCCGATCTCTCGCACTTCTCGACTCGGCAGCCATGATTTCCAACCGCTTGGCGTGGAACAGTTTCTGGAACTCCCAGATTACGTGGTAGTCCTCCGGATCGCCCTTGTTCAGAAGCGGCATGATGTACGCGTTGAAGTTGCTGCTCAGGAGGCTCAGGCTCTTTCTGTCCATGCTTCCCTGAGTTTATCGCCAATTTCCGTTTAAGGATTGTAGATGTGAAATCTGTTTGCAAGGTACGGCCCATGGTGGGACCGTAGCGGCCCCCCAACGGAGTGCGATGCAAGCAAAAACAGGCTCGATGCTAGCTCAGAGATGCGCCGGGTCGAGGTCTGCCCGCGATGATCAGGAGGGTGGCCGTGGTTAGACCGGCCGAGACCAACCCTACGAGTATGTCTGTGCCGGCCGCATACCCTAGGTAGAACAGGACGTCACCGAGAACCAACACCACAAGGTTGGTCCATATGATGAGAAGCGCGCCGATGTTGTTTCCGGGAGGCCTGAGCTGACCCATCAGCATTGCAACCAGCGAACCTAGAGCGGTCAACACCAGGCCCGCAAGTCCTAGGGCCGCCTCGGCGCTCAGGGAGAAAGTCACTTGAGCCCTCAGAGTGAAGGTCAGGCTCGCCAGGTCAGGAGCCGCATAGATCAGACCGAAGGCGGATCCACCTGAAGTGAGAAGCAGGCCTAGTAGCTCCCATGTCTCGGTTCTTGGCAATCACTCAGGGTGGATGGCGGACGTTGGATTAAACGTTTGGACTCCGGTCGCCGACGGCATCCAAAGGGATACAGCCTATCCTCGGGCATTCCGAATGGCGAAATCTCGCCTATTCCTGCCTTGTCCGGGACCAGGGTGGGTCCTTGGGGGCTGTTTCAGTCGCCATAGATTGTGTAGTACCAGGGCTTCCGGACGGCATCGGTCGTGTCGATGTACACGAACTTGACCTGGGTGTAGTCATCGAACGTGTAGGCCGACAGGTCTTTCCCATGGCCGCTCTGCTTGAACCCTCCGTGCGGCATCTCTGACGCCAGCGGGAGATGGTCGTTGACCCAGACATCCCCGAATCTCAGTTGCGCGCCGGCTTTCATTGCCTTGCTCACATCTCTCGTCCAGATGGACGCAGCGAGCCCGTAGATTACGTCGTTCGCCTTCTCTATCGCATCCTCGAACGAGGTTATCGTCGAGACGCAGATCACGGGCCCGAATATCTCCTCCTGACAGATTCGCATGTTCTGTTGAACTCCTGTGAAGATGGTTGGTTCGTAGTAGAATCCTTTGCCCAAAGGACCGGGGAGAGATGGGCGCTTGCCTCCGATGACCAGCTTCGCTCCCTCATTCTGACCAGCTCTGACCATCTCTTCCACCTTGTGGCGCTGTGCCTCAGAGACTAGCGGACCCATGTCCACATCGCGCTTCGTAGGGTCCCCGATTCGTATCTTCCCTACCTTCTCGACGAAACGCTTCATGAATCGGTCGTACACGCTCTCATGGACGTAGACCCTAGTCGCCGCGGTGCAGTCCTGGCCGCCATTGACGTAGCCGCCCACCACTGCCCCTTCCGTGGCAGCCTCGATGTCTGCGTCTTCAAGAACGATGAAAGGCGCCTTCCCTCCCAGCTCAAGCTGAAGGCGCTTGACGGTGTGAGAGGCGAGATCCATTATTCTGCTTCCTGTGACCGTGTCCCCCGTGAGCCCCACCACGTCCACCCCAGGGTGAGTCACGAGTGCCTCCCCGACGGTAGAGCCGGGACCAGTCACGACACTGACGGCGCCCTTCGGGACGCCCGCCTTCTCCATCAGCTTCGCGAACTCGATCGTCGACAGGGGTGTCACGCTGGCAGGTTTGATTATGATCGAGTTCCCTGCGGCGAGGGCGGGGATGGCCTTCCAGACCGCCATCATCCAGGGGTAGTTCCAGGGAGTGATGCATACCACGACACCCACAGGTTCCCTTCTGAATATGGTGGTGCCTAGCCCTGTGTATTCTGAAGCCGCCTTTCCCTCGAGATTCCTTGACGCCCCGGCAAAGAACCTGATGTTGTCAATCCCCGTGGGGAAGTCGTTGTCGTGGGCCATCTTGATCGTCTTGCCCTGGTTCATGGTCTCCAGCAGGGCCAGCCTGTCGATGTCAGCTTCGACCAGATCAGCGATTTTCCAGATAATCTTCGCCCGGTCTGCTGGGGTCATCTTGGGCCAAGGTCCCCTGTCGAAGGCCTCCCTCGCAGCGTCGACGGCCCGGGAGGCATCCTCTTTTCCCCCCTTCGGAACTTTCGCCATGACTTCGGCGGTCGCAGGATTCAGAACGTCGTAGGTCTCACCGCTGACCGCAGAAGCCCATTCTCCCCCGACCATCATCCGTTGCTGAGTCGCGAGCATAGCAATCGGTTGCGGAAGAGGTTCTGGTTGAGATAAGGGTTTCGAGAAAAACCGCGGCCCATGCCAAACCGGGTGTCCGCCCCAAACGTATTAGGGCTCCAAAAATCGGTGTATTAGTAGGAATTATGCATAGAACTCGTTGCTAAATACGCAGGAGGTCGCAAAACAGCGGTCAACGTATAAATATGGAGGAAAAGAACGTTTTTATACAATTCTCGATAACACGACAAGTGGGGGAGAATTGGATTGTCATTGGCGGAAACGGTGGCCGAGGAAGAGATGCCTTTCATTGCCGAAGTCATCAAGGGAGGAAGGCTCACCATTCCTGAAGAGATACGAAAGCTGCTCCGGATTGAGGAAGGGAACTACGTCCTCATCCGCTTGAAGGTGGTATCGAGGAAGCGGTTGGGCAAGAAGCACAAGAGGAACTCTCAGAATGGAAACGGAGGAGCCTAGAGGAGAGTGAGCGCTTGTCTTCCACAGCCCAGTCTCCCGAACAGGCAGTCGTAACGCCTACAGTAGCCGTTCCGAAGGTTCGCAGCACCGCGAAAACCGCGGCGCTGCATGAGCAGGCCGTCCAGCTCATCCCGGGCGGTTGCAGTTCCATCATTCGGTGGGCCTCTTACGAGCCATACCCACTTTACATGCAAAGCGGTTCTGGGTCCAAGATCACCGATGTCGACGGCAACACGTACACGGATTACCTGCTCGGGTACGGTGCTCTAATCAATGGTCACGCCCATCCGAAGATAGTCGAAGCAATCAGGCGACAGGCACAGGAAGGGATGATGTTTGGTGCACCAACGGAGCTCGAAGTAGAACTCGCGAAGAAGTTCAAGCAATTCGTCCCCACGTCAGACATGGTTGTCTTCGCCAATGGTGGGGCTGACGCGACAAGCAACGCAATCAGAATTGCCAGGGCGGCCACGGGGAAGGACACCATACTGAAGTTCGAAGGTCACTACCACGGACAGCACGACTACGCGATGGTGAGTGTCGAAGCACCTCCTGTGGTAGCAGGAATGGAGGAGTATCCAAGGTCTCTTCCCTACTCGGCGGGCATACCGTCGATGGTTCTGGACACTGTTGTGGTATCCCCCTGGAACAATGCGAAGGCGCTGGAGAGGATAATGAAGCGACACAGAAACGAGATTGCAGCCATAATCATGGAGCCCGTGATGGCGAACTCGACCGTGATCCCCCCCGAAGCTGACTACCCCAAGGCGGTCAGAGAGATTGCCACCTCTAATGACGCCCTCCTCATCTTTGACGAGGTAATCACAGGCTTCAGAATGGCTCCTGGCGGAGCTCAACAAGTATACGGTGTGACTCCAGATCTCTCCACCTGGGGCAAGGCGCTGGGAGGGGGCCTCCCAATTGCTGCTCTGTCGGGCAAGAAAGAGTACATGGACCTCCTCGCCCCCGGGAAGGTCTCCTACGGAGGAACATACTTTGCGAACTCGTTGACACTCGCAGGCGCCCTGGCGAACCTGGAAGTCCTTGCAGCGGACGACTACCGCGCCCTGAAGACTCTGAAGGAGAACACGGAGAAACTCACAGCAGGTCTGTCTCGTGCTGTTCAGACGACGAAGCAAAAGGCATGCATACAAAGCGTGCCTGGAATCTTCTCGCTGTGTTTCACCAAACACTCCAAGATATCCAACTATAGGGAAAGCCTCCTGATTGACTGGGACAAGTTCCGAACGCTCCACCAGCTACTGCTCGACGGTGGAGTCTACCTGCACCCCGACAACTACGAAAGAGTCGCGGTTTCTACGGTCCACTCCGAGGAAGACATCGCCACCACAGTCCTAGCGTTCGAGGAAGCCCTCAAGCGGCTTTCGTAGCCGGCTTCCTCGGGTATGCTGTTTGTCAGGGTCAGGCGGCGATTGTTTCCTCTGCGGACTTCGATAGACTCGTCCTGACGCCTGCCTTTGACAGCTCGCTTAGCATCAGGTCCGCGTCCAGCATCTCAGCTGGGATGAATCCCTTCTGTTTTATTTTGCCCTTGGCGAAGGTCGAGACGTACACAGCTGGCACTATACCAGTGAGGAATGATGTGGCGTTCGACTTGAACCGCCTGTATGCCTCCTCATGAGACATCTGAGTGCTCAGGGTAAACTTGGTCTCTCTCCCACGAGACATCCCTCTCACCTCAACGGATATACCCGCGTGACCGCTCAGAGCAGATGCCACTGAGACAGGGATGGGGAGAGTTGCAATGAAGACATCGAAGGGCCGGACGTGCGTTCCTTTCACATTGACAGGCTTCGTGCTGAGCAGTCCCAGTTCCTTGAGAAGATTGATGTTGCTGACGAACTCGTCTGAGAGAGCTAGTTTGAAGTCCACGTACTGGACACCCTTCTTGATGTAGTATGGCAGTGTCTGCACCTCCTCGTGCTCCAAAGCATAGACAGTCTGCCTCCCCATCGGCGGAGGGAAGTCGTACACCTCTCTCTCGCTCATGGGCGGAAGGTGCTTTACTCGGCCGTCAGTGAATATGATAGCATCCATGAGAACCTCTCCGAAGAAGACCTCCGGGGAGAAGAGGGGCACGAAGCCGCGCAGCTTGCTAACGGAGAACTCCCCGTCTCGCACCTTGATTTCTTTGACCGTCGTCAGCCTGTCCGCTGCGTACCTCGCGTAAATGTTCGAAAGGCCAGGGTCTTCTCCCATCCCAACGACACCCAGAGTGTTCGCTTCCCGAAACTCTTTGTCTTGAGCTAGCTGTTCCTTCATCTCGCTGCTTGCCAAGTCGACGTAGGCGATGCCGAGCTCCTTAGAGAGCCGCATTAGAGGTTCATTGAAGATGGGATGGCCAGAGTTTACGACGATGCCCTTTCCGTCCATCAGTCTCTCTAGCTGTTTGGGCTCGCTGGCATCTATCCTGACAACCTCAACCTTCGTCTTTCCGCGTCTCCCTGCAATGCTGCGTGCTCGAGAAATGTCCTTATCTGCCAAAGTGAGAGAACCGATAGAACTGTCTTGCTGTAGGTACTGAGCTATTACCGAGCCAACCGATCCAACGCCGACAACTAGAACATCCATGGGGCGGCCGCCTCCTCAGAGCGACTATAACTCTTAACCCTAAGCCCTTAGAGGGCTCGTGTATTAAGCCCAGGCGGAGGTCCACCTCGATTCGGTTTGAAGGCACTAGTCGTTGGGTTGGGTGCCGTCGGGTCCGTGATTGCGCAGGTCCTTCTCGAAGGCAAGGCAATCGAGTCCGTTACCATGGCTGACAAGAACACCGCACATGCCCTTGAGACAGCGAAGTTGTCACCCAGCAAGGCCAGGGTCGTGAGAATTGATGCAAACAACAGGGAAGAGCTGGAAGCCGTAATCGAGGGAAAGGATGCAGTAATCAACGCAGGCCATCCCAGATTCAACCATCAGATGATGGACCTGTCTCTCGCGAACGGTGCTAACTACGTCGACCTGGCGGGCAACGGGCTCAGCGAACAGCTTGCCCAGGACAAGGCCTGGAAAGATTCAGAATTACTCGCAGTCCCCGGTCTGGGCGAGGACCCAGGTCTGTCGAACATCTATGCGAGGTATGCGGCAGACAGGTTGACCACAGTGGAAGAGATTAGGGTCAGAGACGGCGAAAACTCCTCCAGCTCCAAGTACGAATTCATGCTGCTCTTCTCTCCCGAGGTCTTCTTTTCCGAGATCTTAGACTCCCCGCGCACCTTCGTGGACGGTAGGAGAGTGTCCTCTCCTCCGTTGAGCGGGAAGGAGGTGTACGAGTTTCCCGAACCGATTGGAGCGCAGCCTGTCTACCTCGTTGATCACGAGGAAGTTATGACGCTGCCCGAATACATTGGAAAAGGCGTCAATTACGTAGACTTCAAACTCGCCCTGGCAGACGAATTCGTAGCCATTCTGCATACATTAAAGAAGCTGGGGCTGCTCGAAACAGAGCCCGTCGAGATCAGAGGCTCGAAGGTGGCGCCCATCGAAATGCTCAATTCGGTGATTCCAGCGCCAGTGTCAGTTTCGAAAACGGTGAAGGGTAACACTGGCATTGTGGTAGAAGTAGAGGGGAAGAGCGGGGGGACGGACGTGACCTACAAGCTGAGCACCGCGGCCTCGCATGAGGGTTGCTACAAGACGCTTCATGAGAACGGTACATCATTCCTTACCGGAGTCGTGCCAGCCGTATTCGTGAGAATGCTGGCGGAAGGGAAGATAAAGCAGAAGGGGGTTCTTCCCCCGGAGTGCCTAGACCCTCTTCCGATACTGAGGGAACTCAGCCTCAACGGGGTCGACACGCACGCATCCAGGACAGAGACAAAGAGAATTCAGAGCCGTTAAAGGAGCCGCGCTGATCCCATGAAATCGGTGAGCTTCAGAATCGTGCCTGGTGACCCCTCAACGAGGTTCGGAGTCCCGAAAACCTTCGAATGCGGCGATTCCGGCACCTACGCTAGTTTTGGCCAAACGCGTAAATACCGTAGGAGGCTAAATTTCAGTTCCTGGTCGTGTTGAAACCTCTTCGAAAGAGAGCAGTTTCAAGGACGATTCTCGGGGTTGTGCTAATAGTAATTATCCTGGTCGCATCGGCTGGTATCTACTTCGGTTTCGTCTCTGGCACCGGCAAGAGCTCTACGACCTCTACAAGTTCCACGACGTCAACCAGTTCCTCTACAACATCCTCATCTTCCACGACGACATCGTCACATATTGTTCCGACCAAGACCTCACTCCAGGTGGACGAGCTGACCGAGCCTGATTACTTGGACCCAGCCGTGACATACGAGACGTCCGGCTGGGAAGTCGTCGAACAGGTCTATCAGGGCCTTCTGACGTACAATGGCAGCAGCTACACAACCTACGAGGGTGTACTCGCCAGTTCCTGGACGATGTCACCAGACGGCATGAATTACACGTTCATACTCCGACCCAACGTATCATTCAGCAATGGCGATCCGTTTAACGCCTATGTCGAGTGGTACTCTGTCTACAGGACGTTGGTGATGAACCAAGCGCCCTCCTGGATTTTGAGTCAGAATCTTGTTGCTGGAAACGGAATGACGTTTAACGTGACGTATTCGATGTTGAATTCAATCAACTACTTCAATCCGTCGCCAAGCAATCTCAGCGTCATGAGCAGCCCCGACCAGTCGGTCGTCGCATTGAACGCGTCAGCAATCCAGTTCAACCTGGGTTACGGGTACAATGGTGACGAACCCTACTCGGCTTTCCTTGCGACGCTCGTTACCCCGATGGCATTTGCAGTCGACCCAGCTGTCGTGCTGAACCATGGAGGGGTGGTCAATGGAACTGAGAACGACTACATGACTACCAATGCGATCGGCACTGGGTTCTACGAGCTGCAATCTTGGGTGCTGGGACAGAGCGTGAGTCTGGTGAAGAACCCGAATTATTGGGCGAACAGCCTCCCGAAGTCGCAACTCAACAACGCCATCGCACCGGCAATTCTCAACAACATCGTCATTTACTACAAGGATTCCGCGACGAGCATAGCCGATCTTAGAGCGGGGGCGGTTCAGATGATTGGAGTTCCGGTTACCTACTACAACGTCACGAAACCCATCTCCGGAGTCAAGACGAGTGTTCTTCCCATTGTCTTCGGCTCGTCAGAAGACGTTCACTATCTGTACATGGACACCCAAGCGTTCCCTCTCTTCAACAACATCGATGTCAGAAAGGCGATAGCCAACGCGATAGACTATCAAGACATAATTCGGATAGTTTTCAACGGGCATGCCCAGCAGTGGTTCGGCCCCGTTCCCCCGGGTTTCCAGTATTACAACGAATCGACGGCGGGGCTGAGTCCGTATCAGTACAACCCTGTCCAGGCGGCAGTCTCTCTCGCTCAGGCCGGGTTCGTGTCACACCTCCCCAATGGGACGACGCTTAATCCGGGCGGGAGGCAATTCCCGACGGTCCCGTTCCTCTACGATTCGGACAATCCCACAGACCAGGGAGTCGCTGAGATCATACTCAGCAATCTGGGGGCAATCGGGATACCGATTACGTTGAATGCGCTACCCTTTAGGCAGTACGCGACCACAATTGATTCCTCAAGCAGCACGAACTCGACCTTCGCCATGGGATTTGGTTACTACAGTGAGGACTATACCGCGAGCATAGACTACGTTTCTTATTTCGCGACTGCCAACCAGATCGGGACGAGCGCCTATGTGGACTCACAGGTGCTCAATGACACCTATCAGGCTGACGCTGCGTTGAACAGTTCGACAATAATAGCGGCGTTTCGCAACATAACTCAGAGGATGTACCAGAACTATACAGATATCTGGATGTATGTTCCCGAATTCATGGCAGTAACGGCTAACGGTGTCACGGGAATAATTCCAAACCCTGCCGGGTCTGGCATGGGCTATTTCCTGTATTACAACACCATAAGCTACACAAGCTAGCGAGGGGTCAGCAACGATCGCTCTAAGAGACTTCCTCCCCTACCTCGGGAGGAGAGTCCTCGGTGCGATTGGCGTCCTAATAGGCGCCATGCTGCTGGTCTTCTTCATCTCCTACATCCTTAATCCCAATCCCGCACACCTGTGGGCGGGTGCAAGGGCAAGCAAGTCGACCATAGCCGCCGTCGTAGCGAGGTACCACCTGGACCAGCCCTGGTACGTTCAGCTGTACTACTTCCTCCAGTCGTACGTAACGGGCAACCTAGGCGTCGACCCGCAGACAGGGAAATCCATCATCTCGGAGATGGCTTTCTATTTCCCAAACACGCTCGAGCTTGTCCTTGTCTCCATGGTCATGATAGCAGTCCTCGGGGTGGCGTCAGGCTACTTCGCGGGGATGCACTTTGGCACTAAGGTGGACCACGCGATACGAATCTTCTACCTAGCCACCTGGTCCTCCCCCTATTATCTCGGAGGTTTTCTCGCGATACTGGTCTTCTCAAGTTACATCCCACTTTTCCCGTCCGGCGGAATGTACTCGCTGACCCTGGCAAACCAGCCCGCCCACATCACTGGAATCTACATCTTGGACGCGCTAATCCAGTTGAACGGGCCTGCGTTCCTGTCTGGCCTCCAGCACGTCTTCATGCCCGCTGCTGTTCTGGCACTGCTCGACTTCGGGTTAGTAGCGAGGATAATGCGGTCGTCGATATTGAACGCGAGATGGTCTACGCATGTGAAAGCCGCGCGTGCCAAGGGAATGGCGGAGGGAGAGGTGAGGAGGAACCACATTCTGAGAAACGCTCTAATAGATACGAACACCATCATAGCGGTGACGTTTGGGTTCCTGCTGTCTGGGACCATCGTCATAGAAGAGATCTTTGCGTGGCCTGGAATAGGTTACTTCACATACCAGGCGATAGTCTCCATAAACTATCCCGTCCTAGTCCCATGCGTTCTGCTCTTCACACTGGGGGTAATTGTTGCAAATTTCATAGCTGATGTCTTCTACTCGCTGCTTGATCCTCGAATCGCCCTGGGAGAGGGAGGAGGTTCAGAGGGTTGAGCACCGGAGCTGCTAGCATGAGGAAACTCATCACCTCCAACTCACTCTCCATGTTCGGGCTTGTGACGGTTTCAATCTTCTTGGTCGTCACTTTGGCTCAGATTGCAAGCTCCGGTGCGATCCTTCCTTACAGCGCCTACCAGCCCAGCTTTGGTCAAGCGAATCTCGCTCCGTCTCTTTCACATCCGTTTGGAACAGACCTTCTGGGAAGAGACATGCTCTCCAGGGTGATAACCGCTCTCCCAATCGACGTAGGCATCCCAATCATAACCGTGGCTCTCTCGGCAGCCATAGGAATCATCCTGGGTACCCTGGCCGCTTTCTTCAGAGGGTGGTTGGATGAGGTGCTAATGAGGCTGACTGACCTGTTCATGGCCTTCCCCACCATGATCATGGCCATGGCTATCGCCGCGACCTTGGGCCCCAGCCTCCTGAACGTCACCTTTTCCATGATCATCGTCTGGTGGCCACCGTATGTAAGATTGGTGAGGGGAGGAGTTCTTGCAATCGCTGCGGAAGATTTCGTGTCGATATCGAAGGCGTTGAACTCGTCCTTCTTCTACATAGTCAGAAAGGATGCCATTCCTAACGTCCTCCCCACGATTCTCGTGTATGCAACCTTCGATGTTGGGTCTGCGCTCCTGACTCTGTCGACTCTTGGCTTCCTTAATGTGGGAATACCCCCAACCGCGCCGGAGCTTGGGATGATGGTGTCCAATGTCACCTACAATCTCTTCTTGTACCCGTATCAGATCATCATACCCGCTGTGGTTGTGGCCGTGATTGTAGCAGGATTCAGCTTCCTGGGAGAAGGAATCAGGGAGTCGTTGGACGTCAAACTCAGACCTCACATCTTGATCAGGAGCAAGCCTGCAAAAGAATTCGAAACGAAATCCCAGTAGAAGGCATGCATCCTCCCGTCGATGGGCTGGAGAATGTTTTCTCACGAGTGTTCGTGAGGCGGCACACGCAGATCGCCACCAGCGGCCGCAGCTGCTGGAATGAGGGCCCGGCTCTCCTTTTGTGATGAGTGGTCGTAGAGGAAGCAGGAGACAAGATGGCCGCCTCCGAGATTCACCCAGTTAGGCACCTCTGCGCACTTTTCGAAGGCAGCTGGACATACTATGCGATACCGGCAGCCGGTGGGTGCGGGCCTGTGTTCGGAGATGACCGTCTCCTGGAGCCCGACTTTCCTGAGTGTAAGGACGTGAGAAATCAAGCTTTGGGTGTAGGGGTGCTTTGGTTCGGTGTCGACGCTCCGTGTGTCTCCTACCTCCACCATTCTTCCGTAGAACAGGACCCCGAGCCTGTGACTAACGTACTTGATGACGTTGATGTCGTGGGTGATGAAAAGATACGACATGTCGAGCTCTGACTTCAGCTTCTTCAAAGTGTTCAGGACCTGCGCCTGGATTGAAACGTCGAGCGCGCTCGTCGGTTCGTCCAACACGAGGAGCTTCTTTGGCACCACCAAGGCTCTGGCCAG